>Ga0184612_10000051_pt1 | contig 50393 bp, 30 predicted proteins | sample PLM3_60_coex_FD_133163 | JGI IMG/M metagenome (GOLD analysis project Ga0184612, IMG submission 133163) | Groundwater sediment microbial communities from an aquifer in East River, Colorado, USA - PLM3_60_coex | ecosystem: Environmental > Terrestrial > Soil > Riparian zone | place: USA: East... | reverse complement strand
GGCGCCGATCGCCAGCGTAACCAGGATCCCGGCCGCGAACGTAATCGGATCGGTCGGCGTCGTTCCCCACAGCTCGCTCTGCAACAGGCGGTTCGTGGCGATGCTCAAGGCGACACCGATGATGAGGCCTACCGCCACCATCTGCATACCCAGCTTCAACACCATCCGCACCACGTGACCCCGATCGCCGCCGAGCGCGAGACGGATCGCGATTTCGCGCGTCTGCTGTGAGACGGTGTAGGCAAGCACACCGTACACGCCCAGCGCCACGAGCAGCACGCCAGCGCCGGCGAAGATGCCCAACACCAGCAGGCTGAAGCGCGGGCGCGCAAAGAGCACCCGGTCGAGCATCGTTTCGAGTGGGGTCGGCTCGACGAGGGCGACGCGAGAATCCAGCGAGTGAAACTCGCGCTTGACTGGGCCGGCCAGCCGCGTCGGCTCGGCGGCCGTGCGTACCGCGAGCGTGAGCCCTCGGGAGCGGAACGTGAACGGCACGAAGACCTGCGGCATAGGCAGCTCGCGGGGGCCTTGATTACTGACGTCGCGAACGACGCCTACGACGACGAAAGTGGGATCGGCAACGGGCACCGGCAGCGTTGACAAGGCCGGCATCCGCACGGAACGCCCGAGCGCCGCTCCGCCGAAATACCTCTTCGCGAGTGTTTCGTTGACCACTGCCACGGGGTATCTCTTCTCCACCTCTAGGGCGGACAGCCCACGCCCCTGCAGCAGCGGTGTTCCGACCGTCTCGAGCAGCTGTTCGCTCGCGAAGGTGACCAGTGTCGCCGACTGCGGCGGCACGGCAGATCCGGGGATCTCCAATGGGCTCGAGTAGCCTCCGAAAGGCGGCACGGCGCTGGTCAGTGCAACGGCCGAGACACCCGGCAGGGACCGAATCCGTTCGACCGCTGCCCGGTAGAACTGCAGCTGGCCCTCGGGGGACATCTGCTCGCGGGGTGGGAACGCGATGCCGGCGACCAGCACGTTCTTCGGATCCAATCCCAGGTCCACTCGCACCAGCTTGACGAACGTCCGCATCAGCAATCCCGCGCCGAGCAGCAGGACCATGGAGAGCGCCACCTGGGCGACGACCAGGCCGGCGCGCATGCGCGTCTGTCGCCGGCCACCGGTCGAGCGCGCCGTGGTGTTGGCGCCGAGGGCGACGTCCCGCCGGGCGCTCTGCAGCGCCGGGAAGAGACCGAAGGCGATCGTCGCCACCGCGGCGGCCGCGAGCGCGAACAGGAGCACCGGCCGATCGAGCCTGATCTGCGTCTCCCAGGGCACGCCCTGCCGCGGCATGTAGCCGGCGAGCGCGACGATGCCGCCGTACGCCATCAGACATCCGGCGGCAAGCCCGCCGCACGCGAGCACCGCACTCTCGACCAGCAACTGCCGGACGATGCGGCCGCGGCTGGCGCCGATGGCGGCGCGAATCGTGATTTCACGCTCGCGGATCGTCGCGCGCGCCAGCAGCATATTGGCGACGTTGCAGCAGGCAATCACCAGCAGGAGACTGACGGCGCCGAAGAGCGCATAGAGCGTGCCGCGGAACTCCCGCACCACCCAGTCGACGACGGGAATGATGCCGAAGCGGAAGCCGGGCGGGTAGTCGTTCGGCCGCTCGGCGGCGCGCCGCGCGCCGACCACGTTCAACTGCGCTTCGGCCTCGACGGCGGTCACGCCGGGGCGGAGGTGGGCCTGGAATGCACGCACCCCGCGTGGTGTCTGTGGATCGTCGCTGCGCTGCATCGCTGCCGGCAGCCACAGATCGGCGATGTTCCACTCGAAGCGCGGTGGCATCACCCCGATTACGGTGTAGGACTGCCCGTCCAGCACCAGTGTGCGGCCGATCACGCCCGGATCGGCACCGAAGCGTGTCATCCACGCGCGGTGGTTCATGACCGCGACCGGCGGCGCGCCGGGCGCCACGTCGCGATGATCGAAGACCCGGCCGATGAGCGGCGGGACGCCAAGAAAGTCGAAGCCGTTCGGCGTCATCCAGTTGAGCGCCAGGCGCTCGGCGCCGCTATCGCCCATCCAGTGGGCGCTGAACTGGCTCGTGCCGACGACGTCCTCGAACGCGGTGGTTTGCTCCTGATAGTCGAGGAACTCCTCGGAGCGGAAATACGGGCCGCGAATGATGCGGCCGGAGCCGTCGCGCAGGACGACGTTGACGAGGCGATCGGAGCGGGAATACGGAAACGGATCCAGCGCGACGTTGCGCAGCACGCTGTAGATGACCGTGACGGCGCTGATCCCGAGGGCGAGCGTGAGGACGGCGACGAGCGTGAAGCTGGGCGTCTTCAGCAGCGTGCGGACGCCGTAGATGACGTCACGGCGGAGATCCTCGAGCCACATGAACGAGCGCGACTGGCGCGGCAGTTCCTTCGACATGCAGGCCCCTCATGGTTCATCGAGCACACGTTATTGACGAAGCCGGCGGTGCAGCGTGAGCCTGTAATAGTGCGCCTCACGCCCGGATGTCAAGCTCCGAGTCCGGGTTCGGCGGTTTGGGGGTCGGGTTCCGGGTGGTGGGCTGTCGGTGCCCCCAATCAGCGCCTGCCCCTGTACGCCGAGAAGCGCGCTGAGAACAAGCGCCCCCAGTGCTCGCATCAATGATGCCTGCCTATCTGCCTGACTATCAGTATGTCGACCACCATAAACCGGCGTGCTCGGGGGCCTACTTGAACCTGCCGCCCAATCCGTAAAACACAGCGACAGCCTGTCGTTCCGCCGATCACGGCCCGATCAGGATAACGGTGGCGAAGAGTGTAGTCGAAGCGACCGCGGCGGCGGGACGGAGGAACGTACCTCGCATGACCTTCGGTGCCAGCGAAAATGCACCGGAGATGAGCGCCCGCGAGGCGTTGATGGCGGCGGCGGTGGCGAGGCCGACGAGGGGGAGCAACGCCCAAGCCAACCCTGCAGTTCAGCCACGCGTGAGGGCACGCGCGTGAATGGCCATCGCGACCTCACGGGCCGATTCGAACGCGCCCTGCATCCACGAACTCATGTTCGTCGTGTAATCGCCGGCGAAGTGCACGCGGCCGTCGGGTTGGCGGAGCGCCATGAGCGCTTCATGCGCTGCAGCCGATTCCGACCTCCATGAACCGCGGCTCCATGGCACGAGTGGCCACGATACGGAGAACGCCGTCTCGAACCCGGTCGCGTACTGCGGGTGAATGCGGGCACCCTGCTCGAGCGCCAGCCGCTGACGTTCGGCGGGAGGGCGCTCGCGCATGGTCCTGCCGAAATCCAGGTAGTAACCCACGAGCACGCCTTTCCGCCCGTTGAAACCGTGGGATGGGTAGATGATTTGTCCGATCTCCTGGTCGGTCCACGATCTCCCGCCGTAGATCTCGTCGTCTTGTTCCCAGAACCGGCGCGTGAACTGCAGGCCGATCTTGCCTGCGCCGTCGTAACGTGCCGCGGAAATGGCCGCCTGCACCGGTTGTGAGAAGTCCTTCTGGAGATCGCTCAGCACCGGTAATGGGATCGTGCAGACGCAGTGGTCGGCGTCGACGCGTCGCGGCCGACCATTCGCATCGGCATAGATCACCCACACGCCGCGTTCGCTCTGCCGAATCTCGCGCACAGCCGCGCGATAGGCGATGCGGTCCCCCAGGCGCGCGGCGAGCGCCGCCGGCAGACGGTCCATGCCGCCGACGACCTGCATCATCGTTGGCTGGGAGGACCAATCGGTCTGCACATAGAAGTCGGGAATCCCGCCGAACAGGTCACCTAGCGCCAGCGGCGCGGACCGCCGGCCCTGGTCGTCGGGACCGGCGCCGCGGTGCGCCACGGTACTGGCGCTGCTGGTCGAGGGCGCCGAGTATTCGCCTCGCGGGTCCGTCACCGATCCGGTGTCGGCTGATACTCGTGCTCTCCGCCGGCGATGTCAACGGCGACTCGAAGGTCCACTTCGGCGCGTCGAGCTTCGCCGGGGAAGCAATTCGCTGCTGCGTGGTCAGAAACGGCTTGGGCGAGGAACCACACAAACCGACGAGAGCGACCCTAACGTTCGCCAGTTGGAACCAAATTGGCGAATGGCTCAGACGGTTCGACACGCTCCGGCAGGCGGGCTGAACGCAGATATTTCTATTTCTCGGCCCATAGGCTGGTCCTGAGGGCGTGTGCCGGGCACGGCCCTGGGTATCGATTTGGCCATTGCACCAACGCCTGCCAGATGCTGAGGCTTAGGCCACTTGCCGGGAAGCAAACATCACGAGAGGCGGCAACTCTAGTCAGCTCTGAGTACCACGTTCGGGTCCAGCCGCGACGCCCGCCACCCGGGCAGCCAGCATGCGACCGCGGCGACTGCCGAGATCGTCGCGATCACTCCTGCCATCGTTGCGGCGTCGGTCGGCTGGACGCCGAACAGGAGCGAGGCAATCATCCGGTTTGCGGCAAAGGCGCCCGCAACTCCGACGATAACGCCAATGACGGTGGCCTGGAGGCCCTGCTTCATCACCAATCCGATTACGCTGGAACGGGACGCGCCAAGGGCCATGCGAACACCGATCTCACGACGACGCTCTGTCACCATGTAGGAAAGCACACCGTAAGTGCCAACCGCCGCCAGCAGCAGTGCCAGCCCGGCAAACGCACCAAGCAGCTGCGCCAGAAGCCTCGGCCGGCGAATCGATTCCGCGAAAACCGCGTCCATCTCCCGGAGGCGCACGATCGGGACCGCAGGGTCCACGTCCCGCACGAGTCGGTCGAGCGTCCGTGACAAGCCGGCCGGCGGCAGGGTCGTCCGCAGTACCACGTTCATCGTCGGCGCGGCCATCGCGAGCTGATCGAGGGATACGTAGAGTTCGGTTCCCGTCTCTTTCTCGACGCCGCCTTGCTTGACGTCCTTGGCCACTCCAATCACCGTATGCCAGGAGTTACCGCCAAAACCAATCGCCGCACTGAGGTTGGGCCGCACACGTTGCCCTATCGGGTTACGCCCTTTCCAGATCCTGTTTGCCAGCGTTTCGTTGACGATGACAACTTTGCCTGGTGACGCCGCATCCGCCGGTTCGAAGCTGCGGCCGGCGACGATCGGCACGCCCATCGTCTCGAAATAGTCGCCCATTACAAATTGGTAGTAGTCGATGATCTCAACCGGGCTGCCGTCAGAGGCGGTGTGGTTCTCGATACGGGTAGGTATTGCTTCTGGAGATCGATTCGGCGGGAGACCCGACATGACGGCGGCCCCCTGCACGCCTGGTGTAACCCGCAGCTTGTCGAGAAGGCGTTGATACGCCGGAGCGCGCGTGTCGGGGTCGTATGGCTCTGCCAGCGTCATCGAGAACGTCACCAGGCGCGACCGATCGAATCCCCCATCGACACTCGTGAGGTTGTAGACCGTGCGGATCAGCAAACCCGCGCCCATGACCAGCATCACCGCCAGCGCGACTTCGGCGACAACGAGCGTGCGGCGGATGTGATGGCGTCCAGCGCCGCTGGCCCCTCGGTCCCCGCCCTCCTTGAAAGCAGTCACGAGGTCATTACTCCGTCTTTGCACGACGGGCGCGACGCCGAAGAGCACGCCCGTCGCCATTGACACACCGAGCGCAAAGAGGAGGACGGACAGGTCGATGGCAATTTCACTCATCCGGGGCACGCTGGTTGGGTACGCACGGATCAACGCCTGCACAGCGCCACGGGCGAGCCACAGGCCAAGCATGCCGCCGGCAACGCACAGCATCACGCCTTCGGTCATCGTCTGCCGGAGCAGTCGGCTTCGGCTGGCGCCAAGAGCCGCGCGCACCGCAAATTCACGACGACGTGACTCGGCACGCGCCATCAGCAGGTTCGCGAGATTCGCGCACGCGATCAGCAGGACAAACCCGACAGCGACTTGCAATATCCAAATCGAACGGCGGGCATCGCCAATAATCGCGTCCTGCACCGGCTGCATCTGCAGGGTGTGGTCTGCCGCGCGCGACGGACGATTCGTGGGGACATGACCAGACGAGCCGGTACGCTCGGCCCAGTTTTCGAGGAATGCGTTCAACTCTGTCTGCGCTGCTTGCGCGGTCACGCCGTCCTTCAGGCGCCCAATGACATGGAGGATGTGGAAGCTGCGGTTCTGACGAATAGCCGCAGGGAGCCCGAGGGGCAACCAGATGGCCGTGCGGTTGTCCATGACATCGATGCTGGGTGGCATGATGCCAAGGATTTCATGCGGCCGGCCGTCGACATTCAGAGTTTGTCCAATGACTGGTTGTCCTCCAAAGGCCGTTTGCCACAACTCCGACGAGAGAATCGCGAGCGGTGGCGCCAGGCCCCCGGCACGATCGGTTTCTTCCTGGTTGAAGAAGCGTCCCTGTGCGGGCTGAACCCCAAGCGTGTTGAGCAGATGGGCATCGACAGATATCGACCGCACGCGCAGAGGTCGATCGCCTGCCGTGAGGTTGACTTCGCCGGTTGTGTAAGCCCCCCCTATGGTTCTGTACGCCCCCACCATCGCAAACGACTGATTGATCTGCCGGAATTCCAGGTACTCCTGCACCGAGAGCGCGTTCCCGGTCAATCTGAGCACCGGAAACTCCGTGGTCAAGTACATCAGCTGCTCGGGTTTGGGATAGTCGAGTGGACGCAGGATGACGCCGTTGACGATCGAGAAGATAGCTGTATTGGCGCCGATTCCCAGTGCCAGCGTCAGGAGCGCGACCACCGTGAACACGGGAGTGCGCCTGAGCATGCGGATACCATGGTGCACGTCGCGGGTCAGGTCGTCGAGCCACGGCACGCCTCGCTGGTCGCGAAGGGCATCCATCGCTTGCGAGGTACCTCCGGCCTTGAGTCGCGCGGCGCGCGCGGAATCGGTGGGGTTCAGACCACGACGTTGCGCGTCTTCTGCGGCCAGCTCGCGGTGCAGCCGGAGCTCCTGTTCCAGGTCGCTGTCGCGCCGCCTTTGAAGCAGGGTTCCCCAGAGACGGTGACTCCATTCGCGAAGCATGCGCATGCGATCTCCCGGCCTCACGCCTCGCCGCGCAGCAACGTGTGGATGATGCCCGCCATCCGGTCCCATGAATGCCGTTCCCTGGCGAGCTGACGCCCACCCGCCGACGTGACGGCGTAGAACCGCGCTTTGCGATTGGTCTCCGTGGTGCCCCAGTTCCCGCGGAGCAGGCCACGCTGCTCCAGCCGCATCAGCGCCGGATAGAGCGTGCCCATATTGAGCTGCAGCGCGCCACCAGACACCTGCTCGAGGCGCGCGGCAATGGCGTAGCCGTGCAGCGGCCCGAGCGAATCCAGCGTCTGAAGGACCATCAGGTCGAGTGTGCCCTGCAGAACGTCGGCTGTGGATCGAGCGGCTTTATTAGACACGCCAATGGAATATCACTGCGAGCATTAGAACGTCAAATGAAATGACGAATGTGGACCCAGGCTGCCCAGTCGTCCTACAGAGGGTGCTCGCCCCTCGGCTGATATGGCACAGAGAGATGGCTCCCAGCGGAGGGTGCAACGTGAATTCACGCAGGAGCAGTGTTGATAAGGTTGGTGAGCCGCGTCGGAATCGAACCAACCCTCGAGCACGACGTTGCCGGCGGTGTCTGTCTCCCGGTAAACTGCGGCGCGCGCCGGAACGCGTCAGGTAACGGCATCGGCCGCAGTTTTATCCCCTGTGGTTGCATAATACGCGTCGTTACTCGCCACCCGCATGGTCCGTCTGTTCTGTTTGGAGGCACCAATGGCGATCAGGCCCCTGATTGTGATCGTGCTTGCAGCCGCGGCTCTCGCTGCCCCACATCCATGTCTCGCCCAGTCCGAACGCGGCAGTATCACGGGCGTCGTCGCAGATCCGTCCAAGGCGGGGCTCCCTGGAGTCGCCGTGAAGGTCATCAACACGGCGACGAACGCGACGACCAGCGTCGTCTCGTCGGAGTCCGGCATCTACAGTGCCGCCAACCTTCCGCCGGGGACGTATCGCATTGAGGTCTCGCTGCAGGGCTTCCGGTCGGCAAACGTCGACGGCATCAGGCTCACCGCGGGAGCGACCGCCCGAATCGACGTGACTCTAGCCCTCGGGGCCCTCACCGAGTCGGTGGACGTCGTGGCCGCGGGGTCCACGGTGCAAACCGAAGACGCGAAGATTTCCACCAATATCTCGAACGAGTTGATCGACCAACTGCCGCTCGTGGTGGGCGGTGCGATGCGCAGCGTGTTCGACCTCGTGTCCACGATACCTGAGGCGAAGGGAAGCGGGACGAACGTCGTTCTCGGGGGCGGGCAAGGTGGAGCGTTCGGCGCGACGCTCGACGGGATCTCGGTGAACACGAATCGCAACGCCGACGTCACCGAAACGGCCTTCCTCACGCCGTCGGTCGAAGCCATTACGGAGTTTTCGGTGGAGACCAACGGCTTCAAACCGGAGTTCGGGCAGGCAGGCGGCGGCGCCATCACGTTCGCCTCCAAGTCGGGAACCAACGCGATCCATGGCTCGCTGTACGATTTTCTTCGCAACGACGCCCTTGACGAGAAAGGGTTCTTCGAAACGAAAAAGGGTATCTACCGGCAGAACAATTTCGGTGCGTCTCTGGGCGGGCCTGTAAAGATCCCGCGGATGTACGACGGCACGAACCGGACGTTTTTCTTTGCCGCCTACGAAGGCTTCCTGAACCGCCAGGCATCGAATGCGCTGACCCTGAGCGTCCCGACGCCCGAGATGTATGACGGCGATTTTTCCAATTGGGTGGACAGCAGCGGCCGGAGGCTGGTGATTTACGATCCGGCGACCACTCGACCAAATCCCAGCGGGACAGGTTTCATACGCGATGCCTTCCCGGGCAACAGGATTCCTGCCGAGCGGTTCAGCACCGTCGCGAAGCAATATCTCGCGCTCGCGAGATCGGCGGTCGTGCCGAACCGTCCGGGACTCGTGCCGGGGACGCTCGGCTATGTGTCGAACAACTATCTCTCTCCCGGCGGGACCACGGCGGAAAGAACCAACAAATTGAGCGTGAAGATCGATCACGCGCTCGCGAGCGCGCATCGCCTGGCGTATCTCTTCAACAGGACGACGAACAGAGCCGAACCCGGTTCGTCCGGTGCGGCCGGGCTTCCCGCGCCCTTCAACACGTTTCAATCATCGAGCTTCGATGGCGACCTTCACCGGGGAAGCTGGGACTGGATCGTCAGCCCGCGCATGGTGAATCACCTGAGTCTTGGCGTGAACACCTTCAATAAGAATGCGTTCTCGCCGAATGTCGACCTGGGGTGGAGAGACCGGGTCTGCATACCGAACGCGGTCGATTGCGACCAGAACTTCGGCATCGTGTCCTTCTCCGAATTCTCGACGTGGGGAGGATCCTCATACAACGGGACGGAGCAGCCGCGGTTCTCCATCAAGGACGACCTCACGATCAGCAAGGGGTCGCATACGATCAAGTCCGGCTTCACCTTCGACCGCCAGCAGGCCAATGGGTTTGGTCAGCAGGACATCGGCGGCAGGGCCGGCTTCAGCTTCCTGGAAACGGCCGTGCCCGGCGCGACGACGCTGGCCAACGGAGGCGGCAACTCGTTCGCCTCATTCCTGCTCGGCGCTGCTGATACGGGCAGAACCGAAACCATCCGGTATCTCCAGCAGATCTATCCCTACTACGGGTTTTACGCGCAGGACGACTGGCGCATCAACGGCAAGCTGGTGCTCAACTACGGCGCGCGCTACGAGTTCACGAAGCCGCCGCGCGCCGGAGGCGATCAATACTCTGATTTGTCGACCACCAAGCCGAATCCGGCCGTCAACAACTATCCCGGCGCGCTCATATTTGCGGGTGACGGGCCGGGCCGCGAGGGCAAGAGCACCCTCTTCCCAGGCTACTACGGCGCGTTCGCGCCGCGCGTCAGCTTCGCGTACAGCGCGAACGACAAGACGACCGTGCGCGGCGGAGTTGGTCGATCCTTTGGACGCGTGACGGTCACCCAGAGCAGCAGTCACTTCGCCGGCTTCATCGGTCAGTACGTCTTCTCGTCGCCCGATTCAGGCATCACGCCCGCGTTCAATCTGGACCAGGGCCTGCCGGCCTATCCGCTGCCGCCGCTGATCGATCCGACGTTTTCCAACAACAACGACGTGGATTGGTTCAACGGTGAAGCTGCCAGCCGTCCGGCGGTGTACGACAACTGGACGGTGTCGGTCCAGCGTGAGCTCTGGAAGGGCATGATGGTGGAGCTCGATTACAACGGGGTCTACGGATCGGACCTCCAGTCCGGCTTGCTGAACCCGAACCAGGTACCGATGTCGGTGGTGGATGATTTGATTCGCAGGTTCGGCCCGACCGGCGCGCGCGACCTGCTGAACTCGCAAATCACGTCTGCCGCTGCGGTGGCCGCCGGAATCACACCTCCATATCCGAACTTCACGAACTCCGCCGTGCAGCGTTCGCGGACGGTCGCGCAGGCGCTGCGGCCATTTCCTCAATACCTCGCGGTGAACGTCCAGAGTGGCGGCGGCGACAAGACCGGCCGCTCGCACTATCACGCCGGGGTCCTGAAGGTGAATAAGCGAATGTCGGGCGGCGTGATGCTTCAGGGCAGCTACACGTACTCGAAGCTCATGACCGACGCCGACAGTTTCAGTGGAAGCGGCCGCGCGCTCGACGCCGCGCGCCCCGAGCTGGAATGGTCCGTGGGCCGGTTCGACCAGACGCACAGCATCAAGATCAACTCAGTCGTCGAGCTGCCGTTCGGCGAAGGGCGGCGCTGGCTCCAGACAGGCATCGCCAACCAGATCGTTGGTGGTTGGCGCATCGCCCTGATTCAGTCCTACGGCAGCGGGTTCCCGCTCGGCGTGACCACGAATGCCTCGCTGAACATCTTCAACGGGACCAATCGCCCGAACGTCACGGGTGCGGATTGGCGTGGGCCGATCGCCGGCGAGGAGTTCGACCCCCTGGTCGACAGGTTCCTGAACAGGGCCGCCTTCGTGCAGCCAGTTGGACAACTGGGCAATGCGCCCCGCGTTAATCCCGATGTGCGTCGCTTCTGGAATCTGTCGGAGAACCTGAGCCTCGCCAAGTCGATCAAGGCCACTCAGAAGCTCGACGTGGACATCCGGATCGAAGCCTTCAATATCTTCAACCGCGTGATCTGGGGAGCGCCAAACACGGATTTCAGCAGCAACAACTTTGGCCTGATCAACAGTCAGGCCAATAGTCCGCGGCAGATGCAGATCGGCCTCAAGCTCTACTGGTAACGGCGACGTCTCATTCTTGACGAAGCACGTGGAGCGGGTCGATCCGCGTGGCTCGACGCGCCGGGACGTAGGTCGCCAACAGCGATAACAGACCAAGCACCGCGGCGACACCGGCGTACGTCACCACATCATGTGGCGTGACCTGAAACAGCATGCCGCTGACGAGGCGCGCGGATGCGATGGCGCCGAGCACGCCTGTGGCAAGGCCGATGCCGGTCAGCTTCAATCCGCGACCGAGCATCAGCCACAGCACGCTGCGCGCGCTCGCGCCGAGGGCCATCCGCACGCCAATCTCTTTCGACCGCTGCCCGGCGACGTAGGCCATCACACCGTAAACACCCGCCATCGCGAGGCACAGCGCGACTGCGGCGAAGAGACTCAGTAACCACGCGCGAAACTTCGGCGTCGCGACGTGCTCCGCCAGGAGCGCGTCCATCATGGTGACGCGGACCGAGACGTTGGGCGATCGCTCGCGGGCCTTGCGCTCGACCGATGCACCAAGCGCGGCTGGATCCGTCGCCGTTCTCACGACCACGTATAGCGTCGCGCCGTTGTAGCGGTGCTGCTGGTACGGCATGTAGAGCTCGGGCTGCGGTTCCTGCGCCGGCCCGTACTGCCGCACGTCGCCGACCACGCCGACGATCGTCATCGGATCCGTCGAATCGTATCCAGCAATGAGCACGCGGCCTATCGGATCCCGTGCGCCGAACGCCGCGCGCGCCAGCGCCTCGTTGATGATCGCGACCTGCGGGCGGCCGCCTCTGTCACCGTCGTGAAGGTCGCGCCCCTGGCGGATGGGAATGCCGAGCGCCGCGAACGTCCCTGGCGCGATGACGTTCATGACGGCGGGGCGGGCCGCGCTCAGTGGCGACTCTTTCGGCATTCGATCGATCCAGTAGCCGCTCTCGGATCCGACGCGTCCCGGAGGTCCCATCATGGCGCCGGCTGCCAGGACGCCCGGGAGCTGCGCGACGTCGCCGAGCAGACCCTCGAAGAACGCACGGCTGTCGCTCCAGTCCGGGCTGCTTGGCCGCGCCGTCGCTTGCATCAGGAGCACGCTGGCCGGCTGAAATCCAAGTGGGGCCTGCTGGAGCGCGACCAGGCTTCTGACGAGCAGCGCGCCGGTCGCAACGAGGACCACGGCCAGCGCGATCTCGGCAACGACGAGCCCCTCGCGCGTGCGGTTGCCACGGCCGCCGGCGACGCGGCTGGCGCCGTGACGCAGCCGGTCGTTCACATCAACGCGGGCGGCCTGCAGTGCCGGCGGCAATCCGAACAGAACGCTGACGATTAGGCAGAGGGTCAACGTGAACAGGAGCACGGTGCCATTAACGGCGACTTCGTCGAGACGAGGTACATCGGGCGGCGAGAGAGCCACGAGCGCTCCCGTGCCCCAGATAGCGATCATCACGCCGATCGCGCCGGCCGCAAACGCCTGAACGGACGCCTCGACCAGCAGTTGCTTCACGATCCGCGAGCGGCTTGCGCCGAGCGCCGCGCGAACAGCGATTTCCGGCGCGCGTGCCGTGGCCTTGGCCAGCAGCAGCGTGGCCATCGTTGCGCAGGCGATCAGCAGGACGAGGGCCACCGCGCCGAGCAGCAGGTACAGCATCGACTGGACGTCGCCGACCATCTCGCGCTGAAGCGGCGTCACGATGACGCGCATATTCTTGTTCGTGTCGGGATACTGTGCTTCCAGACGCGCCGAGATTGCCGTCATCTCGGTCTGTGCCTGGTCCAGGCCCACGTCTGACTTCAATCGGGCAACTGCACGAAAGTTGTTGCCGCGCCGATGAAGCTGCGAGCGGTTACCGACCGCCGAGAACCAGACGTCGGTGGCCACCGGAAAGTCGAACGCCGGCGACAGCACGCCGACAATGGGCACGGCTCGATTGCCCAGCCGCAGGGTGCGTCCGGGCGCGCGTGCAGGTTCGCCGAACTGCTGGCGAGCGTAGCGGTCACTGACCATTGCGGCGCCCGTGCCGCCCTCCTGCGTCTCCTCGCGGCTGAACCACCGTCCCGTCGAAGGCTGCCCGGCAAAGACGCGGAGGAACTCTCCGGTCACCGTCGCCACGACGGCGTACTCGGCCACCGAACCTGCCATGACCGAGGTGCGCCCGGTGGTGTAGTACGCCATCGACTCGAACGACCTGTTCTGGGCCTGCCAGTCCAGGAAATCCGGCACCGACACTTGTCTGGAGCGTTCGCCGGATGCATTGCCGCCAGTCGACAGGTACGACAGCGTGACGATTCGGTCGGGATTCGCATACGGCAGCGGGTTGAGCAGCACCGCGTGCACGACGCTGAACACGGCCGTGTTGGCGCCGATCGCGAGCGCCATGACCAGGATGCCGACCACGGTCGCGCCGCGATTGTTGTGCAACGTCCGCACGGCGTAGCGCACGTCCTGCAGCGTGGTCTCGAGCAGCGGAATGCCGCGGCGATCCCGGTAGGCTTCCTTCACCGACTCGACGCCGCCGAATCGGACGAGCGCCTGGCGGCGCGCTTCGTCGGGCGTCATCCCGGCACGCAGGTTGTCGTCAATCTGCATCTGCAGGTGGCCCTCGAGCTCGTTGCCGAGCTCGCGATCGCGTCGGGCCTGTCGGAAGAGATCAGCGAGGCGAATCAGCGCCGCGCGTATCCGCCTCATGACGTCAGTCGTGTTACTCATATTCGATTCCCATAGGAGTCTGCCAGATCCCCTATGGGAAAGCAATACGTTGAATCGCCGTTTATCGTGCTGGCACCTAATGTGAGACGGCGCCCGCGCCTCCGTCCATCGGAACGTTCATGCGACGGAGCAGTACCTGCCACCGTGGATCTGAATGAAGACCCTCGAGTGGAGGATCGACCTTGACATAATTGAACCCGTCACTGCCTTGCATCGCGAAAAGCCACTTGAACGCTTCATCCTTGTCGCCTAGCGCCGCGTACGCCGCGGCGGCTACGGCTGGATGCGGCGCCTTTCTGGCGGACAGGTCCTCGAGCATCCGCCTGGCCTCATCGTGTCTGCCCCAACGAGCGTAGAGTCGGACGAGCCGCCAGGGGATGTCTGGAACATCACTCTTTTGATATGCGGCCAGCGCCTTCGCGTACAAGCCCATCTGGTTGTAGATATCCCCAAAGAGTGTGTGCACTCCCGCAATTCCCGGTTCCAATTCCAGAGCCCGGTCCAGGCGTCGCAGCGCATCGTCGAAACGCCGCGCGCGATACAGAATTCGTGCGAAGTTCATTTGAATCGCTGGAGCCAGCGGATCGAGCTGGTCGGCGCTTTCCATGTGGGCGATGGCTTCAGGGAACCGGCCGAGCTGGCACAGGAGAAGCGCGTAGGTGTAGTGCGCATGGACATCGTTGGGATCGAGTGCCAAGGCGTGCTTGACCGAGTTCTCAGAGCCGGTCCAGTCCCAATCGTACAGACGCTTGAGGTCGGCCTGCACGACGTACGCTTCAGCGAGGGCGACATCGAGTTCCAAAGCCTTTCGCGCGGCAGCACGTGACGGCCATTCCGCCACTTTCAGGCCTATCGCTCCATACACGCCTCGAGCCCACCAGGCGTGGGACAGGCCGGCATACGCCGCGGCGAGCTTGGGATCGATCTGAGTCGCGCGCTCGAAGTGTGCGATCGCGCGCTTCAGGTTCTCTTCGTTGTACCGCCAAAGATGGTAGCGTCCAACGAGATACTCCTGATGGGCGGCGGGGTCGACGCTGATGGCGGAGGCCATCCGGGCACGTTCCTCCGCCGTGACCTGAATCCGGATCTCCTCGGCGACTGCGCGCGCTACTTCGCCCTGCAACTTCAGCACGTCCGTCAGCTCGCGCTCGTATTCGCGCGCCCACAGGTGCGTATCGGTGGGCGCGTGAATCAACTGGATGCTGATCCTCACCCGATCACCCGTGCGATTCACCGAGCCCTCGATCACGGCGTCGACATTCAGCGCCCGCGTAATATCCGACAGAGATCTGTGGGTTCCCTTGAAGCGCATGACCGAAGTTCGTGAGACGACCCGCAGCGCGCGGATTCGCGCAAGATGACCGATGAGAGCTTCGGTCACACCGTCAGCGAAATAGTCCTGCGTCGGGTCGCCCGATAGATTTTCCAAAGGCAGAACGGCAAGCGATGTGATGGCCGGCCGCCCTGGCTCCGTGGCTCGGACAGGGTGCAGCACAAACGTGATGGTTCCCAGGAGCGCAGCCAATCCGCTCAGCACCAACCAGCGACGCGCCGAAACACTCGCTTGTCGTCTCGAGTCTCTTTCCAGACTCGCCAGCACATGGGCGCCCGACGCCTCGCCTTTCCCCCTTGTTTCCCGCACGTCCGCCACGAACCGATATCCGCGGGCGGGCACGGTGACGATGTACTGATGGTCGTCGGGCTTCTCTCCCAGGATTTTCCGCAATACGGAGATGTTCCGGGTGAGCCCTCCCTCTTCCACACTCGTGTCACCCCAGACCTGCTTGAGCAGCTCGTCTTTCGTGAGCACGCGCTCCCGATTCTCGATGAGCGCAAGGAGCGTCTCCAGGACTTTTGGAGCCAGCGGTACTTGTTCGCCGTTGCGCAACAAGAGTCGCTTGCTGGCATCCAACAAAAACGGTCCGAACTCGTAGGAGCGCCGCGATTGCTCGCTCATGGTCACCGGAACAATTCCGAAGAAAAACGAAGGTCGTTTGTAACGACTTGTAACCCTCGCCGCGGCTAGTGTCCCTGGGCTGGGCCTCGCTTGCGGATGGCGTGATTGTATCGCGGGCTCGTGCCCGGCGGCGAAAACCCCGAAATTCCGGGGAGTGTCAGGTGGTCAGGAATGTAATCAACCGAAAGGGAGAAATCGATGAAACGCAACAGCTGCAGAATGACCGTGGCCGTCTTCCTCGTTGGGTTAGCCCTCGTTTCCTCTCTCGTCGAAACCGCGCCAAAGCCTTCGGAGGGGTCCGCCCCCGTCAACCAGGTGCTGGAGTGGAATCAGATCTTCATCGATACGCTCATAGCGACGAATACGGCGAACTCCTCCAGTCAGCGCCTCGGGGCAATCGTTCACACGGCGATCTTCGATGCGTACAACGGCATCCAACAGCGCTACACACCAATTTTCGTTCACAATAGGGCCCCTGACGGCGCGTCGCGCCGAGCGGCGGTCATCGCTGCGGCCTACACGGCGCTGGTCGGCTTGTTCCCGTCCCAACAGTCGGCGCTGGATGACAACTATGCGGCGTCGCTGGCGGCGCTGAGCGACGAATGCGAGGACGGCGGCCAGTCGAGCAGACGATCCACCTCGTGCATGAGGCGCGTCGAGCACGGCATCGCCTGGGGAACCGAGGTCGCGCAGCTGGTCCTCGCCTGGCGGGCAACCGATGGGTTCAGCGCGAGCTACCCTCCGTTCACCGGCGGGACCGCGGTCGGCCAATGGCGGCCGACACCGCCGGCGTTTGGAGCGATGAGCGCCCAGGGGTTGGCATTCAGCACGATGTTCGTCCTGGCCAGCAACACGCAGTTCGAGCCTGGGCCACCGCGAGGTTTGACCAGCGACACGTACGCGGACGATTTCAACGCCGTCAAGGCGCTGGGTCGCAGGACCGGATCGACGCGCACTGCAGACCAGACGGCGCTCGCTCCGTTCTGGGAAGGCAACGCCAGCGTCCACTGGAATCAGGCGGCGAACCAGATCGCGCACGCCAACCACCTGTCCATGTCCGATAGCAACCGGATGCTCGCGGTCCTGAACATCGCGATGGCCGACACGGCGTTTACCACCTGGAGCGCCAAGCGATTCTATGGCGCCGTTCCACTCGAAGTGACCTGGCGGCCGGTGACCTCGATCCCACTGGCAGACACCGACGGCAATCCGAACACTACTGCGGATCCGGACTGGCTGCCGCTCATCAACACGCCGTCGCACCCGGAATACCCTGCCGGGCACCCCAGCCTCAACGGAGCGGCTGCGACGGTTCTTCTCAGCCACTTCCGACGACGACAGACGTTTACGCTGACAACGACCGGACAGCCGAGTCGCACGTACAGCAGCATCGCGCAAGCGCGCTCGGATGGTAACAACGCCCGGGTCTGGGGGGGCATGCACTTCCCCAGCACAGTCGACATCAGCGACGCCGTAGGCGAGGCGATCGCCAACTACGTCAATCGAAACTCCATGCAGCGGCTTCGCGGCGGGCGATGAGGACGGCAGGATCGATGCGGAAAACGATGACGGGAGATGATGACGAGGAGCAGGCGAGGCTGACCGAGACTCTGCGAGCACGCCGTTGGAGTAGGTTCGGTAGTCTGCCAGGAGGCTGCCTTCGCGCTATGCGCTTGGTCGGACAGCCTTCGTGCTTGCCAGCGAGCTCACGCGCGGCAGCAGTGCCAGCGAGCGAAGGCTGGTGAGCCAAACGCTCGCCAGCGAGAGGTCGACCCGAGATGTCATTTCTTCTTGCGGCTGTCCCTTGGCGGCACCGCACAGATGGCTCCAGCATAGGCGAGCCGCTTCACCGACACCACCGAGATCACCTTCCCGGTCTTGTCGACCGTGCCGGTCAATTCGATGTGATAGCCCACGTCGGCCTTCACTGACGGGTAGTCTCTGACTTCGAACAGCGCTCTGGCCTGCTCACTGATGAAGACCGCCGTGGCGCCTTCCTCGAGGCAGCGCTTCACGCAGTCTGGGTTGTTCGGCCCGATAACGCCCTTGGCTGCCCGAGGGGCCGCACACTGCGCGTCAGCAAACCACCCGGTCATCGTCTGAACATCCGATTGGCCTGCGAAGCCGCCAAGCGGCGATGCCGTGACCGCAATCGCCAACGTCAACGTGACTCTGCGAACCATGCGACCTCCCGTTCTCCTTGCGGTGAACCCCAGCAGTTGAGCCTGCCGGCTCAATCTCATAGACGCGCGTCATAGACATGCGGTTAGTGCAGCCGCCTGACATGGCGGCTCCGAGCTTGTAGAATCCCGAGGATCTGACTTTCGGAATCGTTGAGGTTGAGGATGGGCCAGGAAGGAAACGGTAAACCGAAGAAGTGTGCCGAGCTCTGATAGCTGGAGGTTGGCTATCGTGACTCGGCGCCGCACGCGGTGTTCGCTTGCCAACCCGTTCACGTTTGATCTCATCGACGTACTGCGTCGTCGGTCTCGCCCGACTCGTCAGCCGCGGAGGTGTCCATGACGTTCACGATTGAGGTGACGAGGCCCGACGACCTCCTCCGGCTGCACATCCAGGCGCGTAACCTCCGGCTTGATGAGCCCGCCGGCGACGGCGCGGCGCTCGTGGTTGACGACGCCGGACAGGCGGCGTATCTGTCGGTCTTCTTTCCTCCGCAGACGATCGCCGAGAGCGCGTACTTCGAGGCGAGCGTCGTGCCCGGCGTGGAAGCCGACGTTCCGCCGGGCCAGACAGAGCCGCCGCCGCCCACGACGATCGATCCGCCGGGCGCGCCCGGGGACGTCAAGGCACGCTTGGCGCACCCAAGCCGCCTTGTGTTCAGAGTGCCCGCAGAAGCGCGCATCCCGTTCACTATCGAGGGGCTGCTCGACTGGTCGGCCCTCGAGCTGAGCGTCAATCCGATTGCCGCGATCGGGCCCAATCCGACGCCAGCGGAAATCGCGCAGGCCCCGGCCATCGCGCCTCCCACCGACACTGAGACGGCGCTCGAGCTTCCGTACAAGTTGATCGTCTCGCCGACCGCCGATGTCCGGTGGGCTCATCGCACGGTGCCCTTCACCTCGCACGGGCGTACCGAGTTGTGGCACACGAGGCTACAACTGCCAACGGAAGAGGGTGCGGCCGAGCTGTCGCAGGAGGCGCCAGCGCCGCTCCGGGCCATCTGGTCGGAGGACTACAGCTCGGTTCAGATGCCCGCCAAGACGCTGGAGGATCCGCAGCTCGATCTCTCCGCGATGTCGCCGAGCGACCGTCATCAGATAGTGGTGCTCACCTCGGCCTTTCACGGGTACGAGGGGGAGGTGACCTTGGTCCTCGGCGGCGGGTTCGCTGGCGGCCTTGGCAATGTTGGAGGCGGTGGCACCATCGCCGGTCCCAGAAAAGGAATCCTCGGCGTATCGCCCGCGGCGTTTGCGGGCGTGCCCATCACCCTCACCGTGCCCTATGTCCCGCAGCCTTTCTACGCGGATCAGTTGATGCTGTCGTCGCTCGGCGGCTGGCTGAGGTCGCGGGGGCATTGGAATCCGCCGGCCAAAGCCAGGCCGCGATTTCAGTTCGAGGCGTTCGACCTCGACGACATTGTCAGCCGCATTGCACCAGGCGTCTTGCCTGGTCCCAGGCCCGGGAGGGCCGCTGCGCTCGTGTCGCCCCTGGCGCCCGCAGGGCTGTCGGTCCTCTTCCCCGAGCCCGAAAACGAACAGCTCGATCTTTCCGAGTGGGTGCACATCGCCTCGCAAGGGCGTGATCACTACGTGCGCATCGTGTACGAAGGCGAGCTGCTGCCCTACCGGAATCGCGCGGCACTGGTGAAGGTGACCGAGCGCAAGTTCAAAGAGCGGAACGGCCTGATCGTCGCGCATCTCTTCCAGCGCATGTTCATCGTAGTGCGCGAGCCCGAAAAGCGGTTTGCCGCAACCGACCGCGGCATGCCGTTCAAGCGCGTGCGCCTCACGACGCTGGTGACGCCCGACATCGCGAAGCCCGACTATGTCGCGCCTGGCACACGGTCGTTTTGGGTCGAGGTGATGACGAGCCCGAGCCCACTGGACCGCACGCGGTTCAAGTTCCACGCCGTGGGCACCGACGCGGGCGACAACGACGTGGACTTCACGATCCCGATGATGTTCGTCTCGATCAGCGACATCGGGGCGAATCGCACGAAGGCGATCCAGGCCTACAACGCCAGCAGCACGAAGACGCTGCTCGAGGACCGGAGCGCGCTCGTGCCGGGCCAGAAGATCCTGTTTGCCGAGCGGGACGCGGCCGCACCGGCCGACAACACCCGGCTCGTCACGCGGGCCCTCAACTTCGTGATGGTGGCATCGGGTACGGCACCGCAGTTGCTGAAGGCCGACGTCAACATCCCGCAGGTGCAGGAGCTGCTGGGGTCGGACGCGCCCACGAGCATTCGCCTCTACCCGGGCTTCGTTGACCAGGGCTTCGATGCGGCCACGGGCGTGTTTGCCGAGATCGTGAAAGAGGACTTCACGAAGTTCCTGCCCGACGACCCGTTCGCGGGCCTCATAGCGAACACGCTGGGCGTCACCTTCAAGAGCGACCAGGCCGGCGGCTTCGCCACGCCGAACGTGAGTGTCTCCACGTTGTCGCGGGCGCTCGGGCCTCTCGCGGGCAAAGTTGCAGACGCGATCACGGACACGTTCGACCCGAAGACCTTCTTCCAGAAGGGCATGGCCCAGCTCTTCGGCACCTTCGACCTCTTCGATCTGCTGCCGCCGGGCACGCTGGGCACGAACGCCCCCAAGCTCCAGACCGAATCGCAGGACATTCCGGGCGGCAAGCTCCTCATCGCCACGTTCGATTGGGAGCCGGAAGTGGACAACTTGGCCGTACCGCCCGGCCTCGAGATTGCCACTTTCGAGAAGGACCACGGCGGCACGACGAAGCTCATCATCCACGGCACCATCCAGAAGCCGCTCACCCTCGACGCGCCTGGCGCTCCGGTCGCGGCCGATGTGACGTCGGTGTTCGAGGGCACGCTCAACGACTTCCGCGTAGGCGTACTGAAGGCGGTCTTCATCAACTTCCGAGAGTTTGGCTTCGTGGCAAAGAGCGGCGCCAAGACAGACGTCAGGGTGACGCTCGATCCGGACACGCCGCTGCAGTTTGCGGGCGATCTGGAGTTTGTCGAAGAGCTGCGCAAGGTCATTCCCCCGGACCTCTTCGGCGATGGTCCGAGCCTGGACCTCACGGCGACGGGTATTCGCGCCGGGTTCTCGTTTGCGCTGCCGCCGGTGGCGGTGGGAGTGTTCGCGCTCAAGGACATCAGCCTGGGCGCCGCGCTCACCCTGCCGTTCTTCGACGGCAAGCCCACGTTCGACTTCAACGTGTCGGAGCGTCCGCATCCGTTCCTGCTCTCGGTCGGCATCTTCGGCGGCGGCGGGTTCTTCCGCCTGCAGCTCGACACGGCGGGTCTCAAGCTGGTGGAGGCGGCGTTCGAGTTTGGCGCGACGGCATCGATCGACCTCGGCGTGGCGAGCGGCGGCGTGTTCATCATGGCCGGCATCTACTTCAAGCTGGAACGGAAGGAGCCGGCCAACGAGCTGGCGCCGACGCTTTCGGGGTACCTGCGCATGGGCGGATACCTGAGCGTGCTCGGCCTCATCAAGGTGTCGCTCGAGTTCAACCTCAGCTTCACCTACGACGGCGCCACGGAGAAGGCCTACGGCCGCGCCACGCTCACCGTGAAGGTGGAGATCGTGTTCTTCAGCACCTCGGTGGAGGTGACGGTCGAGAAAGCATTCGGCGGCTCGAGCGGCGACCCGGCGTTCGGTCAACTGTTCGCGGCTCCCGAGACGTGGAGCGAGTACGCGCTGGCGTTCGCGTAGGGAGACCAGAGCCATGGCAGCTACCCACACCGTGTTGTTCACCGTCATGCCGCGGGGCGTCAGCCTGAACGCCGACACATTGCCCGTCTCGGTCTTCGTCTCGCCGCGCCTCGTTGGTGCCACGCAGCTTGGCGCGTTCCCCGACTGGTTGAACTGGACGAAGACGCTGAAGGATGGGCTGGGGCTGACGCTTCGCAGCGGCACCAGGACGGCCAACGTGAGCATCGACACGACGCCGCTCCGGCCAGACCTCTGGCACGCGCTCTTTCAACGCGACACGTTCGTCCGATCGCGCACCTTCGACGACTACTCGCAGCACGGCATCGTGTCCTACTCGGTGCGCGAGAGCCTGAGCGCGCTCAAGGCGGTGTATCAGGAGGCCAGCGTCATGCTCGCCCTGCCCGACGAGGACCTGGGTGACCCGGCCTCCGAGCAGCGCGAGGGGTCGAACAACCGCCGCCTGCTCGCCACGATGCTCGACGGCCTGGACGTGCACTGGAACGGTCGGGACGCCAAGCGCTGGCGTGAGCTGGTGCGCCACCGAAGCACATCCGACAGCAGCGAGCGAGCGCTCGCGGGCCCGCTCGACTCGGAAGGCCTCATCACAACGGTGCGCAACCCCGGCGCCTTCCAGAGCGTGGCCCTGCCGTTTGCCGTCTACCACCACATGCCGACACCCAAGGTCGAGGACGCGGGCGAGGTGAAGATCGATCCCGACTCGTTCGACTTTCATCAGGCGCTCAGCTCGCTCGAGTCGCATCCCGAGCTGCTGCAGGCACTGGGGCTCGTCTTCGACGTCGAGCTGCCCGCAGATCTCGTGGCGCAGACTACGCTTCCGGCGTTTGCCACACTGTCGGTCGAATCCACGACCTTCCCGTGGCAGATGCCGCCCTCCTCGCACGCGTTGGAAACGGCCTGCGTCCATGCCGTCGCGGGCAACACCCGCGTGTTCTTTACGGCGTCGCGGACCCAGACGCCCGGCTCGTCGCCCGCGCAGATACTGGGCCTTCTCAACCTCGACCCCGTGCACTGCGGCGTAGCGCAGGTCGACGTGGACGGCGCGATGCACAAGGTGATGTCGGTGGCGGAGATCACCAATCGCCCGGATTCCGAGCGCAACTTGTATGACTCGTCGCCCGAGGAGGCCCCGAACCCGGAGGTCTTCGATCCCGACGCCACGCTGCCGTCGATGCGATCGGGAGGCCTGCAGCTCTACGTCGATCGGCGTGGCGCGGCCGTGCTCGACGCCATTCACCAGTCGAAGGTGTTCAACGACGCGCTCGAGTCGGGCGGCGCGCAGCCGCGGCCCTTCTTCGCAGAAGACCTCGTGCGCGGGTACCGGCTCGACATCTGGGATTCGCGCACGAACGAGTGGCACTCGCTGCATCGACGGTCCGGGAAGTACGCGATCGGCGAAGACGAGGTGCCGTTTGAAACCGATGAAGAGGAAGGCTTCTTCCAGCTCGCGACGACGCAGCCCGCGCCAGGGGCAGAGCCGGCGGACAAGGATCTTTACGTCCACGAGGTGATCGCGCGGTGGGCAGGCTGGAGCCTGAGCGTGCCGTTTCCGGCGAAGTCGCTGAGCCGTTATGGAGACCCCGACAAGGCCGTGCCGCCCGATGGAGATGACCCCGAGTTCCGCACCGACGAGGCCATCACGCCGTTCAAGGTTCGCGCGATCTACAAGGTGATTCCGGGCTCGTTGCCGCGTCTGCGGTTCGGAGCGAGGTATCGGGTGCGCGCCCGCGCGGTGGACCTTGCGGGTCATAGCCTGCGCGTGGACAACTCGCTCGCCAACGGGCTGGCCGTGATCATGGGCTTGCCACGCGATCCGGAAGGGCTGGTCGATTTGCGGTACGAGCCCGTGCCGGCGCCGCTCGTGGTCATTCGCGACGAGCAAGCGCTCACGGCGCCGGGCTCCGCGGTCCACCGGCTCGTCATCCGCACCCTCAACGACGGCGTCGAGAACGACGGCGCCGCCGCCGATCTCACCGCCAGCGATCGCCACATCGTGCCGCCGCGGACGAGCGTGGAAATGGGCGAGCGGCTGGGGATGTTCGATGGTCCTGACGGTAAGCTGAAGAGCGACGCCGCCACGTGGCAGTTGGCGGTGGACCGCGACGCCGGGCACTTCGCTCAGGCCACCATCGACGTCGCGGGCCGCACCACCGACGACTGCCCGATTGAGCCGGGCGACGCGATTGACACCTTGCCGTATTTGCCGGATCCGTTTGCGCGCGGCGCGGCCATCCGCAACCTGCCGGGCTCGACCAACGCCGCGATCGGCCGGGTGGCGCCCGCCGGCGGCGCCGCGGCCGCCGTCGGATACGACGTCCTGAGCGACATCAATCCTCGCCCCGGGTCGGCCACGCTCGTGTCGTTCAACACGACCGGCGACTGGGAGCAAACGACCGGGTTCCGACTGGCGCTCGGCGAGCGTCCGCCCGGCGAGGCCGATGCCCGGCCGCGTTGGGCCCCGGCCTCGCGTGTGCTGACCGTGTTGCTGCCCAAGGGGCACTCGGCCGTCGTGCCGCTCAGCAGCTACATGACGCCTGACGACCTGAAGCTGATGGGGCAGTGGCAGTGGTTGCGCGAGTTCGTGGATCTCGCGACGATTTTCTTCGCCACCCCGGCTCGCCTCTTGCCGAATCTGCCCGTCGATCGCGTCGCGCACGTGCTGCAACGCGCGGTCGAGGGTGGGCACTGGATGCTGACGCCCCCGACACTCCTCACTCTGGTGCACGCCGTGCAGCAGCCGCTCGGCCGGCCGCAGTTCGCCGCACTCAATGTCGATCACGTCGATTCGGAGTGGGATAAGAATCCCCTCCGGACAGACCGCGCGCGCGGGCGAGAAGATCCCCAGGAGCTGACGGCTATCACGGCCTGGCGACGGCCCGGAGATACCCATGCCTCCCTGATGGGCGCGATTCGGATTCACGGAGCGAGCACGGCGAAGGTGGAGCTGACCGCCGAGTGGACCGACCCGGTCGACGTACCGGGCACGGCCGCGCCGGGCGAGAGCCAGTTCAGAGCGCCGGTGGACGAGCTGCCGCTGCCGCGTCCGCGCGAAGGCTACCTGCTCGCGAAGGGCGCCGAGTACCGGCAGGTCGGCTACTACGATCCAGAAAACGACCAGATCGCGATGGTGCGCACGGGTGACAAGACCGGGAAGGCAGCCACGTACGAGATGTATTTCAACGACGCAGCGCCGCGCCACATTCTGGGCGACAGCAGGCGCCATCTCGTGCGCTACACGGCCGTGGCGACGTCCCGCTACCGCGAGTACTTCCCACAGGATAAGGATCTCGATTTCACTCGCACGAGCGACGCCGTGCTCGTGGACGTGCCCGCGTCGGCGCGCCCCTTGGCGCCCGACGTCGTCTACGTCGTCCCCACGTTTGGCTGGCAACGCCAGACCGACACCAACATGAAGCGCAGCGTGCGCTTTGGAGGCGGCCTGCGAGTGTATTTGCAGCGCCCGTGGTTCTCGTCCGGCACGGGCGAGCTCGTCGGCGTGGCGCTCTGGAGCTCGCTGAACGGCGTGCTCAACGACGCGTCGCGCGACAAGTTCAAGCCGTTCTTTACGCAGTGGGGCATGGATCCGATCTGGAAGACGGCCGGGCTGTCGTCTGCGCCAGGTGTCCACAGCTTTCCCGACGCGGTGGAGAGCGACTACGGCGTGTCGCTCGAAGAGTCGAGCGCCGCGCGCTCTACAACGGAACCCGGGCGTGTCGATGTCGTGGGCTTCACGCCGCAGTTCGACAAGGCGCGCGGCCTGTGGTTTGCGGATCTGACGATCGATCTCGGTCCGACATATTCGCCGTTCGTCCGCCTGGCGCTGGTGCGCTACCAGCCGCACGCGCTCGACGACGCGCGCATCTCGCGCGTGGTGCTCGCCGGATTCGCGCAGCTCACGTCCGACCGCACGGCCCTGGTGACGGCGGATCCCCACCACCCACGCACGCTGCGCGTGGTGATCAGCGGTGTGGCCCCAAGCGGGCCGCTTCCAACCGGTCCGGCCGCGGAGAAGCCTGCCAGGCCCACGCACGTGCGTGTGCGCGTGCAGAAGCGGACCGTGGTCGGCGGCGACCTCGGGTGGGAGGATGCGCCTGCCGCCGACGCTGCGGCCACGCAGTTCTACGAAGGGCCGGGCCTCGGCCAGCCCGATCTGGCCTTGTGGGTGGGCGCCGTGACATTCGCGGCCCTGCCCGCGCCGGGCGACTATCGGCTTCTCGTGGAGGAGCTCGAGTACGTCTCCGCCCAGTATGCCGATGGCCGGCAGGCGCCGGGCCGGCTCATCTACGCCGAGACGTTCGCCGTGGACGCCACATTGATCAAGACGTGACGATGGACTCGCCTATCGGCAACAGCGCGTGTGCAGCGAGCCTATTTGTCCTCGTCCGAGTTGCCGTCGGGGTACTTGTAGAAGAAGTAGTCGGCGGTGTAGGGCACCAACGCCTTGCTGCCGACGTCTATTGACTGGGCACAGCCGGTCGAGGGCGCGATCCAAGAGTGTTCAGCCGCTGGATGTAGGTGGTCGCCGTCAGCCAGTCGTGCTCTCGTCACATCGATCGTCTAGCCTGACGCTCGTTGATGCTCGAGAGGTTGCCATGCACCGTGTAATGTTTGCTGCTGTCGTCCTGCTTCTGGCCTTCCCGTGCCACTCGGCTGGATTTTCCCGGCTGATCGCTCCTTCGCTCCTCGTGATCATGTCGGCGACGGTCGGCGCGGCGAATCAGGCACGGACGCCGGTCTGTGCAATCGACATGGGCAGCAACAGCTTCAGGCGCATCGTCGGATCGTTCGAGAAGGGGCGATACGAGCAGAGGAACATCGAGAAGAGGACATTGGGCGTGGGCGATGACGTCACCCGGCATGGGAGGATCAGCGACGCGAAGCTTGCCGAGATCGAAGAGGTGCTTGCCGGGTTCAAGACCTCCTGCGAGAAGGAAGGTGCCGCGCCGGTGGTCGCGATCGGGACGGCAGCCTTCCGGGAGGCTCCGAACAGAGCCCGTGCGCGAGAGATCGCAGCCAGGCTCGGCATCCCCATGGAGATCGCCACTGAAAAGCGCGAATCCGAGCTGGCCTACCTCGTTGGCTCCCTCGGTCAGGATGGATACGCCGTTATCGATAACGGGAGCCGGAGCATCGAGCTGGTTGCCAAGGATAGCCGCGCGCCGCGCTACGTAGTGTTCAACCTGGGATATCGGCTCGCGTACGAGACCTTCTTCGCCGCAGCCGAGGATCCCAAGGCAGCGTCTCTCGCGTTTCGCGAGCGGTTGAGGCAGGAGGCCTCGAAGGCCCCTTTCATGAAGAGGAAGAAAAAGCTCGTCGGCGTTGAGTTCGGGGAGATGGCGGAGATTCTGTTCGAACCGGCCGAGATCGAGGGCCGGGTCTTCACGCTGCAGGAGCTGAAGCAGAAGCTCCACCAAATCACGAGCTCCGGGGCCAGCGAGTTTCAGGTCCTTAAGAAGAAGAAGGATATCGACCGCGCCTTTCCGCGGCTCGTGGCTGCCGTCTCGCTGACCGAGGCGTTCGGCTACTCCCGGCTCGAGCTGACCGAGAGGGAGCTCGGCACTGGGCTCATCATCGAGGCGGGCATGAAAAAGCCGTGAGCCACGTCACACGCGCGAGGCAGCGCGGGCGGCTACGGGCAAGTCACCACCCGCTGGACGGACAAGTGCGGTGGTCAGCGCCGATCGGTACAGCGCATACGCGGGATGCAGCGACGCTGGCGACGTCCGTTCTTCAGCAAGCTTGCGCGCGGCACCTCCCATGTAGGCGCGGCGTCCCGGATCGTGCAGCAGCTCGGCGATCCGGCAGCAGGCTCTCCCGCAGGTGGTACAATCGATCGGGCGCTCACTCTTTGCGCCTCTTGACCATGAGTTGCCCCCGACGCTCACCGATCGTGATCGTGCCCTTCATCTGGTCTGCCTCGATCGTCAGCTCGATCTGGAGCTCCCGGCCATTCTTCGTATTCTTGGCCACCAGGGTGACCTTGTTGCCGTCGATTGATCCGCTGGTGATTGGATGCTGGTCGGACTCGTTTCCACCCACGGTGCCCGTGATGGTCGAGTCCTTCTGATCGAGAATGAGAAGTGCCGTGTCTTCGGATGTCGTTCCGTCGGGTCTCTGCCCCGTGATCTTCCCGTCCCACTTGCCCTTGACGTCCGCGGCCGATCCCATGACCAACGCCAGCGACAGGCCTGCCACCGCAAACAGCATATGACCTCCTGATGTTCAGCCCCCCGCGCCGGGGCGGCGATCTAATACCTCAACGTAGCGAGACAGGAGAATGTTCCGCCGCCGCTCGACGCCATCACGAGCGAAGGCTGGTTAGGGCGCGCTGCGCGTCGCAGGGCAGTCGAATGGTGACCCAGATTTTCACGAGGACGAGCATGGCGAGTGCCTTCTTGCCGAGCGCGTGCGCGCCCTCGACGTCAGGGCTTCAGTGTCCACGTGTTCGAATGATCGCCGCCTATGGAGTTCGACGCCGGTGCGCGGCAATCATTCGATTGATGTCTGCCTTCGCCTGCTTCACGAGCTTCCTGAGCGGTGGTGACTCGACGTCGGAATGGTCAATCCGCTGGCGCGTTGTCCAGCATCGGTCGCGCTGCGACTATTTCGGGTCCGCTCAGCTCGCGCCGGCGTATGCGATCGCGCAGCGGCAGAATGAACTCGAGGTCCGAGCCCATGTCGCGCGTACCGACCACTCCGTTCGCCAGAAAGAGGTCCAGCAACTCTGCGCCTGACGCCTGGTTATGCGAGTGCATATCCCAGAGACCGGGAATGAGGAACTTCCCGGTGCCGTCCACTCGCACCGCTCCGGGTGGGACGGAAATCGCCCGGCCGATGTCAGCGATCTCGCCGGCCTTCGTCACGACCGTCGTGGCGGTGTGTCGCGAGCCGCTGACCACATCGACCAGCGTCACGTTTGTGATAGCGACTGAATCCTCGGGCCGGGCAGAAACGGTGCGCTGTTCGGCCACGACCTCCGCTGCTGGAGCGTTCCCGCATGCAGCCCCGCATGCAGAAACGAGGAGGGCGAGGACCGCTGGGATACTCAAGCGACGCGCGGCCGCCGTGCAATTCATGTCTTCTCCCGTGGTGGAGACTTGTACGAATCAACCCATAGGAACGTCCAGCGCCTGGTGGAGGGTGCCCGGTGGCCGAGTTGCAATTGTATTATTGTACTAGTACAATGTGGGCATCGCACGCGAGCCCCGGTTGCAGCGTACGCCGCCGCCCCTCGGGCGGCAAAGTGCCAAACCGCTGCGCTGATGATGCCGACACGCAGAAAGCGGAATCAACAGGAGGCGCCCCATGGAACCGCTGCTCATCATTCTGGTCCCCGGCCTGTTCGGCGGACTCGTCCTGGCTCTGCTCATCGCGCACAGCCGTCAGGGGACCCCATCCACCGTCGTGCCCCGGCGTCTTGCGGCCCCATCACCCGGGCTGATCAATATGGCACACATTCAGGTCGAGGGTGTTGGCGGGTTGGGGATGGTGGCCGCCGTTGTGGCGGTCGCGGTTGCGGACCCGCGCATCCGCCTTGCGACGATCGTGGCCTCGGTGCTTGGAGCTGGACTTGCGCTTGTCCTGATCGCGATGAGACGACGCACCGGCGCGCTGCCGTCGAGCGGCGACGGCCCTGACGACCGATCGACGCTGCGCCTCGACGGCGAGCGGCGCCGCACGCATCTCGCAGGTGTGGAGGGAGCAATCGACCCTGTAGAGCGTGCAGGGGCGACGAGGTTCTTACCCGTCGGATGTCCAGGTCCTGTGTAGGGCCCTCCGCGAGAAACGAGGGCGGAGGCTGGTGACCCCTAACGTTCGCCAGTTCGAACCTCGTGCGTGAATTCCTTCGCCAACTTTAGGCGTTGAAAGAGCAGCTTGACGCTGACGTTCGGCTTCTCCCCTCGCTTGGGGCACAGGTCGGTTGGTCGTTACTGCTTCGCGGGTGCCTTTCCCGCCTCCACCGGCTTGAGGTCGAACTTTCCGTTGCTTTCGACAAAGAACAGGCACTCCGAGGCCTTGTCGCAGGAGGTCGTGTGCCGGTAGTTACCGCCGGGCTGCATCATGTAAGAACCCGGACCGAGCCGCACCTCCGCTTTTCCTTCCGGCGCCTGGATGTACGTGCCCGACAGGAACACGACCTTCATAGCGTGGGTGTGCGTGTGAAGCGGAACGGCGAATCCCGACGGAAGCTTGAAGAACGCGCCGAACGCCCCTTTGGCATGGTCGCCCCACAGATCTGCGACCTTGACTCCAGGAGCGCCCTTGGGATCGAGGTCGGTCCACTTTAGATCGCCGGCCGGCATGAAGACGGGTTGGCCTGGCCCTGCTTTCGGAGCCTTGTTGGTCTTCGCCTGTCCGGATGGCTGCGCCAGAACGGGCGCCGCCAGCATAAGCGAGATCGAAAACGCCAGGACGTTGCTCGGCCTCATCGAGTTCCTCCTTTTGCCGTTACACGGTTGCGGCGAAGCCATTATCGGACGGCGCAAACGCTTTCGTCGATCTGCGGGCGTCCGCCCCATTCCACGCGTCAGCGTCGCCCATCGGCGGTTCATTGTAGTGGCGATCGTCGGCAGCGAAAAGAGGGTCTGAGAATCACGATTTTCGGACGCGAGTGCTAGGCGCGAACATCCCGCCGATGGCGGAGGTTACGTAGCGCTGACGTTTACGCCCGGGCCGCCCCTCGGGCTCCGAGCGCGCTCTGGATCATCACAAATTCGCCGACGTTGTCGAGCGTCATCAGTCCGATCAGCCGCCCGCGCGACATGACAGGCAGCGTCCGGCATTGCGACGCCCGCAGTCGCGCAAACACGGGCTCCAGCATTTCCGTATACTCGGCCGTCCGAAAGTCGCGACGCATCACGTCCTCGACGCGAGCGTCCTGGTCGCGTTGCGCGAGGGCAGCGAGAAGATCGGCGCGCGTGAGGACCCCGACAACGCGGCCCTCGTCGAGCACCGGGAAGTCCTCCTGCGAGCCGCTGAGGATCAGATCGACCGCCTTCCTCAACGTGTCACCGGCGGCAAGACTGCGGAAATCCGTCAGCATCGCACGGCTCACCGGAATGCCGCCCAGCGCCAGCCGCATTTTCACGAGGCTCGCCTCCTGTTCTGCGCCAATCCAGACGAACAGGGCGACGAACACCAGGAACGGGTTGCCCATCAGACCCGCCAGCCCGAAGAGGAGCGCCATACCCTGACCGATCGATGCCGCCAGCTGCGTGGCGCGCGTGTACTCCATGCGCGTAGCCAGCAGCGCGCGCAGGACGCGCCCGCCGTCCATCGGAAAGGCTGGCAGCATGTTGAACGCGGCGAGCATCACATTGACCCCTATGAGACGCTCGAGAAACGGGCCGGTGGCCCAATCGATCCGTTCCGGCGCCTGCCACTGCCCGGTCGCCTGCAGCCAGGCGGCAACGACGTGCTCGGCTGGTATCTGCATTTCAGAGCCGTCGCGCAGCACCAGTGCGCGCACGTCGACGACCGCAAGCAGCTTGGCGACGATGCCGGCCGCGCCGCGTTCCTGCCAGAAGCCGAGGAGTCCACTCACAGCGACGATCACCATGACGATTGCACCATCCGCGGAGTCGTGGAGCGCGAACGACAGAACGGCCGCACCTAGCAGAAGAAGCACGATCGGCGAGGTGAACTGGGTTCACCGATTCAGGATTAGTGATCAGTGATTAGGGATTCTGTTAGGCCGGCACGACAGGCACCTTGTTCCTGCGGAGCGTCCATCACCTTCGGATCCAGCTTCAGGTGCGCATTCCCAGCTCCGGCGGTGTCAACGCCATCCACTGGTCCAGCGACGGGTCGGCGTAGTAGCTGCTCCTGAACATCTCCAGAAAGCGCAGCGGCGTCGTGCCTCTGTTCTCGACGTAATGCTCCACGGCAAGGGGCACATCCTCTCGTCGTCAACGGAAAGCTCTCAGACCCACCCTCGCCCTCACTTCACGACAGCGCCGATGCCCGCCGTGTTTTGCCCAAACGTTACGCCACGTTGTTCCTGACGCTACAACCCAACGAGTACAAGTTATTCGTCCGGGTCGCAGTGAACGTCGAGTGTCCCGCCACCCAGGCTTTTCGCCGCTCGCGACAGCTTGACCGCGAGCGGCGAATGCCGGACAGCCTGGTTAGCCCAAGACTGGAGATAGTCAGTATGAGAATGTCGCTTGATCGCGCGCGGCTGGTCACCGTTGGTGGTCTGCTCCTTGCGGGTACTGTCGCTTTCGCTGACGGTGACGGTCCGCGTTTTTCGGATTTCACGCCGCTGGCCAGCTCGGCCGGCCCAACCATCGACGAGAGCGCGCCCATCACCTTCGGAAATCCGGCATTTCAGCAATGGTCCATCGCCGACCGCCAGTTCCAGTTGTCGGGACTCAAGCCCAACTCCGGCAGCTGGGACATGAACACCGTCAATGAGACCGGCCGTCACAAGGGCCGTTACCTGTTTACCGTGTTCGAGACGGGGCAGTCGGGGGTGCAGCGCCATGACTTGAAGACCGGTGAGACCGACACGATATGGCAAAGTCCATCCCCATTGGGCCACGTCGCGTTCGATCCCTCGTTCTGGACGCCTTGGGGAACGTTCATTACGGCGGAGGAAGAATGGTCGGGCTCTGACGAGGCTGGCTACCCTCTCCCTTACGGACGCCTGTTCGAGCTGAAGAACCCGATCGAGGCTCCTGGCATCTTCGACCCGCTGACCCCGTTCAGCAATGCCGGCGCGGACTTCGTGCACCAGAACGTGATTCCGCGTACTTCTCACGAGGGCATACAGTTCGATAACGCCGGCAACATGTACTTCATCGATGAGTTGAACGGCGGGAACATCTACAAGTACACCTCGGCGGCGAAGTTCCGGCACGTCAAGAACGGCAAAGCCGACTACTTCGCCGCCGGCCGGACGTTCGTTTTGCGTGTCGGCGACGGCAACACGCCGAACGCTACCGGCGCGTACACCTGGGTTCCATTCACGGACGCCAACGGTGCCGGCCTGCCCGGGGCAGTGACCATTACTGACTCGAACGGCGTTACGTCGGTCGATGCTCGCAACACTACCAACCTGCCCCAGTTCAAAGGCACGGACTACCAGCGCCCTGAAGACATGCAGATCCAGCGGATCCATGGCAGAGAGTACCTGTATGTCGCGACGACCACGACGAACGAGGTCTACAGGCTCGATCTCGAGAACCAGACCATCTCCGTCTTCGCCAACAGAAGCACCATCGATCTGGCCACGGGCGCTGCGGTGGGCACTGGTCTGGCGAGCCCTGACAATCTCGCGGTCGACCATGACGGGAATATCTACATCGTCGAGGACCGGGGCGGTGGCGTCGATGACGACATCTGGTTTGCCAAGGATCTGAACAAGGACGGTGATCTGAACGACGCCGGAGAAGGTATCGGGCGTTGGGCTTCCAACGGCACGGTGGGATCGGAATTCACGGGCCTGTACTTCGACCCGAGGAGCAAGCGCCGGGCCTGGGTCAACATCCAGCATCCGCGCAGCGGGAATGATCGGACCATCGAGATCACGATCCCGCGCGGTCACGACGAGGATGACAAGGATGATGATGGTGGATGACAAGGACAAAAGCAAGGATCGGGACTGAGAACTGACACTTCGCGAGATCCTTCCTCTTTGCTCGGTGCGGCAGCGTCGGTCGGCTCGTGCTCCACGAGCCGGCCGGCCTGGTTTAGAATTGGTTTAGAATCAGCCCTCCTATGTAGACCTGTACCCAGGCCGGCAATCGCCGGCCAAGTCGACGCCAGATGGAAGGATCTGAATGATCACCATCCTCGGAGCAGGCGGCGCCATCAGCAACAAACTCGTCACCCTTCTCGCGGCAAAGAATCAGCCGTTCCGCCTCGTCGGCCGCAATCCGAAGGCGACCCCCGGCGCGACCGACACACTCGCCGCCGATCTCGCGGATCAAGATCAGACCATTCGCGCCGTCGCGGGCTCGAGCGTGGTGTATCTACTCGTTGGTCTCAAGTACGATCACACAGTGTGGCAGGAACTGTGGCCGCGGGTCATGAGCAACGCCATTGAAGCCTGCAAACGCGCCGGGGCCAAACTCCTCTTCTTTGACAATGTGTACATGTATGGGAAGGTCCACGGTCCCATGACCGAGGAGACCCCCTTCAATCCATGCAGCAAGAAAGGTGAAGTCCGCGCGAAAATTGCCACCACGCTCATCAATGAGTGGAAGTCAGGCGCTCTCATCGCCATGATTGCCCGTTCGGCTGACTTCTACGGCCCCGACACGCGGAACGGCGTGCCGAATCTTCTCGTGTTCGAGCCCTTCGCCAGGAAGCGGAAAGCCTCATGGCTGGCGAGTGATTCTGTTCCGCACTCCTTTACCTACACGCCGGACGCCGCGCAAAGCCTGATACAGCTCGCCGAACGGACAACCGCCTGGAATCAGACCTGGCATGTCCCCACCGCACCTGATCCGCTCACAGGAAAAGAGTTCATCGCGCTTGCCGCGAAGGAATTTGGCGTTGCGCCAAAATATCGGGTTCTGAGCAGGCCCATACTCCGGCTTGCAGGATGGTTCGATCCTCTAGTCGCGGAATCCTACGAAATGCTTTATCAGAGCGATTCGCCGTACCTCTTTGACTCCAGCAAATTCGCCAGGGAGTTCGGCTTCGCCGGTACCCCGTATGCCGACGGCATCCGAGCTACTGCCGCATCCTTCAAGCGCGACGCGCACGGTGTCTAGAACACGAGACTTCAAACCTCAGTGCGGACGCGATGCTTTCATGATTGCAAAATACTTTGTAGTATAGAGAACTGGACGTGTCCAGAGCACAACGCGCGTTTGACGTGGTCGGGGCCTCCGCCGGACTGGTGGCATTTGCGCCGGCGATGGTGGCGGTCGCGGCGGCTGTGCTGATCGACGACGGTCCGCCGCTGCTCTTTCGTCAGGAACGGCTCGGATACCTGCGCCGGCCGTTTCGAATCCTAAAATTCCGAACGATGCGCGACGGCCGGGTCACGCGAGTCGGACGGCTGCTCCGCGCCACGGGCCTCGATGAACTGCCGCAATTCGTCAATATCCTTCGGGGTCACATGAGCGCGGTGGGGCCGCGGCCGCTCACAGCCGACGACGTCACCCGTCTCGGCTGGAGCGGTGGCCAATTCGACTTTCGCTGGGCGTGCCGACCCGGGCTGACGGGAGTGGCGCAGCTCGTCGGCGCTCGCGCCGATGACGACTCCCTGGCACTGGATCGACTCCACACCGGCGGCTGGAGTCCCTCGCTCGACTGTCAACTCATAGCGTGGTCGTTCGCCGTCAACGCTTTCGGCAAGACCCGGATTAGGCAGTGGCTGCGGCGCCGCTACTCGATCCGCCCGACCGGCGCTCAATCCGTCGGTTGACGGGGGAGTGCCCTTCCACCGAGCGCCATCCGCAGCGGGCATCTCCAAGGCGGTCTGCAACATCGTTACAGCAGGCGTGAGCCCCGCGAGCGCTGCGGCCTCACGAGCCCTTCGCAACAGCGGCGGCCGTCCGATTCCCACACTCCGATGGTGATTACGATTCCCGTCGTCCGCATGCAGATTGGTCGCTCGGTTCGGGGGCATTGGGGGCGGTCCGTACGATCTCTACGCGTCTCCTGCGGTTCATTACGATGGCATGGGCACTGCACCCGGGTCCACGATGTCCTTCCGCCCGCGCATCGCTGTCGCCTCTCCGCTCACCGCCGAGTGCACGTGTATCGCGGACTGGCTCACACCAGAGGGATTCGAGCCCTTCAGGCTCTCGAATCCGACTCGAGTAACGGATGAGCTGAAGGACCGCGCGTTCGATCTGCTGGTCGTCGACGCCGGGTTTGCGGTGCCGGCCATCAACGCCGTGCGCGCGCGCACGCCACTGATCCCGATCGTCGTGCTCGGAGAGCCTAACCCCGTCGCGGAGTCGCAGGCGATCGCCCGCGGCGCCGTATATCTGACGCGGCCCGTCGATCGCACGGTGTTCGTGTGCATGGTCTCCATGGCCATCATGGAGAGCCGGCCCTTCCGCCGCTCCGAGCGGAAGCGTGCCCGGGTCGCCGTCGTTGTCCAAGGCGTGCCGTCGGAGATCATCGAGGTGAGTAGGGAAGGCATGCGTCTCGAGATTCCCCGGACCCTGAAAGCCGCGCCGCCGCCTCCCGTGTTCGACGTCGCCGTCCCGATTCTCGGCGTCGCGCTCAATGTCCGGCGCTTGTGGATCGCCAGCCCTCCGCAGTCCGCTCGCGAGGCGACCTGGTACGGCGGCGAGCTGTCGAACAACTCGCGGCGCGTGGAGCTGGCGTGGTGGACGCTCGTCGATGCGCTGCCCGGTTCCCGCGTCAAGCTCGACGTGCAGTAGTCACGCGGGCGGGGACGCGAGATGTCCAAGCCCCATCCTTCCCAGGAGCGACTTGAATCGGGAGTCCTCGCGCACCGGATCGAACTCGACCGCGGCCGTGATCAACACCAACGAACCGTCCCGTTCCTCGAAGGCGCGATCCAGCCAGTGGAACAGGCTCTCGAGATCCGAGAGGCCCAGGTGGATCAGAGCGATCCACATCGCAGAGACGTAGCCGTGCGCGGCGCGCGCCGTCAGCTCCTCGAGGAGCGTCTTGGCTCGATCGCGGTTTCCCGCAACGCCATGGGCATAGCCGAGCGCGCCGATATGGTTCACCGACCGGCCGCCCAGCTCGATCGCCTTCTCGAACTCCGCGAAGCCCCGGTCGTACTGCCCCTTCTGCGTGCAGGCGTCGCCCAGCGCGTAATGCGCAAACGCGAAGGAGGGCTCGAGCGCGAGGACCCGTTCGAACTGCTCGATGGCCCGGTCGAGATCGTGATGGAAATGGTGGACGTATCCAATCAGCGTCTTCAACTGGAGGTCGAGAGGGTCCAGTCGCTCGGCCTCATCCAGCTCGATGAGCGCCTGTTCCCGCTCCCTCTCGAGAAGCGCGAGGCGCCACGCATTCCTGAGATGGGCCGCGGCGGAGCCTGGACCGAGTTCGAGGGCGCGAGTGAGCGCCTGCTCGGCTCCTCTCCGATCCCAGTCGTGGCTCATCGCGATCATGGCGCGGACTCTGTGCGCGTCGGCCAGGGTCGGATCGAGCGCCAGAGCCTTCTCGACGGCCCACCGAGCCTGCGGCACCGTGTCGGCTGCCGGAAGAATGCCCAGGCCCGAGTAGAGCCAGATGTGGCCCTCCGCAAGCGCGGCGTACGCAGGCGCAAAGCCGGGATCCTGCGCGATGGCTTCGCGGAAGTCGGTGAGGGCCCGCTGCATCGAGCCGTCGGTCCACTTGTTCAGGGCGTACATCCCCTTCAAGTAGGCGTCGTGGGCCTCGAGCTCGAGTGATGACCGCTTCCCCGCGGGCTTGCGCGCCATCGCTTCAGCAGAGGCGGGCTTGGCGGCGAACCCGCTCTGGAGCTCGTTTACGATGGTCTCGGCGATCTCGTCCTGAATCGCAAAGACGTCCGAGAGCTCCCGATCGAAGCGCTTGGACCAGAGCTGGTAGCCGTTTTCGGCGTCGACGAGCTGCGCCGTGACGCGCACCCGATCACCCGCCTTTCGCACGCTGCCCTCGAGCGCTGCTCCCACCCTCAACCGCCTGCCGATCTCGGTGACCTCGAGATGTTGGCCTTGAAAGGCGAACGCCGATGTGCGGGAGATGACGCGCAACCCGGGAACTGTCGTCAGGGTGTTGATGATCTCCTCGGCGACGCCGTGACAAAAGTACTCCTGATCCTTCCGCGGGCTCATGTCCACGAAAGGAAGCACGACGATCGATGATGGCATCCTCATCTCGGCCGAGGCACTCGCCGGGCTCGCATCGCGAGTGCTCGAGGGACCCACGCGTCTCAAATCCTGCAGAAGCTCGTTCGCCGAACGGTAACGCCGCTCCGGGTCCTTCTCGAGGGCTTTGTCGATGACGGCCGCCAGGGACGCGGGCAGGGCCGGGTTCAGCGTCCGAGGGGAGGGCGGCCGGCGGTTCAAGAGTTGATCGAACACCGCCGCCAGCGTGTGACCTTCGAACGGAGCTTTCCCGGTCGCCATCTCGAAAAGAACGACCCCAAGAGCAAACACGTCCGTGCGGGCGTCGAGCGTCCTGCCGAGCGCCTGTTCGGGAGACATGTAGCCGGCTGTGCCGAGAGTCATGCCTGCGCTGGACCCCTCGTGCGCCACAGTCACAGCGTCCGAGTCCTTCGGCGAGGCCGGCGTGAACAGCTTCGCGAGGCCGAAGTCGAGGATCTTGACGCGATCGTCTTCGGTAATCATGACGTTCCCGGGCTTCACATCCCGGTGCAGGATTCCCGCCGCGTGAGCACACGCAAGACCCTCGGCCATCTGAGAAGCCAACGCCAGCGTTCTCGGGGGCGGGAGTGGAGCGCCGCCGCTCAAAAGCTCGCGCAGGCTCCGCCCCTGAACGAGCTCCATCGTCATGAAGAGAAGACCGTCCGATTCTTCGACCGAATAGAGGTGCACGATGTTGGGATGATTGAGGGCGGCCGCGGCCCTGGCCTCGCGTTGAAACCGTGCGCGCCAATCGGGCGAGTCAGCGACTTCAGGACGAAGAAGCTTGAGAGCGACGCGCCGATCGAGCGTGGTGTCCTCGGCGACGAAGACGTCTCCCATGCCGCCGCTGCCCAGTTCTTCCAGAACGAGGTAGTGACCGAGCTGTCTACCGATCAAAGTGTGGCGGTGTCCCACTGCTAGCCGACTGGAACTGGCGGGAACGAGGTCTGCCCGCACTTGCAGCGCCCGGCTTCGGGGCTCCCCCGGTGCCAGACGCGCGTCCTGCACGCTCGGCAGGACCATCGCTGGTCCAGCGTCTCGATGCGTTTCAGGGCGGCTTCCACTTCGCTCGATCCGGACCGGCGGCGGCTTCCGTGGACCTCGACGTTCAGCGTCGCCCCGACGTCCGCCTCCAGGTTCTTGAGGAGCGGCTCCACTGACTCCAGGACGGCCTTCGCTCGCTCCTTCAGCGTGCGCCGGACGCCTTTGAACAGCTCGCCGATCTCCCGCTTGTCGTTTGCCTGGCCGCGGCGAAACGCGAGCGGCGCCCACAGCGCCTCGCAAATCTCCTGCAGCAGTTCCTCGAGCGCGCGACGCGCCTTGGCGGCAGCGCCCTGAACGTCGCCGTTCTCGAGTCGATCGCGGGCAGCCGCGAGAATGCCCGAGGTTTCGTACTCCGTCGTGCGCGGCCCGGACGCGTGGCTCCACGACGTGAGCTCGAGCTTCCGCCAGGACGGCGCGCGGCGGCTCAAGTGCTCGAAGAACTGCTGGTCGTGCGTCAGGACGATGACCTGCCAATCGGAGAACCCGTCAGCCAGAAGCTCGGCGAGCCGTCCGCGGTGCTCCACGTCGAAGCTGTTGATCACGTCGTCGAGGAGGAGGAAACCGAGCTGCTCGTTGAATTCTTCCGCCATGGCCAGGAAGAGTGCGATCGCGAGCGAGTTCAGGTGTGACTCGCTGAGAACACCATGGGGAGGGCGTTGACGCGACCCATGGAACTCGATGGCCAGCTCGACGCCCTTCGCCGTCCACGGCTCGATGCTCACGGCAGCGAGGTCCTCGTCGGGGTGGAGCCTCGCGTAGATCTGCGCAACGCGGCGGCTCATCTGCTTCAAGAGCGCTGCCAGGTCTTCCTTCTGGTTCGTCTGATACGCGTCGAATACGGTGTCCGCGAGGTTGACCGCCCGGAGCGCACGCGCGGCCTTGTGCTCTGCCAGGCGCCAGCTCTTGACCTGCTGGCAAAGGGCGGCCAGCATGACGAGCTGAGTGTCGCGCGTGCTGGGTCCGGAGGGAGCAGCCGCTTGAGCCACCTTGGCCGCCGCCCGGTCCCACTTACGGAGCTCGGACAGAAACCCCGTGATCGCCTTGATGTCGACCGGTGCGAGCGAATCGACGCTGGCTTGGAGATCCGTGCGAGGAAGCGACGGAACGGGGGGCAGTTCGAGCGCGATGGCGCGCGCTCGGTCGTGGAGAGACAACCGTTTGTCGCGGGCTGCAATGAGATCATTGGCCGCCCGGGCGATCGGGTCGCGGTAGCGCTCGAGCTCACGAGACCCCTCCATCATTTCCACGAGCGAACTCTCGATTCTCCGCGCCAGCTGCCCCTCATCCACCGCTTGCCCACAGAGCGGGCAATGTCCGCCGATCGATCGGGTCTCGAAAAGCCGTTTCGCTTCGCGGACCAACGAGGCGCGCGGCAGAAGCTGCGCCCGTTCCGAGGAGACGAGAGCGTTCCATCCTTCGAGAGTGCTCGTTTCGAGGGCCGGTGCGTTGAGGGTCCTGCCCTCGGACAGAAGGCTCTCGCGTTCGGAAGGCTCTGACGCGGCCATACTGGCGCCAACCGCTGCAGTGAGCCAGGAAGGATCGGTCACCTGATCAAGAGACTGCGGTGAATCGACGCCCAGCATGCGGCAGATCTCTTGAATGTTGGCGAGAACTGTCTCGTGGGTGACTGCCTCGCCTGCGGACGCGAGCGCTCGACGGTACGATTGAACCTGTTCCTCCGCGGCTTTGGACTCTTTCCGAAGCTCGTTTCTGGCGCGTTGGAGGTCCTCTCGAAGATTCTCGATGGCGTCCAGGCCGAGTATTTCGACAAGGGCCTTCCATTTCTCCGTCTTGGTCTTGTTGATGAAATCCGCCAGAGTGCGTCCGCGAAGGAGAAACGTCTCTCGCCGGACTGCCTGGAACGCCTCAGCGTCCCGCTCGTCCGGGAAGACGACCTTCCCGCCGAGCGTGCCGCTGGTGAAGACCTCGACCGAGGTGACGCGGCTGTCGTCATCCCCCACGTAGCGCACGGCGTGCTGGCGTCCCTCGTGGCTCAGGAGCTCGATTTCGCCCGTGAAATACCACTCCAAAGCGTCGGCGATCGTGCTTTTACCAGTGCCGTTGTCCCCATAGACGGCGAGGCTCTCACCTTTACCGAAATCCACGGTCAATTCAGCCGGGACTCCGCGAAAGGCGTGCATCACCACACGCTGGACTCGTTCAGTCACCTGCGAAATCCTCGAAGAGCTGCCGGATCGCTTGCGATCGATCCACGTCTGCCTTCTTCAGGACCTCGGCAAAACGTCGGGCGAAATCCGGCGGGAGGTCCTCCAAGGCTCCGAGGACTTTCAGAAGGAACTCCTGTGCGCTCGGACGGTGCATCGAATGCTCCTCGCCCAAAGAAAAAGGAGGGCGAAATGATTGTCAGCCTAAATCATAAGGCATCCGGCGTCACCCGTTGAGCCCCTGGAGGACGACGGTATACAGATAGCGAACTTCATCGTCCTCGAGACCCTCTCCGACCGTCATGAGGGAGTGCCGCGTTTTCACCGTCAGGCCTCGGCCGTGCGCAAACCGTGCGAGTGCCGCCAGCAACCGTTCGGTGCGTGGGCCCGCAGCAGCCGGGGCCGAGCGATCCGACTGCTGAACGCTCTGGTCCGCGGCGCGCCTCGCCGATGCGATCGCAGATTCACGGGTGCTGTAGTCCACGTCGAGGATGTCCGCGGCCTCGAGCGAAGCGACGGTCCGGGTTCTCCACGCGCCTCGCTCCTGAATGCGGATGCCCTCCGGCGAAACCAGAACGATGGTGCCGCCGCGGCGGGACCGCAGGAATGCGCTCACGAGCGTCAGCGTCGGTAGAACGCCGAAACAGACAATGATGAATGCGAGAAAGGTCCACGCAACCGGATCCGGCGTCTGCGTCCGCCGGAAGAACGCAGCGAGCGGAGGGACAACGACCAGTGGAATCGCGATCGGAACCAGCCCAGCAGCAAGCGCGAGCGGATGCATAGGCGATCGAGGGATCACGATCCGGACGCAGCCCGCCTCGAGGGTCACCTCGCTTCGTGCCTTGAGCGGGCGGATGGCAGTCTCTCGCGGTACGCGCTCGCTCCAGGCCCTGGATGGAAAAGGACGGTCGGACTGACTGGACGACAGCCGGATGGGATGATCCGTTGACGTATCCTCGATGTCCAGGTGGAGATGCCGCGCGACGGCCGCAGCGCACGCTCGGGATTCTGCATATGCCGTGAGGCTGCAGAGCGGCAGATCCGCGCCCGCCCGCGCTTTCAGTCCGACCGGAAAGCGATCGGACGTATCTGAGTCGCCCTGGACGAAGCCGAGCGTCACCGCCGTGTACTCGTCAAGCGGAAACGTCCGCTCCCGGAGCGGCATCAGCAGGCCCAACTGCTTGATCACCCTCCGCTGCGTGCAGTCGATGGTCGTCCAACTGCGCCCGAACGCCAGGGTCCCGCCAACGGCGGTGAACGCCCCACCCAACAGCAAGAGCACCGGCCACGCGAATTCCGGCATCTCGTCGGCATTACTGACTGGAACGATGCCGAGCCCAGTCAATATGAGGAAAACACCGGCCGCGAAGAATGGCAGGCCGAACACCGCCATGCAGCCGCCACCTTCACGGATCTGCAAGCGGTCGGGCGTCACGTGCTGAAACGAACAGGCCATCTTCCTGCTTATCGGAGGATCACGCGGACTCCGTGCGTCCTTTCGGCCTGAACCCGGCCGATCGCCTACTCCGTCCGGATTGCGTGGAGTGGATCGATTCGCGCAGCGCGTCGTGCGGGCAGATAGCCGGCGGTCAGTGCCGTTGCGTAGAGTGCGACGCTGACGCCCACGAGCGTCAGAGGATCCCTCGCGGAGAGGCCGTAGAGAAACGCCGAGACGATTTCTGTGGCGACGAGGGCACACGCGATTCCAACGGCGATGCCCAGCAGCGACAGTATTGTCGTGTAGCGGAGGATACCGGCGAGCACCGACCGCGGCGGCTCGCCAAGTGTGAGACGGATGCCGATTTCGCGCGTTCGGCGTGCCACGTGAAACGACATCACCCCATAAAGGCCGACGCAGGCGAGGACCGACGCGAGCAACGCGAAGCCGCTCGACAGCACAGTCAGGGCACGTTCTCGTACCAGCGAGCTGTCAATCTGATCGTCCATCGTGCGAACGGCGGCAATGACGAGATCGGGACTGACACGTCGAACGAGATCCCGGACGCCACCGGTGACCGCCATCGGCTCACCGGCCGTCTTGATCGCGACTTGTACGCCACCCGGCACGTTCGACAAGGGCGTGTACACCATGCGCGGCGCCTCTTCCCGAAGAGTGCTTCGCCTCGTATCTTCGACGACGGCGACGACTTCGATCGGGTCGTTTGGCGCGGACGCCCAGGCGATGGTCTGGCCGATCGGATCGGCATCGCCAAACACATACCGAGCCGTCCGTTCGTTGATGACGGCCGTTCTCCGATTCAGCGCAACATCCTGTTCGGTGAATGCACGCCCGCGCAGGACTCGTATCCCCAGTGTCTGGAAGTACTGCCCGGAAACCTCGTTCGCAAACACTCCGCGCGCGTCGGGCGTGTTGGGCAGCCCGGCGAGTGCCAGCCCGCGGTACGTGCCAGCGGTGTGAATGGGCGTCATGGTCGAGGCGGAGGCCGACGTCACTCCAGGCAGCGTCGCCAGTCGATCGAGAACTTCGGCGTACAGTGCGCGACGTTCGGACGCGGGACGCGATGGAGAAGCGTCCAGATCGAGCAGCAGCACGCGCGCGGGGTCGAAGCCCGCCTGCTGCGCCTTCAGATTGCGCACGCTCTGGCCGAGCAACGCCGCGACGGCCACAACGACCACGCAGAGGGCGACCTGGGCCACGATGATGCTCCGGTTCACCAGCGACAGCCCGCCCGTGGCGCTGCCGGCCTGGCTGCCCTTCAGGATCGGCGTGAGATCGACGGCCGTGGCACCGAGCGCAGGCGCGACACCAAACGCCAGGCCAGTTGCCAGCGCGATGCCGCTCGCGAAGGCGAAGACGCGGAGGTTCATTGATACGTCGAGCACAAGGGGCTGCTGCCAGCTGCTGAACAACGTCACGATCAGCGCCGTGCCCCAGTGCGCGAAGAGCAGGCCGGCTGCGCCTCCCGCCAGTGCGAGCACGACACTCTCGGTGAGGAACTGCCGCACGAGGCGCCAGCGCCCGGCGCCGGCGCACAGGCGCATCGCCACTTCCCTGGCGCGCGCGGACGAGCGGGCCAGCAGGAGATTGGCGATATTGGCCGACGCGATGAGCAGCACGAGCGCCGCCATGCCCATCAGCGCCAGGAGGGGCACGCGGTACTGCTGCCGCAATCGGTGGCCGCCGCGACCGGCTGGCACCAGACGGGCTCTTGAATATGCGGTCCCACGCGCCCATCGGACGGCAGGCTCCTCCATGAAACGCTGGAAGAGCGTATCGGCTGCGGCCAGTGCCTGCGATTCCGAGACATCATCGCGAAGTCTGGCCACGATCGGCATCGACGTGAACCCGTCATGCGCCTCGAGAAACTTGACGTCATTCAGGACATACAGGGACAGCGGGAGGGTGATTTCGACGGACGTTCCCGGCACGAAGCCGCCAAACCCGGCTGCTGTGACGCCGACAATCGTCACGGTCCGTCCTTCCACCGTCAGTGTCTGTCCCAACACGTCCGGTGCCCGGCCAAACCGTCGCACCCAGTAGCCTTCGCTGATGACGGCGGTTCCAGCGTCGCCCGCCGGCCTGTCCGGCTCCGAGACGAACCCTCGTCCGTAGATGATCGGGGCGCCAACGACGGCGTGGTAGTTGCCGCTGACGAATTGTCCTGGCACCAACTCCACGGTGCCTTCCGTGCTCACCCTGAACGTTCGCGTCCGAAATGCGGTGATGCCGCTGAACACCGGGGCGGATCGGTATCGTTCGAGGAGTGGATAGTTCGAACTGGTGCTCGGGACATCACCTTCGCCATGCGCGATGAAGTAGAGCTCATCGGGATGCGCGACTGGGAGCGATCGCAGCAACACCACATCAATGAGACTGAAAATGGCCGTGTTCGCGCCGATGCCGAGCCCGAGCGAGATGATGGCCACCGCCGTGAACGCTGGTGCCCGCTTCATGAGCCGCAGCGAATACCTGACGTCCTGCCACAGCCAGTCGAAGAAGCGCAGCCCACGCGCCTGCCGGCAGTCCTCCCGAACGCCATCGACTCCGCCAAACGCCACGCGTGCCTGTCGCAACGCCTCCTCAGGGGTCATGCCGCCGCGTTGAAGATCGGCGGCGTAGGTGTCGATGTGGAATCGAAGCTCCTCGGCCATCCCGTGCTCGAATCGGCGACGGCGAACGAGTGCTCGCATGAGTGACCGCAGGCGGCTGAACATGTCACACCTCGTCGGGCGTCGTCCCCATGGCCGCGGCGATGGCGTCGGCCAGCCGGTTCCAGGCGGCCGCCTCCTCACGGAGCCGCCGGCGCCCTGTCGTCGTCAGCGTGTAGTACTTGGCCTTGCGGTTGTTGTCGCTCGTTCCCCACTCGGCCGCGATCAGTCCCTGGTGTTCGAGTCGATAGAGGGCCGGGTACAAGGATCCCTGCGGAACGGAGAGGGCATTGCCCGAGATCTGCTGAATCCGCAGCAGCACGCCATACCCGTGCAGGGGTTTGAGGGACACCGCCTTGAGAATCAACATGTCAAGGGTGCCGGGCAGCAAGTCCGCAGTTGGGGTCATCGCGCTCTCTCCAAGTATGACTAGGAGTAAAACACACTCTCCTAGTTTGTCAAGGAGTCCAGCGGCGTTTTCGGCCGGCAATCTTGCCTGGCGGGCGGCACATTTCAGATTCGTGGGGCGCCGGCGAAAGGCACCCGAGTGGAAGTGGTGATTCCGACGGTCACGTCACCTCAGCCGAGAACCAGGACAACTTCCTCCTGACGTCGTGCAATCGCCCCGGCCCGCGGATCGCGGCGGTGACCCCTGCAGTCGTCCCGTCTCTGAGCGTCGGCGGGTCTCTGGGCTCATTCGTGCGTGTCTTCGTCGATTACCGGCTCTTAGCTCTACTTATTTGCGGGCAAGACAGCCAAGGCTGTTGGCCGGAAAACGAGCCCGGCAACCTTGCCGTCACTGTCGAAGACGGCGCGCTGGACGATCGTGTCCTTCTCGAAGGAGAGGATGAGCTCGACGGCCTGCCTGCCCTGCATCTGTCCCTCACGGCGCTCGTTGATACTCTTGAACGCGCCAAACTGGGAGACAAGTCCTGGCCACACGGGCTTCAGCTTGGCTTCGGGAAGCTCCTGCGTCATCCTGGCGTCGAACTCCTTCACGATCTCCGCGGTCTTGCCGTCCTGGAAGTTCTTGAGGATGGCCTCGGCCTTCGCAATCGCGGCGTCCTTGGCGAGCTGCGCGAAAACCGGGGCACAGAGGCCCACGACGAGTGCGACGATCATGGGAGAAACGATCTTCTTCATGGCTCCATCGCCCAACTGGCCGGTCATCAGGTCCTCGCTCTTCGATCTATCGACAGTCCACCACTGGGCGCGCCGAACCGCTGACGGCCCTGGCGTCGAGTGCCCTCGTCTCATCTCCTATGACGTCGGAATGTCTGTCGAAGTCTGGATCAGGTTTCCATCGCACGGCGGATCGGCGCGGCGTCCTTGTCGCTGGCGGACCTGATGAGCGCCTCAAGCGCCCTACGCGGTTTCGGCGACAACCTTCGCTCGCTGGTCTGGCCTGCCTAGCCGAAGCTCGCCTGCGAAGTCACCGAGCGAAGGCTGGTGACCGTAACTTTCGCGTGTTGGAACCTCATCATCAGATTTCTGCACCAACTCAAACGTCTGCGCCGGGCCGCCTAAGCGCTGGTGAGTGTTGTACATGCAGCAGCGTTGTCGTTCGCGCCAATGGTCGCGGCACGACTCATTCGGACCGAAGTGCAATCATGGGATCCAGTCGGGTGGCTCGGCGTGCGGGCAGGTACCCCGCGAGCAACGCCATCGCGGAAAGCAGGCAGACCGCTGTCACCATCGTCAACGGGTCGCGAGGCTCCAGCTCGAACAGCATCCCTTGCAGCAGCTTGACGCTTGCGTGTGCGACCGCGAGCCCACTTGCAACGCCTCCAGCAACAATGAGGGCCACGTCTCTCATGACGAGCCGCAGAATTGAAGCCCGATCAGCTCCGAGCGCCATGCGAATCCCGAACTCTGTCTGGCGGTTCGTGACCAGGTAGTTCAGCACGCCATAGAGCCCGATCATCGCCAGCAATAAGGCCAGCGCGCCAAAGAATGCGGACAGCGTCGCCAGCAGCCGCTCCTGCACCAGGTTGTCGGCAACCTGCTCCGCGAGCGTATGAAACTTGAGTGGGAACTCCCTGTTCACGTCCACCATTGCCCGCTGGATGGTCGGGATCAGCGCGGATGGCGGCGTCGAGGTCCGAACGACGAATTCCGCTGCCTCGCCGCTGGGCGGCGCTTGCGCAGCTGGGAGGAACACAGTCGGAGGCGTCACCTCCCGGAGGGACCCGTACTTCGAGTCCGTCACGATTCCCACGATCTCCACGAGCGCCGGCTGGCCTGCCCTCACCCGGAAGCTCCTCCCCAGGGCATTCACACCGGGAAAGAATCTGCGCGCGACGGATTCGTTCACGATGGCAACCGGCGCGGCAGTCTTCGCGTCCCGCTCGTCGAAGTCACGGCCGGCCAGCAGCGGCGTGCGCAACGTCGTGAAATATCCGGGCGTGACAAAGTTGAAGGAGGCGACTGCCTGTTTGCCGGTAGGCGCGTTCGGGACATCCGCTGAAATGCCGGTCAAGTAGTTGTCAGACCCGATCGGTGTCGTAAACGACCGGGCCACCGAGATCACTCCCGGGATCGCCCCCAGCCGGCGCCCGATCTCGTCATACGTTGCCGCGCGTTCCTCCGGCGCCATCTTCACGGTGTCCGCGGCAAACCAGGGCGCCCTCGCCGTCACCACCAGAACGTTACTTCGATCGAAGCCAGCGTCGAGCGTCAGCAGCTTCACAAATGTGTGCAGCAACAGCCCGCCACCAATCAGCAGGACCAACGAAAGCGCCACTTGGCCGGCGACAATCCACTTGCCCGCGTGAAACCGCGAACGAGGCTCGCTGCCGGCCATCTGGCGGCTCTTCATCGCGGCGATCAACGAAACGCTCGTCGCGCGTACTGCGGGTACAAGACCGACGAGGATTCCGGTCAGCACGGCGACGCCGGCGGTGAAACCAAGAATCCTGCCATCAAGAGACACGTCGATGAACACCGAACTCCGCCCCGTTGCGAGATTCTGGACGAGCAGTCCGCTGCCCCATCTGGCGAACAGCAAGCCGAGTACTGCGCCGAGACACGACAGGAGCACAGATTCGGTGAGCAGCTGGCGAACGAGGCGGTTTCGAGAGGCGCCGAGCGCCGTACGAATCGCCATTTCCTTGGCGCGCGTGGTGGCCCTCGCCAGCATGAGGCTGGCGATGTTCGCGCAGCCGACGAGCAGCACGAGGGCAACACCGGCCATCAGCATCCTCAGCGGTTCTCCAAACGTGCGGCGCAATCTGGAAGACCCGGTTGCTGCGGACGCTGTGACCAATCGTGTCTGCTTATCTCTGGCTGGATTCACACCTTGCCCGCCTGCGCTCATGACTATGGGAGACAGGACCTCCAGCCGTGATTTCAGTTGGTCCGGCGTCATCCCCGGTTTCGTGCGGCCCCCAATGCTCAGCCACCAGCGCCCGCGGCTATCGAGGTAGCGTTTATCGAACAGCGCACTCGTGCAGACTGGGACAGCGACATCAAACTTCTTCCCAACCTCCACACCGTAGAAGCGTGGCGGGCTTACGCCAATCACTTGAAACGGTTGCCGGTTGAGCGTGATGGTCCTCCCGAGAGCATCGTCCGTCCCACCGAAGTGCGTCTGCCAGAACCCGTAGCTCAGCACCGCGACCGGCGGGCAACCTCGGTGGTCGTCCGCATCGGCGATCACCCTGCCGGCTGCAGCGGTGACGCCCAGCGTGGTGAAGTAATTCCCAGAGACCATGAAACCGTCGACGTTCTGCACCACCCCGTTCTCCACGAGCTCGAACGGCTGTGGAGCAGTACTCCAGGCGAACACGCCAGAAAACGCATCCTGCTGGTCGCGAAACGCCTCCCATAGTGCGTTCGTGAAGCCGCCACTCGGATCCTGTCCCGGCTCCTGGCCACGCAGCAGGACCAGCTCTTCGGGCCGTTCGACTGGCAGCTGTCGCACCAGGAGTGCATCCATCAAGCTGAAGATCGCCGTATTGGCGCCGATGCCGAGCGCCAGTGTCCCAACGGCGGCCAACGTGAACGTCTTGTTCTTGGCAAGCGAGCGGAACGCGTATCGCAGGTCTCCGCCCGTTTCGTCTACCAGCTTGAGTCCAAGACTCTGCCGAGCCTCTTCCTTGTATTTCTCCACAGACCCGAACTCGAGCCGCGCGATCCGCATGGCTTCTTCAGACGAGACGCCGCGGCGCTCGACCAGATCGGTGGCGCGGGCCGCGAGGTGAAATTGCAACTCGTCGGACATCTCCCGCTCCATGTCGGAACGGTGGAGGGCATGGCGCCAGAACGACCGCATGCGAGCCAAGAGCCCCATCACGCCTCCTGTGCGCGCAGGGCCGTGTTCATCGCGAGCGCGGTGCGATTCCAGCGTTCGGTTTCAGCCTTCAGCCGCTTTCGCCCTGCGGCAGTCAGGCTGTAGAACTTGGCCTTGCGGTTGTTGTCGGAAGTACCCCACTCGGTGTCGAGCAGGCCCTGATGGTCGAGGCGATATAGCGCGGGGTACAGCGCGCCCTGTTCAATGGACAGCGCGCCACCGGTGATTTGCTCGATGCGCAGCAACACGCCGTAGCCATGTTGGGCACCGAGCGATAGGGCCTTCAGGATCAGCACATCAAGTGTGCCCGGTAAGAGGTCAGCCTGCGGAACCACGAGTGCTCTCCTATACGAATTAGGAGGATATGGCTCGCTTTCCTAATCTGTCAAGGAGAACCTGGAAGCCGTGGCTTGCGACATTGTGCCGCAGCCGGACGCCGACGGCGCAGGTTGAGGTTTCGAACTGGTCGTCCTTTTGTCACGACGGAGGGCAGTTCGGCGCTGGCGGCGCGTTCGCGCGAGCTACCAACATCGGACGATCACGAGTCGGCACTTGCTACCAGGTCCTCCCACCTCTCGAATCCTTCCGCGCGCGCGATGAGCCATCGCGCATCGTCAGGCGCAAGCGACGCGTCGGTCGTCTCGGCACTCCGGCGATCGCCCAACCGATCGAGCACGGCTTTCCGAAGACGCGACACCCGCACCTCCTGCGATGGCCGGTCCCACGTGAACGCACGTTCCGCGCGAAAGTACTCGACGATACGTTGCTGAGCGGCGGGGTTGGCTGGACCGTAGGCCTCGATGAGATCCCGCACGAGGGCTGCGTAGCGATCCAATCGGCGCGGCGGGTGCGCGCCTGAATGTTCGTACTCGTCCAGAAGCTGCACGATTCCTTGGTGTCCGCGTCTCTCCGCCCACGCCTTCGGCGTGGCCCACGGCGGATCGTCAGGCAGCAATAGTCGTGCACCGCGCCGCAGGAGGAACTCGACCATCCTCGTGTGCCCCTCCCGCGCGGCCCATGCGAGCGGTGTCGATTTCCATTCCTCATCGCGCGCGTGCAGATCGGCACCGTGATCCAGGAAGAGCGCCGCGTCGTCTACGTGGCCGTGGCCTGCGAACTGGTGGAGCGGCGTGATTCTCAGCCAGTTCGGCCGGTTGGGATCCATGCCGTGCTGAAAGAGGACCTTCGCCATCGCGAGCGGGCGCGTGACGGTGACTTTCGTCGCAAGATCCGGCCGGTAGCGAAGCAGCAGGCGCACGAACGCTTCATGGCCCCGGGTAGCGGCGTGAGTCAGGGCCTCGGC
>Ga0184612_10000050_pt1 | contig 50524 bp, 36 predicted proteins | sample PLM3_60_coex_FD_133163 | JGI IMG/M metagenome (GOLD analysis project Ga0184612, IMG submission 133163) | Groundwater sediment microbial communities from an aquifer in East River, Colorado, USA - PLM3_60_coex | ecosystem: Environmental > Terrestrial > Soil > Riparian zone | place: USA: East... | reverse complement strand
TGACTGCTTCGACCCGGCCGCGCGTGTCCCACGGCGGACGCGGCAGGCGCCCCGAGAAGAACATGTTGTACTCCCCCTCCAGGCGCTTGAGATCGGCGGCGAGGAGCTGGAGGTCCTTCTGGATGTCTGTCTGTTCGGCCATGCTGATAATGAAGGGGCGACCCCGGACGTCAGGAAATGAGAAACCAGATGAGCGGCAGCCACAGCTCGCGCGCGTACGGCAACGGCCGATCGTCGATGAGCACGTCGCAGGCGTCCAGACGTCCGACGATCTCGAAAAGGGTGCGCAACCGCAGCGCGTCGGGCGGATAGAAGCGCGCGCGATGCCGGAGCGCGGCGCCCTCGCCGACCTCGCGATACTCCGCCGACGCGCGGGCCAGTTCGAGCGCCCGGGCGTAGTCCGGACCCTCGAACGCCGGAAACTGCAGCGAGACGGAGAAGGGCCGCCGCGGCGTACCGAAGAGCGCCTCTGCGAGCGCAGGATCCAGATTCGCCAGCTCCTCGTCGGTCGGCTGCTCCGGCAGATCGAGATAGGGCCAGAACCGCTCCAGCGGACGATAGTCCGGCACCTCCACGGCGGGAGGAGCGCTGTCGTCCACCGGGGTACGGGAATCGGCAGGCTTCATGAGCGACTCTATTCTACAAGGCTTCCAACTTTGTAGGTTCACGCCTCAGAAGTTTCACCAGCGTCCGGGGTTCGTGGTTCAATCACCCGAGTGGCTCGCTTCAGGAGTATCCCGTCGATCGAGCAGCTTCGCCAGCGTGAGTCGATGCGCCATCTGGAGGCCACGTACGGCCGGGCGGCGGTGGTCGGCGCGCTGCGCGCCGAAGCGTCGGCTATGCGTGAGCGGCTGGCCGACGCCGACGCTACCGACGACGTGATTCAGACGATGGAGCGTGGCGTCCGGGCGCGCCTCGATGCGGGATACGGTCCCTCGCTCATCGCGGTCATCAACGCGACGGGCGTGATCATCCATACGAATCTCGGCCGGGCACCGCTCGCTGAAACCGCTGCGTTGCGTGTCGCCGCGCTCGCCTCCGGCTACACCAACCTCGAATACGACGTCGCCAGAGGCGGCCGCGGGCGGCGCGATATCCACGCCGAACGCCTCCTCTGCCAGCTCACGGGCGCGGAAGCCGCGGTCATCGTGAACAACAACGCTGCGGCTACGCTCGTCTCGCTGGCCGCTTTGGCGGCCGGACGCGAGGTCGTCATCTCACGCGGCGAGCTGGTCGAAATCGGAGGCGGGTTCCGCGTGCCGGACGTCATGGCCCAGTCCGGGGCGCTGCTGCGTGAGGTCGGCACGACCAACCGCACGCGTGCGTCCGACTACGCGGCGGCGATCTCCGATCGCACGGCGCTCCTCCTCCGCGTGCATCCCTCGAACTTCACGATCGAAGGCTTCGTCGAACGCCCACGCGTCGACGAGCTCGTTGCCCTTGGACGCCGCTTCAACATCCCCGTCGTCGAGGACCTGGGCAGCGGATTCCTCGGCTTCCCCACCACCGTCGCGACCCTCCGGGACGAGCCTTGCGTGCCCGACAGCGTGGCGGCCGGCGTGACGCTCGTATTGTTCAGCGGCGACAAGCTCCTGGGCGGCCCGCAATCGGGAATCATCGTCGGCGCGGCCGATGCGCTGGCCCGCGTGCGGCACCACCCACTGATGCGCGCGCTGAGGGCCGACAAGATGACCTACGCCGCGCTCGAAGCCACGCTCGAGGAGTACGCGACGGGCCGCGCGCAGCAGACGGTGCCGGTCACTCGGATGATGGCGATGTCGCTCGAGGACATCGGACGACGCGCGGACGCGCTCGCCAGCAGCCTCTCGACCGCAGGCCTCCAGGCCGAAGTCATCGACGGTTTCTCGACGATCGGCGGGGGCAGCGCGCCCGGGTCGCAGCTGCCCACCCGCCTGGTGGCCCTGACGATGCCCGCGGGCCGCTTGGAGGCGGCCCTGCGCGCAGGGCGTCCGCCCCTCATCGCCCGGATAGTCGACGACCGCGTCATGATCGATCTCCGGACGGTCGTCCCCGAAGACGACCAGGCGCTGGCCCGTCTGGTCACCCACGCCGCGTCTACGCTCTTTCCCTGAAGAGCTTCACTCTTCGTCCCCCGCGTGCGGCAGGTTGAGCCCGAACCTGAGGGCCATCCGATAGAGCGTGCGCCGATCGATCCCCATGACTTCCGCGGCCCGTGTGCGATTGCCGGCGACCGCGTGCAGAACGTGCAGCAGGTATCGACGCTCGAGCTCATCGAGCGACGGCAGATCGGTGAAGAGGTGCTCGTGCAACTGCGTGCTGGCGCCGACGGCGCCGATCGTCGGCGGCAAATCCGAGGCATGGATGGACGACCCGCGGCTGAAGAGCACCAGCCGCTCGATCGTGTTCTCCAGCTCACGCACGTTGCCCGGCCAGTCGTAGGCCGTCAGGGCGTCGAGCGCATCAGGCGCGAGATCGGCGGTGCGTCCGGCGCGGGCGCAGGCATTCTGGAGAAACTGCGCCGTCAGGAGCGGAATGTCCGCCCGGCGCTCTCGGAGTGGTGGGACGGTGATCACGATGACGCTCAGCCGGTAGAACAGGTCCTGTCGAAAACGCTGCGCCGCGGCTTCCTTCTCGAGGTCACGATTGGTGGCCGAGATGACCCGCGCATCGACCTTGACTGTTCGTCCGGCACCGACGGGCCGAACCTCACCCTCCTCGATCGTCCGGAGGAGCCTGACCTGGAGCGCCAGCGACGTTTCACCAATCTCGTCGAGGAGGACCGTGCCGCCACTGGCTTGCTCGATGATGCCCTTCCGGTCCGCGACAGCGCCGGTGAAGGCGCCGCGCGTGTGCCCGAACAGTTCCGATTCGAGCAGCGTCTCGGGAATTGCGCCGCAGTTGAGGGCCACAAATGGCCGCGAGGCGCGCGGGCCGTTGTCGTGAATCGCGCGGGACACCAGCTCCTTGCCGGTGCCGCTTTCGCCCAGGATGAGCACGGGAGCCGCGGAGTCAGCCGCGTAGGCGATCTGCTTGTAGACCGCGAGCATGCCTGCCGTCCGCCCGATCAAGCCCGGCGGCCGGACCGGATGCTGCGGCACGGCGCCCGCATCGGCCCGACCTGTGTGCGCCAGCGCGCGCGTCACCATCGCCTTGACCTCGACGATGTTGAACGGCTTGCTGATGTAGTCGAACGCGCCGGCGCGGACCGCTTCGATCGCGGTCTCGAGCGTGCCGAAGCCGCTGATGAGCAGGACGTGCCCGTCGGGGTTCTCGACCTTGAACGCGCGAAGCAGGTCGAGGCCGGTCTGCGACGCGTTGAGATTGATGTCAGACACCATCAGATCGATACGTTCGTGGCGCAGAAGGCGCAGCGCGCTCGCGGGATCCTGCTCGGACACGATCCGGCGGTCCTCCGCGGCGATGAGCTCGGTGATGAACCGACAGGTCTCGCGATCGTCGTCGACGACCAGGATGGTGTGCATGCTCTCCAATCAGCGTCTCGCCGGTCCGGAGTACGATGGACTCGCGGCGCTGCGCGGCAGGTCGATGGTGAAGACTGCCCCGTCGCCGGGCTGGTTCGCGGCGTGAATCTCGCCCCCATGAGCGCGCAACACCTCGCGGACGATGCTGAGACCGAGACCCGTCCCGTGCCCGACCGGCTTGGTCGTGACCCAGGGCTCGAACAGGTGCGGCAGCAGATCGGCCGGGATGCCCGGACCGGAGTCGGCGACCTCGAGTCGAATGCCCCGCTCCGTCGCAACGCCATGGATGGTGAGCGTACCGCCCTCGGGCATGGCGTCCAGGGCATTGGTGACGAGATTCAACAAGGCGAGCTCGAGCTGGGGCGCATTGGCATCGACGTCCGGCAGCGGCTCGTCCAGCCGGACATCAAGCTGCACGCCGGAGCGGACCAGGCGCGGTCTCGCGATCGCGCACGCCCGTTCGACGAGCGCCACGAGGCTGGTGGTGTCCCGGGGCGACGGCTGCCGCGCCTCATCGAGCATGGTCCTGAGCACGTGCGTGACCTGTGACAGCTGGGCCTCGACGATCTCGAGCCGTTGGCGCACACCCGACTGCGTCTGTGGATCTTCCCGGATCATCTGCACGTACCCCGAGACGAGGTTCAACGGCGTGCCGACCTGGTGCGCGACGCTGGCGGCCATCTCTCCGACGGCGGCCATTCGTTCGGCGCGCGCAAGTGCTTCCTGCAGCCCGAGCACACGCTGATAGCTCTCTTCGAGCTCGGCGTTGCGAACCAGCAGCTCCGAGGTCGCCTCCCGCACGCGCTGTTGCAAGGCGTCGCTGGCGTGCTCGAGCCGGCCCAGCATGTCGTTGAGCCCGTCAGCCACCATCCCAAGCTCGTCGCGGCGCAGAACGGCCGCGCGCGAGGTGAGATCGCCTTCGGATACCCGCCGGATCGTGTGCTGCAGTTCAGCGATAGGTCGATGCACGACGCCGCGTCACGGCGTCAATGAGCAGGGTGACCAGCAGCACAGTGGGCAGCGCAACCTGCATCGCCAGCGTACGGCCACGCGTACGTGCCTGCTCGACGCCGGCCATCGAGACCGAGGCGACGACGGCCATCGACCGGTCGTCGCGCAGCAACGGAACGGCCACACGGCGCGCGTCGACGGCCACACGCTGGGCTCGAGACGTCATCGCCGCACGCGCCAGCTCGAGCGAGTCTGCCCGTTCCTCCGACGACGTGCTCGCGAGGACTTGAACGGTCTGCGGGTCCGCTTCGAATATCGACAGGGAGCGCAGAGCCGGGCTGGCCTCGATGAGCTCGTTGAGCGTATCGCGGACATCTGCCGGATCGAATTCGACCCCGCGCGCAGTGAGATCTATGACGACGGCGTGGGCCGCACGCTCGGCCGTGTCGAACGGTTCGCGCTCAACGGACCGCTCGAAGGATCGCACTTCAAGGTAGGTCGCGGTCGTGAGCACGGCGGCCACGACAATCGCGACCAGCAACAGCAGGCGCGCGCGCAGGGATAGCGGGAGGATCAATTTCGCCGCACTGGGGCGGCCGTGCCACTCGGCCGCCAACCGTCGAATCGAGTCCAGTTCACGTAAGTAGCGCGCCCCGCAGGGTTTGCCTGACTTTTTCGGGCGGATACGCGCGCGGCACGCTCGTTGATCATACGTCCACCAGGGTTCGACATTTCTTCAGGAGGCTCGCATATGCAAACTGTCATCCGTTCAATCACTCTCGCGGTTGCTGCTCTGTCGCTCGCCGGCTCAGCGCTCGCTGCGCCAACCAGGGCATCGTCGCCCATGACGCAGCCGCAGTCCTCGGCACAATCCGCCAGCACGACGTCGACCAAGTCGGCCAAATCGAAGGCCCAGACGTCGACGACGCTGGTCGCCACCGGGAAAATCGTACAGTTCGACGCAACCGGCCAGGCGTTGACGCTCTCGACGTCGAAGGGCGACGAGCAATTCACCGTAGGTCCCTCGGCCCGTCTGCGGGACTCGTCGCACATGATTACGGTCGGCGATCTGGGCAAGCTCGCCGGGCACAAAGCCACAGTCCGCTACAAGGAATCGGCTGGTGAGAAAAGTGTCGAATCGATACGGGTGTCGTCTTCGGCCGCGAAGACGTCAACCAAAGGGTGACCAGGGAGGTCAGCCATGGAAAGCATGAAGACCATTGTCCGCAGCGCTCTGGTCGCAACCGGTCTGGTCATTGCCAGCGCCGGAGCGGCAAACGCACAACTGGTGAACACGATGAAGTTCACGACGACCTTTCCGTTCATGGTCGGCCACACGTCGCTGCCAGCCGGAGCCTATACCGTCACGCCCCTCGAAGGCGACCACTCGGTGATGGAGATCAGCAATGGTCACACATCCGTGCTGATGGCGACCGAGAGTGACAGTCCGAAGGTCGCGCCTCGTCAGGATGCAGTGACCTTCGTCAAACGCGGCGACACCTACCTGCTGCGGGAAATCTGGGATGCCTCGACGTCGACGGGGGCGGAGGCCATCCCGTCGCACGCCGCGCATACGCGCCACGAGGCCGGAACGCGTTAGGCGTGCACGCTGACGGCGAGGTGCCGCAAGACGCCTCGCCGTCAGAGCAGGTTTAGAGGAAGGTTCAGAAGGTTCAGAAGGTTCAGAAGATGGTCGAGATCGAATCGAGGGCGAGGTCGATGATCTTCGTCGGCAGGATCCCGAGGTAGATCACCGCCCCGCTGGCCAACGCGAGTCCGGCGGCGGCGGGCAGCGGCACCCGCGGACGCACGACGTCGCTGCCATCGGTCATGTACATCATGACGACGATGCGCAGGTAGAAGAAGACGGACACGACGCTCGTCAGCACGCCGATAATGGCGAGCCAGTAGTGGCCGCGCTCGACGGCCGCGCTGAAGATGTACCATTTGCCGATGAAGCCGGCCATCGGCGGGAAGCCTCCGAGCGACAGCAGGAACACCGTCATCAACGCGGCGAGCCCCGGACGCGACTTCGACAACCCTGCGAAGTCTCTCAGCTCATCGTGCTCGTGCTGTGCCGTGCCGAGCAGCGCGACGATCCCGAGCGCTCCAAGATTCGATACGGCATAGGCCAGAAGGTAGAACAGCACTGCCGCTTTCCCCGTGCTGGTGGTCGCGATCAGGCCGAGGAGCAGGTAGCCGGCGTGCGCGATGCTCGAGTAGGCCAGCATCCGCTTGATGTTGCTCTGGACGACGCCGACGACGGTGCCGAGAATCATCGTCGCGGCAGCGATGACGACCAGGACCGGAATCCACTGATCCTGCAGGGGTTCGAGCGGCGACAGAAACACGCGCACAAAAGCGGCAAACGCCGCCGCTTTCACGCCCGTTGACATGAACGCCGTCACGATGGTCGGCGCGCCCTCGTACGCATCCGGCGTCCACATGTGGAACGGCACGGCAGAGATCTTGAAGGCGAATCCGACGACGAGCAGGCCAACCGCCAGCAGGGCCATCGTGGAGGGCGGCCCTGCGCCCTGAGAGGACAGCACGGCGCCCAGCTCGTCGAGCCGGGTCGAGCCGGACAGCGCGAAGGCAAAGGCGACGCCGTAGAGAAAGAACGCGCTCGAGAACGCACCGAGCAGAAAATACTTGAAAGCCGCTTCGGCGCCCGCGGCGCTGGATCGCCGGATTCCCGTGAGCACGTACACCGAGAGCGACAGCACCTCGAGCGCCAGGAAGATCACGAGCAGATCGGTCGCCGCGGCCATCAACATCATGCCGCTGATGGCAAAGAGCGTCAGCGCGTAGTATTCGCCGGGAGGCAACTGTTCCCGCTCCACGATCTCATCCGAGAACAACATCGTCAGCACGCCGACGACGCAGAGCACGAGGTTGATGAAGAGCGCAAAGTTGTCGGACCGCACGACCCCGAAGCTCTGGGCGTCGCTGCCCCAGAGGAAGACACTCGCGAGCGCGGCGCCGGCGAGGCCGATGAGTCCGAACCCGGCGATCGGCATGCGCTCGCCGCGCTGCCGGAAGGCCTCCGCAATCAAGGCGGCGCAACCCGACAAGACAATGATGACGATCGGGATGATGGCGGTGAAGTCGCTCATGGTCTCGGTTCGCGGGTGGCGGGTCGCGGGTCGCGGGTCGCAATGCGCGGTTCGGGGTTCACGGTTCGGCGATCGTCGAGGCGCACCCGGACCGGCTGGTTGGCCGTGACTCGTTCGATCAGGCGGCTGACCGACGGCTCCATCGGTCGAAGGAACATGCCGGGTACGACGCCCATCAGGATCGCCATGGCGATTGTCGGCACGACGAGCGCCCATTCCCGCGGTGTAAGGTCCGGCATCGTCCGGTTCTTCTCGTTCGTGATCGGTCCGTAGTTCACGCGCTGGAACATCCACAGCATGTAGACCGCCGAGAGGATGACGCCTGTGGCGGCCAGCGCGGTCAGCGTCGGGCTCCAGCGGAACGCGCCGACGAGGATCAGGAACTCCCCGACGAACCCGTTCAGGCCAGGCAGCGCGATCGACGACAGGGTCACGACCAGAAACGCGGCGACGAGACGGGGCGCGACGGCCTTGAGACCGCCGAACTCGGAGATGAGACGCGTGTGTCGGCGGTCCGAGAGCATGCCGACGATCATGAAGAGTCCCCCCGTGCTCACGCCGTGGTTGAGCATCTGGTAGAGCGAGCCCTGGACGCCCTGCAGGTTCATCGCACAGAGGCCGAGCACGACGAAGCCGAGGTGGCTGACGCTCGAATACGCGACCAGCTTTTTCAGGTCGGGCTGCACCATGGCCACGAGGGCGCCATAGATGATGCCGATGACGGCGAGCAGCGCGATGATCGGCGCCATCGCCAGCGCCGCGCCGGGGAACAGCGGAAACGCGAACCGCAACAGGCCGTAGGTGCCCATCTTGAGGAGCACGCCGGCGAGGATGACCGACCCGGCCGTCGGCGCCTCGACGTGCGCGTCGGGCAGCCAGGTATGGAACGGGAAGAGCGGCACCTTGATGGCGAAGGCGACGGCGAACGCCAGGAAGAACCAGCTCTCCATCTGGTCCGAGAGCGCCAGGCCGTAGAGGTCGAGCAGGTTGAAGCTCGGCGTGCCCGTCCCGCTGGCCTCGGCATGCGCCCACGCGAGGCCGATGATGGCGATGAGCATGAGGACGCTGCCCGCCATCGTGTAGAGAATGAACTTGACCGCGGCGTAGATGCGGCGCTCGTAGCCCCAGATCCCGATGAGGAAGTACATCGGGATGAGCATGGCGTCCCAGAAGATGTAGAACAGAAACAGATCGATCGAGACGAACACGCCGAGCATGGCCGTCTCGAGGGCGAGCACGAAGAACGAGAACAGCTTCACGCTCTTGTGCACCGACTCCCACGAGGAGAGGAGCGCCAGCGGCGTCAGGAATCCGGTCAGCACCAGCAGGAACAGGCTGATCCCGTCGACGCCGATCAGGTACTGGATGCCGAACATCGGCATCCAGGCGTGGGTCTCCATGAACTGGTAGTCAGCACTGGCGGGATCGAACCGCCACCAGAGGACGAGCGTCGCCGCAAAGGTCAGGAGCGAGGTCGCCAGGGCGATGTTGCGCACCAGCGGCTCGCGCTCGGGCCGGTCGCCGCGCCCGCCGGCCAGAAGCGCCAGGATCGCACCTGCGAGAGGAAGAAAGACGATTAGCGAGAGCATGTCTGTAGTCGCAAACGGAACACGGGGCACATAGATTCCTTGCGCCTGGGCAGGCGCCCGGATTCTTTGCGCCTCGGCAGGCGCCCGGCGGCGCCGAGTCTCAGCTCCACAAGTACCACCCCAAAATCAGCGCCGCACCGAGGAACAGCGAGGCGGCGTACGTCCGGACCGACCCCGTCTGCAGCCGGCGCAGCGACGTGCTGAAGCCCTGCACGCCGGCGCCCACTCCGTTGACTGTGCCGTCGATGAGTCCGACGTCCATACTCTTCCAGAGCGCGCCGGTTGACAGCTGTTTGATCGGCTGGACGATCACCGCGTTGTAAATCTCGTCGAGGTAGTACTTGTTCTGCAGCAGGCGGTGCACGCCGCTGAACTGACGTTCGAGGGCCGCCGCCGCCGCGGGGCGCCGGAGCCAGAAGAACATCGCGACGCCGATACCGGCCACCGCAATGCCCGTCGAAACCGCCATCAGCATCCGCTCGGTCGCGACATCGGCTGGCGCGGCATGCGTCGCCTCGCCCGCCTCGCCCTGGCCGGTCAGCGGTACCGCCCTGGCCTCGGAGACGGCCTCAGCTGTCGGCGCCCCAGCAGCCTCCGCCGTCCGGTGCACCTCGAAGCTGGGTTCGAGGAAGCCTTCGATCAGGTTGTGGCCTCCGAGCGCATGCGGGACGCCCACGAAACCCGCGACGACCGATCCGATAGCCAGGACGACGAGCGGAATGGCCATCGACGGCGGTGCGTCGTGGGGCGCACCGTGCCCGTGGCCACCGTGCGCGTCGTGCGACGACACCGCGGCGGCTCGCCGCTCGCCATGGAACGTCAGGAACACCAGGCGGAACATGTAGATCGCCGTCAGGAGCGAGGTCATCGCGCCGATGACCCAAAGCAGCTTGCTGCCGTGGCTGTGCTCGGTGCCGACGAAGGTCTTGAAGAGGATCTCGTCCTTCGAGAAAAACCCCGACAGGAACGGCACACCCGCAATCGCCAGCGCCCCGATGAGGAACGTCCAGTACGTGACGGGCAGATACTTTTTCAGGCCGCCCATGTTGCGCAGATCCTGTTCGCCCGCGAGCGCATGGATGACCGCACCCGACCCGAGGAACAGCAGCGCCTTGAAGAACGCGTGCGTGTAGAGATGGAAAATACCGGCCGCGTAGGCCCCGACGCCCATCGCGAGGAACATGTAGCCGAGCTGCGAGACCGTCGAGTACGCCAGCACGCGCTTGATGTCGTTCTGGACGAGACCGATTGTTCCCGCCATGAGCGCCGTCGCCACGCCGATGCCGGCCACGATCTCGAGCGTCATCGGCGCGTGCGAAAAGAGAACCGCATTGCGGCCGATCATGTACACCCCCGCGGTGACCATGGTGGCGGCGTGGATGAGCGCGGAGACCGGCGTGGGGCCTTCCATCGCATCGGGCAGCCACACGTGCAGCGGGAGCTGCGCCGACTTGCCCGTGGCGCCAACGAAGAGCAGCAGCGTGGCGATCGTCATGACGCCCATGCCGAGCGTCTCGGGCGCCCGCAGCGCCGCGGCGGCCGCGACGCCCTGGAAGTCCAGCGTCTCGAAGGTCACAAAAATCAGTAGCATCCCGAGGATGAACCCGAAGTCGCCGATGCGGTTCACGACGAACGCCTTCTTGCCGGCGTCCGCCGCCGACTGCTTCGCATAGTAGAAGCCGATGAGGAGATACGAGCACAGCCCGACGCCCTCCCACCCGACGAACATCACCGGGAAGCTCGCGCCCAGCACCAGCACGAGCATGAATGATGCGAACAGGTTCAGGTACGAGAAGTACCGCGCGTATTCGCTGTCGGTCTCCTCGTGCATGTAACCGACCGAGTAGATGTGGATGAGCGACCCGATGCCGGTGACGACGAGGATCATCAGCGACGAGAGCTGGTCGAGCCTGAGCGCAAACGGCACGCGCAGGGCACCCGACGACAGCCAGTCGAAGACGACCTGTTCGATCGGGTGGCCGCCGTGACCGAGGAGCGGCCAGGCCGAAACGACCGAGACCAGGAACGCTCCGATCATCACCAGGCAGGCGATGCCGCCGGAGACGGACTTCGGCAGTCTCCGCCCCAAGAAAGCGTTCACGACGAAGCCCGCAAAGGGCAGGAGCGGTATCAGGAGCAGCATGTCACCACTTGAGCGACGTAAACGCGTCCGGGCTGAGCGTCTCGCGGTGCCGGAAGAGCGCGATCACGATCGCGAGACCGACCGCCGCCTCAGCCGCGGCGACGGTCATCACGAAGAACGTGATGATCTGACCGTCGACGGTTCCCTGGGCGCGTCCCACCGCGACGAACGTGAGGTTCACGGCGTTGAGCATGATCTCAATCGACAGGAGGACCGTAATCAGGTTGCGGCGCAGGAACACGCCCGCCGTGCCAATCGAGAAGAGAAGACCGGACAGGAGAAGGTAGTGGCTCAACGGCACCATCACTCAGTGCTCCTTCCGCGCAAGAACGACCGCGCCCACCATCGCTACGAGGATCAGCACCGAGGTGACCTCGAACGCGAACGCATGCTCGGTGAAGAGCGCCCGGCCGATGTTGGCCACCGAGCTCACCGGCTCGGCGTATTCGGGTCTGAAATCGTTCGGCAGGAGATCGCTCTGCCCCCCGAGCGTGAGGTGGGAGATCGCCCAGAGCATCTCGACCCCAAGGAGGAGCGACAGCACGGCCCCGATCCGCATGCCTGAGGGACCGATCATTCCCGCGATGGCCCTCGGCAGGGGCTCCTCGCGCGGCACGTTGAGCAGCATGACCACGAAGAGGAAGAGGACCATGATGGCCCCGGCGTAGATGATGATCTGCGTCACAGCCGTGAACGGCGCATCGAGGAGCACGTAGAGCCCCGCGAGCGCGCCGAAGGACGTGATGAGCAGCATCACGCTGTACATCGGGTTGCGCTGCCCGACGACGAGCAGCGACGCGATCACGGCAATGGCGGCGAAGACGTAAAAGGCGAACGTGTCCATCTATTTATTAGTGCTCGCGGGGCCCCACCCCCGCTCGCTCTCGCGCGGCGACTTCGCGCCGCGCTCGGGCCGCAGGCGCTGCCGATATGGCTCCTGCGCTCATTTCAACTTCAATTCGGCTCGACCAGGCGCTGTTGTCGCTCCCCTCGTCGTGTCCAGCAAGCTCCTGTCTTCTAACTCCTAGCTCCTAGCTCCTATTCACCCGAGCCACAGCACCAACGCCGCTGTGGCGAGGAGATTGAGCACCGCGGCCGGCAGCAACCATTTCCATCCGAACTCCATCAGCTGGTCGTAGCGATAGCGCGGCAGCGTCCACCGCATCCAGACGTAGAAGAAGAGCAGGAGGAAGACCTTGATGAGAAACCAGATCCAGCCCAGCCAGTCAGGCAGCAGCGGCCCGAGCCAGCCGCCGAGATACAGGCTGGTCGCGACTGCCGAAACGGTCACCATGTTCACGTACTCGGCCAGGAAGAACAGCGCGAAGCTCATCGAGCTGTACTCGGTGTGGTACCCGGCCACAAGCTCCTGCTCGGCCTCCGGAAAATCGAACGGCGCTCGGTTGGTTTCCGCCACGCCCGCGCACATGTAGATCACAAAGCCGAGCGGCTGCAGGAAGAGAAACCACTTCGGAATGAACCCCCACCAGTAGCCCGATTGCGCCAGCACCGTCTCGCGCAGCGACAGCGACCCGGCGAGCATGATGACGGCCGCCAGCGCGAGCCCGTAGGAGAGCTCGTAACTGATCATCTGTGCCGCGGAACGGAGGCCTCCGAGCAGCGAGTATTTGCTGTTCGAGCTCCAGCCAGCGAGCACAATGCCGTAGACGCCCATCGACGCGATCGCGAAGATCACCAGCACGGCGACGTTGACGTCGGTCACCTGCAGCGGCATCGGCTCGTCGAGCAGGCCGAAGAGCGTGGTGGAGGTGCCGAACGGCACGACCGCGAACGCCGCGAACGCCGCCGCCGCGGAGATCACGGGGGCAATCGCGAAGAGGAGCGCGTCGGCCGCCTTGGGGCGCAGTTCTTCTTTGGTCAGCAGCTTGATGACGTCGGCGAACGGCTGCAGCCAGCCGGCGTAGCCGACCCGGTTCGGACCGCGTCGGTCCTGGATATACGCGCAGACCTTCCGCTCCATCCAGACCATGAAGGCGGCCGAGAGGACGAGCATGTTGAAGATGACGAAGATGAGCCCGAAATGCGCGATGAGCGGTGCTGACGGCAGCCAGTCCATCAGTGCGCTCCCACTGGCGTCTTGGATGCCCGCCAGGGCGACGGCACCGTGCAGCGCCCTTCGCGCACGTGGGCCTCGTACTCGGCGCGGAAGTACTTCACCGTCGTCAGCGCGGGTGTCGCGGCAGCATCGCCGAACGCGCAGAGCGACTTGCCCGCGATGTTGTTCCCGATGCTCACGAGCAGGTCGATGTCGCGCATCTCACCTTCGCCGTTCTCGATACGCGTGAGGATCTTGTAGAGCCAGTCGCCGCCCTCGCGGCAGGGCGTGCACTTGCCGCAGGACTCGTGCTTGTAGAAGTACAGGAGGTTTTTGGCCGCCCACACCATGCACGTCGTGTCATCCATCACGATGATGCCGGCCGAGCCCAGCATCGACCCCGCCTTCGCCACATCGTCGAAGCTCGCCGGGATGCTCAACTGGTCGTCGAGCAGGATCGGCACCGACGAGCCGCCGGGGATGACGGCCTTGATCTTCCGTCCGTCGAACGGGCCGCCCGCGTAGTCGTAAATCAACTCGCGGAGGGTCGTCTTCATGGCTGCCTCGTAGGTGCCCGGCTTCTTCACGTGGCCGCTGACGCAGAAGAGCTTTGGCCCCCCGTTCTTCTCAGGACCTATCGCCGCGAACCATTCCGCGCCGTTGATGAGGATCGGCGGCAGGTTGCAGAGCGTCTCGACGTTGTTGACCGCGGTCGGACAGTTGTAGAGACCGGAGGCCGCCGGGAACGGCGGCTTGATGCGGGGCTGCGCGCGTTTGCCTTCGAGCGACTCGATGAGCGCGGTTTCCTCGCCGGCTTCATACGCGCCGGCACCGCGATGGAGCACGATGTCGCAATGGAACCCCGTGCCCATGATGTTCCTGCCGACGTAGCCCTGTGCGTACGCCTTCGCCAGTTCGGCTTCGAGCACCCGCTGGACGTGATAGAACTCGCCACGGATGTAGATGTAGGCCACCTTTGCGCCGATGGCCCAGCACCCGATAAGGCAGCCCTCGAAGAGCGAGTGCGGGTTGCGCTCCATCAGGACGTGGTCCTTGAAGGTGCCGGGCTCGCTCTCGTCAGCGTTGCAGCAGATGTACTTCGGCAGCGGCGAGTCCTTCAGCACGAACTGCCACTTGAGGCCGGTCGGAAAGCCGGCACCGCCGCGGCCGCGAAGCCCGGACGCCTTGACGAGATCGATCACCTCGGCGGGTTTCATCCCGAGCGCCTTGCGCAGCCCCTCGTATGCCTGGTGCTTCAGCGAAAACTCGAGCGTGTAGCTGTTCGGCTCGCGGACGTATTTGGTGAGGATGGGGTCCATTTTAGCTATCAGCTCTCAGCTCTCAGCTATCAGTCTCTCGCTCGTCAGGCTTCCTGCTGAAGGCTGACAGCTGAGAGCTGAGAGCTTCGTCACCGTTCCACTTCCAGGTAACATCCGGTGAACGCTTTCTCGCCCTTCGCGCGGATCTCATCGACCAGCTTCCCCGCGTCTTCGGGCCGCACGTTCTCGTGCCAGTGCTCGTTGTTCACCATGACGATCGGGGCACGATCGCACGCGCCGAGGCACTCGAACTCCATCAGCGTGAAGAGGCCCGACGCATCGGTCTCACCGACCTTCAACCCCAGTTTCTCGGACAGCGCCTCGGTCACACGCTCGGCGCCCATCAGCGCGCACGAGAGTGTGCGGCACACCTGGAGCACGTACTTGCCGACGGGCTCCCTGTAGAACATCACGTAGTAGGTCGCGACGTCCTCGACCTCGGCCGGCGTCATGTCCAGAATCCCGGCGACGTGCCGCATGCCGTTGGCGGTGAGATAGCCCTGCTGCTCCTGCACGAGATAGAGCGCACCCAGAATGGCGGAGCGTTTCTGGTCCGACGGATACTTCGTCAGCATCTCGTCCAGGGCGGCGCGGCGCTCGGCTGTGAAGGTGAACACCGGCCCTTCGTCGGAGATCTTGCGCTCCGACTTGTGGAAGCGCTGGTCGTAGACCATCAACGGATGGAAGCTCATCGATCCACGTCTCCCATGACCACATCGGTCGAGCCGATCACGGCGATGACATCGGCGATCATGCCGCCGACGAGCATCTTCGGCAGCCCCTGACAGGCATAGAACGACGGGGCGCGCAGCTTGATGCGATACGGCCGGTTGCTGCCGTCCGACACGATGCTGAATCCGTGCTCACCCCGAGGCCCCTCGACCGGCACGTAGGACTCGCCGGCCGGCACGTTGAACCCCTGCGAGTAGATCAGGAAGTGCTGAATCAGCGCTTCCATCTCGCTGTAGACCTTGTCCTTGGGCGGCGGCACGATCTTGTAGTCCTGGATGTCGAAGACGCCGCGCGGCGAGATGCGCGCCAGCGCCTGCTGCGCGATCCGGGTGCTCTGTCGCATCTCCTCGACCCGAACGAGGTACCGCGCGTAGACGTCGCCCGCCGTCTGGGTCGGCACGTCGAAGTCGTACGTCTCGTACCCGAGATACGGAAACACCTTGCGGACGTCGTACGGCACGCCGGCGGCCCGCGCCATCGGGCCCACCAGCCCGTACGTCATCGCGTCGTCCATGGTGATGACGCCGACGTTCTGCGTGCGCTTCAGCCAGATCTGGTTCTTGGTGAGCAGGTCTTCGTACTCGCTCAGCTTGCTCGGGAAGTCGTCGAGCCACTTCTTGACCGCCTGATGAAACCCGCTCGGCAGATCTTCGCGCAAGCCGCCGATCCGGAGGTAGCTCGGGAACATCCGGAAGCCCGCCAGCATCTCGTTGATGTTGAGGAGCTGTTCCCGCTCGCGGAAGCAATACATCATGACCGAGACGGCGCCGATTTCGAGCGCGTGGGTCGCGAGCCACACGAGATGGCTGGCCAGCCGCTGGAGCTCCACGATGAGCACGCGGATGTTCTGCACGCGCTCGGGCATCTGGACATCGAGCAGCCGCTCGACCGAGAGGCAGAACGACAGGCTGTTTGACTGGGCCGCGAGGTAGTCCATCCGCTCGACGAGCGGAATGACCTGCTGCCACTTCTTCTGCTCGGCCGTTTTCTCGATGCCCGTGTGCAGGAAGCCGATCGTCGTGTCGGCGGACACGACGGTCTCACCGGACAGCTCCAGCACCAGCCGCAGCACGCCGTGCGTGCTGGGGTGCTGAGGCCCCATGTTGACGGTCATCGTTTCGGTGCGAAGTTCAGTTGGCACTCGTCACACCATCTCTACAATCTCGCAGATCGCGTGGATCAACGTGATGTGGACTTCCTGCACGCGCGCCGTGCAGTCGTCTGGCACGTTGATGTGGACGTCCGCGAGGCGCCCCGCTTCCCCGCCGTCGCGGCCCGTCAGCGCGATGGTCCGCAGCCCCCGTGCCTGCGCGGCCTTCAGGGCGGCAATCACATTGGGCGACGCGCCGCTCGTCGAAATCGCAAACGCGATGTCGCCGGCCGCACCGAGCGCGTCGACCTGTCGCGCGAACACGCGCTCGAAGCCGTAGTCGTTCGCCACGCTGGTGAGCAGGCTCGTATCCGCCGTCAGCGCGACCGCCGCAAATCCTGCGCGCTCCTTCTGAAACCGGCCGACGAGCTCGGCAACGAGATGCTGCGCGTCCCCGGCGCTGCCGCCGTTCCCGAACGCCAGCAGCTTCCGGCCGGATTCGAGCGCGCTCGCGATAGTCGACGCCGCCGTGGCGACCGCTGTCAGGCCCAGCCCACGCACGCGCTGGTGCGTATCGATCGCCGCGTCGAGGGTGCGCGCGACAATCCGGACTGGATCGCGATCGCGCGAAACGGCCGCCGGCACCGCTGTGCCACCATCGATCGGCGGCATCAGTCCTGCCGCGCCCGGCGCCGCGCCGCCTCCATGTTGGCCACGAACTCGTCCTCCGAGACCTGCAGCGGCTCGTAGGTCTTCACCCGCTGATTGATCTGGACCGGGTAGTCCTTGCGCATCGGAAACCCCTCCCAGTCTTCGGGCATCAGGATCCGGCGCAAGTCAGGATGACCATCGAAGAGCAGGCCGAAGAAATCGTACACCTCACGCTCGCCCCAGTTCGCCGACTGCCAGACGCTCGACACCGACGGCACGGGCGTGCCGTCGGGCACCCGCACCTTGAGGCGCAGTCGCTTGGGGGTATCGCCATAACCCGCCACACCCGGACACGCCAGGATGTACACGAGCTCGAATCGCGGGTCTCGCGGATGATAGTCCACGGCGGTCACGTCTGCCATGAACACGAACCGCAGCTCCGGCGCATCGCGCAGCACGCAGCAGGCCTCGACCAGGAGGTCCAGCGGCACGTAGATCGTCGGCATGCCGTCGCGCGACTCCACGGCTTCGAATCGCGTGGAATCCGCCGACAGCGCGCGTGACAGTACCTCGATGATGGCGGGCGCGTGCATAGGGCTCTGAGGGATGGCTGTCGGCGGCGCTAGACGAACGACCTCTGCTTATCGATTTTCCGCTGGAGTTGGACGATGCCGTAGATGAGCGCTTCGGGTCTGGGCGGGCAGCCTGGCACGAAGACGTCGACGGGCACGACCTGATCGACACCCTGCACAATCGCGTAATTGTCGAACACGCCACCGACCGAGGCGCAGGCGCCCATCGAGATGACGTACTTCGGCTCGGGCATCTGATCGTAAATGCGGCGAAGCACCGGGGCCATCTTGCGGGACAAGCGGCCGGCCACGATCATGAGGTCGGATTGCCGCGGGGATCCGCGGAAGACCTCGGCGCCGAACCGGGCGATATCGTAGCGCGAGGCACTCATCGCCATCATCTCGATTGCGCAGCAGGCCAGGCCGAACGTCACCGGCCAGACCGACGATCGTCGCGCCCACTGCACGATTTTCTCGACGCTGGTGGTGAGGATGGGAAGATCGTTGTCGCTCATAAGGATAAGAAGGCTACGCGCGCTCGTGTCCCCAATCGAGCACGCCTTTCCGCCAGACGTACACGTACCCGGTCAGCAGGATGGCAAAGAAGACCACAATCTGCACGAAGCCGGTCCAGCCCAGGGATCGCAGGGCCATGGCGAACGGATACAGGAACGCGACTTCAATGTCGAACAGCAGAAAAATCATCGCGACGAGGTAGAACTTGACCGGATGGCGCTCGCGGGCGTCGCCCACCGGCGGCATGCCGCATTCGTACGGCGCGAGCTTTTCGGGGGTGGGCTTTCGCGGACCGATCAGGTGCGAAAGGATGATATTGAACGCCCCGAACCCGGCCCCGAAGCCGATCATAATAAGGATAGGTACCCAGCCGTGCATGTCTGGTCCCGCAGCAAGCAGATCGGCTTGTGAATGTTTTCTCAAGCCTGCCGCAAAAAAAGGCGCGTCGCCACTCCGACGCGTCCACAGGCGGAATGCTATCACAGACATTGGGTTCACGAGGTTCAACAGGTTCAGGAGGTTCAGGGGTTCAGGGTTCAGAGGTGCATGAACCATGAGCCTCGTGAACCTTTTGAACCTCATGAACCTCTTGAACCTTTAAAATGCACTAATGTCCCGTTTGGCCTGGTTCAGCCCGATGCCGCCGGTGGCCACCGGCGTCGCGGCGTGCAGCGCCGACCTCGTCGCTGCTCTCAGAAGCAGCCATCAGGTCGACCTGTTCGTGGACGAGGCGGTAGCGCGCGTAGCGCCTGGCACATGGTCGGCGCACGATTTCGTCTGGCGGCATCAGCAACAGCCCTACGACCTTACGGTGTATCAGGTCGGCAACTCGTCGCACCACGACTATCAATGGCCTTACCTCTTCAGGTATCCCGGGCTCACGGTGCTGCACGACGCGCACCTGCATCATGCGCGGGCGGCGGCGCTGCTCCGTACGCTCCGCGACGGAGACTACCGCACCGAGTTCGCGTGGAACCACCCTGACGCCAGCGCCGACATCGCTGAGCTGGCGGTGGCGGGCTTCGACAACCACCTGCTCTATGCATGGCCGATGACGCGGCTGGTGATTCGCGCGTCGAGGCTCGTCGCGGCGCATGGGGTTGCGCTCGCGGCCCGGTTGCGTGCCGACGTTCCGGACGCGCGAATCGCGGCCATCCGGTTGGGACACGGCATGGCGCTATCGGTCGAGGATGTCCGCGACGGCGGAAGCCGCGCGCGCGCGCGGTACGGCATCGCGCCCGACGCGCTCGTCTTCGGTTGCTACGGAGGGCTCTCCCCCGACAAGCGACTTCCGCAGGTACTGGCCGCGTTTGCCGCCACGCGTGCGTACGTGCCCACGGCCCATCTCCTGCTGGCTGGCGCCGTCCCCGAACACTACGATCTCCGGAACGACATCGAGCGGCATGCCCTGATCGACTCCGTCACGCTGACGGGCTATCTGGCGTCCGATCGGGCGTTCACGGAGAGCATTGCGGCCTGTGACGTCGCGCTGAACCTGCGCTGGCCCACGGCGCGCGAAGTGTCGGGACCATGGCTCCGCTGCCTGGCGGCCGGCAAACCGACGGTCATCGTCGATCTCGCGCACCTGGTGGACGTGCCGACGCTCGACCCCCGCACGTGGCGGCCGAATGTTGTCGCATCGGGGGTTTCAGTGCCCTGCGCGGTCGCGATCGACATCCTCGACGAAGGCCATTCGCTGCGGCTCGCGATGCGGCGCCTCGGCACCGACCCTCTGCTCCGCGCGACGCTCGGCGGGGCCGCTCGCGCATATTGGCAGCAGGGGCATTCCGTCGACGCGATGGTGGCCGACTACCATCAACTGATTGCGGACGCCGTCCGGCGTCCGGCCGCGCCCCTCCAGCTGCCGGCTCATCTGCTCGACACTGGACGCGATACGCTCTACCGATTGCTCGAACCGTTCGGCCTGCCGTCGCCGTTTGGGGGCGACACGGGGCGTGTCCCGTCTGCCCCCCCGTCTTCTCAATGAGGTATCCTGTGACGATTCGCGTAAACGGCGAGCCGCTCGACGTCGTCGGCCCTGTCACCATCAGCGGCCTGCTCGTCGACCTGACGATCGACTCCCGCCTCGTGGCGGTCGAACACAATCTCATCGTCGTCAAACGCGACAAGTACGAATCGGTCGTGGTGCACGAAGGGGATGAGATCGAGATCGTGAACTTCGTTGGCGGAGGCTAGCAGCTACAGTACGAGCCACGCGGGTACAAGAAACAGGAGTTCAGGAGATCAGGAGTTGTTTGGTATCTCCTGATCTCCTGAACTTCTGTGAATGTTTTGGACGGATATGAGCGCTGAACTTCTCACCATCGCCGACAGGAGTTTCCGTTCGCGCCTGATTGTGGGCACGGGCAAGTATCCCTCTCATCCCGTGATGGCCGAGGCGCACCGCGCGTCGGGGGCGGACATGGTGACGGTTGCCGTCAGGCGCGTGAACCTGTCCGACCGGAGCGCCGAGTCCTTGCTCGGCTACATCGATCAGGCGAAGATCTTCATCCTGCCGAACACGGCCGGGTGCTATACGGCGGAGGACGCGATTCGAACCGCGCGGCTGGCGCGCGAAGTCGGACTCTCGAACTGGGTGAAGCTCGAAGTGATCGGGGACGAGCGCACGCTGTTCCCCGACAACGTTGCCCTGCTCGAAGCCACCCGCGTGCTGGTGCGCGAAGGATTCGTGGTGCTGCCCTACACGAACGACGATCCGGTGATCTGTCGAAAGCTGGAGGAAGCGGGCGCGGCGGCGGTGATGCCGCTCGGCGCCCCGATCGGGTCTGGCCTTGGCATCCAGAATCCGAACAACATCCTGATCATCCGCGAGCAGGCCCGCGTGCCGGTCATAGTTGATGCGGGAGTGGGCACCGCCTCGGACGCGGCGATCGCGATGGAGCTCGGCGCGGACGGCGTGTTGATGAATACCGCGATCGCGCTGGCCCGGGATCCCGTGGCGATGGCCACGGCCATGAAGCTCGCGGTCGAAGCGGGCCGCCTGGCGTACGGCGCGGGCCGCATCGCGCGACGCTCTCACGCCTCCGCCAGCAGCCCCACCGACGGCAAGATCGCAGCGCTCGCCGGTACGGCCCGCGGCGTCTGAAGCGCCGAATCGATGGAATCACTCGAGCAGACGCTCAGGCGCCTCGACCAGGAACGCGACGAGGCCGATCGGCGATACAACGACGCGCTGACCGCACTCGATCGCGCCTTACCGAAACCCGGCGAGTGGACACCGCCCCACCCGGTTGCTGACGCGTCACAGCTCGCGACGATTACCGACACGTGGGACATTGCCGCCCTCGCCCCGTCGGCCCAGTCGGGATGGCGAGGGCGCCTCGCGGGATTCATCTGGCGAACCGTAGCGCCCTATCTGCAGCGGCAGGCCTCCTTCAACTCGCGCATCGCCGACCATCTGAATCGGAACGCGGCCGCGGCGCACCACGCGCATCAACGCGCGGAAGAAACAACCGCGCGGCTGCGGGACGAGTTCGCCAGGCTCGCGGAGTTCCAGGCGCGCACGATTCAGTACCTGCAGCAGATGACCGCCTACATCGACACGCGGGACCGCCGCGCGGCTGGCGGCGCGCTCATCCTGAACGCATCGCTCAGCGGGCTGGCGGAGAATGTCGACAAACGCTGGGAGTCGCTGAGCGTGCGCGACCAGCGGGCTGATGCGCGTGCGAACGCCCTCGCTGCCGGCCACGACGAGCTGCGTGCGATGCTTGGCGTCGTGCAGCAGGCGTCTTTGTCACTCAAACGGGAACTCGAACAGATCCTGTCGGTTCAAGGGGTTCAAGAGCGCCTGCGGCCCGAGCGCGGCGCGGAGTCGCCGCGCGAGAGCGAGCGGGGGTGGGGCCCCGCGAGCACTGATAAAAGCAGACAAAGCGTCGAAACTGCAACACCCGGCCCCTTTCGCTCGCTCGACAGCTACAAGTACGTCGGGTTCGAAGACCAGTTCCGCGGATCGCGCGAAGCGATCCGGGCCAGGCTGGAGAGTTATCTTCCGTTCTTTGCCGGCGCCACCGACGTCCTCGACATTGGATGCGGGCGCGGGGAGTTTCTCGAGCTGCTCGCCGGCGCGGGCGTTCGCGCACGAGGCATCGACTTGAATCATGAGATGGCCGAGCTCTGTCGTGCACGGGGACTCGACGTCACCGAAGCCGACGCGGTCGGCTATCTCTCGACGCTCGCCGATGCGTCACTCGGCGGAATATTCGCCGCGCAGGTCGTCGAGCACCTGCAGCCGGGGTACCTGCTGCAGGTCCTCGAGCTGGCCTTTCACAAGATCCGGCCCGGCGGCCGCGTCGTGCTCGAAACGCTGAATCCGGCCTGCTGGGTGGCCTTCTTCGACAGCTACATCCGCGACATCACCCATGTGTGGCCGCTGCACCCCGAGACGTTGAAGTACCTGGTCCTGGCCAGCGGATTCACGCGGGCTGACCTCGAGTACCGCTCGCCGGTCGCCCCGGAAGACCGCCTGCAGGCCATCGCGTTCCCCGACGACGCCGATGAGACGCTGGCGGATCTTGCCGAGGCCTTCAACGCCAACGTCGAGAAGCTCAATGCTCGCCTGTTCACGCACCTCGACTACGCCGTGATCGGGGCGCGCTGACCGACTGGTCCGATGACGACGTCTTCCTGACCCTTCTTGTTTCTCTCCCCCGCCTCGAGCCGATTCCGCGCGTCTGCATCAGACGACGCTGCGCGAATGGTTTCGCTCGGTTGGTTCCAGTGCCCGGCCAGGAAGCGTTCCCAGCGAGGTCAGCGGCGCGGTTTTCAAAGGGACGCCTGAACGCCGCTGGGATATTCTTCTATGAGAGATGGAGCGTCTGGTCTGGACTCCGCATGAAGTCGTAGACGTCGACGGTCCTCGGGCGATGGTGCGCGCGTATCTCGAGCAGCGTGACGTCCGGGAGTTGTGCGCGAGTGTCAGCATCGGGGCTCCCCTCGCGTCGGCGTGCGATGTCGGCTGCGGGTTCGGGCGCTTGACGCCCGTCTTGACCGAGTTTGCCGAGCGAGTCGTCGGATTTGAACGGGAGACAGGACTGTTGAGCATCGCGCAGGCGTTGCAGCCGTCGATCGATTTCCGTCCTATCGAAGGCTTGCAGTGCCTTCCGGCCGACCGAGCGTCCTTCAATCTTGGTCTCGTCTTCACCGTCCTCCAGCACGTTCCGGAGCCAGAAGTTCGCGCCGTCATCGACGAACTGCGGCGCATTGTCAGGCCGGACGGCTATTTGCTGCTATGTGAGGAGACCGACGCGACTCTCGAAGCAGGCGACCGAGGGAACGCCCACTTGGGATACACCTGCGGGCGCCTGGTGACGACCTATGAAACGTGGCTGGCCCCGTGGAAGCTGGTGGCGACAAGGCGTCGGTCGATCGAACCCGACTACCCTCGACCAGACGTCGGGACGTACATGTTGTTTGCCGGCCCGGCTTCCGCCGGTTCGCCAGGGCTCATTCGCGCCAGGTGAGTTCGCCTTCAGAGGAAAACTTGTGAACGCGGTGCAGACCGTCGATATTTCGACCGGGGCTGAGCTACCTGGTCTCTCAGTCCCGACAAGCGTCGATTGTCTGCCGAAAGGACGGTTTCAGCGACCCTGGTTGGAAGTCATGATTACGCTGATCTCTCCTACTCTCACGCCAAGCACACGCCGGTCCTGATGGCCGGGAATCACCTCGGCGGGCACCCAGGAGGGGGAGACTATGAGATCGATGCGGTGGGGCGCGGTCGAGGGACTCGAGGGAAGGAGCGTGCGCAGCCGGTGCCACTCGGAGCCGACCGCGATGCGGTTCGCCAGCCGCCCGTCGACCCGGACCTCCACCTGCTGGAGGACGCCCGAGGGTGCCGTGCCGCTCAACGGGATTTCTACCAGCCGGGCGCGTCCGTCCACGAAGAGCGTGGCCCGCGGACCAGACCAACGACATCGCGTGCCATCCGGCTCTATGCCCCACTCGAAAAGGCCGTAGCTCACGCGCGTGAGATCGACCGTCGCGAGTTCCTGCCTGGCGCGAAACGGAACCGAGAAAACCAGCAAGCCCCCCAGCAGCAACCCGATCGTCCACCGCAACTGTGAGACACGCCTCGGCGTCCCGGCGGATCCGGACATCACTTCCTCGGGCACGTCACGCGGCGCCTGCAGTCTCGCAGAGTGCCCGACTGCGAGCCCGAGAGCAATCCAGAACACGTACGACACCTCGCGCACCATGAGGGGATTGCTAACGAGGCTCGTGACGAGGAAGGCGACCAACCCGGCAGCGAGACCCGCGAGCCGGGGGTCGCGGGTCCTCTGAAGCGCCCTCCAGGTGCGTCTGCCCGCTCCAGCCAGGATCCAAAGAAACAACCCGAGGCCCACGAGGCCCAGCTCCCCGCCGAAGCGGAGGAAATCGTTGTGTGGGTTCATGCGACCCTGCCACAGGGCGAGCAGCTCGGGCGACGCGAGCCCTCCGGCCAGGAGATAAAACCGATCGATGCCGACACCGAACAGTGGTCGTGTGGCGATGACACGCAAACCCGCTCGGACCAGCTCCTCCCGTACCGTCAACGATTGTCTCGCCATCTCTCCCGCGAAATCGCGACCGATCATCCACGAGTAGCTGAGGACCATGACGACGACCGCGAGGACGGCAAACGCGACGACGCCTCGAACCGCGGCGATCCTCTGGCGTACAACGATGAACACCAGGACCACGAGTCCTACGAAAGCGGCAGCAATGACCGACCGTGACCCCGTGAGGTAGAGCGCAGCGATTAGAGGCACACCCGCCGCCACCCACACCAGCCGGCTTCGGGGCGATGCCATGGCGATGCCCAGGGCCACCAGCCAGCACAGCGCGAAGTACGATCCGGCAGCGATGTAGTCTGGTATCTGCGGTGAGATTCGGAGTCCGACAGAGGTCGCTCGCAGTGCCTCGATGGCCCCTGGATTGCGAAGGAGGATGTCCGCGAGGCGAACGGCGCTCAACACCGCAAGGCCGGCGCCGCCGAGGGTCAGCATGCGCAGCGCTCGCCCGAAGAACGTGGCGTCCACCTGGCAAAGCGCGGCAACGACGACGTACAGCGCGAGTCCTTCGAGAATGACGGCGGTCGAGGCCAGCACCCAGAAATCGCCCGGTTGGACGAAGTAGTCGCGGCTCAGGACGTGGAGCAGCGCCTGGACATAGGCCGATGCGTATCCCGTCTCGACCTGGTAGACCCGCTGCCAGACTACGGTGGACGCGGTGGCCGCAATCGCGAACAAGACGATCGGCATTGAAATCCAGCCGGTCACCGCACGTCGAAGGGGGGTGCCGTGCGGAAGCGCCCGGACGCAACATCCCGCAAGGGACGCGACGACGAGGACCTCCGTGACACGCAGGGTTGGAACGCCGGCGAGGTGAGACAGGATGATCCCGAAACCGACTAACGCGGTAGTGACGAGAAGAGCAGCATCCAGTCGGGCGATCGCCAGGATGCAAAATCCGGCAAGCGTCGTTCGCACCGTCCAGTTGCTCGCTGGCGAGAGGGCGACGGACAGGAGCACGACCGCAAGTGGCAGGATGACGGTGATCCACCCGGCCGCCGCCGCAAGGTGTCGGACTCGATCGCGCGGAACAATCACCGTGGCTCCGAGTTCCGATCTGTCCTGGCGCGCACGCCCGGTGCCACGCCGGGAACCGGGTCCTTTGGTGCGGAGCCATGCACCGTTGCGATGAATGAACTCGGCCATCCGTGTTCACTGTCGATACAGATGAACGCGCCGGCACACGAACGGCACACATCGCAAGGATAGCGCGTAACCGCTACGGGTCACAAACCGCTGTTGCGCGACCGTCCTTTCTCGACGCGCTTGAGCGCAATCCAACCGCGCTCGAGGTGAGCGTCGAGCGAATCGGAGTCGACGCGGCGTGTGCGCTGCACATCTCGCCGCTTTCTCAGAAGGCGCGGCAAGGCGAGCAATGCGGCAAACTTTCCCCTCACAGCTGAGGCGCCACGGCCACGGGCCATGTAGTGCGCGACGCCGGAGAGCGAGTACACCACATGCGCCGGGAACGTCTTCAGCAGGAGTCCCGTCGGTGTGTTCTTCAACCATGTCCACTCCAGGTTCCGCTGACCGTAAAACACCGCAGCGTCGCTGAGTGTACCGAGCGTGCCGCTGCCCGCATGACGGACGACAGCGTCCGCCGCATACCAGCATCGATGTCCGGCGAGCCGCGCGCGGTACGAGAGGTCCACATCTTCATAGACCATGAAGAAGTCTTCGTCGAAGCCTCCCAGGCTGTGGAACAGATCCCGCCCTATCGCGAACGCGGCGCCGCAGGCACCGAAGACCTCGCGTGACGTCCCAAACTCAACGGCATCTGCGCCGTAGCCGTGCTTGAACGCGCCGCCCGCGCGAAGATACCCATCGCCGGCGCTGTCAACGACGTCCGATCGATCGAGAAAGACGATCCGGGATGCGATGACGGTCCGATCGGACGCTTCCACTGCGGCCGCGTGCAGCCGGGCCAACCAGTCAGCCGCCGGTACGGTGTCGTTGTTCAGGAAGGCAAGTGTGTCGCCGAGGGCCGCCCGCGCGCCGGCGTTATTGCCGGCAGCGAACCCCAGATTGCGGCCGTTGTCGACGATGCGCACGGACGGGAATCGAGCCGCGACGAGGGCCATCGATCCGTCGGTCGACCCGTTGTCGACGAGCAGCACCTCGAACGGCGGCGCCCCGGTCTGCGCCGTGAGCGCCGCAAGGCACGGCGTGAGCCACACGCGGCCGTTGTAGTTGAGAACGATGACGGAGATGCGCGGGGTCACGCGTCGTTCAGCAGGTCGCGATACACGCGGGCTGTCTCCTCCGCGGTGCGACGCCAGGAGAATTCCCGCGCGCGGCTCAACCCCGCGTTCCGGAGCCGATCGCGGTGAGGTGCATCCTCGAGCACTCGCTCGATCGCCGAGATCCACCCGGGCTCATCGTCTGGATCGAGGAGCACCGCGGCGTCGCCGACGACCTCCGGGATCGACGACGTCCGTGCGGCGATGACAGGTGTGCCGCAAGCCATCGCTTCGAGCAGCGGAAGACCGAATCCCTCGTATCGTGATGGGTACACGAGCGCGGCCGCCGATCTGTAGAGTGCCAACAGCAGGGGCTCCGCCGTAGTCCCGGCGAATGTGACGAGCGGCGCCGCGCCACCGCCCTTGTCGCTCAGACGTTGAAGATCCGCGCCAGTGCCGCGGTCGACCCCGGCGAGCACCAGGCCGAGCGTGGCCCATGCGGAATTGCGCGACCGCACGGCCGCCACCGCACGGGCCAGCATCGGGAGATTGCGCCGGGCGTGCAGGTCGCCGACGTGCAACACGTACTGTTGCGGCCACGCGGACGGCAGAGGCAAGAGCGGCCCCGCGGAGAGCGCGGGTGCGGCAGCCAGCGGGACCACGTGAATCGAGTCGGGTCGAAGCGAATACACCTCGACAATCTCCCGCTTCGAGAACTGCGAGTCGGTGATCACCCGGTCGGCGCTGCGCGCGCTGTAGCGATAAAACGCTCGTCGCACCGGATCCCGTTTGTACGGATACCACTCCGGATGTCGTTCATAGCTAATGTCGTGGATTGTGAGGACGAGGGGCCTGGGCCCACCGAACGGGGCCGTGTAGGACGGCGCGTGAAAAAGATCGAGCCGGGCGCTGCGGGCTGCGCGCGGCAAGCCCGTGAGCATCCAGCCCAGATTGGTCGGCAGGGCTCTTGCAGTGGGGCCAACCTCGATTCCACATGGCACCGCCAGTCCAGCCGGAGCGCCGATAGCTACGATGGAGAGCAATGGATCAACCAGGGCCAGCGCGCCAAACAACTCGTTCGTATAACGGCGCATGCCGGCCGCCGGCGACGCCAGAGCGCGGCCGTCGAAGCCGATGCGGAGCACGAGGCTATGTTAGCAGCCGGTGGTCAGGTCAACCATATCGTTGCTCATACTGGGGCTCACACCGGGCTCGTCCCGGGGCTGCAGCCAGCGCCGGCATCGGCCGACAGACGTATCGGATGCCTCTGCCTTCGGTCTAAATCATATGCACTTACTGCGTTCGTTGAAGTGTGCGGCTTCCGCACTCGGCGTGTTCCTCCTGTTCGCGTCTCCCATCGCCGCGCAGGTTCGTGGTCAGGTCTACGTGTCGGGTCTAACGCACCCGGTGGCGTTCGTCCAGGACCCTTCGAATGCTGGCGTTCAGTTCGTCGTCGAGCAGGCGGGAACGATTCGTGTGGTCCAGGGCGGCACTCTGCTCTCGGCCCCGTTCCTCGATCTGAGCGGGTCGGTCGCCACCGGCGGCGAGCGTGGCCTGCTGTGCCTCGCCTTTCCACCGGGAGCGGCGCAGTCAGGTCGCTTCTTCGTCACATTCGTCAACACGGACGGTCACACCGTTGTTACACGGTTCTACCGTTCGGCGGGCAATCCGCTCGTTGCCGATCCGGCGACGCGATTCGATCTGCAGTGGTCGACCGGCGACCGTTTCATCTCGCATCCCGAGTTGCTCCACTACAGCGGAAACCTGGTGTTTGGCGCTGACGGTTTTCTCTATATCGGCACCGGAGATGGAGGCGAGCCCAACGACGCCTCGCATCAGGCCCAGAACCTCTCGAGGCTCCACGGCAAGCTGCTTCGCATCAACGTCAACGTCGATGACAGCGATCCGGAGGGCCTCGACATCCCGGCGGACAATCCGTTTGCCGGCGGTGCCGCGCCGGAGATCTGGTCGATCGGCCTGCGGAACCCCTGGCGGTTCAGCCTCGACGACCCCCAGCGTGGCGGCACCGGCGCGCTCGTCATCGCGGACGTAGGAGAGGACGCTGTCGAAGAGATCAACTACGAGCCGGCCGGCCGCGGTGGACGCAACTACGGCTGGAGAAATCGAGAAGGCGCGAACATCCACGAGACGTCGCTGCCCCCCGCCTTCGAACCGCTCACCGATCCGATCTTCGAGTACGGCCATGGCGTCGGACGTTCGATCACCGGCGGGTACGTGTACCGCGGCAGCAACATCCCCTCGTTGGCCGGCCGGTACGTGTTCGGCGACTTCGTACGCGGACGCATCTGGTCGCTGGCGCTCACGCACGATCCGACGACCGGCGAGGCAACAGCGTCCGACCTGCGAGAGCACACGACCGAGATCAGCGCGGGCACCGGCGTCAGGCTGATCAGCTCGTTCGGCGTCGACTCTGCCGGCGAGCTCTACGTCGTGAACTACGGCGACGGCACGATCATCGCCCTGAGAGCCGGGCAGGCGGCGCCGGCCCCGATGATTCGGATCGAGTCCCCCGGCCCGGGTGCAGTCGTTCGCCAGCCGTTCGTGCTCGGGGGATGGGCGCTCGATGCCACCGCCCCGGATCGCGGGATCGCGACGCTGCATGTCTGGGCGTTCCCAGCGTCAGGCGCGGCTCCGCAGTTCTTGGGCGTTCCAGACTATGGGGCCAACCGTCCCGACGTCGCGGCAATTTTCGGACCCCAGTTCGGCCCGACCGGCTACCACCTCAACGTCAAGGGCCTTGCGCCAGGCAGTTGGATGATCGCGGTGTACGGGTGGGTGAACGCGACACAGGGGTTCAGCACGGTCGCGACGGTATCCGTCGTGATCGAGCCAGCCGGGATCGTCGCGATTGATCTCCCCGCGCCTTTTTCGACGGTGGATTCATCGTTCGTGATCGGAGGGTGGGCGATCGATCCTGCGGCACCGACGGGAACGGGGATCGACACGATCCACATCTGGGCGTTTCCGGCTGACGGTGCCACGCCGCCCGTCTTTCTTGGAGTGCCATCGTTCGGCGATCGACCTGATGTCACCGCGGCCTTCGGCGCTCAGTTCTACGGGGCTGGATACGGCCTGTGGGTGACCACGCTCCCACCCGGCCAGTGGTACATCGTCGTCTACGCTCACAGTAGCGTCAGTGGGCAGTTCGATACGGTAGGCTGGGTGCTGGTAACGGTACGATAGTCGACAGTCGGAAGTCGTCAGTCGTCAATCACAGACTCACGACTCTCGACTATCGCACCGTCACCCGCACTATCTTCGGCGGTGCGAACCCTCCGCTGACGCGGCTCCAGGGAAACACGGCGATGTCGTAATTGCCGTGTGGTAACCCCTGGACGACCAGCCCAAACCCGGTGTCACGGAACTGGTCGCCGTGCACGGCCGCGACGTCGAGTCGGGTTCCCCCAGACACGGGCACACCGAGGAAGACCGGCGGTCCACCAGTGAGCGGATAGGCCCACGCGTGCAGCGTATCAATGCCCGTCCCGGCAGCCGCATCGAGGTCGGCGGCCCACCCCGCGATGCTGAATGGCTGTGCCACGTCCTGTTGCGCCCTCGGGCTGTCGATCTCGATCTGAGCGCCGACGTGGCCGAATGACTTCGGCCGCAGAATCATGCGCACGTTGTGCTGCGCCACCGCACGATCGCCAGCCCACCGAACGAACACCACATCGTAGGTTCCGACGAAGCCCAAACCGGGCGACCAGGTGAAGACACCGCTCGTCGGGTCGAGCCGCGAGCCGACGGGCAGCGCCGCCAGCGTGTCGCCAACGCGCAGGCTTCCGGTGTACCGGGCCCCTTGGTCCGATCCCAACCACAGTTCGAAACGGTCCAGCTCCTCGCCTCTGATCACAGCCCGCCCGGACGGGCCGACCGGATACGCCCGCCAGACGGCCTCGGGATCCCAGCCCCGTCGGCCCACAATGGATGAAGAGTCCACCGCAGCGCTGGCAACGGCCGCCGACGAGAGGCCGAGATCGGAAATGGTCACGGGTGACGTCACCCCGTTGGACACACGGAAGTAGCGACTGCCAAGGCCGGACGTGGCCCCGGCGCTGTCGGTGACCGTCCACACGATGGTGTGCAGGCCGTTTGTAAGGGCGGTCGTGTCGATCGTGCGGAACCCAATTGCCCCGTTGGAGTTCGCGAGCCCGGGGAAGAGGGTAGCGATGTCGGATCGATAGTGGTTGTAGGACGCAGCCCCGACGGGCACACCATCGACGAACACCGTGATGGTGGATCCGTCGAACGGGATGGACTTCGCGGCCTGTGTGAGCGCCCACCCGAAATTGACGTAGGCCGCGCCCGTAACTGTCTCGCCCTGTCCCGGCGTGTCGATCGTGCCAAACGGCATCGTCGCGCTCGCGTTGGCGCACGTGATGTTCCTCGAGCCCAGCGCGAACGAATGTCCCTCGCGATCCAAGACGTGTGCGAACAGCGTATACGGGCCGTTGCCCTGGCTGGGCAGCATGTTGGTCAGGACCATGAAGCCCCAACCGCCACGATAGTTGCGCGGCAGCGCGGGAAACGCCGCCTGCACGTCGGGCCGCGCATCCTCGATGAACACGGCCTCTCCCAGGTAGATCTGGGCCAGACCACCGCACCGCCCATCGGCAGCGGCGGCTTCTCCGGTCACGGGGGCGCGACACGCGAACACGTTCGCGACGTCGACGTCATCGAGCGCCCAGCCCGTCACTGGAATCGCACCCGTCACGCCAGTGGTGTTGTTGATCGGCGTGTCGATCACGCCAACAGGGTTCACCGACGTGCCGGTGGGCATCGTGACGAACGTCACATTGATTGGTCCGACTGTATTGCCTGCGCCGCCCAGCGCGATCGTGACGGCACCGGTCACGGTGCTCGACATGGCCAGCCCGTTCGGGTTCACGGTGATCGACAGCTCGCGCCCGCCGCTGCCGGAGGTCGGGTTGACCTGAAGCCATGACTGGCTTGACGTGGCCGTCCACGTCACCGCCGGCCCGCTGCCCTGGGTCAGGCGAACCGTCTGCCCCGACGTTTGCGCCGTGACGAGCGCACCGCTGAGGGTCGCACCATAGCGAAGGGATGTTCGATCGAGGGTCACAATCGGCCCCGTGCCGAACTGGTTCACGGTAAGAGTCTGTCCCGCAATCGTCAACGTCCCCGACCGCGCGGACACGCCGTTGGCGACGACGTTGTAGTTGACGCTGGCATTGCCGCTTCCGCTCGTAGACGACGTGATGCTGATGAAACCTGAATTGCTCGACGCCGTCCACGCGCAGCCGGTCGCGGTCGAGATGCTGACCGACGCGCTCCCACCAGCGGCTGGAGCACTCGCCACCGCAGGCGTGATTGAATAGCTGCACGTCGCGGCTGCCTGGTTGACCGTGAACGTCTGACCGGCAATGGTGAGTGTGCCCGATCGTGTCGATGCGGCCGGATTGGCCGCGACCGTGTAGCCGACGCTTCCCGATCCGGTCCCCGCACTGCCCGAGCTGATGCCGAGGAATGCCGTGTTGCTCGCAGCGGTCCAGCTGCAGCCAGCCTGCGTGGAAACGGTGACCGATCCGCTGGCGGAGCTGCTGGACGCCGAGGCCGACGTTGGATTGATCGAGTACGTGCAGGATGGTGAAGACGATGGATAGATGAAGTTCAGGCCGGCGAGGTCGTCGGGACCGAGAGCCGGCGGGGTCGGCGTCGTCCCGGTGGTGCAGCACGACGGATACATGATGTTCGAGGTCGCGTTCGGAATGCTGCCGTCAGTCTGCGTGTGGCCGAGGCCGATCGCGTGGCCGATCTCATGTTCGAGCACGCGCGAGAAGTTGAGCGATTGTCTGAAGCTCGTGCTCAAGTCCGCGGCATTCTGGAAGATGACATAGCCGTTCACGAAACCGTTGAACGTTGTACCGTTGACCGTCCCACCTGCACCCGTGTAGCCCCACCCACCTCCAATGGCCAGCGTCGATCCACTGATCTCGTTATTGGGGTCCTCGAATGTGATCACCCCGCGTGCCGCGGGAAGGCCTACCCACGAATTCGGCGGGAACCCGGTCGTGCTCGACTGTAGTGTGGTCCCCACATACTGAAGGACAATCGACGCCGTCGCCGGACTGGTCCACGCGGAGAGCGCAGTCTGAATCTCGCTGACGGCATCACCGCTCAGCAGAGGCGGCGGAGCATTCGTGTTCTTGTACCAGCTGATCGGAGTACCGGAATCGGCCTCAGCCCATCGCCAGCCCGTGCCGAGAAGCGTGAACGGCTGCTCGGCAGACTGCAGTCCCTCACCAACACGAGGAGCGCGGCCCGGCCGTGAAGGCCGGCCCGTCGCCCTGGACGTAAGCGTGCGAAGCTCCGAGAGAAACGGCTCGCGCGCGACGGCGCCGCCGACGACCACGGTCTCGTGCAGGTTGCGACGGAGCCTCCGCTCACCGTTGACCTCGGGCAGCACGTCGAATTTCGAGAAACCCATCGCGACGCTGCGCAGTCCCTGCGGCCCGCGTTCGAGACACACGAGCACTTCCTCGCCCACGCGGTACTCCACGGCGCCGCCGACGTACATGAACTCGTTGCCGAAGACGCCGCCCAGCTCCCACACCTCCAGGGCGTCGCCGTCAACACCCGTGAGGTCCTCGATGATCTGGAGCGTCGTGACCGTGTAAATCGTGAGGCCCTGCGGCCCGCCTCGCGTCGTTCGCTGTCCGACCACGCGTCCATGAACGACCCGCTCCGACAACGTGACGAGCTGGGCATCCGTACGGAAGATGACCGTCGACGCCCGAACGGGCTGGGCCATGCTGCAGAAACAGGCCAGAAACGCGAACGCCTTCGCCAGACGCGTGAACCGCATAGAAGGTCTGGACGCAGCAAGCCGGGCGCCATGCCACCAAACCGGAGGGAAAAGCCCGTTCTGTACTAGCTCAACCATTTCTGTTGTTCGCACGGCGACCCGATTCCGGACGCTGGATTACAGGATTGAAATGTCCCCGCGGACGAGCAAGGCGAACGGCCCCTTCTACCGGATTGTGACGCGGACGACCCTCGGCGGACCGAAGCTGCCGGTGACACTGCTCCACGGGAACACGGCGAGATCGTAGTTTCCGTGGGCGAGACCCTGGACGACAAGGTTGAACCCGGAGGGACCGAAGCGATCGCCGTGCACGGCACTGACATCGGGACGGGCTCCACCGTAGATCGGCGTTCCCAGGAACACGGGCGCGCCGCCCGTCAGTGGATATGCCCACACGTGGATTGTATCGACGCCGGTCCCCGTCTCGGCTTCCAGATCGGCCGCCCACCCTGCCACAACAAACGGCTGGCCGACATCCTGCTGCGAGCGAGGCACGTCGATCGCGATCTGCGGTCCGGTCAGCCCGCTGCTCTTGGGTTGAAGCACGATCCGCAGCTCTCGTCGCCGAACGGCCGTCTCGCCTGCCCAGCGAACGAAGACGAGATCGTAGCTTCCGACAAACCCTGCGCCCGGAGCCCACGTGAACGCCCCCGTGGCGGCGTCGAGCCCGGAGCCGGTCGGCAGCGGCGCGAGAGTTCCGCCGGCGCGCACGTAGCCCGTGTAATGCTCACCGCCGTGCGCGCCCAGCGCCAGCTCCACGCGATCGACCTCTTCCGCGCGAATCACGAGACGACCCAGTCCATTCGGCGTATAGGAGCGCCACGCGCCATCCAGGTTCCAGCCGCGTCGTCCTCGTATCGGCGTCGTATCGAGCGACGCTCCCGCGATCGTCTCGGCGGAAGGCTGCGCTGCGACGGCTGTTTCTGTCGCAGCGGTCAACGGGCTCGAGCCGTTCGACACCGTAAAGAACCGGCTGCCGATGCCTTCCGTGAGGTTCTGATTGTCGGTGACCACCCAGGAAATGGTGTGCAGACCGTTCGACAGGGTCGTGGTGTCGATCACCTGAAAACCGATGGCCCCGTTCGCCCCGGCGGTGTTGCGATAGCCGGGAAACGCGGACTCGATGTCCGGGCGCTCGTGGTTATAGCTCACCGTGCCGCGCGCCACGCCGTCCACGAAGACGGTGATCGTCGATCCGTCGATCGGAATGATCTTCCCCGGCAGCATCGTACCCGGCGGAGTGAGTGCCCACCCGAAATTGACGTAGTTCGAGCCCGACACGACGCCACCCTGCGCCGGCGTGTCGATCGTGCCGAAGGGCCTGGTCGCGTCCGCGTTGTTACACGAGATCGACCGGGTACCCAGCAGCATGAAGCGCGCCTCGCGATCCTGAGCGTAGATGGCGAACTGATAGGTCCCGTTCCCCTGATTGGGCAGCATGTTGGTCAGGACCATGAAGCCCCAGCCTCCCCGATGGTTCAGAGGGTATCCGGGGAATGCCGCTTGAACGTCGGGCCGCGCGCCGTCGATGAAGATCGCGGACCCGACGTAGATCTGCGACGCTCCGGCGCACAGCTCGTTCGCGGGCGGCGTCTCGCCCGTGACAGCGGCGCGACAGACGTTCACGCGCATGGTCTCGATGTCGTCCAACGCCCAGCCCGTGAACGGCACGGCGCCTGTCACACCGACCGAGTTGTCGACGGGCGTGTCGACCGTACCGATCGGGTTGGCCGACAGCCCATGAAGCGCCAGTGTCAGGCGAACCGAGACGGGACCGGGCGAGTTCGATGCACCGCTGAACGCAAGAATGATCGCTCCGTCCACCACACCGCTCGAGGGCACGGTGGCATCGGGCATGACGATCACCGACAGGTTCGCCGGCCCCGTTCCTGACGTGGGACTGACGACGAGCCAGGGGCGACTCGACGTCGCCGTCCAGGTGACCGTGCCGGCGCCGCTCTGCGTGAGACGGACGACTTGCGTCGACGTTCGGTAAACGAAGCTGCTACCCGAGGTGACCGCTCCGAAGCGCAGCGACGTCTTGTCGAGCGCCATCGCCGGGCCGGTACTCGGCGAGGCGGGGTAGACCACGTTGAGGCCGACAAGATCATCGGGACCAAGCGCCGGAGGCACGGGCGAGTTGTCAAAACAGCAGCTGGCGTACATGATGCTCGACGTGGGATTGGGAACGCTGCCATCCGTCTGTGTGTGACCAAACCCGATCGTGTGACCGATCTCGTGCGTCAGCACGCGGGTGAAGTTCAGCGGCTGCCTGAAGGACGCCGGCAGATCCACCGCATTCTGGAACACGACGAACCCCCTGTCGAACCCGTCGTACACCGTGCCGCCAACCGTGCCGCCGGTCCCCATGGACACACTGCCTCCGCCGAGCGCGAGCACGGCACCGCCGATGTCGTCGTGCGGATCTTCGAACGTGATCAGCGTACTTCTCGCGGGGATCGTGCTCCACCCGCTCTCGACGTTCGACTCGTACGCCGTTCCGCCGTACTGCAGGATGATCGAGGCCGAAGCAGGACTTGTCCAGGCGGCGAGCGCAGTGTGAATCTCAGCCACCGCATCTCCCGACATGAGCGGCGGCGGCGTGCTCGTATTCTTGAAGACAACTACCGGCACGCCGAAGTCGGCTTCCCTCCACCTCCACCCCGGCTCGCCGACAATCTTGGTGAACGGTTGGGTGACGCTCGAAGGGAGCTCGTTTCCGGAGACGACGCGTGAAGATCGCCCAAGCACTTCGGCCGCGAGCTGGCGGAATTCCGACAGCGATCGCTCGCGCGCAGGAACGGCCCCGCCGACAATCATCGTGTCGCGGACATTGCGCGTCAGCGCCGCGTCGCCGGGCGTGGTTCGCCGAACGTCGAACTTCGAGAAGCCCATCGCAACGCTGCGCAAGCCCTGACGTCCTCGCTCGAGACAGACCAAAACTTCTTCGCCGACTCGATACTCGACGCGCCCTCCGACGTACAGCATCTCGTCACCGATGGCGCCTCCAAGCTCCCATACCTCGAGCACATTGCCATCTCGGCCTGTGAAGTCCTCTACCACCGACAAGGTCGTAACGGTGTAGATTCTGCGGCCCGGAGGGACGCCCCATGCTGTCCTCTGGGCGATGACGCGCGCATGGACGACCCGTTCGGAGAGCACGACCAGCTCAGCATCCGTGCGAAAGAGAACGGTAGACGCCGCGGCCGGCTGCGCAAAGCCTGCGAAACAGGCCAGCAGGACACACGTCGTCAAACTGCGAAAGTATGCGTAATAGGGCCCCACTCCGAGGATCGCAGCAAAAGGACTGCCACTGGAAGGATGCCCAGAAGACACACGTACAGCGCGGGACAGGGGTGCACCGAGACCCTGCGGTGGTATCTATTACCCTACCGAATCGACACGTGCACGATCTTCGGCGGTGCAAACGTGCCGGTCACGTTGCTCCACGGGAATACGGCGAGATCGTAATTCCCGTGCGCGAGCCCCTGCACCGTCAGCGCGAAGCCCGCGTCGCGGAACTGATCGCTGTGCACCGCGGCCACATCCGGCCGCACGCCACCGAGCGTCGGCGTGCCCAGGAACACCGGCGCGCCGCCGGTCTGCGGATACGCCCACACGTGCAAGGTATCGATCCCTGTCCCCGTCGCGGCATCGAGATCGGCCGCCCACCCCGCCAGCACGAACGGCTGCCCCACATCCTGCTGGGATCGCGGCGTATCGATCGCGACCTGCACCCCGACGTGGCCGCGCCCCTTCGGCGCCAGGATCACGCGCCCGCACGTCGAACTTCGAGAACCCCATCGCGACGCTCGCGAGCCCCTGTGGGCCTCGACGGAGACAGACGACCACCTCGAGTCCGACCCGGTACCTGACTTGCCCCCCCACGTACTCCGCACTGTCCCCGATCACCCCGCCCATTTCCCAGACCTCGATCTGATCTCCGGGGCGTCCGGTCAGATCCTCCAGGACATGGAGAGTAGTTACCGTATAGATGCGATCGAGATTCGGTCCGCCTCGCGTCGTCCGCTGCGCGACGACTCGCGCATGTACCAGCCGTTCGGAGAGCGCGATGAGCTCGGCGTCCGTGCGATAGACGATGGTGGAAGCCAGCACGGGCTGCGCAACGAGCGCGAACCCCAGGAGGAGGACGAGCGTGCTCAACCTGCGCATGAACGGAGTCCTCATGAGCAAACGCGGAGACTGATCTCTGGGCGAACGTGCAGCATTTCCGGTTTTGGGAGGCGGCGGTATTCTGCCAGCTTACCGAACCGAACTCAACAAACCTGTCCGCGAGGCTGGAGGGATCTGACTACTTCGACCCCAAGGTGACTCGAAGCGGAATCCGTTCTTCGCGGCCGTTGCACGATTGGCGGACGAAGACGAATTCGTAGGTGCCCGAGAACTCGATCGGCGGCAGCCAGCTGAAGAGGCTGTGCTCGGCGTCGAGCGACGCGCCTGGTGGGAGCGGCCCGGCGACATCCCCTGTCATGAGGTACGCCGTGTGCGGTCCGCATCCCTTCGACCACAACCACGTGTCGAGCGCAACTTCCACGCGCTCGCCGCGCGCCAGCCGGATCTCGTGCGTCGCGCCTCCCGCAAACCGAAGCGACCACGGGCCCTGGTCAAGGCCGAGGCGCTCCCAAAGCAATGCCGTTGCCTGGGGCAGCGCGCGCACCGCCGCGGCGCTGCGCGCTTCCGCCGTGGTCAGCGCCGCGACCTGGCTCGCGCTGCCGTTCTGAATGGTGAAGTACCGGCTGCCGATCCCTTCGATAACGCCCGCGCCGTCCGCGACGACCCACACGATCGTGTGCAGCCCGTCGGCGAACTGCCGTGTGTCGACCGTGAATTGCACCGCAGGTCCGTTGGCATTCGCGTAAGTGGGGAATGGAAACAGCGCAGCGACATCGGGTCTCGCGAATCCGTACCCGGCCACGTGGGGCTGTGCGACGCCGTCTATGAACAGCCGGATGGTGGAGCCGTCGAACGGAATGAACTGGCCGGGCTGCGCGAGAATCCAGCCCTGGTTGTTGTAGGTGCCAGACACTGTCGCACCCTGAGCTGGACGGTCGATCGTACCGAACGGCAATGTCGATCCAACGTTGTTGAACGTGACGGTCTTTCGACCGAGCAGCGATCGGTGGCCCTCGACATCCTCGGCATATGCCGAAAGGGTGAAGATACCGTTCCCGCCGTTGGGCAGCACGTTGGACAACACCATCAGTCCCCACCCGGCGCTGGTCACGCCGGGCGCAGTGACCTGTGCCACGACGTCCGGTCGCGCACCACGCACCCGAGTCCCGTCACCCAGGAAGATCTCCCCCGTCGGCTCTCCGGACACCGAGTCACGGAAGATCAGCACCCGCGCAATCCCGACGTCGTCGGCAGCCCAACCCCCGACCGCCACCGCGCCGCTCAGGTTCGCGGCACCCTGAACCGGGATGTCGAGGAAACCGGACGGGGGCTGTGTCATCGACGTCGCGTCTGTTATCCGAAGCTGGACGGTGATGCTCCGAGTGATATTGGGCGCCACCGACGATGCGATGTTGAGCGTGCCCACATACGTCCCGCGGGTCAAGACTGCGACAGCGGCCGGGTCGAGCGATATCGTGGCCGTGGCCGGACTCGTCCCCGACGCCGGCGACACCACCAGCCAGGGTTCCGAGGTAGTGGCCGTCCACGCGGCTGTCGGATTCTCGCCGTTCGTGATGCGCAGTGGCTCCGGAGCAGACACGTGCTGCGCGCCGGAACTGGGACGATGGACGGCGAAGACGAAGCCCTGTGGCGGGGCATCCGTCGCCACAGGGGGGCCGTTCTGAGCAATCGCAACGCCCGGGGCGAAAAAGACCGTCTCGAAGCTCGAGACGAACACGAATCGATTGACCGGCTGCTGAGAGGTATTCGCGTCAACGCTGAAGGTCACGGTGGCCGGGAACATGGTCCCGGTCGCCCCGGAGAGAATCGTGACGCCGGCACCGGCAAGCGTTCGGTAGGAGCACGGAGAACCGCTCGTGTTCACGAGAAAGCTTCCGGTTCCGCCGTTTGCCGGCATGGACGCGGGCGTCGGGGCCGAGAGCGTCAGGGGGCAGGGATTGGCAGCCTGCGTCACAGGAAGCGGCTGACCGCCGAAAAAGAGCGTGAGGTTTCGGGCGGGCCCCGCGTGATTGGGCAGAACGTTGCTAAACGATACAGACGCCGGTCCGGTGGCGCCGAAAGGCGACGGGAAGTTCAGCCAGGTTGGAAACCCGTTGATGAACGTTCCGTCAGAAAGCTGCGTGCGTTCCCAGTTCCACGTGCACGTGCTCGAGGAAGTCTGAACCGAGAAGGTTGCGGGAGCTGTTACGGTCGCCCCCGACGCGGGAATACTCAACGTCGCCGGCGTGAAACCGGTCACGCAGCCCTGTCTCCCGAATGCAGTGTCGGTCCGGAGCCAGACGACGGAGAGCGCGGCCAACGCCGCCAAAGCCGGAGCCCGAAGTGCACGCATGGTTAGCTCCTCCCCAAGTCGAACACCAGTGCGACGACCGCGAGCCCTGACCCGCAGCACCGGCCGCGATGACTATCTCAATCCTATAACCACGCGCAGGGGAATTCGCTCTTCTCGCCCGCTGCATGCTTGGCGGGTGAATACGAATTCGTAAGTGCCCGAGAACTCGATCGGCGGCAGCCAGCGGAAGAGGCCGTGCTCGGCGTCGAGCGATGCCCCGGGCGGCAACGGGCCGGCCACGTTGCCGGCGATGAGGTAGCCGCCGAACGGTCCGCATCCTTCAGACCACCAGGCCGTGTCGAGCGCGACCTCCACACGCTCGCCGCGCACCTGCCGGATCTCGTGCGTCGCGCCATCCGCGAACCGAAGCGACCACGTGCCCTGCTCGAGGCCCAGACGCTCCCAGAGGAGCGCCCTGCCCTTTGGCAGCGCCCGTACTTCTGCGGCGCTCCGCGCTTCGAACGTCGCCGACACCGCCGCCTGGCTCGCGCTGCCATTCTGGATGTTGAAGTATCGGCTGCCGATGCCCTGGACGACGCCGAGGTCGTCGCGGACGACCCACACGATCGTATGCAGGCCGTCGGCAAACAGCGTCGTGTCGAGCGTGAACTGCGCCGCCGGTCCGTTGGCGTTCGCATAAGTCGGAAACGGAAACAGCGCAGCGACGTCGGGCCGTGCGAATCCATACCCGGCGGCGTGCGGCTGTTCGACGCCGTCGATGAACAGGCGAATCGTCGAACCGTCGAACGGAATGGAACGCCCCGGCTGCGCGAGAATCCAGCCCTGGTTGTTATGCGTCCCGGAAACCGTCGCGCCCTGACCTGGGAGGTCTATCGTGCCGAAGGGATACGGCGATGCGGTGTTGTCGAACGTCACGGTCTTTCGCCCGAGCAGCGATCGATGGCCATCGACGTCCTCGGCATACGCCGACACGGTGAACGTGCCGTTCCCGCCGTTCGGCAGCGTGTTGGAGAGGACCATGAGCCCCCACCCCGCGCGCCTCGAATCGGGCGTGAAGCCGAAGAACTGCGACGCGACGACGTCTGGTCTGGCGCCGCGCACGCGCGTGCCGTCACCGAGATAAAGCTCGCCGGCGGGCTCGCCGGCAACGGAGTTGCGATAGATTTGCACGCGCGAAATCCCGACGTCGTCGACCGCCCACCCGCTGACGGGCACGGCGCCGCTGAGCCCCGTCGCTCCATGCAACGGAATGTCGACCACCCCGAAAGGCGGAGTCGTCGCCGAAGTCGCATCGGTGATGTTCAGCGAGATTCGGATCGTCAGCGGGCTGCTCGGCGCCACGGTAGAGCTGATGCTGATGGTTCCAGCGTACCTGCCGCGTGCCAGGAGAGCCACAGCGGCCGGATTCAGCGAGATTGCAGCCGTCGACGGGCTCGTTCCAGTCCCAGGCGTAACGTCCAGCCACGGTTCCGATGCCGTTGCGGTCCAAGTCGCGGTCGGATTCTCGGCATTCGTGATCCGTATCGGCTCGGGTGAAGAGACAAACACCGGACCTGTCGCGGGCCGGTTTGCTGCGAAGATGAGGCCCCACGAGGGGGCGTCGATCGCCACTGGGGGACCGTTCTGCGGAATGCTGACGCCGGGAGTCATGACCGGCGTCGGCGTGGAAGAAACCGTGACCCAATGGGTCAGCGGAATACCACTCGTGTTCGGCGCAACGGAGAATCCAACGGTGGCCGGAAACGTACTGCCGGTACCGCCCGTCGTGATGGTCACGCCGTCGCCTGGGAACACATAGTACGAACAGGAAGAGCCGGAGGTGTTCACGGTGAAACTGCCGGTACCGCCGTTGGCCGGGATACGCTCCGGCGATGGACCTGAGAGGGTAAACGAACAGGGATTCACCGGCTGCGTTAGCATGAGCAGCCGCCCCCCATAGATGAACGTCACCTCTCGCGGCGATGTACCAGTGTTTGGTGTTACGAACCCGATCGACACTGTTGCGGGGCCCGTCCCGGAAGTCGGCTGCGGCCAGGACATCCAGGGTGGAGGCAGTGGAAAAGGACCGTTCGGTGTTGACACGCCCTCAAAGTTCCACTGGCACGTAGCCGACGACGTGAGGACAGTGAACGTGATGGGAGCACTGGTACCCGCCGGCGGCAGGATGACGGACGTGGGATTGAACCCGGTGACACACGCCTGACGCCCAAGCGCGATGTCGCCGGTCAACCAGACGAGGCACAACGCCATCAACCCGGCGAGCGTCGAACCCCGAAGTGCGGCACGCATAATCAACGTCCTCCTTGGGCGGCGCGGCTCGACCTGACAGACCCGACAATATCTCCAACTGTTATAACGGCAATTCGCCGAATTCGGTACGACGCCTTCGGTCAGGACGTCAGGACGGTGGCACCCGCAGGCGCATCTCGCGCTCGCGTTACGCGGCGAGATCCCGACTTCGCCCGTCAATGGCGGCTCGGAGCGTCAGCGCACCGTGACGCGGACGACTCTCGGCGGCAGGAAGCCGCCTTTCTCGATGCTCCAGGCGAACACCGCCAGGTCGTAGTGACCGTGAGCCAGCCCATCCACGTTGAGCCCGAAGCCTGACTCCCCGAACTGCCTTCCGTGGACCGCCGCCACATCGGGTCGCAACCCGCCATACACGGTAGAACCGAGGAAAGCCGGTGGTCCGCCGGAAAGGGGGTATGCCCATACGTGGAGTGCGGTTATGCCGGTCCCAACGCTGGCACCGAGATCGGCCGCCCAGCCACCGAACAGAAACGGTTGGGCAACGTCCTGCTGGGATCTTGGAGTATCGATCACAATTTGAGGCTCAGTCGCCCCGCGGCCCCTGGGGTGCAGCACGATCCGTATGTCCCTGCGTGCGGTGACGCGGCCGTTACGCGCGCGAAGAAAGACGAGGTCGTAGTTGCCGACAAACCCGACGCCAGGTGCCCAGGTAAACACGCCGGTGGTTGCGTCGAGGTTCGACCCGATGGGCAGCGATCGTGTGTTCTGGCCAAGACGCAGGTAGCCGGAATGGTGCTCGTCCTCGTCGCCACCCATTGCAAGCTCGAACCGGTCGAGCTCCTCGCCGTGAACGACGATGCCACCGTCCGCCCCCGGTCGGTAGGTCGTCCAAGGCGCGTCGAGATCCCAGCCGCGACGGCCCCTCACGACGCGGGCATCCAGCGGCGCTTGGTTTAACGACACCAGAGCCGCCGTCGCAGCGGCTGTGGCCATCGCGCTCGTTCCGTTCGACACCGTGAAATAGCGGCTGCCGATCCCTTCCGTTGCGCCGAAGCTGTCTCGCACGGTCCATGAGATGGTGTGGAGCCCGTCGGCCAGCTGCGTTGTGTCGAGAATCTTGAATCCGATCGCGCCGTCGCTGTTGCCCAATCCAGGAAAGAACGTGGCGATGTCGGGGCGGAAGTTGTTATACGTGACATTGCCGAGGGGCGCGCCGTCCACGAGGACGGTGATGGTCCCACCGTCGAGTGGAATGATCTTGGGTTGATGCGTCAGGACCCAGCCGAAGTTGACGTAGCTCGATCCGGAAACGACCTCGCCCTGGGTTGGCGTATCGATTGTTCCAAACGGTTTGGTTCCGAGAGCGTTGGCGCAGCTGATCGTTCGCGTGCCGAGCGCCACTGAACGCCCTTCCCAGTCTTCCGCATAGGCGGAAAACTGGTACGTGCCTGTCCCCTGATTCGGCAGCATGTTCGTCAAGACCATGAAGCCCCAGCCAGCCCGGCGCGCGCCGGGAGCTGTTGGAAAAAGGAGCTGAACGTCGGGCCGGGCGCCCTCGACGAACACCGCGTCGCCCAGGTGAATCTGCGCGGCGCCTCCGCACCGAGCTTCGACGTGCGCGAGCTCGGGAGCAACGGGCGCTCGACAAATACCCACGCGCTTCACACCAACGTCGTCCATCGCCCATCCGCCGAACGGTACCGCCCCGGTGACCCCGGTGCTGTTGTCCAGGGGGGTGTCGAACGCTCCGAACGGCACGAGCGAGGCCCCTTCCTCAACTATCTCGAGCCTTACGGCAATCGCGATGGAGGCTTCGCTCGCGCCCGCAGGCGTCACCGTCACGGTACCCGATAGAACCCCTTCATCCGGCAGCGTGCTGTCGAACACAGCGCCGACGGCAATCGCCGACGAGCCGGCGCCCGCGCCAGGGGATAGCGTGATCCAGGGACGATCGGCGGCGGCCGTCCAGGTGATGACGCCTGGTCCGGACTTGCTGAGACGCACAGTCTGGGGAGCAGAGACGGCCGAGAACCCGCTCGGCGATCGAACGGCGCGGATGGTAACAACGCGCTCGTCAGCCAGAAGTCTCGGCATGTCCACCGTGGAGTTGAAAGTGAGAGTCCCCGTCAGTGGCGGACGAGATTCCAGTTCGCAGTGCTGCTCGAACTCGACGGCCAACTGCTCGACTGACTGATTCTGGCCGACCCCGAGCTCACGGATCATGAAGTGCCCGAACTCGTGATTGCAGCCTCGACCGTTGCCGTATACGCTGATCGTGGGCAGGCCTTCGAGAAAGCCCCGACCCGTCGCACCGTAGCGTCTGCCGACCTGCAGCGCCTCTCCGACTGGCGCCCTCAGCCGCACCGTCCAGTTCGTCATCAAGGACGGACCGACGCCCACGAGCTCGACCTCGAGCCAGTTGCCATTCTCGTACAGACCGGCGGTCCACTTACTGTTCACCGGCGCGAGCACGTGAATTCGCCCTTGGCCCACATACTCTCCCTCGTAGCTGTCGATGCGCAGCAGCGTTCGCGGGGACGTCGGAGTGGACGGTTCGAAAACCGCAGCGCACTGCTTGGGACCGTTGACGTGAATCGTCACGCTTGGCGAAATGTGACAATCGCCGGTCCACCCCGCAAAGATGTAGCCGGGATCTGGGATTGCGACGAGCGGCAGACTTGTCGGCGCTCCGCACGAGCGGGAGCACGCCGTTGCGGGCCCTCCGCAATCGAGACCGGGGCCTCGTACGCGTCCGTGGGGCCCTGCGGTGAGACCGAGCTCGTACCTCGGATACGCTCCGCCAAAGGGCACCAGGTCTGTCACTGGCGCCGTCGAAAAATAGCGAATCGCGCCAAAGAGAGCCGGCCCTGCGTCTTCGCAGTGCTGTTCGAAATCTGCGGCGAACCGATGTACTCGGCCGTTCGGGCCATATGACACTTCGTGAATCACAAACCTGCCGGTGACGACATTGCACCCCCGGGCCTGGGTCCAGATCGAGAGCTGATTCGCCGGAAGACCACGGCGCGCCGTTTCATACACACCCGCGACCATTGGGGTCGAATCCTTCGACCCAAAGGTCAGGATCCAAGGAGCCGAGCCGCTCGGCGTTACCGTGAACTCTATGAAGTTCGACAGATAGTTGATGGTCCGAACGTGCGAGAACGTCGTCGGCGCCAACGGATCCTGGTCAACCCACGTGGACCGAACGCCTCCCCCGATATAGTCGCCCGGCTGGCTGTCGAAAAAGAGCGCGGCGTTCTGCGCGTAGGCCGGTGTGAAGAACGTGGTCACGAACCCCACGACGATGAGAGCGCGGCTAAGGGTCATCGGACGTTACCTGCTACCTCGCAGGCCTTTCCCCGCTGGATGCCGTGCAAGCCGTCTCTCCTTACGATCGAGAAACTGAATCTGCGGCAGCCGCCTGAATAGCGGCCGCCTTGGGGACGATAAGTATAGCTGAGACGGCGCTCTCCTGGCCGGCACTTGGGTTGCACCTCCGCGGACGGAGCGATCACGATTTTTGCCAATTACACTGGGTTGCGTAGGAGCGAGGATGTCATTTCTGCCTGGCCTGGGACGTTTCACGACCGTGTGCGCCGTCGTCTTCTTCTCGGCCCTCCTGGCGGCCCTGCCGGCCGACGCACAGCTCCGCTCGACGGTCTACGTATCCGGCCTTACCAATCCTGTGGCGTTCGTCCAGGATCCGTCAAACGCCGCCCTGCAATACGTCGTCGAGCAGGGCGGAACGATCAGGGTCGTGCAGAACGGAACGCTTCTGTCGACGCCGTTTGCGACCATCTCGCCCATCGGCACCGGTGGCGAACGGGGCCTCCTCGGCCTGGCCTTCCCGTCAAACTACGCCTCGAGCCGCCGCTTCTACGTCTACTTCACGAACCCCAACGGCCACATCGTCGTCGCGCGGTTGCGACGCTCGGCCGGCAACCCGCTCGTGTCGGACGGATCGCGGTTCGATCTGCTGTGGCCGGGCGGTCAGCGCTTCATCCCGCATCTGCAGGGCAACCACAACGGAGGCAATATCGCCTTCGGACCCGACGGGTATCTCTATCTCGGGGTGGGCGACGGTGGAGGCAGCAACGACTCCGACCACAACGCGCAGACTCCGGCGACGCTGCTCGGCAAGATGCTCCGGATCGACGTGTCGGTAGACGACAGCGACACGGAAGGGTACAACGTTCCCTTCGACAACCCGTTCGTCAGCCAGGCAGGGTATCTGCCGGAGATCTGGAGCATCGGCTGGCGGAACCCGTGGCGCTGGAGCTTCGATGATCCGTCGCTCGGGGGCACGGGCGCGCTCGTTGTCGGCGACGTGGGCCAGGGCGCGCGTGAAGAAATCGACTATGAGCCGGCGGGGCGAGGCGGACGCAACTACGGCTGGCGCAACCGCGAAGGGACACTTGACACTGGAATCACGCCGAATCTCCCGCCCGCGTTCCTCCCGCTCACCGATCCTATCTTCGACTACGGGCGCTCGTCGGGACAATCCGTGACCGGCGGATTCGTGTACCGCGGCACCGCGCTCGGTCCGACGTACCGCGGTCGCTATTTCTTCGCGGACTTCGTCGCACGCCGCGTCTGGTCGCTAGCACTGACTGTCAATTCCTCGACCGGGGAGGCCAGTGCCTCGGGGCTGGTCGAACACACGGCGGAGCTCGGCGGGTCCGCCGCTCTCGGCAACATCGCGTCGTTCGGCGTCGATGCATCTGGAGAGCTCTACCTGTGCAGTTTCGGCGGCGTGGTGCACCGGATCGGGCCTGCCGTGCGGGGACCGAGTCCCGTGATGAACATCGATCTGCCCGCCCAACGCGCGGTCGTGGCGCAGCCATTCGTGCTCGCCGGCTGGGCGCTCGACTCCAACGCCTCGAGCGGCACCGGGATCAGCACGATCCACGTCTGGGCGTTTCCCAATCCCGGATCTGGCGCCGCACCTCGATTCATCGGCGTGCCCAACTTCGGAAGTCGGCCCGACGTCGGCGCCGCCTTCGGTGCGCAGTTCACACCGTCGGGGTTCGGCCTCTTCGTATCTGGACTGCCCCCGGGAGCCTATCAATTCTGGGTATTCGGGTGGGTCACCGCCATGGGCACGTTCGGCGTCGTCCAGACCGTTGACGTTACGATTGTCTCGAGCACGCTCCTCGCAATCGACCTCCCGCCAAACTTCGGAACCGTCAATCAGCCGTTCCACCTGGCCGGATGGTCGATCGACACCGCCGCTCCGAGTGGAACGGGTATCGACACCATCCACGTCTGGGCCTACCCGATCACGGGTGGACCGCCGGTGTTCGTCGGCGTACCCGCGCTCGGTGGCGGGAGACCTGATGTCGCCGCGGCGTTCGGGAATGCGCGTTTCACGCCGAGCGGCTACAACATGGCGGCCTCGGGGCTGGCGCCCGGAACCTACGACCTGGTCGTGTACTCGCACAGCACGGTGACGAACGCCTTCTCCGCAGCGCAGTTCGTCCGCGTGACGGTCCGTTGAGGTTATCGTGGCTGGATAGTCACCACGACTGGAAGGCGCTGCTCTTTCCCGTTGCAGTCAGTGCGGACGAACAGGAGCAGAAACCGTCCCGCGAAGCCGGGTCCGGGCTGCCAGTAGAAGGTGCCTGACGGATCGAGCGACGCGCCGACCGGCAGGTCGCTCAGCTCGCCGCCCTGGACGAGGTAGCCGGCCCAGGTCCCCTCGCACTCGCGCGACGTCGCGTTCAGTGCAAGCTCGAGCCGTTCTGTCGGCGCGACGGTCAGCTCGCGCGCTCCGTCGCGGCCGGCACGGAGCCGGCGCTTCGCCCCGGCGTCCCGCTGCACAGTCACCTCGGCATCGCTCAGCGGAGACGTCTCGATACTCGCGGCACGACGACGGCTGTGGGGGGCGGCTGGCACGCCAATGGGCGTGGCCGCCGCCTCCTGTGCTGCCGCAACGGCCGGCTCCTCGATCGACGGGCGTTCACTCGATGCGCGTGATCCGTTCGACACACTCCCCTGTCCTGGCGGCGGCTGGGCGTCGGCGGAGTTGGCCACTGTGAAGTACCGGCTGCCGATCCCCGACGTTGCCGGCCGAGTGTCGGTCACCACCCAGGACACGGTGTGGAGCCCCTCGGCGAGCGCGGTCGTGTCGATGGCGCGATAGCCGACTGGCCCGGCGGTATTCGCCAGGCCTGGAAACGCGCCAGACACATCGGGCCTGAACAGGTTGTACGTGACGTTGCCCACCGGCGCACCGTCGACGATGACCTGGATCGTCGAGCCATCCGTGGCAATCATCCCCGGCTGCGGCGTGAGCGCCCAGCCCCAGTTCAGATAGTTCACGCCGGCGATCGTCTGGCCTTGCGCCGGCGTGTCGATGGTGCCGAACGGTTGCGTGGCCGTCGTGTTGAGCCCGAAGAGCGTGCGCGATCCGAGCAAGGTCTCGCGTCCTTCGACATCTTGTGCGACGACATGAATCCGGAATCCGCCGGTGCCCTGGTTCGGGAGCATGTTCGTCAGAATCATGAACCCGAAACCGGCGCGGTGATTGAGCGGTGCCGTCGGATACGCCTGCTGAACATCCGGGCGCGCCCCCGGCACGAACACCGCCGTGCCCAGAAAGACGATCCCGGGTGGCTCGGTGTTGTGGGCATCGCGGTAGATGAGCACGCGCGCCACTTCCAGATCGTCAAGCGCCCATCCGCCCACTGCCACCGCGCCGCTTACCTGCGCCCCTTCGAACGGCACGTCGAGCCATCCGAACGGCGGCTGCGATCCCACGCCCGCCTGACGCACCGTGAATACGCGCCGGCCGATCGTGAGCGTCGCGATGCGGGGCGCGGACGCGGAATTCGGATCGACGAGCAGTACGATCTGCCCGGGCGTATTCGACTGGACGTTGACGAACGAAGTGCCGCTCATGACCGTCTGAGAGCCGCATGCGTCGGCGATCGAGACAACGACGGTCGCACCTGAAGCGGGTACGGTCGAGCTCGAGGGCGAGAGCGTGAACGCGCAGTCCTGCACGTCCAGGGTATACGTCCGCGCGGTGGCGCAGGCATTGGCGTCTCTGGCGGCGACCGTGAAGAGATGCCTGCCTGACACATCCGGTGTCCCGGAGAGCACGCCGCTCGCAGGGTTGAGCGTCAGCCCCGACGGCAAGACGCCGGTCGTCACCTGGAACGCAAACGGACTCGAACCGCCGCTCGTCGACAGCACCTGCCGATACGAACGCCCGCTGACGCCTGATGCGAGCAGCGTCGGCGATATCGTCATGGCCGTGCACGTCGCCAGGGTGAAGTTGACACCGGCGGTCGTCGCGCCATTCGTGATAGCGATCGGCGTGCCTGATGCCGGATCGCAGGCGCCGCTCGTGCAGGGCAGCTCGCTGAACAACTCCGCGGCGTGGGTCTGGCTGGCCTCCGCGCGCGCCTGATAGCTTCCCGCCGGCAACGGGATGCGAAACTGCCCGTCTGAGCTGGAAGTCGCCCTGCCCGCGAGAACACCGATTGCGGTGTAGAGCGAGACCGGCACCTCACCAAGCGCCACGCCCGTATCGTCCATCGATTTGCCCGATAGCACGCCGCCGGCGGAAAGTGTGAAATCGATGCCGGCAACATCTGACCCGGACGCGACGGCGACTGGAGTGCCGTTCCGCACGTCGCACGACGCGCATTCGACGTTGGAATACAGCCTGTCCACAAAGCCGCGATCGTTGAGGGTGCGCAGAAAGTAGGTCCCAGGCGCAACGGACGAGATCGAATAGTTGCCGAACAGGTCGGTGACGGCGCTCCCTGCGCGACGCCCGGCATCGGTGTGCAGCTCGACCGCGATTGTGCTCAGAGGCGTGTTCCCGACGACGTTACGGACCGTGCCTGAAACGCGCCGACTCGGTGGCACGGGAAGCGGCACGTTGAGGAATGCAGTGCCAGGCGGAATCAGGATGGGCATGCCGGACGTTGGAGGACAATCGGGGCACGCAATCCCAAAAAGGAGCGTGTCTCGTATCTTCGCGAAATACGTGCCCGGCGGCAGACCCACGAACTGCATGAG
>Ga0184612_10000049_pt1 | contig 50694 bp, 45 predicted proteins | sample PLM3_60_coex_FD_133163 | JGI IMG/M metagenome (GOLD analysis project Ga0184612, IMG submission 133163) | Groundwater sediment microbial communities from an aquifer in East River, Colorado, USA - PLM3_60_coex | ecosystem: Environmental > Terrestrial > Soil > Riparian zone | place: USA: East... | reverse complement strand
TGCACCCCCGATGTTATTCGCGTCGCGGTTTTGCACCTTTAAAAAAATGGCTTATTTACAAAGGATCGTGGCCACAATTCCTCTCCAAGCCGGAAAATAATCCGGCTTGTAGCGCAGGGCTCGTAAGTACAAATTCAAGGCCTCATTTCGCCTGCCCTTGCTGCTCCGTACACATAGTCCGAAACCCGCATAGGTATGTGCCCACGCCTCGTTCGCCGTACGCTTGTCCACAGCATCGGGAAAATCGCGGAGAAAGCTCTTCATTATCTGAATGCCATTGAGGTAACGGCTGTTCCAATTTCTGGACATTTGCCCCGGCCACTCGCGATAGTAGAGTAGAGGACGATCGACATAGTCGAATTCATAGTGCGTGGAGAACCGCAGCCAGAGGTCGTAGTCGATCCCCATCCGTAGGTTCTCGTTAAAGAGACCGAGGCGCTCGAAGCACTCCCGTTTGACGACGCTGGTGCCGAAACCCACGAAGTTGAAGATCAGCAGCGGTCCAGTAACACGTCCGCGGTGCAGTTTGCACGCGGGCTTCTCGATTAGCTTGCCCGTTTGGTCCATATTGGTAAACGCTGAATAAATAACTCCAACTGCCTGTGACCGCGCAAAGAATGGCATCTGAAGATCGAGCTTGTCCAACACCCACATATCGTCAGCGTCAAGGAAGGCGATATAGTCCCCTTTCGACTCGCGTATGCCGTGATTCTTTGCGGCTGCCTGGCCCTTGTTCTCCTGAATGTAATACTTGACCCGAGAATCGTCGAGAAAGGGTTCTATGACATTCCAGGTATCATCCGTTGAGCCATCGTCCACTACCAGCACCTCGATGTTCCCATATGTCTGGTCAAGCGCGGATCTTACGGCCAAGGGCAAGTAACGCGCCATGTTGTACGTCGCTATGATCACACTCACTAATGGTCTATTCATGACTTTTGCTCTTCATTCGACCCTGGTAAGATATTTGCCACTGGCAGGCTGAGATAGCAAAAGCAACCTCAACGACGTTCCAGATATATTTCACGATCCTTAGAGATATCGCCATCCTGTCTGAATCCTAAATTCGACAGCCAGCCAAGGAAACTACGCACACCCGCCTCGCCGATTAGTTCCGGATGTACTTCAACCATCGCTTTTTTGACGCCCGGCAGCTCGCTGCTACCCACTAAATTCTCTCCGCGCCTTCAACGTCGACGAAAAGATATGTGGGTCCAGTTGCCAGGATCTCGTCATGCAAGGCACACATCAGCACCGTAATGGTCTCTACCGATCCATCGGCCCGATCATGATGCGATCAGGACGCCCCAGAAGTTCTCCCGCACATGAAACTCGATTTGGCCATATTTTGGACCGATAGCACCAATCACAAGCGTGGGAGACACGCGATTGAGCACAAAGGTCTTGGAAATCAGAGGTAGCATGAACGGATTTGCCTCAAATGTTTTTCACTCGATCACTGCCAATCTCTAGCGAGCAATAAGTGGCCAATAGTCCAATACCGGACCCCACACTCCAAAACCCTGTCATCCGATCGAAGCGTTCTACGTACAATTTCCATCTCGTTCTGCTCGTACTCGCCCCGTAAAATTGTTCTGCGCAACCCTGCCGAGATCCTCATGTCCAGCGGCAGTGCCACTCTCCCTACCATTGCATGTTGGCGTATCCGACTGTATACATTGACCGCGCTATCTTCCAGCTTTCGCCTCCATCGATAAAGCATAAATCTATCTGTTTGTTCGCCCTATATATCAAATCTCGGATGGCAAGTGCGTGAGGTCAATCACTGATAATTTCTTGAGATCTGCGTGACCAGGAGGGATCAAATAAGGTCATTACCTGATATATCGAGTTCAGGTTTTCGATTTGCGTGATGAAACTACATCTGTATGATGAAGCGTTCTCGGCTGCGTAACCAATGATTCACACCTAAGCCGCCTATCTTCATCTGGCGATGTCGCGTCTTAAGGCGGCGTTGCCATCCCCCTGCTATACATTGCAGATGGCAAAGCGGTATTTGCCCGATCGTGTTTGTTCCAGTGCAGGGACATACTGTATCTCGACGGTGATTTCCGCTCCAAACACCTCTCGGAACTCATTGTGCAGCTTGTGCTCGGACGCCTCATTGAAGCTGCTATCCTTTACCACCTTGACGCACAGTTGATGGAGCTCGTCCTGCACCAGCTGCATCTGCTCGATTCCCGGTATCGCTGTCAGCGTCCGCTCTACCAGTGACACCCCGGCAACCAGCGATCCATCCGGCCGCTTAAGGAAATCCGCCTGTCGCCCCGTAACTCGCTCCATCAGCGGAAGCCCGCGTCCGCAAGGACAGATCCGGTCGCTTGGGACGCCCATGTCCTCGACTCGATACCGAATCAGAGGCATTCCGCGATTGATAAGATCGGTAACGACAATACTTGCCTCCTCCCCGGGCGCAGCCTCGGTACCATCTTCCCGTAAGAACTCAATGACTAGATGATCTATATTCAGGTGAAAACCTTCGTGTCGCTCGCACTCGGAGGCTATTAGGCCGACTTCTTCGCACCCGTACCGGTTGGTGACTTGACACTGAAAAACCTCCTCGATCAACCGTCGTTCCGGCTCAAGCAGCATCATTGACGTGGAAATTATGCCTTTCGGGCGAATGTCGTGAACATCTTGCTCCTCCAAATATTTTGCCAATATATATATCGAATGGGAATGGCCAAAAAGAACTTTCGGCTTAAATTTGCGCCAGTGCGTAATGAATTCTGTCAAGCTTTTTTCGTCCACATCCATAGTATCGAAATATATGGTGCGATCGTGCAGCATATTCCTCAATTTTTTCCTCGGAGTATTGGCAATAGGGGGATTACCCCACAAGGCTGCGACCTTCACGCCGATATCCCATCCTGCCCAACGGTCGCTGCGCATAGCGGCGGCGTTGCGCATCTCTTGACAGCGTTTGTCGAAGTAAAGGTTCAGCGCGACACCGGTAGATCCCCCTGTTTTCGTTTCTACCAGATCTTCCCGCCGAAACTCGCGCGATAGCAACCTGTCCCCGTTCTCGCGGATATCCCGCTTATTCAACAGCGGCAGACGTTGAAAATCCCTCCTCTCGCGGAGCGTTCCGTCGAAACCTGCGCCGGCGAAGCGCTCCTGATAATATGGACAATGCGTGAAGGCATATTCAACCGCTTCACGCGCACGCTCCCATTGTTGTTTATAGAGCGTGTCAGCGTCCAGCCACTGGCTGGTGGATAACTCCCGCAAGTATTGCCCGCGGTGAGCTCCGTCCTTGATCTCCCATAGCGGGAAAAACACGTACTTTGAGAGCCAAGTTAGCATCACCGCACAGTCCCGGACGCCCCTTTGAATCTCCGGTTGGACCGGCTATCCGACAGGATTTGATCGTAGCAAGCCATCTGCTCGATGATCATGCGCTTGTGGGAATAGGTTGAGCGAACGGTCTCTCGCGCAGCCTCGCCCAATCTCAGCGCCAGCGCGCTGTCGGAGAGCAGCTTGACGAGGCGGTCAGCTAGCGTATCGACATCACCGACAGGAACGAGAAAGCCATTGATTCCGTTCTGAATCAATTCGGGATTGCCTCCAGTGTCGGTGCAAATAACCGGACGGCCAACTTGCATGTACTCAACTAAGGCGTTGGAGAAACCTTCCGATTCCGAGCAGAGCACGGCCACGGTAAATCGATTGATGTAGGGTGCGGGGTCGTCCACGCCGCCCGTGAAAATGACCTTATTACGAATCCCGAGAAGACTGGCAAGACCTTCAAGTTCTTCACACATATTCCGGCCCTGTTGCGAAGGACCGTCTTTTCCTACGACAATCAATTGTGCAGAGGGATAACACTCGCAAACGACGGCAAAAGCCTGGATCAAAACGTCAATACGTTTAATTGGCTTGAGGTTTGCGACAATTCCAACAATGGGACCCTGGTCCGGCTGCCCGGGCAAGTCGAATGTGTGCGTGGCCCCACCACGGTTAGCTGTGAGAGGCAGGATCCCGTTGTAGATCACCGATATCTTCCTGGAGGGTGCCCATTCCCGTTGTTGTACAACTCGTCCTACTGCTTGGCAGTTTGCCACGTAGCGGTCAACGAAGGCTGATACAAGTCTGAGTACTGCAAGCTTGCCCGGAGTGTACCAGAAGCCCATGTCCCGACGGGAAACCACCACGCGAATGCCGAACAAACGCAGCAACAGAGGCGCTATCAACGATACGTCGTTGAAGAAGCAATGTACCAGCCGATACCCTTCCCAGCGCAGACTCAGCGCAAAGCGCAGGAGCTTGAAAATCGATCGCACGCTTGCCAGCCTGGTGATACCGAGGATCTTGACTGGGCAACAGAGCGGGTTGCGTTCAATGTAATCACTGCTGCGAAGTAACGTCATAGCAGACTCGTAACGAGACCGGTCATGATGCTGGAGGAGCTGCATGAGCTGTCCCTCAGTACCCGCCTGTGGCCCTTCAAAATCGTCCACTAGGTACATGATCTTCGTCGCCATGGTAGTCAGGCTCTTCTTCTCGGATGACGGAAAACCGTCCTGGGTTGCTTGAAACACTTTCTCTATATGCAGCAAGCATCGTCAGGTTCACAGCATGCCTACAGACTTGCTAGCACCGTCGCGCGCAATTCCGACCGCTGGTCAAGCCCAAGTGCTGACGACCCCTATCGGCTGCGGAGCTGCTCAATCACGAAGGCTGAGTAAGCCGGACTGCCATACACCCGCAGAGGAAAAGGGCTTATTTCCTTTCGGAACAGCGTGTCGTAACGGTCGCTAATCTCCTCATGTGCCCGTCACGACACTGGCTTCAGCCATCCACTTGTCAGCGGTTTGATGGCGACCAGCGCGCCGGCCATTGTTCTTGGACTGCGCCAGCCAGACCGCCAGTACCAGAAGCGTCCAGCGCTGCATGAGGTGATTCCGCCGCAAGATCTGCTGGGTTCCGCGGTAAGAAATTAGCTCATAAATCGGCGCACTCGGATTCAGTAGAAAACAGCGCTCCAGCTCGCGAATAGCAGAATCTTGGAACCAGCGCGTGAGTGGCGCCCCGAAACCCTGCTTGCTGCGAGATCGTATGGGCGCCGGCCACTGCGCCGCGAATGCTTGTCGCAGGATGATCTTGTCTTCGCGGGTGGAAACTTTGAGACGATATGGCAGGGACAAGCAGAACGAGGCGAATTCGACATCAAGGAACGGTGCCCGAAGCTCGAGACCGTGCGCCATCGAGGCTCGATCTATCTTGGTTAAGATATCCGCAGGCATGTAGTCATCCACGTCAAAGCGAATCGCATCGTCCATCGATCCTGCTTCATTACTGGCCTCTAGTACTCCGCTAGGCAATCCTTCCCGAAGCCCTAGCTGCTCGAGGTCACGCCGCTCGAAGAGGGAGAGCTGCCCACCGTGGGCGGCGAGAATCGACGGATACCGCCGGCCGTAGGCGAGCCCCATAATTCGAAGCTCCCTTGCCAACGCCCCGGGCACCCGCGCTAAGTTGTAAAGTCGATTGAGAACACGAGCTGCTACCCAATGCAGGAGCCCAACTCGTCCCTCCCGCTCCATCCAGAGCAAGGGCTTGTACCATAGGTAACCGCCAAATAGCTCGTCTCCCCCGTCACCAGTCAGAGCCACCTTAACGTGACGACGAGCCTCGCGCGCAAGGAGATAGGTTGGAATGTTCGAGGTATCAGCAAAGGGCTCGTCATAGATGCGTTGCATATGCAATACTTGCTCTGCAATATCGACTTCCCGCGCAGCTAGTTCCGTGTGACGCGTGAAATACATATTAGCCACCGCGCGGGCATAGGCGATTTCACTGTGGTCACCCTCGAAGTCGAAAGAGAATGTTCGCAGGTCGCCCACAAGCTCACTCGCCAGCAAACAGATGGTGCTGGAATCCAGGCCGCCGCTGAGAAAGGCACCGACCGGAACGTCGGCAACGAGCTGGCGGCGCACAGCATTCCGCAGCACCGCCCGAAAATGCTCTACAGCCTCCCCAGCATCGATATCGCTCTCCACCTCGGGTGGTAACCAATACCGCGATACCTTCACCCGACCATCCCGGTAACGGAGGCAGTGCGCGGGAGGCAGCGCCCGAATATTGGTGTAAATCGACTGATCTGTTCGAACGCACAGTCGCTGCAGGTAGCGCGTCACAGCCTCTCGATCCAAGACAGGCTCAATTAATCCTGAGGCCAGTATTCCTTTGATCTCAGACGCAAATATAAATTCGCCGCCGCGGCCGGTTGCGTAATACAGTGGTTTCTCGCCGAACCGGTCCCGCGCACAGAATAGTTCTTGTTTCCCTTCATCCCAGACGGCGAACGCGAACATGCCCGGGAGGTGATCGAGCGCTTGGGTGCCGTGGCGTTGGTAGAGCGCAAGTATCACCTCCGTGTCCGACTTTGTGCGAAACGGATAGCCGGTCAACTGACACCGCAGATCTTGATAGCCATAGATCTCACCATTAAAGGTGATCGCGACGCGACCGTCAGCGGAGCACATAGGCTGCCCACCTGCCGCAATATCTACGATGGCAAGCCGTCGGTGACCTAGCGCACAACTATTGAAAACGTGGTGCCCTTCCCCGTCCGGCCCCCGGTGTGCCAAAGCATTCGTCATGCGCTGCAGCGCGTCCCGATGATGCATTGCGATAGGCGCAGAAACGATCCCTGCAATTCCACACATCGAAATTCAACCCTTCAATTCGCCGAAATTATATTAAGGCGGTCATTTCTGATTTTCGGTTCTTGGCAACTGCGGTCAACATGTGGCCGTACCCAAACAATCCAGCAACTCTACCGAGTAAATACGCCAGGAAATTCTGTAAGCGGCTTCCGAGATATGGCACTTTGAGAACACCATAGTACCCGATACCTCTTATCGTTGAACTCGGCGCGATATACAGCAAATCATCACGGGAAAACCTGAATATGTAATCAATGCCAGCCTGACCTGGTTTTCCTTCCTTTATCCATCCGTGTCTCCGCTTATTTCTTGAGTAATGATGAACCGAGAGGCATAGAATGCCGCGGTCCCTGATAACCCGCTGCATTTCAGCCACCGCCCTTTGTTGTGCGCCACGGGGGTTGAAATGCTGTAGGGTGTTGGCAGAAACACCAGCATCGAATACAGAGTCCTTGAATGGAAGTGACCGCAGATTTGCCTGAACAGCAAAGACCTTAGGAAGTCCTTTGCCGCTCAAGATTCTCAGGCTTTTGATGGAGTAATCGACCGCAATCACAAAATCACACCTTGAGCTGAGGGCCGTGGTTGACAGTCCCGTGCCGCAGCCTGCGTCAAGACAAAGATTCGTTCCGCTCGGTACGCTGTTCGTCACTTGATGAATGCAAGACAAATACACAGGGTCTTTCTGACGGGACGCATCATAGGACGAGGCTTCGCGATCCCACACGGCGGCCGCTGAGTCGGGTGTGCCTCCTGATTCAGCTGTCACCGAAAGGTTGTCCTTTTTTGGTCGCAATACGATGGGCGTAACCGTTCCGCAAACAGCCCCGCTGTTTGCTGCTGCATGTTCACCCAATGGGTTGGGCAGCTCTAAAGCCTTGCGGTCGCGGCTCGCGGGTTCGATCTTCAAGAATTTGCATAGCAGCACTTGCCAGTAGTCGCCCGGGCGGCTCATACTGCGGGCGATATTCTGTTCAGCCAGCAGTCGTCCTGGCAACTTCTTCACAGACCCTGTGAGTCGCAACACTCGACGAAATGCTGCCTCTGGCGCAGCCATTGCGGTGCTGACGCGAGTCGCAGCTCCTTGGCGCCGCCCAGCCTCATCACGCTCCCCGCTCGAACAGGTCACGCCATAGTTTCCGGCGGTCCCAATAGACGGAGCGAGCCACAAAGTCGAGTGCCGCCATCTTTTCACTCCAAGCGATTGGCGCCCTGAGCACCGACCAGCAGCAGTCCAAATGACTACGCCAGGTCGTCAAACCCTTGTGCGCCGAGTCCGGATCGAGGAATACGCGCAGCTCCCGGTCGGATAGGAAACGACTGGCGGCTCCCTCGTCTATGCGGCGATAGAGCAGGACATCAGGTAAGAGCCGGAAGGTCCCGCGTAACGCTAGCTCTGCCATCAGGATCAGATCACCATCCGGATACAGACGTCCGAGGCGAGTCTGCCGGAGGGGCTGCAGACGTATGAGCCCATTCTGCGCATTATTCATGGTCATCCTACTGCGCACTTCGATGAACCGCTCACTCGGCCGTACTTGTTGAACAGAGAGATCGTTCTCGTAAAGACCAATTTCATTGCCGCGCCTATCAATGAGACAAGTCCTGCCGTAGCATAACACCGCGTCGTCTTCGCGCCGCAGAACGTCGACGCACTTCGCGAGCATCGTTCGATCGCAACAATCATTCGCGGACGCCCATTTCAAAAATTTGCCGTTGGCGGCGCGAGCGACAAAATCAAAATTGCGCACGGCACCAATGTTCCGCGGCTGGCGAACGTATCGGATACGTGCATCCTGACTAGCCAGCTCTCTGCAAATCTGAGCCGTTCGATCAGTCGACGCATTGTCCGAAATGATCAGTTCAAAGTCCTCGAACGTCTGTTCACAAATGCTTTGAACAGCCTCGGCCAAATATTGCTCGCCGTTGTAGACGGGAAGGCCGACACTCACCTCTGGAATGCCGCTGACGGAATGTTCGCTTGCCTGCCGAGCACTTGAACTTGTCATTGCCGTTGCCTTCAGGAGACTGAGCGCTAGCGACACTAGCGGCGTCGATCATCGCACAATAGGCGTGTCATGGAGGAACTCGGCGATAGGTTGTGCAATCAAATCCAGTGTTCTGTCAAAGGAAAACTGCGACGCATAGGTGACTCGCGGCAGCTCGAGCGCACGATCCTCGACGAGCGCTTGGTCCACGGCATCAAGATAACTGTCGTCGTCTGCAGCCAGATACACGAGGGACGAGATCGAATTCGCTTCGGACACAGCGGGCGCCACCACCGGCTTGCCCATAGCCAAGTATGATAGCCACTTAAAATGGGTGCGTTTGCTTGTCATGGCCGACTCTTTGTAGTCCCTGACGTTTACGAGCACGAGACAGACGTCGAAGTACTTCACGTACCACGGCACATCCAGAAAGTGACGCGGGCCGAGAAGGTGCACGTTTGACAGTCGTCGAAGTCGCCGCAGAGCGTCGGAAGACAGGTCTGGGCCTAGCGGATTGTTTTGGTACGGTCCTATGAGGACGATGCTGGATTCAGGGCGTCGTCTCGCCAGCCGTTCCACCCTGTCGATGTCCACATACGCGTCGTGAATAGACCCGACGAAACCGAGTATGGGCCGCGGTAGTCCCTGCAGCTCTATGGGGCACGAAACCGCTGAGTCTTCAGCGATTCTTCGGGCGTGTTCGAAAGCATACCCGTGAGGTATGACGCGAACAGGCTGCGTCGTGCAGAGGGGCGCCAAGTGCTGCCGGTATATTTCGGACACCGCGTATATCAGATCGCTCGCCTCGCAAGTCAGTGCCTCATCATTCTCGTGACCGAGGTCGGGGAACGGGGGATCTACGCAGTAGTACACGGTAACAGCTCCGTGAAGGCGCTTCACCAGATCGAAATTTGTGCCGAAATTCAGGACTATCGGCCGCTGAATTCCCATCCGGTGTAGTGCCTCGATAGTGCGTACGGTCGGAGCGTCATCCCGCCGCTCGACGCCACGCGGGAAAAATTTCTGACTCAAGACGTAGAGCTCGCGGTCGACTTTGCGTAATGGTTGAAGAAGCTGCCGAAAGTATTTGCGATGTTTCCATGGACTCTTGACGACCCCGCCCACCCAGATGGACGGCTCGATAAACACTGTCCGCAAACGCCGCGACAGCTCATACGCAATCCAATGCTTGCTGACCCAGTAGTCACCCCAATACTGGGGCGAAACGATGACAACATCGTGCCCCCGCAGCGCTGCATGCCAACTCGGTGGCGTCAGTTGATCGCTCATGTCTACATCATTCCACATGGGTTGTGCGGCGCGTGTCGGAGCCTCGCGCTCGCAGCCGGTGAGTCGTTTAAATGCATTCCTTACGTATCGCTGACCCTGTGTCACAAACCCGATGGCGCCATGCGGTTGCTGCCGTTGTACCAAGTTCCAACTTGAGCGCTCATCCCACGCTGCCTTAATGTCGGCGAATCCTTTGTGAAGGGCACCCCGGTTCCGCTCAGGGTAAATTTGTTTGTCTAAGGTACTGTGGAGAAAAAAATCATTAACCAGTGCTATGCGCCTCGGCTCGATGTAGAAATGATCGATCTCCGTCAGCCAGGAACTTACCCTGGTCATCAGAATTCAGTTAACTTCATGATTCGTTCCGCTGCCTCTAACGAGCCCACTCGAACTGTCGAACGAGCAGGGCCACGGCCTGCGCAATCGCCCGGTGGCCGTGCCGGTTTGGGTGCCCATCCTGTGTCACCTGGTAGGGTTGCACTCCGTTGGAAAGTTGTCCTCGCAGGGCCGTGAGCGCGTCAACGTACGCAATCCCGTGGCGATCAAGGTAGCCCTTCGCGATGTGCCACAATTGTTCTTCGTTCTCCATTAACAAGAGATAATTTTTCGAAGGACTGTCCCATCGCCCTCGAAAAACATATTCCTTGAGACCGACATTCGTGATCACACGCCAGCGGCAGGCCTGTGACTTTGGGGACGCGGCGCCGGATGAACTTCCGACCTCGGCCCTCGATTTGACCCCACTATAGATACCCTGTCAGAGCCAAGAGACGAAGAAGCGGAGCGGCGCGCTGTATCTTTAGCCCTCCGGAGCGCAAGCTCCACCGCCGGGGCCGTGCATCGAGCGACAGCCAGGTTCGCAAGCCCGGTGTAGTGGTGACCGCTCGGCACGTTTCTGCGATCGGCTGGAACTTCGGAAACGCACTCAGTCATGTCCAAGAAGGGAACACGGGCGCGCGACAGCGTCTCTAGCACCATTGTGTTCCTGGACGACATAAGAACCACCAACGGAACGGTCCCAGCTTGCTCGATGGACTGGACCATTTCCATCAAGAGCCGGATGTTCAATGCCTTTCTGGCCTCCTCCGATACCCGAGGATCCGCGATGGTCCAACGAGGAAAAGCAGAGGTCAGGAAACGAAGAATGAGAGGGCTGTGGTCGAACCGCCAGTACCAGTCGGTCGTCTCATAGCCCAAGTCATACTCGACAAATGGCAACTGGTGGATTCGGCCCGCGCTAAGGATCTCATCCGGGGTGGGCAACGGCACGTTGAGGAGCTTAAGCTCTCCTTTCTCGATCACGAATCGGGGCTTCACGAGATAGCCTGACCATCCGAAAGTCACGAACGGGTATACTGCCATGGTCCGCCAGAAATCATGCCCGCTGAAGCCGATCACAACCACCTGAGGTTTCCAGGGACGCACGTCCCGCTGGTATCGGAGATACATCTGGTCGATTCCATATCCGTCCACGCCGAAGTTGAGGACCTGCACGTCGTCGCCGAGCAACCGCTGCAGGTGATAACCCCAGGACTCCTCGAAGGGCACCTCGAAAGAGAAAGCATGTGAGTCGCCGACGAGTGCGACACGAAAGCGAGGGGTCTGGTCTGCCATGCGCATATTAGGACCCGCACTTCGAATGCCCTCGACGCTGCTGAAATAGAGGCCATCGGGACTTCTCCGGTTGGGACCCACGGTCCAGCCGAGCTCCCGATCATAAACGAAATACGACGCGTCCCAGGTCCCCCAAGGGTTGATTCCGGCGAGAACTTTACGGCTCTGCGCTATCAGCTCAGGCCAAGTGGGCCGCACCGCCACGGAGCCGACTACGATACCTTCAAGGGTCCTTCTCCCGGCAATTCGGATGGTGGTTTCCAACAGTAGCAATGCGATGAGCCCCGACAGCAGGTTGGTCGTCAAGCTAAGGGCAAATGCTCTTCCGCGCAACGAGCCACTCGCCTGAGTCCGCCGTATGAGGAGCCACCCCGAAGCAATCAGGCCAATCCCCCCTGTAATCAGCGTGATACCGGCTTTCGTGGAGAGCAGGGTCCAGTCGTAGATGGGTGCTTTGTAGATCCCAACTAGGATAAGCAACACCGCAGCCTCGACAAAATACAAGGATAAGAGTATGCGACCAGCGTGCGTGTAAACAGAGCGCGTCATGGGGCAAGCGATATGAAATTCAAATTGGATGCTCAGCGCGAGGCGACGGCCTCGTAACGGTCACGTTGGGGGTGGCCCGTTCCAGCCAAATTTCACGCCAATACGGATAGATACTGCGCGGGCAGAAGATCCGATGCTCACTAAATTCTGAAAGACAATAAACGTTTTGTAAAATAATGCATGGATTGGAAAACTCCAGCATGCGTCCCGTCTTTTCATCGATTATTCGATGGACTCGCTTTAGGACTTTGAAGGTACCACCGCAAAACCTGACCATCTCGGGCGCAAATAACATTCCGCGGTTTCTATTATGAACATCTAGCGTCGCCAAGATTTGCTCCAAAGGTTTTACGCGCACGAGCTCGCCGGGCTGGAGGTTGAGCTCGCCGGTAGGGGTCTTCACCAGCGTACCTTGGATGTACGGCCACGGCGCCCCACCGACTCGCCCCTGGAACCAATTGTAAAGACCCAGCAAGATCGTATAGCCAACGCCGAACTTGACCAACCGTCTGTATGCAGCGAATGACAAGGCGCGAAATAATTCGCCGATGTGGACGTTGCCGGATGCGAGATCTCGTACGTACTGCCTGATGTCCCACCAGACTAGGGGTCTCGTGTACTCTTTCAATTGAGTAACCTGGCAGCGATACATACCAGCATTATCCCTTCCGGGGTTCTCCGCCACGGCCGCTCCACGCAGCATTATCTCCATGCCCGGGGGAGCGCTAAATTGCGTTTGGATCATCTCAACCGTTTCCGCCCGTCCTTTTGGTTCCACGCGCTTAAGCCACGCTTCGTTCCAGAAAAGCAGGCAACTCGCTTCACAGCCGCCGTGTGCAGCGCCATCACATCGTATCCCATCGGAATGTTGCAAAGCACGCAGGTGCACGGTGTTGAACAACCGCCGCCCTCCGGTTTTATCGATCGTATCGCAGGTTTTGTCGGCCCGTTTGTACACGATGAATCGTTTATTGCAAAACTGGAGCATTTCGGGCATGAACGGGAGCGAGTCCAGGCGCCCGCCCTCGTCCAGTGTGGCGAGAATCTCCTCGGCGCTGCGCACCTCCACTACCTCTCCCACGCGGAGTCCTAGTGCGTGACTCAGCTGTGGATTGCTACTCACGTCAACACCCTCGCTCTTCAGAAAACCTCTTACTTCTGCGGCACGACTGCGTTCTGTCAAGCACCATCGCGCTTCCATTCGCATAGGCCCGGTTCAATGCCTCGCTTCAAGACCGATCTCATAACCATCCATGGTGCCGCCACCGCCGTCACGGCACGGTCCGGCGTGCAAATGTTCTTCCAATCAACTCTTACCGAGCCGGCTGCCATGCATCGATGTGGGGCCCCAATGCGACACAAACCAACAAGTCCTGTTTTGCCAGCACTTGATTCTAACGATGCGTATTCAAGAAAGATAAGGCAAATTCAAACTGCCCCGAGGGCGACGAGATGGCGAGCGCGCATTGAGAACTGGACCGACCAGCCTTCAAACCGCATGATGCTCACGTTACAGTCCTCGTTTACGCGCCGCCTCAACGCGATTGCACAGGCGTTACGCAGGGCCATGTTTGAGCCTTTCGGTTCTCGAAACGCGCCCGGCGCGGTCTTGTTGGCACCGATCAGATTCACGAGCATGTTGTAACTGATTAGAAAGCGTCCACTCCAGTTCACGTGAATATGCGACAACAACTGTTGCTCGATTGTGTTCCCGTGGCTCAGGTTCCCAGTCTCAAACTCCCAGCCGCGGTAAGGAGGGAGAAATGTAAGCCCAGTCATTCCACATTACAGGCCGTAAGTTTCGGGCGGAGTGTTACAATGCCGCGCACCTCCGGAGCCCCAACCACAAAGAATGTGGCCGCCGAGAACCAGCGATCATAGTTCTGCTGTGTAACATAGCGATACAAGAAGGCGTTTAAATGAAACGTACCCGCCGCCAGATTAAGGTCCAGATCGAAGGTGCACTTGAGGGTGTGATCGCTGTCGATAGTGATGGCACCCGCACCTAGGCGCTGTGTACACGTATCGAACACAGGATACTGATTGTCGTCGACAATCTGAATCACTACGCTCATGTCGTCATGACGCGTCCGGGCACGAGCCTCGATCCCAATGTACAGCTTGCCGCCTGACTTGAATTCGACATGTGGGCCGCTATCGTCATAAACATGGACATTTGTGATCATAATTTCATTGTCTGCACCGTTGGAGCGATCTGCACGTTGGTTCTCCCCCCTTTTGTAGTAGGCGCGAATTACCTCAGAAGTCGGTCCGATCATTTGCACTTGGCCTCGTTCCAATAAGAGGCTGCGCTGGCACAATTTTGCGACCTCGCGAAGATTATGGGACACGAAGATCACAGTTGCACCACTAGTGATCACCGAGTTCATACGCTCGATACACTTACGTTGGAAGAGGTAATCGCCAACGCTGAGTACTTCATCGACAAGAAGCACGTCGGGATCGACATGGGCCGCAACCGAAAAGCCGAGACGAGCGTACATACCGGAAGAGTATCGCTTGACCGGCGTATCGATAAACTCCTCAAGCCCGGAGAACGCGACGATGGCATCGAAGCGCCGGCGAATCTCGTCCCTTGTCATGCCAAGAATTGCGCCGTTCAGATAGATATTCTCGCGGCCTGTAAGGTCCTGATGAAATCCCGCGCTGACCTCAATGAGGGCCGAGACACGGCCATTAACACTAATGGAACCCTTTGTCGGCCGCATGATGCCAGTGAGCAATTTAAGAATCGTGCTCTTCCCAGCACCGTTCGCGCCAATAATGCCAAAGGCCTCACCACGCCTTACGCTGAAGGAGACGTCCGTGAGCGCCCAAAATTCGCGCTGATCGACTTGTTGAATGCGCTCGCGCCGCGTCAGGCGGCGCGCCAGTGCGGGCACCAAATCTCTCAGAGAGTTGTATAGCTCACCGCGCCTGAACTTTTTGAAAATCCTTTGAACGTCGAGACCAATGTCAGCCATAGTCATAAAAAATCAAATACTTTCCGCGAAAAAGGGCTCTAGCTTCCTGAACATCACAACCGCCACCCCGAAGAGCACAGCTGTAAACAAGAAGCTGTAGCTAACCCAGAAAAGGGATGGACTCTGGTGTAGAATGACGCTTGCAGAAAGACCCTCAAGTAACGGGGAAACCGGATTCGCAAGCAGCAGAGGAGCCCAGCTCCCCAATAGGGAAGCATCATAAAATACCGGCGTAAAGAAGATAGCGAAAGTCAAAAATACTTCCACAATGTACTTCACATCGCGAAAAAAAAGACTGGCCGCCGCAAAAATGATCGCGAGGGAAATGGTCAGGATTATCAATATAGAGATAAGAACTGGAACCCAGAGAAGTTGTGCGCTCCAGCCCACGCCAGCGACTACCAGGAAGACACTCACGACCACCGCGGCAACGAGAAAATCAAAGAGCTGAGAGACAACTGCGGCAAGCGGGAAAACGAGGCGGGGAAGGTAAATCTTTGTTACGAGATTTGTATTCGCGACGAGACTATTCGTGCCAAAGCGAAGCGCCGAAACGAAGAAAGCCCACGGCGCCGCTTTGACAGCGACAGACGCCAATTCCGAAAAGGTGAGAGAATTCCCAGAGACCTTTGCAAAGGCGAAGCGGACGATAAAACCAGCGGCGACAATCACGCTCGGCATCAAGACCGCCCAGAGCATCCCCATCACCGACTGTTTATATTTCACTTTAATTTCGCGCCACGCGATTATATAAAGCAAATCGCGGCGATCCAAAAGTTCTTTTAATGACTGCAACATCAAACTACGTCCTTAGCAATTTAAGGCCCGCGGCGAACGCTTGTCTTCACTGTATTCACTGCCTGCGAAATAGCGTTATCGCTGGCTGTATCGAGACCGTCAAGATGGAGGATAAGCCGCACAAGCTCCGACACGGGGAGTCTAGATAGGGTCCACAATGTACATGATCTTCGTCGCCACAGCGATCAACTCCCTGTCCTTGGTTTCCAGAGAACTATTTTTTGCCGGGTCAGAAACTTCCAGAAGGCGAGCGCGCAAGCCGCGTTCAGAACGACAAAGTAGTAAGGCGCCATTAGCTTTGATGCCTTGGTTGGAAACCGTCTGAACACATGCCCTAGCGCCGCGAAGGCATAGGCCGCCAACTGTAGGACCAAGAACCAGCGGTAAAATGAGTGATCCCCGATGGCCGCCACGGCGTTAAATACCAAAGTCCCCATGAGGAAAAAAAATGCGCCATACCTCAGCACCTTGTGCGACACCAGCTGCCAGGAGTATACGGGGAAACGAAATGGATTCAGCAAATTCCTTTTGTCGTACAGCGCCCAAAGTGCACGCAACGATACTCGAACACGCATCCGAAGTTCATCTCCCGCGTGCGACAGCGCCGACTCGTAGAGCAGAGCATCAGGTTCGTAAACGACACGCTTTCCTTGCTCGACTACGCTTAGCGGTAGCACAAAGTCGGGCAGCTGATCGGGTCGCATCGGCACATAAAGTTGTCGCCGAACGGCATCAATTCCACCGTCCACACCGACAATGGAACCTAATTTATTCTCCAAGCTTCGCAGCACGTTCTCGTAAGACATGTACGTACCAGACCCTTCACCGATCCCTGCGTCGGCTGGGTTGGTATATATCATCTGACCGGTTACATAACCGACGGATGGATCGGCGAAGCTGCGGACCAACGAACGCAGGGCATTCGGCCCATAGATCGAATTTGCATCAGCAAACACGACAATGTCCGAAGACGTGTGGCGTAGCGCCATATTGAGGGCTGGTGTCTTCCCCTGACGAGGTTCCTGACGCAGGACTCTGAGTCGCCCTTCGCTGCGGTCGGCAAGACCCCGAAGGATCTCATCGGTCCGGTCAGTCGAACCGTCCGACACTACAATCACTTCCAGTCGGTCCGACGGGTAGTCCTGGGATAGTTTGTTGGCCACCGTGGACTCGATCTCCCGTTCTTCATTAAACGCGGCGATGACGACGGTAATGCTAGGCTCGATGTCGGCCTTGCTGACATTGCGACTGAGGATTGAGGCCAACAAAAAAACACCAGCTAAATATCCCACGTAGATATACGTCACCAACCCCAAGCAAGCCCAAAACCCAATTTCCACGAACATCATACAGTGTTCCCTTGTAGTGTGGCTGCCTGCGAATACACTCCGAACAGGTTGTCCATATCCACGCTATGCTCCCTACCGTTGGCTAAATCATGAGCTGTCGGAACTGTTTCAACCAGGTGTGCAGTCATTTTGTTAGGGGCTCCAATCATCTCTACCTAAGTGCTGCGGTCTATCCGCCGCTAGGGCGTTTATTGCCGCCCTTGATTCTGACTCTTTCTACAAAAAAATAGCCGCGGAAAATCGCAATGCCAGCGATAATACCTGCCTCGTTTTCAGTAAAGTCGATGACGCTGGTTGCTCTTCCAACCAGGGGCTGAAGCAACTCAATCGCAAACCCCAGCAGGCTAATCGCGAACACGATGCCAACCCCTCGCCATAGCGTGAGCGCCTGCCTGGGTATCGATAGCATCGTTGCACCAACAAGCAACGCATATGCGACTGAGTGCCCGAGACGCAACCGAATCGGATCCACCGAATCCGATGGCAGGAAGCTCAACACCAGCACGCCCACGAGCAGGAATACCGACAAAATCCTGAAAATGGTGTGCTCGGATATGGTCTGAGTCAGCATGTCTTACGGGTTCAAAAAAGTGAGCCGAGTTGTACAAAACCGTCTCTGCGGTATCGAAGTGAAACTCACCGAGTAGACGCCGCAATCGCTCTTCGCATTTTCCGAGGTTCGTATGATGACGAAACCGCGATAACCAGCGGTTGCGCCGGATCAATTTCCCACGGGTGCAAGTAGAATATGAATGGTCGCAGTTCGTGTGGGTTAATTGATGCCAATCTCCCTGGGTTAGTGCCCATAGGCATAGCGTGTGACTAGAACTTTCACTTTCCGGTGCGCGCAGCTCGCCTTCTGGACTCCGACCAGTAATCCTTCATTAACCTAACGGGGTGCACTAAGTAGTAACCAAGCGATAAGGATGGGGGCAACTTCAGAAATTCTTTATCTCCGTTATTCGGCACAATCAGTCTATGGAAATATTCTGGAAAGTACCTCCACGCAATAGCCAATTTATCGCGCCATCGCTCCCTCGCAGACCAGAAAAAAAAGGGGCCTTCCTCGAGCTCGACCAACAGATTTGGGTTGGATCTATCGCCAAATAACCTTCCGATCACTTGGCCGGCAAGCGACTTAACCGAACAATTGTTCGCGATTTTCTTCACGAGTGCGTCCGGCAGACGCGCGCCGAGTAAATCACTTGACAATGACAATCCAAGCAGCAGCATGCGCTCGCCGCCGAGGTTGCAAGCCTGATCCATCAGTCGATCCCAATCTAGCTTCTCCCGGTAGGTATCAACTATTTCGGCGATGTCACAGATCCATTTCAGTTGTTCCCAGCGATGCTTCGTCCCATGGACGCAAAGCATTAAAAGCAAGATCTCGGGAGCAATGTTGAGCACTGAAGCGCCGGCCACAGAAATGACCTGGCGATACTTCCACGCGTCCTCGAAATCAAATGGGAAAGCGAATGACCACTGTGTTACTCCCCACTGAATTTCCACAACCACGCCATCTTTCGGTCGGACAAACTTATAATCGTGATGAGATTCCAAGTAGGCCGCTTCCTCGCCGGCAGTGAGGTCGAGCTTGGGATGATAACCTTCCAACATCAATACTTCCTTGGCTTTGAGCATATCCTCCTTGGGGACCAAGATATCCAGATCACAGAACTGTCGGAAGGCCAGGTTCCCATAGGCAGCGGCGGCAAGAACGGGTCCTTTGAGCGGAAGCGCTCGAATCCCACGCTCGCTAAAAAGGTTCAGCAATTTGAGTAACTCTCCAGTGAGTGACAAGTTCCAGCAGGCAATGGCGTTGGAAGCAGCTTTAAGTTGATTCAGAGTTGTCTTGGGGACATCGTCCGGAGCGAGGCGACTCAGATTCCAGAACAGGAGTGGTATCGTTCCATGGTAGAGCGCATCGTGCATGAGATAGTTCCAGTCAATGCGCTCTTTTAGCACTCGCCCAACCCGCTCCGTGGTATCAGCAGCCAACTGGGTCCGAGCGCAGCAGAGCAGCAACTCGGCTTCTGGACGCCGGTTAGGAGGGATTGCTAAGTTTGACTTCGATGCCATAATGACCTTAACTGTTCAAGTCGTCCAAGTCTTTCAAAAAGTTCAAAGCGTACACCTCACATCCAAGCAAGGAAAATTCGAATTTGGAAGGTCCAATTCGCGCCAAGACGCCAAGTAAGGATTCGGTTTTCCTTGGCGCCCTTTGTGGTTCGACTGTGCCACCACCCTGAGCTATCGAAGGGCGCCTTTGCACGAGTCACTCCGACTTGGGTTGCGGCTCCGCCGTGCCAATTTCTTGCTGTTCATTCCTTTGCCGCGGCACCGTTCAACAGGGTGCTAGAACTCATATTGGAAGCTAATGGCTCCCCAACCGGCAGAGTCTGTCCATTTAATTGCGCGGCCCACGAACGGGCGTACAGTCCTCCATGAGCTAACAATTCATCATGTTTGCCCGATTCCACGATTCGGCCGGCATCCATCACGTGAATCATGTCGGCGCGCCGAGCAATTGTGAAACGGTGGGTGATGATAATTGCCGTTCGGCCGTTGGCGAGAGAGCGAAATCGATCAAACCAATCCGCTTCAGCCCAGGAATCCAAGGCACTCGTCGGCTCATCGAGTATGAGGATCTCTGCGCGCCGGAAAAAAGCTCGGGCTAAAGCCAGCCGTTGCCACTCTCCCACGCTGAGCTCGACTCCGTTGGCGAACCACTTGCCCAGCAGGGTATCGTACCCTCTGGGTAACCGGAAAATTACGTCATGAGCCCCGGCGCTCCGGGCGGCCATTTCGAGTTCCGTTGCTCCTTGGGTTGCCGAGAGATCACCAAAAGCGATATTTTGAGCGGCCGTCGCTTGATACGGAACAGGCCACTGAAAGAGGACTGTAATCATTCGGCGCAAGTTTTGTAGGGTCATGTCGCGAATATCACTTCCGTCCAACGCGATAAGGCCAGCCTCAGGATCATAGAAGCGACACAACAGCTTCAGTAAGGTACTCTTCCCAGCACCATTAGCGCCGACGATGGCGATGATTTGACCGGCAGGGATGGTCAGGTTGAAATCCTGCAAGACTGGTCGGTCACTGCCCGGATAACGAAAGGCGACCTGTTGAAAACGAATCGCTTCCCGCAGTGCTGGTTGCGGTAATACGGGGTGAAGAGGATCCGCAACCCGTGGCTTTAATTCTAAAAATTCGAAGAGATTTCCGAGAAAAAGCGTGTTGGCGTAAATCTGCCCCAGGTTCTCCAGCAGCGAACGGAGCAATCCTTGCCCGCGCTGAAAAGCCTGATAGAAAAGCGCCAAATCACCCAGCGTTGCTCGTCCCTGGAGGGCACGCCAGAACATCCACGCAAGCGCTGAACCCGAAATCAGAACTCCTGCCAAACCGGCGCCCAACCTTGCCAGACTTTGGTCTCTCGTAAATATCAAGCGCTCCGTTCGCATGCGCCGCCGCAGCATTTGATAAGACGACTTGAAATAAGAGCCCAAGTCGAATAGTCGCAACTCCGCTGCGACTCCACTATGTGTGAGCATCATGTCGTAGTATTGCGCTCGCCGCCTGTCGGCCGTCGTGTGTTCCCACCAGAGATGGTAGCGTCGGTTGAAATGCAGGACAACGTAGAAGGCAGGAACCGTGCTAACAACGAGAATGGCAGGGAGCCAAATTCCGTAGGGAATGAGTAATGTCGCCATCGCAAGCAAGGTTATAGAGTTTTGCACAACGCTACCGATACTTTCGAGTAAGGCTAATGGACGGCTGCCTAGATCGGTACGCGCGCGTTCCAACTGATCGTGATACTCAGGCGATTCGTAGAAGGCCAGATCGACGGCGAGCGATTTTTCGTGAACTAATGCGCTCAGATGATCCCGAACCAGTTCCGCTTGCGCAGTTCGGACCCAACTGCTAACTCCCTGCATTAATTCTTGCATTGCTATGACAACGGTGATGAGCGCTCCGGGAAAAGCAACCGGCCAGATATTCTCCCAAGACCAACCCGCTCCTACGGCAGCAGCCAAGCTATCGACTAAGGAACGAGATAGATAAACAAGAGCAGCAGGTAACAAACCTTGAATACAGAGCAGGATGAACCATGCCATTGTCCAACCCTGTGCTGCGCGCCAGATCAAACGCAGTGTACGCGGCACATACGATAATTGCACCGTAAGCTTATGTAAGCTGGGGATCAAGTTTTGTGTTCCTCTAAATTGGCGAATCTCACGGGAACCGCCCGTTTAGACTTATCGCAGTCGCGCCCGCGGATTGGTGCTAAATGGTGATCACACGATGCAAGGATTATCCTGTGTTGATCAGTTATCCTGAGCCAGATCTTCTTGGATCAGTTCGACAAGATCAGGAATATCCGAGAGGACCCGCCGTCGTCTCAAACGAGAAGTCGGCACTTCTTTAGCAAGGCGCGCGCATTGTTGCAGATGCGCATTGAGAGAGTCTCGGTCTCTCAGAAAGTTCACGGCGCGCGCATTCCTTACGAGCTCCAAGAAAACTTCCCGCGGCTGCAACGGTTCAATTTCATTGCGCTCCCCTCCAGCCAACACATACATACGCTGCAGCGGCAAAGGCCCTTGCGGAAACCCCAGAGCTACGCAGTGCGCGCGCTTTTCTGTTTGAGAATGCACCCTATGCGTAGCACTCGCCTCGCAACCCAAAAACGCCGAAGTATCAGGGAAAAGTTTAATCGACGGGTAACCTGGAACGACCTGAACATAACTTTCGTCAATGCGCACCGCCAAAACGTCATCAGTTACCACACCGTAGCCATGCGCATAGAAGACTTCTGCAAGGGTCGACTTCCCCCAACCTGGCTGACCGAGAAACGCAATAGCACAGCCATTCGACACAACCCCGCTGGCATGGAGAACGGCAAAACCTCGTTGCCGCAGCAACACGGCCATAGCCGGCCCGAGCAAAGTAGTCCGGAGAATAGACTCCTCAACACCGGGCGCAGGTTCGACGATGATTTCATTACCACTGCGGAAAACATACGAACCGACACCCTCCACTTCCCCCACAGCAAAGTTACAGTTTCGCCGCGTTTGTCGCTCCGAACTGTCAATCCTCCGAACACGAATCGAAATGTCTTTCGGCGCGTCCGGCAAAGCCGCTAGTTCTGGGAAAACAATCGCGGAATGAATGCCAAGTTGATAGGCGACGTAGAAATACAAAAGTCTTTTCTCTTTCAGGCCACTTACTCACGCGCGATAAGTTGCGATTGTTTCGCGGCCTACTTCACTTTGCAAAATTATCGCGAATACGAAAGCTAGCGAGGCAGAAAAATCAGCAACCTTTGGAGTCTGCGTGACGTTTGTCGTCACGTCAAACATAAACAGTTTTGAAATTTCAAAAACCTATTTTTGCTGGTTTCTGCGGTAACGCCAGATATTATGTGCGGCAAAAGCCGCTAACAAATGGCTACTTGAAGAGGTCAAGTATTGAGAAATTACTTATGGCGAGCTTTTCAAAGCTGTGAGAGCGGACCTATTAAAGCAACCGATAGCCTGCAGAGTAAATTGAAGCATCGGTTTCGATTGCCAATTTTTACGACGACCTGAAACCAGGTCGTCGTCGGTAACATATATCACTGCTATTCACTAACCTACGATGATATCTGATGAGCCATCAGTATAACCACCGTAAGGTTGACCGGAAATGATTAGGGCATCCTGAGCGCTCGAGAACCCCAGAGCGTTAGTTAGCTCCTCAACCGTGCCGTGGACGATGAGCTTCGGAGTTTCATAAGTGCTTTTCATAATTGTTTCTCCTTTTCTAAACGTTTCTAAAACGTGCAGACTCTTTTATCGATCCAGTGGATCTTTGTCAAGCACCCCAAACCGCGTCGACAAACTTGTGTATATTTTCAACCACTTAGATAGCCAGCGCCGGCTTGACCCAAACCGAATGACGTAACCAATGCGCTAGCGTTGCAACTTTCCAAAAAGTCATCGCATCTGCAAGCTTTACCTTCTGTTGAGAAATAAGACGCTGATACAGTTCACGGAAAGTGTATGGATCGACAAATCTCTCAACTTGTCCCGATAGATCAAGAACCACTTCATCTAAAGCTCTTCGGCTATTTTTCAACAGTCCATGGATGAAGTTTGGATTCATATCTGTTTTCCCGCCGCGCCATCGGATCTCCTCGGGCAGAATGCCGGACATAGCGCGGCGCATTACGATACGGCCCCACCCATTATATAATTTTTGTTCGGGAGGCAGCGCTAGACAAAACTCGATCAATCGTTTGTCCATAAAGGGATGCCGAACTTCGATTGCGAATGCTGCCGCACTACGATCTAATAACTCTAAGACCCATGGGAAATTCGCCGACGTTAGGGTCTGCCATTGCTCGTCTCGTGCGCTACGAGGAGGTCTTAGTCCCTCCCCCTTCCGGGAGTAGACGCGCTCATCCAGACGAACCTGACGAGCAAAATCAGCGTTTATAATGGGATAAATAACATCAGTTGATTTTCTTTTTCTTTGTAAAATGCGTGACGAAAGCAACGATTTTAGTCCATGTTGCCATAGGATCTCGCGCCTTGAGACCTTGAAGTATCTGTTGATCTGATTCATATTCTCGACAAAAGCCCACCAACGTCGGCACTTTGCCATCTCTTCCAACGGCTTGAGGCCGTAACCTTGAAGGAGATTGAGCGGCGAAACCTTGAAGTGTTGCGAGACTGCATTCGCCTCCCGAGCGAATGTTTCCCACTCTCCAGCATAGGCAAGTTCGGTTAAACGCGCGGCACCATGCGACACCGTGGTATCGCCATCAAAACCGTCTAGCACTACCCGCACACCGGCGTGCGAGGCCGCTTGGCTCAGCTGCCATGGCAGAAAATGATTGGGGCCGATGGCGGGCTCCTCTTGGTGCCAGAAAACACGCTCCAAATCCATGAGCGGACTCGAGCGGTCGGCATGAATGTAATGAGGAATGTAACCGCCCTGAGCGAGGACGGTATTGATGAAGGGCCGCTCATCACATTGCGGAACTTCTTCAAAGATATTTGAAAACGTGTGCCAAAGAGAGGTGTCTGTTTGCTGCGAAAGTTTCCGCGCGACACAGGTCACTGACGACGAGTCCAATCCACCGCTTAAATGTGAGCCTCGGGGGAAAGCGGAGCGCAAACGACAGCGCACCGCTTCAGTAAACATCTCTCGATAGGCCGCTGCATATTCCTCATCCGATCCCAACCGGAGTTCAGACGTAGGATCCAGCGCCCAGTAGCGGTGCAGCCGCGTTCCCTGCGGGCTAATCGTTGCGCTGTGGGCCGGCGGCAACCGTAGAATATTTTGATAGAATGTCGTTGCCTTGTCCTCGACTATCCCAGCTAAGTAGTCCGCTACCTGCACTTCATTGAGTTGGCGCGGAACCTTCGGTAAGCAGAGCAAGGCCTTAATCTCCGAAGCACAAGCAAAGAGATGGCCCGGACCGTAATAATAGTAGAGAGGCTTAACCCCAAAATGGTCCCTAGCGCAAAACAGCGTCTGTTGACGGCGATCCCAGATCACAAAAGCAAAATCCCCAAGTAGGCGTTCCGGACATCGCTCGCCCCATTTCTGATAGGCGGCAAGAATCAATGCGCTGTCTGAAATCCGCTCGGTTGGGTCTTCCGAGAAGCCCACTGCAGCAATGAGTTCATCACGATTATCTATCCGTGCGTCGGCCGTCAGAACGATATCGCCGTTTGCATTCACCACTGGCAGGCGTTCATGAAGAGACTCCGGGGTGGTCCAGAGCATCCGGTGACCCAACCCGACGACTTCCTCGCTCCACGTGTCTGCGCCGTCGGGGCCGCGATGGGCTAGAATTGAATTCATGTGCACCAAATTCTCGCGGCACACGGGTTGCCCGTCTAGGTGATAAACTGCTATTACGCCGCTCACCAGAGCTCTCCATCTGCGGTCGCCAGCGGCGTGTAGCGTTTCAGCGACGATTCCGAACCGCCAATCACGACGCTGCCATCACTCTCGACCCATGCGTGCGCTTGGAATTCTCCTGCCTCAGAACGCGCGACGCCGATGCGCACGACGGCATGATAGCCATTACGACTCAATAAAACTTTTGTTGCGAGCGCCTGAGTGAGACAGGTCGCGGCGGGTGTATATCGGCTTGCCACCATTACCGCCCAAACGACACGATCGGGAAAAATGGGCCCTCTCGTTTGGGATGCGCCGAACTCGTCAGCAAATCCTGCCAAAAGCTGCCGCACTAACCGAAACGGCAGCAGCCACAAAACGATCCTGACCATCCAGACCCAGAGCATCCCTTTAACCAAAAGGCGTCGGTCCGCTGCGGGAAGGCGTAGAAATTTACTCAGCAGTCCCATTGGTTGCTTCAATCGCTATGAGATCCCTAGCGGCTAGGTCATCTAGTAAAGCAAATAGATCCCGCTCACAGCGTTCTGCCTCGACATTGTATTGTTCGAGAAGCACGTCCAACACGGCGCTAACAGTTCGCGGCTCTTGGATCAGCTCCCAGATCCGTGCCCCTACAGGGTTAAGGCCATAATAAACTCCGGACTTGAGGTTCAGAATAACCGCTTCTCCAACCAAGTCACACGACACCTGGTCTTTGGCTCTGACCACGGTCGAAATTTTGGAAATTTGGGTTTTCATAGCTCTCCTTTAGAGGAATGTTTCTGTTACGAATTATACCACCAAGGTTTCCGGGACGCTGTCACTTTGTCTCCATAATGGCGTACTCTCCTAATCTCTAGGCCCTGACTAATACTGGGGACAGCAAAAAGGTGAAGAATGCCCAAATCCGAGGTCACTGCTGCGCATCCTCGACGCGAGATATCAGTTCCTCTTGGTTTGTTTTCTATGATGATGTGGTTATCCCGCGACGTCCTCGATCACACCGCTATGCAAGAACCACTTCAACCGTAGCGCCAGAACTTAGCTTTACTCCGACCTACAATCAACGGTGATGGCAATCTGACCAATCTTACAGGCTAGCGCAGACGAGTCTGCTGCAGGACCCGGACGTTTTTTCCCGTCCCGAGCAAGGATATCCTTGCCGTCCGGGAGTTATCCTATTAGTCCACGCGGGGTGAGAACTACAGACGGGTTTTAAAGTTCGGTTGAGCAAATCGGAGATCGGATTGACTACTGCAACCATGTCCAGCGTGCCGTCGCTTTGAGCCATCCCCATACAGCCAGACTAGCTTCGAGGCTGTCCGCTCCGAGATCGGCGAGTTCAGCAGCCCGCTGCGACACGAAAAACTGGTGGAACTCATCAGTAGCGCCATACCAGATGACGGCTTGTTTCCCGACCACCCACTAACACTTCGTCCGCCCCCCGTCAGCATCAAAGTTTCCTAAAACAAAACTTAAATCAGTGCGAAAATCCGGGTTGAGGGCAAACTGGGTCGTATGCAGCACCCCGGCCGGATTGAAAAGCTGAAAGGCCGGACCGCGAGCTAAGCCAGTGAATTCTACACCGCCAACAAGAACTGGCCCTCCAATGAGAGAGGATGCTGTAAATACTGGTTTAACCAGAGTGGCATTGCTGTTCATTGAAGCGTTAACACGTAAGGAGGAAACTAGCATTGTGTCCATGCGCCGTTGGTCACAGCAGCGTCATCTCACTGCGTCCTCACCGCCACGCTCGTTGAGCCACGAGTAACCGCCCCCGAATCTTTGAACCGCACAAAGATCCTGTTGGCAGCCGGATCAAACGAGACATTGCCGTTACCCTGCACGAAGATTCCAAAGGTTGGCGTGGCGCCCGCGGCGATTGTCGTCGTCACACTGCCGCCAATCGCTGAAATGCACTGCCCGGTGGCAGGGTTGGTTTGACAGAGAGAGACGTTCACAGGCACCGATGCACTCCCCGTGTCCGCTGACGCAGTGATACTTCCGCTCGCCCCTACATTTACTGTGGCTACTGCAAAGATTCCGATGCCGTTTGTCCCCGGAATGTTCGCAATCCCGTCATTGGTGGGCGTAGCCACCAATGCCACAATGTCAGGTACAGGGGTAGAGGAAGCCGAGAGAAGAAGCGTGTTCAGCCCCGTGTTGATGGAAGCCGGGTTGCTGTCGTTACAGTCAAAACTAAATTGCACGTCGGTCGGTGCTATATTTGCAGTCGGAGTCAAACTAATAATGAAACTCCGCGCCGCTCCTGCCGCTATATCAACAGGGGTATTGGGACTCCCTGTTACCTGATTCGTAGCCGCCTCAGTCGCCTGATAGCTGAACGTAGCGGGTATGCTGGTGACAGGAGAGATTCCACACTCGGCAGCCGTGCCACTGCCCGCATTAATGATTGTCGCAAAGGCAGTTGCTGCTGTGCCGACCTGAACAGAACGACTGGACGGAAGCACTGCGGCGGCGAGTGACATCACCGGCGTTATAGGCACCTCCAGCACGAGTACCCAATCCCCGTCACCGTCGGCATTGGCTCCCGGCGTCGTAAAGTTATGCGAGCCAGCATTTGCAAACGGAGAACCTGATATGTCCGTGAACCTACCTGCGGTAGGATCGTACCATCTCGCGGTTACGGTTCCGCTCAGTTTACTCATGTCGACAGTCAAGGTACGAGCGGAGGGAACGTAGGCCATCACCAACTTCCCATCGGGCGCACGCGCGGCCGTCACGTAGTCATTTGATCCGAAGGTTCCAAAGCCAAAGGTCACTACTGTGTGGTCCTGATCCGGAACGAGATCATACCACGCCCGCGGTTCGAACAGGGCGGTCACATATGCCATTTGCACAGCACCAGGCGAATCGAGCTGATCCTTCCAACCGTCTATGAATTGCCATGTGTAATAGTTTCCATAAAGCTGCCCCGTGGCACCGCTCAGGTTCGACCAATATTCCTGGAGCCGGAGCACCCGCGGAACACCTGGAGCGTAATCTTCTGAGTTTTGCTCGAACTCATAACCGGCCTCTACCAAAAACGTAGGAAGGAAGTTTGGGCGATTGTACTCTGTCAGTATCAACTCGTACGGGGTCTTCAGGCCTGCCGCGGTCCCAGCCGCCGTCAGGACATGCGTATAGGTCGCGTTCAGCTGAATGAGCGGCGCCCAGCTCGCGTCGTCCAGCGAGCTGCTTTCCTGATAGTTGAGCTGTACGGTGTGGATGTGGCGCGTGTCGACGTCTTGGATCCCCAGCGCGACCGCCTGCGCGACCGCGTCGTCGCTCGGAATCGGCCAGCTCTGAAAATCGTTACCGTGCATCCAGAGGATATTGTCGAAGCTGGCGTAGCGCTTACCCAGAAACTGTCCATATGCTCGACATTTGTCTACTCCGTTGCTTTTCATCACATCCAGCCAGCCACCGGTTTCGGCCGGGTCTAAGATCACCAAGAAGCCATATTTTTCTGCAAGCCGAAGAATCCGGTCAGCCCGCGCAAAGTACGCCTCATTCGGAGTGGACAAATCATTGGGAACCGTGAATGGCAATATGCCATCAAACGTGCTCCCATCCGGGCGGCATCCCGTATACGTGGCGCACAGCAAATTGATCCATACGGTGTTAAAGCCGTGGGCGCGCCGATTTTGGAAAAACAACTCGGCGTCCGCTTCGCTCAGATTTCCGATCATTGCCTGCGGAGACTCACCGGCGATCAAGAATGGAACACCATTTTGATCAACCAGATATCGGCCTGTCGGTCCTTTTTTCACCGGATACGCGGGCGCCGCGATTGCAGTACCGGAGCTATCGTTCAAGGCGTAGGCCGCCAACGATAGGCAAAGCAAGAAAGTGACAGCTGCCAATACCCTGAGAGCAACTGAACTGCGTGATGGGTATGACATCACACCCTTCTCAGACCCACCAAGTCGTAAACGCAAAAAAAGAGGCTTCATCGTAAACATTCTCGCGTTTAGTTCGCGACCCGTCACCGTCATCCGCAGCGCACCGCCGCATCCCACTGATCTCGATAATTGTGTACCAACGGCTCAGAATGAGACGGCAAACAAAAGATCTTTGGTATTCTGGAAAAAACTCGGATCACCAGATAGCGGAGCCTAGTGATTAGTATCCTAATCCTTGATCGACCGCAGAGTATTGTCGCGACCAGCGCAGGTTAGAATCGAGCCGATCCGTGGCGAGCAAGTCACTGAGATGCTTGATACGCACATAGCGCGTGCCGGTGAACTCCTCGACAGTCAGCGCGTTTTCTTTGTACGCCGCGTAAAGCTGCCCGATCCCGCGACGAACCGTCCATTGCGGGCGAAACTCCGGCAAAGTGCGGGCAATCTTGTCGCAGTTGACACGATAGCAGCGGAGATCAGGACCACCTCCTTCCGCATATTTGACGCGACTGCCAGGCAAAATCTCTTCCACCATGGCGGCTACATCACGGATCTGATAGTTCTCTTTAGTCCGACCGACATTGAATGCTTGGTTATGAACTAGCTCTCGGGGCGCATGAAGAACCGCCAAAAATGCGCGACAAATATCTTCAACGTGCACCAAGGGTCGCCATGGTGTTCCGTCGCTCGCGATCAATACTTCGCCCGTAGTGTAAGCGAACCCGACGAGATTGTTTACCACCAGATCGGCACGGAGGCGCGGCGAGACGCCATACGCCGTAGCGTTTCGCAGATAGGTGGGAGTGAAGTTATCATCAGCAAGACTAGAGACGTCCCTTTCTACGAGCACTTTGGATTCACCGTAAGGCGTTACCGGATTGAAAGACGCATCTTCGGCGAGATAGTCTGCTCCAGGTGACATCCCATAAAGGCTACAGGAAGAGGAAAAGAGGAACCTGGGCACGCCGGCGGCCTTGGCGAGCTCCGCCAAACGAACGGAGGCCCGATGGTTAATTTCATAGGTGCACTCCGGATTGAGATCACTAAGAGGGTCGTTAGAGAGGGCCGCAAGATGAATCACCGCATCGAAACCCTTCAAATCTGCGGCCGAGACATCACGAAGATCTTTGCGTATCGCATGCACATCGGCCAGACCACCATTGAAGTCGCAACCGGCAAAGAAATCGGTATCTAAGCCAGTGACCTCGTGCTTTGCCTCAAGCAGCATTGGCACGAGAACGGCGCCAATGTACCCAGCGTGACCGGTGATTAAGACGTTCATCAAACCTCCATTCCTAAAACGGCCTTGCGGCAGTAAAATCCCTCGGCGTAACCACTGCAGGCATTTGCCTCCATTCCGCGCAGCCTCAAAATCGCGGAGAACAAATCACGTGAGAACCAGTGCTTCCCACTCTGGCTTTGATAGGCATCGAGAATAGCATCGATCTTTCGACGGCCGGTGGATTCGTCGAGCGGGACAAGTACGTTCGGCGATCCAAAGTCGCCGTCATATTTAGGAATTTCGTATTCTAAAATTAGATGGTTGCGAAACGTGTTCCAAGTCAGTTCCGATACGAGACGGTGGTCCTGGTGAAGGTCGTTGCGGTAGTGCGTCAAGATCAGGTCGGGCGAGAACTCAGCTTTGAGCTGTTCGAACCTTTCTTTAAGATCAGCGCCGATGTAGGGAAAAAAACCATCGCGTAGCCCGAGAACAGTGACCTTCTTGGTAGTAACGTCGCAAAGAAACGCCTCGGCACTCGTTAACGCCTCCTGTTTTCGCTCTTCGTCCGAGCTGAACACAACCCAATGAACTTCGAGCTTGCGTGCGGTGGCCACTAGCCTCAGGATGGTACCCCCGCAGCCGATCTCGATGTCGTCGCAGTGAGCGCCTAGACAGAGAAGACGGAACGGTTCTCGGTTGCTTAAACTTAAAGGGATCATGCGAGCGTTATGCGTTTTAAATGTTCAACAGAACCCACTTCAACAAAAGTTTATCGCGCCAAGGCGCCAAGGGCGCAAAGAAACCTCTTCTAACAGGAGAGAACAGAGGAAACAAAGTTTTTTGATTCATCTCTGTTGTCTCCGGTACCTCCTGTGAAAAATCCATTTTATTCCGTCTTCCGCCTTTGGCGGCCCCTTCGACTTTGCTCAGGACATGCTTTGCGTCGTTGCGCGAACCATAGTTTTTTCGATCCCTTTTTCGTCCAAGATTTCAAATATCTTTGGCTAGATTCTAGCGTCTCACTGCAGCGTTACTGGTCACCATTCGAGCGCTCGGTTTGGTGACCCGAGGTGTAGGTCTTGGTTGAGCTGAATGGTTCCAAACTTGCCACGGGGCCTGCCCCCGCTCATAGATGTCGTCCAGCATCTGCTTGTCCTTGAAGGTGTCCATAGCCGCCCAGAAGCCGTCGTACTTGTAGGCCAAAAGCTGCTCCTGTTCAACCAGTCTCTGAAACGGCTCGTGAAGTAACTCTTCGCCGTCCTTCATATACTGAAAGATACCCTTGCGGAACACGAAGTACCCGCCGTTGATTCGCATATCCGAGCGAGTCACGTCTTTGATTGCCTCCACGACACCTTCGGAATTTAGGGTGATAAAGTGGCAGCTTAAGTTGGGCTTAACGCAGAGGAAACTCGCTACCTTTTCCTCATGCAGAAAATGGTCGATCTGGTTATTAAGCGGCAAGTCAGTGAGACCGTCGCTGTAGTTAGCTAGAAACACATCCTCGCCCTCTAGATACTTTTCCACCGCCTTAAGCCGTTGTCCGATATTAGACGTCGTGCCGGTATCGGCGAAAGTGATGTTCCAATCGTCGATATCGCTGTTGAAAAGCTGGAGGCTCTTGCCACCCTGGGAGAGCACGAAATCGTTGGAGATACATTCATTATAGTTCAGGAAATAGTTCTTGATGAAATCTGAGGCGTGACCAAGGCAGAGAATGAAATCTTTGTGACCGTAATGGGCATAATATTTCATGATGTGCCAGAGGATCGGACGATATCCGATGCTCACCATCGGCTTGGGGGTAGTTTCGGAAAACTCGCGCATCCGCATCCCTAGCCCCCCGCAAAAAAGAACGACTTTCATCGGAGCTCCTCCTTTTGTTCGACGCGTGGTGTATTTGTAAGCAGCTGCTTCCGATACCAGGCTACTGTACGGGCGAGACCCTCTTCGAGCGATATCACCGCCTCCCAGCCTAGCTTAGCGCGCGCGTCAGCAATGTTTGCGACGCGGATACGCTCATACGGACGATCAGGAAGGGCACCGAACAAGGGCTGGCTTCGGCCGCCCGTTAATTCGACGAGGTGTTGGACGACGACGCGCACGGGTATGAGGGTACCTGACCCAATATCGATTGTGTGACCTTCGATGCCCGGTACTTGGCTGACCGCAAGTAAACCGTCGACTGCATCGGCGATATAAATCCAATCCACTGGCCGTGAGCCATCTGTAAGCTTGGGCGGGGTTCCCTGCAACAGAGACAAGGTCACATATGGAATCAACTTCTGGACGTCCTGCTGGGCAGGACCGTAGGTCATGAACAGACGAGCGATTACAACCGGAAGCCCATAGAGCTGATAGAACATGCGTCCGTAGGCGGATGCAGACCATTTCGAAGCGGCGTAGGGCGAGCACGGAACCGGCTGCCCTTGATCCAGATCTGGTTCCTCAAGAGAGCCAACCACAACGATCCGGCCACACCCGTTGGTGACGGCGGCGGTCAACAGATTTATCGTGCTCACCAAATTATCGCGCAGTGTTGCTAACACGACTTCGAGGTCTCGCCGACCCGTTACACATGCAGCAAGGTGGACGATGACCTCTGGTTTGATGGCTGAGAAAAGGTTCATCACGGTCCCATGATCAGCAACATCCCCTTGCCACCAACGCATACCCTTCTCCCCGTGGCGGAGCGTCCTGGAGATCGCGTGTACTTCAGCCCCGGACTCGCAAAGCCGTCGGCAGAGTTGCGACCCGATAAAGCCGCTCGCTCCAGTGATCAGAAACTTTCGGCCCGACAGCCCGGGGGCAAATTCCTGAAAGCTGGCGATTGCAATGTCGGCCATCAAAATTACGCCCGGTCTTAAAGAGATACCTGTCGAAGTAGGCCATGTTGCTGCAACAGGTCGGCCGCCCGTTTGATGGTATCGAAGGCACATCCCGAGCGCTCCGCTATGTCGAGCAGGCTGTGTGTGCCGTCGGAGAGATTGAGAACCCATAGAAGTGCAAGCTCATTGACACCGCCTTCGACCCCACCCATCGTGCGGTAAAGTCCACGCTTTCCCAATTGAGGTTCGCACTTGGGATTTTGGTTGGCGTAAATAACGTTGCCCTCAAGCAAGGAAACAATCGCTAGGGCGACAGCGAATGACTCCGCGAGCAGTGACGGCTGGACGAAATCGAGATTATCGGCGGATGTGTGATACTCCGGGAAGCGTCCATTCGGCGTCCTCATCAGACAGCCGACAGGAAGATTGAATCCTGGCGAGCAAAACTGGCGCTCATCGTAACCGTACGGCGAGAAGTCAAAGATATCGTAGGGTTTACCAGAGTGTCGAAGAACGCTGAGAACCGCTTGGTCGATTTCTGCATTGCCCCGACGGCTTTTCTTGTAAGAGAACTTGTCGCCTGCGCCAACCGAAGCGAGCACCAGGCCATGCTTGATCCGCAAAGCCTCGTCTTCGTGCTGAGACAGCCATGTGATCGATCCGATCGTGCCCGGAATGAAGAGAAACCGATACGAGTATCTGCGCTTGATGCCGCTGAGGTGTTTCGCCAAGAAGAGCGCTAGAGCGATGCCCGATAAGTTGTCATTGGCGAGGGACGGATGACAGACGTGACACGAGAACAAGACTTCGTCCGCGCTCTCGCCCGGTAGAAAATACTCGCCGTAGGTTAGGAATCCCGGTTCTAGGGAGCTATCGATGCACACTTCGTATTCTTCATCCCGTAGCTCCATCAATTTATTGTGGCTGAGGCAGAAGCCCCAGTTCTCGTGGTAATAGGATGTCCGGTAGGGAACCCAGTCGGGATAATTGGGAAGCGTGAACAGGTGGGGCCGAAGCTCGGCCAGCGACATGCTCCTCTTTATCGGGACGCTATAGTTGACCACGTGCAGGTTGGATTTCCGAAAGTCTATGACCCGTTCGCCGCGCGAGTTTTTAATATAAGCATCCTTGATGCTCCATTCCCTCGGAACTGTCCAATCGAACACTTGCGTTCCAGTCGGTACGTTATGAATGTCGATCGGAATATGCTTTCTGAGGATCCGTAAAGTCTCCCGAACTCCGTTGCCAGTGATACTCCGGCAAATCGGATACAGCTCGGTGATGAGCCGGACCATCTCAAGACCGATATCGTTCTGATCGATGGGGGAATTGAAATCGGAGATGTTTCTGGCAGTAAACGTCATTAGAGCATAAAATCCGGGCAGCTTTGGTCATGATCGGACAACGTGTCGGGAACAAGCGGCCACTCGATCCCGAACGTCGGATCGTTCCACCTGACCCCCCTGGCGTGCTTCGGGGAGTAGAACTCAGACATTTGATAGAAGACCTCGGTGTGGTCTTCCAAAGTGAGAAATCCGTGGGCAAAACCTTCGGGTACGTAAAGCATCTTGTGGTTGCGAGCTGTAAGAACCAAACCGATGTACTGTTTAAATGTTGGGGATTCGGGCCGCAAATCAATAATCGCGTCATAGACCGAACCACTCGTACACCGCACCAATTTGGCCTCTGCGTATGGGACAACTTGATAGTGCATTCCGCGGAGGGTGCCTTTACTCTTACTAAAGGAAACACTGCACTGAACCAACCGCGGATTCAGGGCGTGCGCTTCGAATTCCCGCTGGCACCAGCTGCGAGCAAAAAATCCCCTATCATCTTCCAGCTTATCCGGCTCCAGAATGAATGCACCTTTGAGCTTTGTCTCGGTAAAGAACATGGAAGTGAGCAGTAAGCTGTAAGCAGTGAGCGGTGCGCAGCGAGCGGTGAGCCGCTTAGGTACGCCTCCCGCCTAGCCTGTCCTCAACGAAAGCCGAAGGATCGATTTTTCGCGTGCCTCGCCTCTGAGATCTTTTTGAGCGGCTTACTAGAGATTTCCTCAATCCGTAGGTAAGAGCGAGACACTCGTCAAGCTGTTGATGAAGCCGGTCGTAATCGTGCTGGATGAAGTAGCCGAGGCGATGTGCCAAGTCCAGCTGCGTGTCGATCTCGTTTAGTGACCCGATCGCATTGGACAAGAAGTTAGAAAATTGCTGCGTTGTCCGATCAGCGGCGCCTTCTGAGATATTGGAAGGAACAGAAACCGCCGCTCGCCTGAGTTGTGATGATAAACCGTAGATTTCTTCTTTAGGAAAGCGTTTTGTAATTTCATAGACTCCGACAACCAGTTCCATGGACCTTTGCCAGGCGATGAGATTCTTATGAGGCTTGTCGTTCATGAGCCGCTTCCTTACTGCTCACTACTGCTCACTGCTTCCTGCTCGCTGTTTACAATATGATCACCTCTGGGATGGGCACTACAAACTGAGCACCCCACTCTCGCACGTACGCTAGCTGCTGCATAATCTCATTCCGTAGGTTCCACGGCAGAATAAAAATATAATCCGGCCTTGTTTCCCTGATCTTATCGGGATCGTAGATGGGTATATGAGTGCCAGGGGTGTATTTTCCGTGTTTGTAAGGGTTTCGGTCCACAGTGTAGTCAATGAAGTCTGTTCGGATGCCGCAGTAGTTTAGAAGGGTATTTCCTTTTCCCGGTGCTCCGTAGCCCGCAATAGATTTCCCTTCCCGTTTGGCTTTGATGAGAAAGTTTAGGAGGTTTCGCTTTGTTTCCTCTACTTTCGTCCCGAAACAAAGATACGTTTCCAGAAGCATGAAGCCGGCAGCCTCTTCTCTAGCTTTCAGATCCATGACGCACCGGGTCACCGGTTCTTTGGCAGTTTCACGATGACGGGCATAGATTCTCAAAGAGCCACCGTGAGTGGGCAGTTCCTCAACATCGAAGAGCGTCAGTCCATGCGCTGCAAAGACCTTCTCAACAGTGGAAAACGAGAAATATGAGAAGTGCTCTTGGTAAATGGTGTCGAACTGGTTCTCATCCATGAGCCTTATGAGATGCGGGAATTCCATAGTGATGACGCCCTCCGGCTTCAGCAGTATCTTCATTCCCGCAACGAAGTCATTCAGATCCGGAACGTGCGCTAATACATTATTTCCAAGCAGCAAATCAGCTTTGCCTCGCTCGGCGGAGAGTTCCTGGGCGGTCTCCGTTCCAAAGAATTTAACAACGGTCGGGATACCTTTTTTTATAGCTGCCTGAGCCACATTGGCTGCCGGCTCGACTCCTAAGACCGGGATTCCCTTCTGGACAAAGTACTGAAGCAAATAGCCATCGTTGCTGGCCAGCTCCACTACCTGACTCTGAGCGTCAATATTAAAACGCTCGACCATCAAATCAGTATAAGATTTGGCGTGTTGCAACCACGAGTCCGAGTACGAGGAAAAGTAGGCGTATTCCGTAAATATAGTCTCAGGACGGACATATTCCTGCAGTTGGACCAGAAGGCAGCGCTCACAGACGTAAACATGAAGCGGATAGAATGGCTCCATTTCGTTAAGCTGTTCCGCCGTCAGAAAACTCTCGCACAGCGGCGACATTCCCAAATCAACAAAGGTATGAGTTAGGCTGCAGCTGCAAAATCGACAGAAAGACATTGTTATATTTGGTTCAATCTCTGCGAACGATTAGTCTAAATTGAGGAACTCCGAGCGCGCTTCCGCCATTCCTGCATCAGGCGGTTACAAAAAGCGGCATAAATTCGCCATCTAACCCCAGAGAGCTATTTTATTGATAACACGAGACTTTTTGGACAACACCTAAAAGTCCCTCTGGCAAAATGGCTACTATTAATTTGCCAGTAGCAAAGACGGACAAACCTGCCCGAAGAAACCGGTTAATTTGCTGTGTCGCGGTGGGGAAGAGCAAAAGGTATTCCAGTGACTTAGTGGATCTTGGTGGCTGTCCACTTTGACCGGCTGCTGGAAGACGGAGCCGTTGTGAGAGTCCCGCTGGGGCAGAGCCAAGAGCCAAAATCTCCCCTGTCCCTCTTTTTCAAAGAGGGGTAATTTATGGTGAAGTTGTGCAGTACAAGGGCTACCGTCGACAAGATGGTGGAATAGATTTGATATCCCCTTTTGCAAAAGGGGGACTTTGGACAGGGCAGAAAAATTTTAGGAGCAAATTCTCACATTAAAGCCAGTGAGAATCAAGCGCTCTGCAGCCTGCACAAAAGGCGGTTCGGTTTTTTGTAGAGCGGTTGCGGTCAGGTGAGAAACACGGTTACTGACACGATGGAGATCGGTTAATCGAATTATCCGGTTAGATAGTACCTCAAAAGTTAACCGCTTATCACGGTTGAATCTTCCCGGGATCAACGCTCCTTTTCTGGCAGCACGCCCGGCTCACGGAAAAGCGCGAACTCGACCAACTCGCACAGTACATGTTCAACGGCCAGATGAGCTTCCTGAATATATTGCGTATCGGTGCTCGGCACAGCTATTACCACATCCGCTATCGCGGCCAGGCGGCCGCCGTTTCCCGTGAGCGCGATGGTGCGCATGTTCCTTTTTCTTGCTGCCTCTACCGCCCGAATAACGTTCAGTGAGTTGCCGCTCGTGCTTATGCCTATGAGGATATCGCCGGCTTTTCCAAAAGCCTCAATTTGCCGTTCGAAAATTCCTTCGAAGCCACAGTCATTACCAAAAGCGGTCAAGAAGGAGGTGTCGGTTGTCAGCGCTATTGCCGGTAGAGCACGGCGCTCTAAATCCTTCGAAAGGCGACTGACGAACTCCGCCGCCATGTGCTGGCAGTCCGCCGCGCTGCCGCCGTTGCCGCAAAGGAGCAGCTTTCTACCAGACAGAAATACTTCCGCAATCACATCAGCCGCCTTGGCAATTGACCCAGCACAACTTGCCGCTGTTTGTCGCTTAATTTCGGCGCTTTGCAATAGGTGGGATTCTATTTTTCGAAAAGTGTCAGCGGTCAAGGGCATTCATGTTTTTCCTTTCGTCGCTACGCTTGAGATTTCAGGCGTTGACCATACATTTCTGAGTAGTATTTTCGGTATTCGCCGCTCTTGGTCCGCTCCCACCAGGCTCTTTGATTTCGATACCAATCAATCGTACTTGACAGTCCTTGCCCTAGAGGGATAGACGGCTGCCAACCCAGTGCGCGGATTTTCGAGGCAGTTAAAGAATACCGGCGATCATGCCCCGGACGATCTTCAACATGGCGAATGAGCTGCCGTGATTTACCAAGTATGTCAAGAATCCACTCCGCCATGAATTGATTCGTCTGCTCTTCGTCCGCGCTGACATTGTAAATCTCTCCCGGTAGCCCGTGGTCCAATACGTGAAGCAGCGCTCGAGCATGATCTTCTGCGTGAATCCAATCCCTTATCTGTCTGCCGTCGCCATACAAAGGCAGAGGTTGATCGTCGAGGGCATTGGTGATGAATAAAGGCAAAAACTTTTCGGGAAATTGATAAGGGCCGTAGTTATTGCCACATCGCGTGATCAATGTCGGGAGACCGTAACTACGGTGGTACGCCCGAACCAGTAGATCAGCGGCAGCTTTGCTGGCCGCATAGGGGCTGTTCGGGAGTAACTGGCTGTCTTCGGAAAAAGCCAGTTCATCGAGTGTGAGTGAACCATAGACCTCATCTGTCGAAACCTGCAGAAATCCTTTGATCCCGTATCGGGCAGCCACGTCCAACAAGACGCGCACGCCCTCAATATTGGTTCTGACAAAGGGAGCGCTGTCCAACAGGCTACGATCTACGTGTGTTTCAGCGGCGATGTTCACTATCGCATCGGGCGTCTCAGTTTCAAAAATCTGCTGAACCAAAGAAGAATCCGCAATATCCCCTCGGATGAATCGGTACCCCGAGCCATCCCCAGCTAGGTTCAAGTCGGCCAGGTTACCGAGATTACCGGCGTACGTTAGCAGGTCAAGGTTGACGATCCGCCACTGCGGCTTCTCACGGCGTAGTAGCCGGATGAAGTGGCTTCCAATAAATCCGCAGCCGCCGGTGATCAACAAAGTCTTCAACTATGAGTATCCTCTTGCGTGAGTAAACTTGGCTTTGTGTCACGAACTGGTGTCAGACAAGAACCTCTGAATCGTCTCCAATCATCAACCGGTAGGCCTGATGGTTTCCGCGGTTCTTAATAACGGACGAACCTTTCCCTACCAGGCTATCTTCCAAACGATCAACGTGTTCGATCCGGGCGCCTTCTAAAAGGACGCAATGCTCCATAACAGAAGAGATAATGCGGCATCCATTCCCTATGGAAGTAAACGGCCCAATGAAAGAATTCTCGATTTGAACGTTATCTCCGATGACCACAGGTCCTCGGATCGTGCTCCTGATCACCTTACTGTCTCTTCCCAAGCGAACCCGTCCACTCACTTGGCTTGCCTCGTCAATCTCTCCCAAAAGTTGCCGCTCAACCCACTCGTCTAGTACAACCCTGTTGGCAGTCAAAAGGTCGTCTTTTTTACCAGTATCAAGCCACCAACTGTCTAACTGATGGCTTAAAACATTGCATCCTTGCTCCAAGAGCTCTTGGATCGCGTCCGTGATCTCCAGTTCTCCACGCGGCGATGGCCGAATGCAATCGATTGCTTCATGAATCTTGGGTGAGAAAAAGTAGATTCCCACCAAAGCTAGGTTGGATCCCGGATCTTGGGGCTTTTCAATGAGACTGCGTACCTTTCCTTCGTCGCTGACTTCAGCTATTCCAAAACTTGATGGATTGTTCACTTTCTTGAGCAAAATACTTGCATCAGCATTCGATTTCTCGAAAGTTTCACGAAATCCACCGATACCAGAACCGATCAGATTATCACCGAGATACATAACGAAAGGGTCTGTTCCCAAGAATGAACGCGCAACTTTGACTGCATGGGCCAACCCTAGTGGCTCGTCCTGCAAGATATATTCGAACTTCATCCCCCAAGCATTGCCGTCCCCCGCTGCTTCTTGAATCGCTTTGCCAGTTTCCGGAGAGATGATGATTCCCACATCACGGATCCCTGCCTCTAGTAGATTATCCAATACGTAGTACAAGATTGGCCGATTGGCGACTGGCACAAGTTGCTTCGCCGCTGTATGCGTGAGGGGTCTAAGCCGCGTACCCTTTCCGCCGGATAATACCAAACCTTTAAATCCTTGCCTCATCGTTACCTTAATATCATATTATTGGCGGGATTTGTCTAACAGCTCAAAATGATAGCCAAAAGCCACGGGCAGCGATTGAGTCAGCAAAATGGCCAACAATCTTTGGTTATGAAATATGCCGGTTGATCCGGGGTTCCCCCACCATTGTGACTTCACGACAGAGTCCAGAAGATGGCGAGTGGTCTGTTACCGATTGGGAACGATTAGCGCTGGTGAAAAGCTTTCTACCGGGTAAGCAAAACATACGCATTCGAACGTGATTCATTACCTTGCGAGAAGGACCCACATGCGGACCATAACGTTTCAGTTTTGATTAACTCTTTGGATCCAGGTTCAATGCCCAGGCGGCATCAATTACTGATCCTTCGGGGAAAAATCATCCACCAGCACTTTGATGATTCGTTTTGCGGCATTGCCATCCCAATAACGGGGAGAGCGATTCAATTTCTGTCCGTTACAGTATACTCGGTCAAATTCTGTGATGATCTTTTCCGGATCCGAGCCCACTAAGACGTTCATGCCATCCTCTAGGGTGACAGGTCTCTCCGTGCTATCCCGAAGGGTGATGCAAGGGACCCCAAGGATAGTCGTTTCTTCTTGGATTCCACCCGAGTCGGTAAGAACAACCCTCGCTTCGGACATCAGGCGCAGAAAATCAAGATAGCCGAGCGGTGGAACCAATCGGATTCGCACTCGCGAATCCCACGGCTCAGGACCCTGAACAAAATGGTCAACGAAATAATCGTTGAGATCTGCGCCCTGAATCCGCCTTAACGTCCGCGGATGCGCCGGAAAAATTACCGGAAGTCGCTGTGAAATATGTAGAAAGGCGTCAAGTATGCGCGACAAAACCTGCTTATCGTCAACGTTAGGAGGTTTATGAAGAGTGAGGACCGCATAGGACTTTATTCCATCTCTATCCAACAGCTGCAGATCTTGCAAGATAGTCGATTCATGTGCTTTCGAACGATGTCGTAGCAATGTATCAATCATGACATTCCCGACAAAAAAGATGCGGCCCGCTGGGATCCCCTCGCGATGCAGATTTTGATTAGCGCTTTTTTCAGTCGTGAAAAGATAGTCGGAAACGCAATCCGTAACGATGCGATTGATCTCCTCAGGCATGGTCCGGTCGAAGCTCCGTAATCCCGCTTCAACATGTGCAAGCTTTGGAATAAACCCTTTTGCTCCGCGGTTCCCCCGGCACCATGTCTTTTTGGCCACCAGCGCGCATGCCGCCGTGGAGTTTACATCTCCTACTACAAGCACGACGTCCGGCTGCTCATTCTGAACCACACTTTCAAACCGCTCCATAATCCTAGCGGTCTGAATGGAATGAGAGGCCGACCCGACTCCCAGGCAAAGATCTGGCTTGGGAAGCTCCAAATCATTAAAAAACAGATCCGACATGTTGGTATCGTAATGCTGCCCGGTGTGGACCAGGACATGGTCGATTTGCTCTGCAGTTTTTAGGCTATTAATCCCTTTTATCGCCTCACAAATGGCCGCGATTTTTATAAAATTCGGCCTTGCTCCGACGACCGAGAGGATTTTAAATGCCATACGAACCCCGTGAAATGGAAAACTATTGAACCAACCTTTGGCAGAACACCTCTTCCATCGGTGCCCAGGAAAAGTCATCCAGCAATTTTAGACATTTTGCTTCTGTTGACTCTAAGTTGTTGTAATGTCGAAAGCGCGATAACCATGACGCAGAAATGCGCGGTTGGTCCGGATCGATCTCCCACGGGTGCAGATACACCATCGCTGGTTGCCGTTCAGCTTTATTGAGATGATCTATAGCCCACGCAGTCAGTTTATAGGGAAACAACCGAAGGTATCCGCCACCTGCAACCGGTATGTTACTGCCGAGGACGCGAAGCGTCGACGGAGGAAACTCACGAATTTGCCGCCCACATTTCAGCCGTTTAATATAGGGGAAACGTGGAGCGTCAGGGATACCGTAGTTGTCGTGTATGACTGGAAATATACTAGAGTCGTATTCAAATCCTTCTTCACCGAGGACTTCAAAAGCCCACAGGGTCTCGGAGGTAATCGAATAGCTCGGCGCGCGGAAGCTGGTTACCGGTATCCCCGAAATATCCTCTATAATTTGCCGCGCTCGCCGTACGTCATTACGAAAGTCCATCTCATCGCCTTCGTAGATCACCCGATGCGCGTATCCGTGACATCCGACGCGGTGGCCGGCCTTGCCGATTGCTCGAACTAGCCCTGGAAACCTCTCTGCTACCCAACCTAAGACGAAAAAAGTCGCCCGAACCTGCCGACACGCAAACATTTCCAACAATCGTAGCGTATTACGCTCAACTCGACTTGGATAACGTTCCCAATCACTACGACCGATTACGCCGGCGAAAGCCTGTACGTGAAAATAATCTTCCACGTCCACAGTCATGGCATTCAAAAAACCCACCGCTGGCCCCTCTCTATCGAGCTCCCTTGCCCAACAAAACAACCTTGAGGCTTTCGAATATGATCTGCAGATCGAAAAGCGCCGACATATTTTTCATGTAGTACAGATCGTACTGGAGTTTTTCTATTGCATCCTCCTCACTGTCCCCGTACGGGTAAGAGATCTGAGCCCAGCCCGTGATTCCCGGTTTAATTGAATGGCGTAGAGAGTAAAAAGGAATCTTTTTGTTCAACTTCCGCACAAAAAATGGTCGTTCAGGTCTTGGGCCAACCAAACTCATTTGTCCCTTCAACACGTTGATCATTTGTGGAATCTCATCGATTCGCAAATTGCGGATAATTTTTCCTACCCGGGTGACCCTAGGATCATGTTTTGCGGCCCAAACCGGACCAACATTAGCTTCCGCACTTTGAGACATCGAGCGAAATTTATATATGGTAAATGGTTCCTCATGCTGCCCCACCCTTTCCTGACGATAGAGGATTGGACCGGGACTATCCAATTTAATCGCGGCTACTGTGAATAAAGTGATCGGGGCGCTCAATAGCAATCCAACAGTCGATACGGCCACATCGATCATCCGCTTTGTGTGAATGATCAGCCAATCACGCCGGAATCCTTTGCATCGAACAATCCACTCCGGAGAAAGATCAGCAATCGCAATCTTACTCACCAGTCTTTCGTAAAAAGAGTGGCAGTCTTCCATTGCCACTCCGCGGCTACGTAAATTCACCAGTTCTTGGCCAAGGGTATCGCAGTAGCCTTCCACCCCGGCAAGAAGAATACGGTTAACTTTTTTCTCCTGGAACAAATCCATTAACGACGAGGACTGGTAGACCGGTAGCGATACGCGGACCGGATTCCCGTAAGAAAGTGTGAGTTGCCCCGCAGATTGGCCCACAAAGCCAACCACTTCCATGCCCAACTTCTTTTGTTTAAGCAGCTCTTCCGCCACCACCTTGCCGATGCCCTGCAGTCCAACCACCAACACCCTCGCATGAATCCGCGCCCTCGAGATCACTCGCATAAAACCAACCCGCCAAGCACAAAGGCTTAACACAATCAGCGCCATTTGACTGGCATAGAGCGTTTTTCCGAATTGCGGTATCGGATAGCTAATGATGGCGATCAGAATACACGCCATTCCGATTCCACTCATCAAACGGAGCGATAACTCTCGAATGGATAACGTTTGGTCGATGGCATAGAGATCAGAATAATAGAAAGAGACCGCTACAATAATGGTCACAGCCACCGCTTGAAGTAACCAAAACATCCACTCAGGACTGGATGAGATTTCAAAAAGGAATATTGCCGTACGAACAGCCACGGTGGCCAAAAGGATCACGATGACATCACCCAGAACGAGGATGAAATCGTAAACAGAAAAGTAACGATTAAATATACGCATCGATGATTAGGCACCGTTGGTCGAATAATAGTAATACTTAGAGGAGATACCCTCCGCGCCGTTCAACACAACGCCCATAACTTTGGTCGAATTCAGGGTTTGCAGCGCTTTTGTCAAATAGTCACGCGGAGTTTTGCCTGCCCGTACTACCAGCAATACCCCATCAACGTGGCGGGCGATTACCATGGGGTCGGGTGTAGAAAGTATCGGCGGGCTATCGATTATGATGTGATAACCGGGGAACTCGGCCCAAGCGGCCTCCATAACCTGTTTCATTCTCTCTGTGGCCAAAAGCTCCGATGAGAGATGGGACGGTTTTCCTGAGGGCAAAATACGTAACCCGGGCAGAAAGGTTTCCTGGATCAGGCTCTTCAGATTGATTTTCGAGCCGGAGCCAAGATAATCGGTAAGCCCCGGCGATTGAGGTGCGTTAAAGCAGCGATGGATACCCGGAGCCCGGAGATCACCGTCAATCAGCAGAACCCCTTCCTCATAGTCTAATGATAGGACTGCTGCCAAATTGACGGCGACTGTCGTCTTTCCATCTCTCTTAACCGGGCTCGTTATGGAAAAACTCCTAATCCCAGATTCTGCACGTAATCGTTTGACCTGCTCACGCAGAATTTTATATTGTTCCGCTGCCGGAGATTCCGTTTCCAAAGCAACGATTGGATAGCTGTTATAGCGCCCCAGGCCCCAGCCAAAAAGCCATTCTTCGATTTTTTCGCGCCACGGCTTCTCGCCGGTTATGACCCCGGGGTACAATTCATGAGTTTGACTGCCCGTACCGTTCGTTCTGTTGACAGTGCCGTTTCCTCTAAAGTACTGTTCGGGAGTCGGCCTTTCTCCTTCGATGCCGGCCTTTGCAGGGACAATGATTTCACGATCTTCCACTGGCCATTCGGATTGACGTCTCTTTACTTCGCTCGCTTTTGCTAATGCTTCGAAGACCCTACTCATGCTTTCACGCTCCTAGAAAGACTGGAGTATTGGAGTGATGCATTTAAAGCCCAATAATTCAATGTTCCCATAATCCTCTATTCCGTCTATTCCGTTCGCACGCCTCGCCTTTGAGATCTTTTTGAGCAGCGCGCTAACAGAGTTTTTCAGCGACCTGCTAGGACGAACTCAGAAACCTTCCTACAGACTTCCCCATAGGGCTCGGGCAATTTTCCATGTCAGCCCAACTTTCCTAACCTGTGGAACATTTCGGCTTCTTTTCAAACTTCAACTACGAGACTTGCAGTGTCCTGATTTCTTGCAGCATCTGCTGCCTGAACCGCCCCCGCATTCCGTCGTCTAGGATCTCGCGACTTACCGATTCAAGAAGCATCTCGACTTTTGAATTAGGGAACCTGTCGGTAGACTCGCCAAAGGTCTTGATCTGATCGCGGAGCACAATCCTGGCCATCGGACCCATAGCATCCGTGAGAGCGGCAACCAGGGCATCTAAAAAACTTAACGGCACAAACGCCGTGGAGGACGCACTTTTAGGAGGCGGCTTCACTCCCGTTGGCTTGGGCTCCAAGCGGGTGATCGCTGATCGGGCTTCTACAGGTCCGCCGGTAAATCCCTGCGATAAAGCATTACCGTTCCCGTTATTGACCACTTGACGAATAGGCCTAAGGCGCGCCTCCGCGTTGGCTGTTATGTTGAGATCCTCTGCCACTTCCCGTATGATCCCTGTGTCGATTGCTTCTCTTGCCAACGCATAACCAGTCAGCAATGCGTTGTCGCACAACACATTCACAATGCGGGGGATGCCACCGGAGTACGTATGAATGCTTTCTACGGCATCGGGGGTGAAAATTGTTCGCTCTCCCCCAGCAACTTTCAAGCGATTGGAGACGTATTCGCAACATTCCTGTAGCGAGAGAGCTCGCAAATGGTGGCGCAACATGACTCGTTGCTTTAGCTGACGCAATTCAGGCGAGTTGAGCCGAACCGCTAATTCAGGCTGTCCAACTAATAATATTTGCAAAAGTTTGTCCTTCGAAGTCTCAAAGTTAGATAACAGCCGGATACTTTCTAGCACCTCAGCCGAAAGATTCTGTGCTTCATCAATAATGAGCGCGCAGTTCTCGCCCTTTCGATAGCTCTCGAGAAGAAACTCATTCAAAGACACAAGGTAATCATGGATTTCTTTAAGAGGTCGCTTGGGTTCGACCAATCCGAATTCTTCACATACCGACCGAAGCAAATCCGCAGGGGTAACGATGGTGCTAAAGATAAGCGCGGTTTGAGCACTTCCGTTGAGCTCGTTCAACAGTGCGTGAATCAACGTGGTTTTCCCTGTACCCACTTCCCCGGTTAAGACGACAAACCCTTTCCGGGCTCTAATTCCATAGGAAAGTTGCGCTAACCCCTCCCGGTGACTCACGCTCAAGTACAGGAAACTGGGATCCGGGGTGATATTAAAAGGAGCCTCCCGGAGCCCGAAATGTGTTTGATACAATAGATGATCCATTCTTTCTCTTCTTTCCTAAAAGTACATAGGGCCTAAAATTCGGACAAAAACGACTCCGACGGCGAGGATTCCGATCGAAGCCATTACAAGCAGCCCTTGAGCCCGGCGCTGTTCCAAGACGCTATCCCGTGTTATCAGAGCGGGAATTGTCACGAGCAGTGGCAGATTCACATAAGCACTGATTTCCTCGCCTCTCTTAAAGGAAGTGTCCAGGTTATCCCATAGGAACGCCAAAGCCACACCACCTGCCAAACCTGACGCCAATCCCACCAGAACAATCATCAGACGGTTAGGCCGGGCAGGCCTAAGCGGTAAGTTGGCAGGATCGAGAATCCGGAATTGCTCACCCTTTTTGTTCTTCTCCATGTTTTCGGACAACTCGGACTCAAGGCTTTTCGCCAGCAGGTCTTGATATTTTTTTAGTGTGATCTCGTATCCTCTGCTAACCCTGGACAGCTCTATCGCTCGAACTGGCGCGTTATTAACGCGAGCTTGAAGAATGCCGATTTGATTGCGAATGCCTTCGGCTTGAGAACGGAGAGCTTGGATCTCCGAATCAATGTCCGTAACCTGTTTCTGCAACACCTGCTTTAGAGGACTGATGACCGTAGCGACTTTTGCCGAATTCGTCGTTTTACTGGAGCTTGTATTCCCAATCTCAGCTTCTAGACTTTGGATCTCCTTCTGCAAACGAATGACATCAGGATGCCTGCTACTATATCTTTGTAGCAAGGAATCCAGCTCCTTTTTCTTCACCTCAAGCTGAACACTTTGCATTACGCCATCCCCCTGGACCATGACTGAACCACTTAGTGCATCCACCTTGAGAATGTCGGATTCAACCGATTGTTTTTGTAGAGTCCCTTTTCGCTCCTGTAGCGTGGACAGTCGTTGATTATTGGCCTCTAGTTCACGACGAAGCTGTTCTAAAGTGCGCAAATTCGTGTCGAGTTGATCGGGAAGCTCATAGAGATGGCCAGCCTTGTACTGATTCACCACCGTCTCTTGCTGTTCCAGTTCCTTCCGAAGTCTCTCAACCTCTGAATTCATGAATGTCTTTGTACCGATCGCTTGTTGCTCTCTTACCTGCAAGTTTTGGTCGATAAACAGCGTGGCAAGGCGATGGGTTACCTGTCTAGTTTTTTCAGGATTCCCCGATTCAAACGATAGCTGGAAGACTGTCATAGAATCGCGCGTGTTGTTTCGACGAAAGTCAACTTTAATGGATTTGCGCAACTTTTCGACGCGATCGCGCAGATTTGATCCCTTTGTATCGGAAGGATACAGGTTAAATTCCTGAATGATCTTGTCCAGCTGGGTCACACTCAGAATCTCCTGAATGATAGATTGCATACGCTCCTCAAGATCCATAGTGACTGTAGAGGTGACAAAGGAAGCGGGGAGTCTCTGAGGAGTGACAACAATGAGCGTGCTCGAGCGGTAGATGTCAGGTAGGATAGTCGCCAGATACGCGGCCAATAGAGAAACTACTACGAACACGGCTATGATGAGCCCCTTCTTTCGATAAAGGTTACTCAGGATTTGCGAAACATTGAAATCCGCCGCCGCGTTCATGCAAGTCCTCCAAGCTCAGCTGCTTCTCACCCTGCGAAAGAATGACCGTTACCTACGGTACGATGATCCGATCCCCAGGTCTTAGCAAAATATCTTGCTTCAAATCCCCTTTAATAATTCCGTCATAGTCGGCGATATACTCGGTTACCTTGTTACCCTCTCGCCGCACCACCCGAATGTTACTGCGGTCGGCAAAAATAGTTAACCCGCCGGCACGGGTCAGGATCTGAAGCAATGTTTCGTTTCCGTTCAGTGGAATTGCTGCAGGGCGATTCACCTGACCGACCAAGAACACTTCGCTCGAAGCGATAGCCTCGAGCCGAACCGTTACAAAGGGATCAACCGTAAATTCCTTATACTTATTTTCAAGCACCCTTCTCAGCTGCGCCGTGGTCATACCCACGACCTGAATCTCATTGACCAATGGCACGGTCACGAATCCGTCAGGACGCACCTTAACTGTACCCGAGAGGCTCGGCTCCTTCCAAACATTGATATTTAGCACATCGCCGGCGCCTATAACATAAAACTCGTCAGGAGGTTTTCCCGGATCTGGAGTACCAGCCGCTACGCGGAATTCTTGAACGCGAAGTTCTTTTGGACCGCACGATGCGGCGCTTATGATCAATACGAACAACAAAAAGATTGTTTTTTCCATATATTCTGCTTGCGATCGATTGTCTATTACTGCAGATATGGCAGTGTCGGCATCCAAAAAAATCGTAAGGAAACAAGGCCCGGTACCGCAATTCTCATACCAAGTGAGCCCACGAGATGTAAGTCACTAAAGAAACGTCAAAGACCCGGAAGGGCTTGGAATCACAATAAAAAAAGTTTACAACACACTGTGGAAGCTAATTGGGGAATTGCCCTAAAACAAATAACCATCGAATAGAGTGGGCATATTTGCCCGCAATCCACTTTAGCCTAAGTTAAATAACTACCGCGCAAGCTGTGGGGTAATCAGAACATACCGATGAGAATTTATCCCAAGGATGTCACCCCGAATATTCTAATGTGGGGTCCACTCCCGATCTCGCCTGGATTCCCGATAGAAGCATTCGGGAATGACGGACGGTCTGGAGAATAGCTCTTTAGCAGCAAGCCGCGGAAATCAAAGCGTAGTGATTGAAAATCTGACTATGGAGGCGGTTTTGTTGTGGGCGTGGTGGGCGCGGTTGGCGAGACGGGCGTGGCGGGCGACGTGGCCTGCGGGAACGGGGTTGTCACTAAAGGCGTGGGCACAGCCGTGCTCCTGTCCAATCCAACATTGGGCCAAAGATCGAAATTGGCCGTTAGTGTCAAGTAAACCACATTAGCTCGAACGATTCCCGTCTGAAGGATACCGGAGCTGGATTGAGCGACTGAAGCACTACTATTCGTCCATCGATAGGCGTAAAATAAGTTAGAGGCGAGCCACGGAGCAAACTGGTATCGCGCTCCAGTCGAGGCCTGAAAGGTTTGGAAGTTCCCGTCGTTCGTATCGTAGAGGGAATAATTTACTCCAGATGTCGTCGATAATTTTTCCGTCAATTGGTAGTTGAACTGACCATTCACTGTGGTTGTATTCGAAATTCCAGCAACACCATAGCTCGACGTCAGACCGTGTTGAAGCGATCCGCTCAGGGTTGCCGTTTCCCAAATTTTCGTGATGATTATGTTGGTGTTGTTGGCTACTGGTTGTCCATTGTTACCGGCTCCCTTGCTACCCGCGTTCAAAGATATACCGGTACTTGCTGCCAAAGTCAGAGTAGGCGACAACTGGATCTGGAAATTGCTAAAATAATCATCCCCTAAATCAAAATTAAAGACAACATTGCTGTCGCCATTTCGGCTATTCAATACGTTGATGTAAAAACCCGCGTGAAGGTTATGCTCTTTTCGCCAGTTATAGACACCCCGGAAGTCTATGGTTTGATAGATATCCGTCCCACCCGGGTTGCTATAATCGACAATATTGTTTGAGTAACTACCCGTAAAACTGACATCCGGTCTGTAAAGATATGTTCCCTGAACGTTGAAATTATTCGAAAACTGAGAAAATCCCCCTGAAGTGGAATTGGAAAGGTTTTGATTGCTTTGCCCCGGGAGAGTCCGTCCAACGGGCGGCGGAGAAGTCGGAGCGCTGGGCAATTGAAAAGCACCCTGAGTTATCGGCCCGAGTCGGTACTGCCCCTGACGGTCAAGAACGTCCGATGCGTAGAAACTTAACTGTGGAGAATACTGGTAAGTATAGCCACCGTTTAGTCCCCAGTTATTGCCAAAGTTGTTTAATTCACTGTGACGCGCAAAGATCAGCCCACTCGACCAGATATTGAGGTTCAAAGTAGGTGCAGTTTGACCTTCGGGGGCATATAAGATCGACAGCGTTGGGGTTATGCTAGTAACGAAATCGCCTTCTTTGTCCTTGGTATAAAATAGGTTGTCCGTGTAAAGCTCTCCGAGTGTGGGCGACAATTTAATTGCGAACGCAGCCTGGGCATGATTAGCTGAAACCAAATAGAC
>Ga0184612_10000048_pt1 | contig 51124 bp, 53 predicted proteins | sample PLM3_60_coex_FD_133163 | JGI IMG/M metagenome (GOLD analysis project Ga0184612, IMG submission 133163) | Groundwater sediment microbial communities from an aquifer in East River, Colorado, USA - PLM3_60_coex | ecosystem: Environmental > Terrestrial > Soil > Riparian zone | place: USA: East... | reverse complement strand
CTGAAACGAGCGTTAAGACTCTTTAATTAAGAAGAGCTACGCGGCGGCTGCGTGGAGCGTCGCGAGACGCTCGAGGCACGACCGCGCTTCGTCCGGCGCGCGAATCGCCGGGAGCGGCTCCTCTTCGAACGAGCGGTCCGGGCGGAAGGTTTCCTTGGCGACGATGCGCCCGTGCTCCACCGCGACAATCGTTCCTTCCGCCAGCTGGCTCTTGCGCAGCTTGACGTCCGCATAGCTCTCGATCAGCTCGAGCCCCAGTCGCGTCGAGGCGAAGAAGAGCTCGTGCTTGCGCCGACCGATCCAGAGCGGCCGGCCCATGCCGCGGGCGAGCAGCAGCTCCGGCCGGCCCTCGTCGAGCCACGCTGCCGCCATTGAGCCGTACAGCTCCTGGAGCGCCTCGGCCGTACGGCCGCGCGAACGCTCTGCGAGGGCGAAGATGATCTCGGAATCGACGCTCATCTCGGGGTGCGCCCGCTCGATCCGGTGCTGCGCGAAGAGGAGATCGTCGTTCTTGATGATCCCGTTGTGGATCCCGACGACCGCGCCGTGGCGAACCGGGTGGTTGTTGGCCGCGAGACTCGGGTGACCCTTGGTGTAGTCACGGACGTGCAGGAGCAGCTTGGTCGCGTCCGCCGGCACTCCGATCCGGTCGATCAGGGCGGTCGCGCCGGAGCGCTGCTTGTGCACCGAGATGGGGGAGCCGGGGCTCCGGTACGCATAGCCCACGGCGTCGGCGCCCCGCTCGGCGATGCCGGTCAGGAGCGCACGCGCTGCGAGTGTCCGCTCGACGCGGCTCTCGGGACCTAGGCTATATCCGGCTATTCCGCACAAAGTTCAGGGCAAATGCGAAGCGACCCAAATGCGAAGCGACCCTGCGGCCGCTTCATCTTTCTAGACGCATCGGCTGTACCGCTTGTTAGTAGCGATCCCTCGGCAGAGGGTTGACGGGCGGCTCAAGAGTCCTCTCTGAGCGGCCGATATCCCTCACATGCGGCCGCTACCTGACGTGCCCTCAGACTCCACCGCGGAGCCGCGGCTCGAGCTCGTCCACGACGTCGAGGACGTCGAGGAGACGGAGACCGCCGACGCGGGGGAGACCGAGGAGGCCGACGAGCAGGCGGAGGAGGACGAGGCTCCTGCGGCTGCCAAGGCCGAGGCCACGCAGGATCCCCTCAAGCTCTACGTTCGCGCGATCGGCGACGGCCCGCTCCTGACACCTGTCGAGGAGCGCGAGCTCGCGCGCCGCAAGGACGAGGGCGACGAGGAGGCCAAGAAGAAGCTGATCGAGTCGAACCTCCGGCTCGTCATGTCGATCACCCGGAACTACACCAAGGCCGGCGTCCCGCTGCTCGACCTCATCCAGGAGGGGAACCTCGGGCTCATTCGCGCGGTCGAGAAGTTCGACTACAAGCTCGGCTTCAAGCTCTCCACCTACGCAACCTGGTGGATCCGCCAGGCCGTGACGCGCGCCCTCGCCGACCAGGGTCGGACGATCAGACTGCCGGTCCACGTCGCGGACCAGGTCCGTCGGCTCATGAGGGCGCGCCGCCAGCTCGCCCAGAAGATGAACCGCGAGCCGACGGAGGAGGAGCTCGCGAGGGAGAGCGGCTTTCCCGAGAAACGCGTCCGGGAGTTGCTCGAGCTCGTCGAGGATCCCGTCAGCCTCGAGACGCCCGTCGGCGACGGCGAGAGCATGTACGCCGACCTGATCGAGGACATCCATTCCGAACGACCGGACGAGTCGACCTCCAAGAAGCTCCGCCGCGTCGAGCTCGCAGAGGCGATGCTCCGGCTGAACCCGCGCATGCGCCGTGTGCTTTCGCTCCGCTTCGGCCTGGACGGCGAGCCGCCCCAGACGCTCGAAGAGGTTGGAGCGGGACTCGGCATCACACGCGAGCGTGTCCGCCAGCTCGAATCGCGCGCGCTGCGCGAGCTACGCGCAGTCGCACCGGATCTCGAGCTGTATCTGCGGTCCTAGGGAGTCGGTACCTTGGACCCGATGGGTCCATTCGTCGACTGTCACTCGCATGTCGTGCCATCCGGTGACGACGGCGCTCAGTCGGTCAAGGAAGGGCTCGCCCTCTGCAACAGCGGGGCAGCGCACGGGACCGCCGTGCTCTTCGCGACACCGCACGTCTGGCCGTACTTCACGCTGAGCACGGAGCGCGAGGCGGAGATCCGCAACGCGCACGAACGCATGAGGCACCACGCCGGACTCGACCTGCGGCTCGGCTTCGAGCTCACTCCCGCGCCTCCGCTGCTCGAAGAGGACCCATGGCGCTACGCACTCGAGGGGACCGACCGCGTGCTCATGGAAGTCCCGTTCACGGGGCCGGCGGACGTCCTCTTCGCGCTCGCCGAGCATGTCGAGACGGAAGGGCTGCGGCCGGTGATCGCGCATCCCGAGCGCACGGAGTCAGTGCTCGACGACCCGTTCATCGCGCAGGAGATCGCCGCGCGGGGGTGGACCCTTCAGGTCAACGCGACGTCGTTACTTGGCCGCCACGGTCCCGAGCCCGAGGAGCTCGGCTGGTCGCTGCTAGAGCGCGGCCTCGCCGGCGTAGTGGCATCCGACGGTCACCGCGCGACCCGGCCGGCGCATCTCGACGAGGCGTTCAAGCTGGCCGAGTCTCGGCTCGGCGCGAACGCGCTGCCGCTCTTCGACGGTTCCGCGCTCGGCGTCGCTACGCCGACATGTACTGCATCTCGCGCAGCGTCGCAAGACGCCTGAGCGACTCGAGCTCAATCTGGCGGACCCGTTCGCGCGTCAGTCCGAGGCGCCGCCCGATCTCTTCGAGCGTCTTCGGCTCCGCGTCGTCCAGGCCGTAACGCAGCACGAGCACCTGCCGCTCGCGCTCCTGTAACGACCCGAGCGCGGCGGAGAGCGCCTGCGACCGCAGGGAGACCTCGACCTCTTCCTCCGGGAGGGGATCGTCTCCCGCAACGAAGTCGCCGAAGACCGCGTCCTCCTGCTCGCCGACCGGCTGGTCGAGGGATGCCGACGCGCGTGCCGCCGCCTTCACCTCGAGCGCCTGCTGCAACGGCAGGCTCGCCTCCTCGGCGATCTCCTCGAGCGTCGGCTCGCGGCCGAGCTGCGTCCAGAGCGTGCGCTCGGCCCGGTTCATCTTCTGCAGGCGCTCCACGATGTGCACCGGCATGCGGATCGTTCGCGCCTTGTCCGCGAGCGCGCGCGCGACGGCCTGCCGGATCCACCAGGTCGCGTAGGTCGAGAACTTGTAGCCGCGGCGCCAGTCGAACTTCTCGACGGCGCGAATCAGCCCGAGCGTTCCCTCCTGGATCAGATCGAGGAACGGCAGGCCCTGGTTCCGGTAGTTCTTCGCGATCGAGACGACGAGCCGGAGGTTGGACTGGATCATGTGCGTCTTCGCAGCCATGTCGCCACGCTCGATCTTCTTGGCGAGCTCGACCTCCTGCGGGGCGGTCAGGAGCGCGTGCCGGCCGGCCTCGCGCAGGAAGAGCTGCAGCGCGTCCGTTGTCGTTTCGTACGAGATCTGGAGCGGGGGAGGAGCCGGCTCCTTCTCCTTGGCCTTCTTCTCCTTCTCCTCGTCCTTCTCGGGCTCCTCGGAGATCTCGATCCCCCGCCGTTCGAGCTCGTTGAAGAGCGCGTCCGACTCGAGCGCGTCCAGTTCGTGCGCCTCGATCAGCTCGGCAAGCTCGAGCTGCCGGACGGAGCCGGTGCCCTCAGCGCTCTCCAGCAGTCCTTGGATGTCCTCGTGCTGGAGGATCGACTCGATTTCGACCTGCGTCATGTCCCGCTCAGTTTGTTGCCCTCACCCCGGTAGATGCCAAACACCAAGCTCTCAGCCGGGAGGGGGTCGCGTCAAGCCTGGAGGGCTCCTTTCCGGGCGAATGCACGGAAATCGGCGTTATGTCAAGTTGGCCTGGATTTGCTTGCACACCGCGCCGGGGCTCGCCCTCCGCCCCTCCTGCGGCTGTTCCTAGAAGGTCTTGCCGCGCCAGCCGGCGGCGATCACGAGCAGGATCGTGGCCGCCAGGACCAGCCGGTACACGACGAAGACCCCGTACGTATGACGGCGCACGTAGCCGAGCAGTCCCCAGATCGCGACGAGGCCGACGACCGCAGCAGCCAGCATGCCGATCACGAACGGGCCCGCCGAGCCCGGCGGCAGTCCGTCGATCAGGACGTCCTTGACACCCTTCAGCACCGCTGCGCCGAACACGATCGGGACGAGCAGCAGGAACGAGAGGCGTGCGGCCTGGTCGCGGTCGAGCCGGAGGAGCCGCGCCGCCGAGATGGTCACGCCCGAGCGCGACACGCCGGGCATCAGTGCCAGGCACTGAGCAAGGCCGACGCCGACTGCTCCCTTCCAGCCGATCCCCTCCATCGTGCGGGTGGGCTGCACGCGGTCTGCCAGCCAGAGGATCACTCCGAAGAGCGCCAGCAGAATCGCGATCTGCCAGGGGTCGCCCAGGTGGTCCTCGATGAAGCTCTCCCCCGCCGCCCCGGCGATCGCCGCCGGAATGGTCGCCACCACGATGTACCAAGCGATCCGCTCCTCGCCCGTCGCGATCCGGCGAGCGGCGACGCTGCGAAACCAGGCGCGGACGAGCCCGACCAGGTCGCGCCAGAAGTAGAGGACGACAGCGACGAGCGTGCCGAGGTGAAGCGCCACGTCGAACGTCTTGTTGAACTCGGGATGCTGTTCCAGGTAGTGCCAGCCGAAGGCCCAGGGCACGAGGATCAGGTGACCGGACGAGGAAATCGGCAGGAGCTCCGTCGCGCCCTGGACGATTCCAAGCACGAGCGCCTGCCAGCCGGAGAGCTTTCCGGGCGCCTCCCCCACCCGCAGCGCGGCAAGAACGACCGCGAGTGCAAACGCCGCGGCCGAAAGTGCGACAACGACGCGCGCACGACTCACCGCGCGAGTATTCCTAATGCGCTATGGTCGCTGTTCGTGTAACCAGCGGAATTGCGGCAGCTTTCTTCCTTCCGCTCGAGTGCGCGTCCCGCCTATATCCACAGGCCGTTCCACAAGTTGCAAAAACGGCTGTGGAAATGTTGAAAAATGAAATATTCGCAAATTGCGGGCATGACCTTTTCAGACCCCTTGACCCTCCTGCCCCACACCCCTAGATTCCCACTTGCGCCGAGCACAGAGCGCGAGTAGGTCGAAACCGAGTCCGAAGGCAGTAGCCGGAAGGCGAAAGTCAGCGGAAGCGGTGGACGAAAGCGAAACTGGCTCGGCGAATTTTTTTGGTCCAATACAGGCCGCGTGAGCTCTGCTCCGCGGCCTGTCTTTTATAGTGGCGCGCGGTGCACCTTCGCCTGCCAGCAATCGAGCCGGGCGTCCGCGCGTTTATCTGGGCGCTCCTCTGCGGCCTCTACCTCTGGCTGCTCCTGCTCGGTGTCGGCGTCAGCCAGGGCACGTCGCTCGTGCTCTCGTTGGTTGCCTTCGGCTTGTTCTTCCTCTGCATCCGCCTCTACGGCGAAGACGACTAGATCAGAGGGACGGCTGCGCGCTGGGCGCGGCGGGCAGCGAGGGCGCCGACGAGCAGGCGTGCGAGGTCGTTGCCCAACGCCTCCTCGAGCCGGATGAAGGCCGAGGGACGGCGGTCGTGCGTTCGGGTCAAGGCGGCGCAATGCTCGAGCAGCAGCTCTGCGCCTCTATCGCCCTGCGGTAGCGAGCGATGGTGCATGGCCCTCCCTCTATCGGCGTAGGACCAACGCGCTGCGATCCCTGGGCGTGGGGTTAAGTCCCGACTTCGGGCCGCCCCCTCCGAGTGATGAGGGGGCGGCTCCGTTTTGGCCTTCCCTAGCTGTCGTCAGTCCGGCGGCTGGTCGTCGTGACCCCCTCGCGGTCAGGCGCGCCGTCCGCGTCGCGGTCGGCGGTGAGCGGCTCGTCCTCGGCCCTCGTCGTCCGCCGGCCGAAGAATCCGCGGCGCGACCCCTGTTCACGGTCGTCGACGACGACGTCCCGGTCGCGCTCCGCCACGACGTCTTGGTCCCGCACCCTCGGGCCGGTCGTGTCGAAGGAGAACCCGAAGACAAGCCCAGTCCCGAACGCGAGCACCGGGATGTAGATCAGGAGGTCGTTCACGAGCCCGCTCACGTGGATGTCACTGCTCCACTCGACGACATGACTGTGGAACCACCCGTTGCCGGGCTCGCCGGCGAGGATCACCCAGAGCGAGACGAACGCCACCGGCACGAAGGCGATCAGGAAGACCGCGACGGAGAGTCGAGGCCACCCCCACTTCGTCCATCCACCCAGCAGCTGCGAGAGCGCCAGCAGGAGCCCGGCGCCGGCCACGAGGCCGATCCGCCCCCAGTAGCCCCCGATGTGGTCGTTGCCGATCTGGGTCGCGAACCAGATCAACAGGCCGGCGACGGCCGAGAAAATCAGGGTCGTGGTTGCCCGTGTCAATCCGTACATGCGGTCACCTCGTTTCCGTCGGTACCGGGTAGTACCCGACCCGGGCGGACGCGAATCCGGTCTAGAGCGCCAGACGGCGGAGGTCGAACGAGGCCGAGTAGAGCTCCGCGCGGAAGTCCTCGAGCGTCCGGACGACGTCGTCGCTGAAGACGTGCTCCACGACCCCTACCTCGGGATCGTTGTGAAACGGTAGATCGACGTGCTCGTGCGAGACGAGGTTCACGGACGTGCGCTGGCAAGCCGGGCAGCGAACAGCCAGGCCCAGCGATCCGTCTCCCGGGGCGAGCAGGAAGAAGGACGAGGGGAAAACCGGGCGCGGTCGCTCCTCCGGGTAACAGAAGAAGCTCCACGGCCACTCGCCCGCCTGGATTCGCCGCGCCGTGAGTTCGGAGAGCTCGCCCTCCAGCTGGTCGAGCCGCGCCGTCATGAGGTTGTAGAAGAGACCTCCCTGGAGGCCGAGCGGCGCCAGATCGAGGTCGTCGTGGGTGACGAGGCCTTCGTGCTCCTCTCCGCAGCCGCAGGCGAACAGGACCTGGAACACGGCCGGGTGGGCCGCGCCCGGAAGCCGCTCGAGCTGCCGGAACGCCGAAAGCGTGACACGCGTCTCACCCCGTGCGGGGCACGGGAACGTGAACCGTCCCGTCAGCGCGTCATACATTCGGACCTTTCTAGTCGGCAGATCGGACGCTAAACACAATGACCCTCAGGTGTGTCCCGGTCGGCCACCTCACGTGCCTGGCCCGGGACAGGGCCGGTCCTGACCCGCGTCAGTACTCGATCAGGGCATGCAGGTCGTACTTCGACAGGCGCTCGCGCCCTTTGAGGAAGCCGAGCTCGATGATGAAGCAGCAGCCCACCACTTCCCCGTGGAGCCGCTCGACCAGCTGCTCGGCGATCGCCTCGACCGTGCCGCCGGTTGCGAGCACATCGTCGTGGATGAGGACGCGGGCGCCCTCCGGGATCATCTCCGGATGGAGCTCGAGAGCGTTCTGCCCGTACTCGAGCGCGTAGGTCGCGCTGATCGTCTCCGGCGGCAGCTTCCCCGGCCGGCGGGCGGGCACGAAGCCACAGCCGATCTCCTTGGCGATTGCCGCGCCGAGGATGAAGCCGCGCGCCTCCGCGCCGAGCACGAGATCGGGCTTCTTCCCGCTCCCCCACTCCGACAGTTTCTCGACGGCGTACGCGAGTGCCTTCGCGTCGGCGAGCAGAGGAGTGATGTCTTTGAAGCCGACCCCCGGCTTTGGCCAGTCGGGGATCTCCCGGACTTTGTCGGCGAGATTCACCGGATCATGTTGACGCAACGCGCCGAAGCGCGCGCCAGGCAAGAAGCTGCGCGAGCTGCTGGGCCACCTCGGCCAGAGCCTCCAGGTCCTCGAAGCCCGCGCGGCGGCGCTCGGGGTTGCGGGCTCGGAGCGCAGGCCCGACCACCTGCTCGATGAGCCCGACCTCGCGGTCCGCGGCCGTCCGGAAGCCGCGTAGATGCCGCGGTGCGATGCCGAAGCGCGCGAGCTGGCCGCAGGCGACGGCGATGTCCGCGTCGAGCTCGGGATACCGCTTCTCGCCACCGACGGTCCGGGGCGCGAGCAGCCCGAAGTCCTCGAGCTCCCGCGCGAGCCCCGCGTCGATCCCGGCGCGCTCACAGAGCTCCGCGAGGTCCAGTTCGTGCTCCTCTTCCCTTAGGCCGGCGCGCCGACGCTTTCGGTCGCGCACGGCCGGCGAAGCAAGCTCCTGCCGGATCACGCGCAGCGGCAGGAACTCGTCGCGCTGCAGGCGCAGGATCGTCTCGAGCCGCTCGACGTCCTCTTCGCTGAAGAGCCGGTAGCCGCCCTGCGTGCGGCGCGGGGCGAGCAGCCCCTGGTCCTCGAGGTAGCGGATCTTCGAAATCGAGATGTCCGGGAACTCATCCTTGAGCATCCCGCACACGTTCCCGATCGTGAGCAGCCGGGATTTCCCGGTCCGTTGAGATGTGGTCACCGACATGTGGTGGCCTGCAGCGTGTGACTAGGGCGCGTAGCGCTCATCAGCGGTTCAGGAAGGTGAGCCGGTACTTCCCGATCTGGACTTCGTCGCCGTCCTCGAGCAGCGCCGACTCGACGCGCTTCCGGTTGACGAAGGTCCCGTTGAGGCTTCCCTGGTCCTCGATGAAGAAGCCGTCGTCACGGTTGGTGAGGACGCCGTGCTTGCGCGACACGGTGACGTCGTCGAGGAAGATCCCGCAATCGGGCGAGCGGCCGATCGTGGTCTGCCCCTCGAGCTGGAATGTCTCCCCTGCCCTCCCGCCGCCCGAGCGCACGACCAGAGCGGGGCCTTTGATCCCGAGGTCCTCGAGCGCGTCCGCGGGAGCCTCCTCGCCCTCCTCGGCCATGAAAGTCTGCGTCGCCTCGGTTCCGCCCTCGTCCTTCACCAGCAGGGCGCCGCAACGGGCGCAGTAGTTCGCGGCTTCGGGGTTCTGGAAGCCGCACTCCTGGCAGTAGATGTGAGACACCTAGTGCTCCTGCCAGTGATGCTGCCGAGGTTCTGGGTCGCGCGCACCAAGCCAGAGGCCGCACTCGTCCGCAGCCAAGGCTGGCAGCCTTGGTAAGGACGAGGGTGGACTCTGGCGCCGCGTGATCGCGGGCCAGAAGCCGGCAAGTATTGCTGGTAGGAGCACCTATTCCGGTGGAGCGGCCTTGGCGGTGAGGATGTCCGTCAGATGGTCGACGTCGACCTGGTCGAGGACGCTCTTCCCGCCGGTCTTCTGCAGGCGGGCCACGAGCTCGGCGCGCAGGATGTCGATCTTCCCGTGTAGCAAGCGCCGCTGGTAGGAGACCTCGTTCTCCTGGCGCATCAGATCGTCGATGAGCTGCTTGAGGTCGTCGTCGGAGAGCGAAGCGAAGTCAGGGACAGGTTCCAACGGGCCGCCTTTCGGGTCGTGGGCCGTCCCAGTAAAGCAGCGGACGCTCAAAGGGTCAACCTGAACTTGAGAGTTCTAAGTCCCCGCCGCCACTCCTTCCGTCTGCATGATGTCCTCGACCATCTGGTGGTACTCCGCCTCGAGCGCCTTGGAATCCTCCTCCGTTCGGCCCTCAGCGTAGATGTGCATCAGCGGCTCGTCCGGGTCGGGCAGGATCTGCGCCCAGCCACGCTCGTCGAAGACCTTGATCCCGTCCATCAGGTCGAGCTTCCGGTCTCGCAACCGCTCCGTGAGGACGCGCATGACCACGCCCTTCAACGCCCATGGACACGGCAGCTGCCGGTGGACGAGCGTCGGGGCCGGGAGGTCGGCGACGAGCTCGGACAGCGGCTTGCGCACGGGCGCGAGTAGCTCGAGCAGGTTGCAGAGGCTTGCGACGGCGTCGTAGGCGGGCACGAACTGCGGGAAGACGTAGCCGCCCCCCACGGCTCCGGCGAAGATGACGCCGTCTTCCGCCGCAGCCCTGGTCAGGTCGCCGAGCGAGGCCGGGGTGCGAACGACCTCGAGCCCGCTGCCCTCGAGCATCTTGTCGACCTGGCTCGTCACGGTGATCGGGAAGGCGAGCTTGCCCCGCTTGCCGTTCCGTCCGATCAGCCGCAGGAAGAGCAGCAGGCTCTGCTCGACGGGGATCTCGCGGCCGCGCTCGTCCAGGAGGTAAAGCCGCTCGGCGGCCCGATCGAGCACGACGCCGAAGTCGGCGCCGACGGCAGGCACGAGCTGCTTGACCTGCCCGATCGCCTCCCGCAGGAGCGCCGGGCCGCTGTCGGTCCGGTCGGTGGTGAACCCGTGCGCCGAAACCGCCTCGACGCCGAGCGGGCCGAGCACGAGCGGCAGGACGAAGGACGCCGCGGAGAAGCCGTAGTCGACGACGAGCCGGAACCCGCGCGCGCGAATCGCCTCGACGTCGAGGCCGGACAGCAGGTCTTGCGCGTACGACTCGCGCACGCGGGCTGGATAGCTGATGCTGCCGATGTCCCCGAAGCCGACCCGGCGCAGCTCGCCGCGCGTGAAGTTCTTCTCGATCTCCTTCTGCAGCGCCGACGACATCTCGATGCCGGGCTGCTCGAAGAAGCGGATCTGGACGACCTCCGGGTCGGACTGGCTCGTGCCGACGTGCAGACCCGCCTCATAGCCCTCGGTCCTCAGCAGGTGGCGGGCAACCGCCGCGGGCAAGACGCGCAGGTCGGCCACATCGAGGCCGGCCGACGTGAACCCGGTGATCATCGCGCGCTTGATCATCCGGCACGCCGGCGGGGACTCACGGCTGGCGGCCACCCGCGCGCCGCGCTTGAGCGCAGTGCCGAGCGCTGCCGCGATGCGGACCGCCACCTCCGGGGTCAGATCGACGTTGACGAGCCCGGCGACACCGTCGCGCCCGAACAGCCTGCTCGACGCGCGGGACTCCCAGATCAGGCTCTCGTAGATATGCGAGCCGGACTCGACCTCCTTGTAAGGGTAGATCCGAACTCCGGGCATGACCACGGTCTCGGACCCGATTCGGACGTCATCGCCGATCGCGACGCCCTCGTGGATCCGCACGTGGGCGCGGATGTCGCAGGACCGGCCAACGATCGCGCCTTCGATTAGGCAGCTGCGCCCCACGTGCGTCGACGCGTCGATGACCGAACGCGTCGTTCGCGTGCGCTCGCGCAGCGTGACGCTGTTCGACAACACCGAGTACTCTCCGACCGTCGCGTCCGGGGCGATTCGGCAGTAGTTCCCGATGTACGCCGGCCCCTCGACCTGCTGGAGATCCGCGATCTCCACGCCCTCGCCAATCCACACGTTGCCCCGGATGCGGATGCCCGGGATGTTCAGGCGCACCTTCTCCTCGAGCGCGTCGAAGTTCGCCTGCCTGAACTGGTCGAGGTCGCCGATGTCCTGCCAGTAGCCGTCCATGACGTGCCCGTACAGCGGGCGGCCCATCTCCAGGAGGTACGGAAAGAGCTCCTTCGAGAAGTCGAAGGGGCGGTCGGCCGGGACATGCTTCAGCACCTCGGGCTCGAGGACGTAGATCCCGGTGTTGATCGTGTCCGAGAAGACCTGGCCCCAGGAGGGCTTCTCGAGAAAGCGCTCGATCCTCCCGTCCTCGTCGGTGACGACGATGCCGAACTCGAGCGGGTTCTCCACCGACTTGAGGCCGATCGTCACCGCAGCGCCCTTCTCCTTGTGGAACGCGACGAGCTCGCTCAGGTCGACGTCGCAGAGCGCGTCCCCGGAGATGACGAGGAACGTTTCGTCGAGCTGCTTCGTAGCAAGCTTCACGGAGCCGGCCGTTCCGAGCGGTGACTCCTCGACCGAGTAGCCGATCTCCAGGCCGAGCGCCTCCCCGTCCCCGAAGTAGCCGCGGATCGCTTGCGGCAGGAACGCGACGGTGACGATCACCTCGGTCATGCCGTGGTCGCGCAGAAGCTCGAGGATGTGCTCCATGCACGGCTTGCCGACGATCGACACCATCGGCTTGGGCTGGTTCGACGTCAAAGGGCGCAGGCGCGTGCCTTCGCCCCCCGCCATGACGACGGCCTTCATCGTCTGACTTCTCTCCACGCGCCGAGGGCGTACACAACGGCGGCGATCAGCGACAGCACGAGGCCCGACCAGAAGATCCAGTAGGGCCAGTCGGTGGAGCGGTGCGTGACGATGAGGAACCCGATCCCTGCGTACAGCAGCCAGGTCGCCGCTTTGCCGAGGAAGTTCACGTTCAGCTCGTAACCCTGCGGCGCGATCGCCTTGTAGCCGAGCATGAGGGCGAGGTCGCGGCCGATGATCACGATCAGCCCGGCCAGCGGCATGTGGTCGGCGACGTACAGCAGGATCACGGCGGCGTCGATCATCAGCCGGTCGGCCAACGGGTCGAAGATCCGGCCGAAGTCGGATTCCACGTGCCAGCGACGGGCGAGGTAGCCATCGACCTGATCGGTGGTCCCGGCGATGCCGAAGACGATCCCCGCCGGCCAGCTGTGTCCACCCTCGGCGGTGAGCATTAAGGCGACGAAGACCGGGATCAACCCGAGGCGCGCGATCGTCAGCGCGTTGGGAAGCTGCTGCAAACTGGCTGGAACCGCACGGGTGGCCATCAGTGTGGGACAGGATACGCCCGTGGCCGACACCTTCAGCTTGCCCGGATTCGTGGATGCCCACTGCCACGCGTTCCAACGCGCCCTACGAGGCCAGGCGGAGGGCGCGGACTTCTGGGGTTGGCGCGAGCTGATGCTGGCCGAGGCAGAGCGGCAGACGCCGGAGCTCGTTCGACGGGAGTACGTCGAGGTCTACCGGGAGCTCTACGACTGCGGGTATACTGCGGTCGGCGAGTTCCACTACCTGGGCTTCGATGAAGCCCTTGCGGCCGTCGAGGCGGCCGAAGAGGCGGGAATTCGCCTGGTGCTCCTCCTGGCCGCCTACGGACGAGGCGGTCTTCCGCGGTTCCGGCAGCATTCGGTTTCCGAGTACCTGCATCAGATCGAGGACCTGCGCGCACGCGGCATCTCCGTCGCTCTAGCCCCTCACTCCGTTCGTGCCTGCCCGGCGGACTGGCTGGAAGAGATCGGGCGCTACGCGGCCGCAGAGGATCTACCGCTGCACGTGCACGCCGACGAGCAGCCTCGCGAGGTCGAGGAGTGCATCGCGGAACACGGCATCCGCCCGATCGAGCTGCTCGACCGCACCGGTTGCGTGTCGGAACACACGACGGTCGTGCACGCCACCCATGCCAACGGCGCCGAGCTCGACCTGCTCGCGCGGGCAGGCGCGCGGATCTGCGCGTGTCCCACCACGGAGGCGAATCTCGGTGACGGCTTTCTCCCGGTCGAACGGGTTCGCACGCGCGGGATCGGGATCTGCATCGGCTCCGACTCCAACGTCCGCATCGATCCGCTGGAAGAGCTCCGCGAGCTCGAAGGGATCGCACGCCGTCAGACGGGACGGCGCAACGTGATCGCGAACGAGACGCTGCTTTCCTTCGGTGCCGACGAGGGCGCCGGCGCCCTTGGCCTCGAGGAGTGGGACGACGTTGAGGTCGATCTGCGACACCCGTCGCTGCGCAGCGTCGAGGACGTGTTCGAAGGCCTGATCGCCGGCTGCAGCGCCGAGGTGTTCGTCAGTCCTTGAGCGCGCGCGTCCAGTACGCCGTGCGCATGATGTACGCGCGGCGTGCGGCACGGCCGTACAGCCCGTAGGCACCGTCGTAGCTCTCGTACCTGCCGCCGTGTCCGGCGGGCTCGATCTGCGTCCCTTCCCCCCACTCGTTGTAGCTCGTGATCGTCACGAGATCGGCGCCGGCGTGAAGAGCAGCTCGCCACATCGAGTCATACGTTGCGCCGTTCCGGCGCGGCTTCACGCGCATGTCCCCGGTCGCCTGCCACGCGTCGTAGCCGGGGCCGACGGAAGGAGCGCACAGAATCCCCATCGCTCGCGCCTGTGTGCAGAGCCGATCGAACTTCGCGCCGTGATAGAGCAGGATGTCGTACGTATAGAAACCTGCAAACCCCGCGGCGGCCGCGAAGCCGACCCGGTTCGTCTGCGCGAACAACCGCAGGCCCGTGGGCAGGCGCGTGACGCGGCTCCACTCCCCCGCGGTGAAGTCGTGCGTACGGTAGACGTAGACGTCCCGGATGCCGAGGCTGCGGAGATACGCGAGATCTGCCGCGACGGTGTCCACGGTGCGTCCCGGGTAGGGCTCGACCTGCACGGCGACCTGGAGCTTCACACGCTTGGCGGCTCGAATGACCGCGCCGAGCCTTTCGCTCTCGGGTGAGCCCTGCCCCCACCACGAGCTCACAACCTGATCGACTCCGGCGGCAGCGATGTCGCGCATCTGGACGCGCAGCACGCGCGGATCGCTGCTGGAGTACGGCCCCCGGGCGGGAAAGAAGTGCGAGGCCACGTCGAAGGGCGGAACGTGACCGCCCTGCGTCCAGTGGGTGTAGTGGCCGTCGTGGGTCGGATTCGAGTACCACGGGTAGAAGAAGATGGCGCTCCGGGCGGCCGCGGCCTGGGCCGAGGCGGGCAGGACGAGCAGGAGCGCAAGCACCAGGAGGGGGAGCCGCATCCGGCGTAGCATCTCACCCTCGTCGGATCACCCGCCAGGCGAGTCGATCACCTCTCTGAGGCATGTCGAGACCCCTCCGGCAGGCCGATCTGGCTGTTATGGCCTTCCATGGGATCAACCGTATTTGCTCCCGCTGGCGCCGCTCTGAGGCTCAGACCATGGCCGAGTACGCGATCATTCTGGGGATCATCACCCCGGCGATCGTGATTGCCTTCGCCCTGTTCGCCACCCAGATCGCAGCCGCGTTCGACCGCGTCAGAGCTTTCTTCTCCTAGGCGGAGCTCACCCCGACGCCGGTCCGACCCTCCGCGAGGGCCCGTCGGCCACCCTGAAACAGGACAGTGGTAGCGAACGAGGACTGCCGTTCTCGAGTCGGGGCGCCGAGATTGAACTCGGGACATCTGACCCAACTGCCGAAGTTGGCAGCCGCTATCGAGCGAGCGCTATCGAAGCTATCGGCTGTACGTTGGCATCTGCCCGAAGCTCGGAGCGCGCGACGACCGGTAGATCGGGGAACTCGGGCGCGATCAGCTGCCTGACCGTATCGCGGGTCCCGGGCGCGGTCACGACGATCTGCCCGTACGGCGACGGCGGCAGCGACTGCAGCTCGGTCCAGAGCGCGTCCCTCACCCTCTCGACCTCCGTCTCGCTGAGCGGCTTGGGCACGCCGCGTATTCTGTGTTCCAGCTTCGAGTCGAACGTGTAGGCGACGATCGTGTTCTCGTGCCACGTGTACTTGTAGCTGAGGTATCGCTGAAGCTGGCGACGCACGTAGCCGTAGTACCTTGTCCAGCCCGCGTGGCCGTTCGCTCCAACCGGCAATCGCTCGTCAAGAACATCGAGCTCCTCTGACGGCAGCTCGACGGTGTCGAACTGGACCAACAGCTCAATCATCCCGCGCAGGTCGCGTATTGAGATTCGCTCATCAAGGAGTGCGCGGAACACGCGCGTCAGATCACCGAGCGTGTACCTTGCCAACGCGAGGTTGACGAGCTCGTCGAAGCCGATGTCCTGGAGCTGCGCGAGTTGGTATTCGACGTCCTCAATTCCGAGCAAGCGCCCCGGACGTCGGGAGAGCTCGGCGACGACGTTGAGGATCACGAAGTCGACGGGGCCCCACGTCTTGATCTTCGCCTTCTCGAGGACATCTTTGAACGAATCGTCAACAAGTGCGGATGGCGCACCGGTGATCGGGTGGATTCCGACGCGTGCGTCGAAGTCGCCCAGCGCGTCGGGCGGTGCGTCTACCAGCCGTTGACCACGGGGCAACATGGGAAGGGGCAGGCTCCACCAGGCGTCAGTCCTGATGGCGATCGTTTCGGGCGGCAGCCCCGGTGACGGCACCCATTCGAGCCCGGGTAGCCGGAATCCGAAGGTCGCGAAGAAGCTCTCCTCCATCTCCTCGAACAGGACCCTCCGCTCGCCAACTGGACGCGCATACACCGAGAAGCGCTCCTCCGGAGGCGGCGCCGGCAGAAGCCCGCGGAGCGTCTCGGGATGAACATGAATCTCGACGCGATGGGATCGCAACTCGATGAAGATGGCTTCAACGTCATCCTCGAGCGTCCGCTTTATCTCACGCCCCTCACGGAGCAGCTCACTCACGAGTTCGACGTTTGCAACCGATACGCCCAGCTCGAGCAACGCTGGAAGCACTTCCTTGACCTCTTCGAGTGGCGCCTCGGCGCGCGCGGCGTAACGCTCTAGTTGGGCATCGTCGAGGAAACAGGAGGGGTGCTTCAGGATTGTCTGAAGCGCCAGCCGCTCAACGAAAGCAGCGGCAAGCGACCAATCCGGCACCGCCGACCGCTCGACACCCTGTGTGTACCTCGCGAGCCAGTCTGCCGGAAAACCGGCGACGCGACCCTCGACGACAGCGGTCGGCAGACCGCGCAGCTCGGTGGGCGCGACAGCGAGCCACGAGCGCAGCATGAGGTTCGGAGAGTACGCCTGAAGGTTCCCGTGAACACGCACCCGGAACGGCCGCGTCGATCTCACACCCCTCACCTCGACGGTGGCCTCGGCGTGGAGTCCCAGCCCTTCCAAAAGCGAAACTATGTCCGCTCTCACTCGACGTTGGAGTTGACCGGCCTCCTCGCTCTGAGCCAGCCCCGCGAGCGGTGTCCCCACCTCGACTACAACTGGGACCGCGCCGTTCACGGCACCGCCTCGACAGGTGCCTGCTTGGCGGTAGGTCGAGGCGTCGGCAATCGCAGGTCGGGCAATTCCGAGCGGGCGAGCACAACGACGAGCGGGTGATCGAGTGCGACGACGCGGCGTACGAACGAGCGCAACCCCGGCGTTAGCACGACGAGCGGCGTCCGCGCATCTCCTGCCAGCCGTTCGCGGATCGCAGCGCGCAGCGCCTCAATGTCTTCGACTGGTGCTGCCAAGAACCGTTTCCCCTCTCGCACCTGTAGCCATGACTCAATTCGGTCCTCGAACTCCGGTGGCAACGTTCGTAGTCGACCGTCTCTCAGCGCAGACATCAACGTAGGACGCAGCGCCGCGCGGATGGACTCGGCAACCATTGCCGGCTCAGCGTTTGGGTCAGCCTTTGCGAACGCGTGGAGAACCAGCGTGAGGTCGACGAGTGGCACCTGCTCAGCTGCGAGCAGACGAGCGACCGCGACGAACCGGAGACGTGTCGTTTCGTCGGGCAGCGCGTGCCGGCGGAGCTCTGACCTTTCCAAAGGCGCCTCCTGTTCCCACTCGTCCAGTCTGCTTTCCAACTCTTGCACCCCGACGAGCCGGTCGAGGTTCGCCACCACGACTGCGTGCAGGTGTCGAAGCATGTAGGCGTGGCGGTCCAAGACCTCGAGATCCGGCGGCGCTTCGTCGGCGAGCCACAGGCCGTCGCCGCCTGTAAGCGGATCGGTGCACGGCCTCCCGATCAATCCAACCACTGCCTCTGCCTCCGGACTCGACACGAACCGGAGCTCGTCGTCAGCGAAGCCGCCGTGCGCGAAGGGAATCTCGTCAATGCTCAGCCGATACGATGCCGTGCCCGCTTCCAAGCTCGGTACGATGCGTATCGGCGGCAGAGTGAGGCCGAAGTTCGCGTCGATTTCTCTGCGCAGGGCCGGTATGTCGTCGCGGAGCATCCGCTCGACCTCCTCGGTTTCGGCCCCAGCTGGGAAAAGTGCCGGGTCCGCTTCCAGCACGAGCGGGCTGACACGCGGCAGCAAGGCCCCGTCTCCGCTTGGCGCGTCTTCTCCTCGTCGCACGAGCCGTTGATAGCGCGCCTTAGTCAGAAGAAGAATCGCCGCCGCGGTATCGCGGCGTGCGACAGGCGAGTTTCCGACCTGTGCGGACGTCAGCTCCTTCCCAAGCCAACGTTTGAGCAATCTGTACCGCTCCGGCGTTTCCACGCTGGCGTCACTTAGCAGCTCCTGGACCACAATCGAGCGCCAGCGGTCGCCGTCTTGGTGTGAATCTGTCGCACTGAACTCGCGGACGGCCTGGCGATACTCGTCGATCTTCCAGAGGGCGCGCCCAATGGCCCGGCAGTAGACATCTGCGTGCTGGACTCGCTGGGGATCCCGCGCTCGTGCGGTTTCGTATGCCTCGAGGCTCTTGCTCCAGTGGCCGAGAGCTTCGAGCCGCTCGCCGAGCGTGGCGAGTGCGCTTGAGTCATGGCTAGCGAACACGTTCGAGTACGCGAGGTACGCGTCTTGCGGGTGCCCGAGTGCATGGAGCCGGTCCCCGAGCCAGAAGTAAACGTCGTCGGGAAGGTGCTTCTCGTTCGCGGCTCTCGCGTACAACTCTGCGCGTTCCCCTTGCGTGAAGAGGTCCAGTGCGGGCTGCGCATCCGGCTCCGCCCAACTCAACGAAAGCCATGATGGGTCCTCCGCAACCCACTGTCGGACGAGCACGGCGAGCCGTCTCGCGTACCTTCGCCGCTCTTCCAACGGGAACCACCGAGAGTTGCGGCACTCAACCAAGACCTCAAAGTCGTCGGGGCGAAACTTCTCCTGCAGATGCTTCAGCAGTCGCGCCCCGTCATGCGCTGCACGCGTTCCGCTTCTTGTCGCGAGAATTCGGCACCACGCGAGCAGGGCCTTTACGTGGAGGTCGTCCAACTCTCGCTGCCACCTCCGCGCACGTCTGACGTCATCCCGGTCGAGCGCCGTAAGGTCGAGACCGCCTTCGCTGGTCTTCAGCCATGGCTGTGGAAGAAGATCCTTCACCAGCGCCCGAGCCGCCGTCTCGTGCCGCGTTGCGTCCTCCCGCAGCTTCTGCGCGCGATGTCGTAACGCCTTGCCCTCGTCGGCGCTCCCCTCGAAAGACGGAATCCATGCCTCTTCACCCATCGAGAGTAGAGCCGGGCTCGCGAGCGGAAGTGGGATGGGTGGTTCAGGCGCCGGGAGCCGCGCCGCTTCTTCGGCTGGCACCGCTACATTTGACGGCACGACAGCGAAAGCAGCAGGGCGCTCGCTGATCCTGGCTGCCTCCTCATGAAAGTCGGTCCAGCGTTCGAGCGAATCGTATGCGTCGCTGGACCGGACGCTCTCGCCAACGTGGCGGTGCTTTCGTCGATCGCTCCGAAGGGCGAGGTCATCGAGCCTACGCACGAGTGCCCGCGCTTGCCCCACGCGGTCGGCATAGACAATGGCCTGCTCGAGCATTGCGTCCTCCCAATCCGGCTCATAGCGCCGGACGTCTTCTATGTGGCTCGTGTTGAGAAGGACCATCGCTTCAGTCTCCTGCTTGGCGATCTCGGCGTCGCTCAGCTCCTCGATCTGCGCCGGATTCCAGCGATTCCAGCGCTCGAGCCGGTTCAGGTTGTAGGTGATCATCGGGTACCTCGTGCCTAGGTTCAGCCTCGCATCAACCAGTGCCTCACGCGCGCGATCGAGGTACTCCGGGGTCCCGCAACGTAGGTAGTAATTCATGTTCGCTTCGCCGATGTCGTTCAAGACAAAGGCGTAGACCGAGTCGAAAACGCGAGTGGAAACTCCCTCTGGCTCAGCATCGCGGCTCTTCTCCCACGCTTCGCGAACGCGCGCACCGTACTCCTCGAAACGCTTGAGGATCGACTTGGTCATGTACGCAAAGTGATAATTCGTGAAGCCGTCGGGATCGTGTGAGACACCCTGGGCGACCTGCGCGGATACCGCGTTGATGTAGTGGCGATAGGCGTTCGAGAATTCGCCTCGTTCGGCAGCGATCCTGGCGAGGCCGTAGTCGAGCTCGGCGACGAAGGTCTCGGGTCGTATTTCCTTGTACTCCCGGCCACGCCGGAGTGCGCGCTCAGCCAGGGAGAGGCAGGCCTTCTTCTCCTGGTCGGGCCCCGCGAGGAGCCACCAGACATAGCCGAGATTGGCCCATGCAGCGATGTTGGCTGGATTCAGTGTGAGAACTCGGTCATAAGCGTCGGCGACGATCTCCGCGACGCTCTGCTCAAGCGTGGGCCTCCGGCGCCAGAGCATTTCGATGGCGACAGCGAGTTGGAACTGAGCGACATCAAAGAAGGGGTTGCGCTCGACGGCGCGGAGCAGAAACTGCGTAGGGCGCGCTGCGACACGTCCGCGCACGTAGAGATACATCGAGTCCTGGTCGGCCCGGAACGAGTCAAGCTCTCGGGCCTTGCCGAGATACTTCGCAGCCTCAGCACTCGATCCCAGCGACTCCTCGACTCCTGCCAGCGTCACCAGCGCCTCGAACCACGTTTCCTTCTGGCCCGGGACATCCTCGCCTAGCAGGCGCACGCGTTCCTCGGCATCGGCCGCAACCTGGGGTGCCTCGAATATCGGGTTCAGTCGCTGGCCTGATACTCCGGCGAGAGCGCGGCGATAGAGGAGAGTGTTCGCATACCCCAGCTGTGCTCGCGCAACCATCAGCTCGACGCGGCCCAACGACGGGCGAACCGCCTTCGCCTTTCGGCGCCAGTACAAGGCCCACCGGGCAAGCATGCCGTCGAGACGCTGGAGTATGCGCGCAGGGCGCGCTTGCGCCGCCCTGCCCCAGGACGGGTCGTAGAGCCGAAGGACCGCCGCGTACAGCTCGCCGGCCGCTGTGTACGCCTCAAGCGTGTTCGACCGGAGGTAGTCCTCGGCTTCGAAATAGTAGGCGGCGGCACGGTAATAGCGGCGCGGGAGCAGACTGATTTTCTTCTGGACGTCGAGGCGGATCTGGTTGTAAAGCTCGCTCGCGATGCTGAAGTAGATGCGCTCGACGAGCTTCTCGTAGGCGCCTGGCCCGTCTACGCCGCGAAGCTGATCCGCGCCGAGCGGCAACTCGAACTTCACTGGATGCGCGAGGCCTGCCGGCTTGCCCGGTGGCCCGAGACGGATCCACGGTATGAGCTCGATCGCGTAACGGTCCGAACTATCCAAGCGGACACCGTAAGACCCCCCAACGTGAATGTGCGACTCCTGTGGTTCGACCTTCTCCGAGTAACGCTCGTCGAGAAGCGCGAGCCGACCAATCCGCTCGCTCAACCGTCTCGCGAGATCGTCGCGAAGCCAGGCAAGTCGTGGCTCCGGTTCGGTCCCTTCAACGGGCCTGAAGGTGTCGATGGCGTACGTGTAGCGGAAGGGCCGGCGCGACTCCTGCACCCACAGTCTCGTCCAGTTGATCAGAAGCAATGAGAGCATGACGACTGCAACGCCGAGCGCGAGCGGCCAAGCCGTCGTCAAGCTCGACCATTTGAACGAGGCAAGATCGCTCCACCAGCCGCTCGTGAAGGTCAACACGAGCACCTCGATGGCTGACACGACGAACGCCAGGCGTCCGATGTCGCGGGCGCGCTTCCCCTGCTGAAGGCCTTGGTCGATTCCCTCGACGCGTCCGAGGAGGTCGGACGGGGGCAAGAACCGAGACCCCGATTTGGGGGCGCGACGACTCATGCTCTACTCACTCGGGCCGCAGCAACGATCGTAGGTACTGAGCCCATCGACTCTCCCCTGTCCGTTGCCTCAAGTCGAGGATCCCATCGTTTTGGAGATCCGTCAAGGGCCGATCTGCCCTAACTATGCGCTCTTCGACCCGGCTGAGACCAGGTGTCTCGGAGCGTCCCAAGATGCGAAGCGCTGGTCACCTAGGGCCTAGAACTGACCGCCTGCCGTTACAACCCTCCTCATGGGCGGCGAGGCCAAGAGAACGCCAGCCGTCTCCGGCGGGTTTCGTAGTCGGGGCGCCGAGATTTGAACTCGGGACCTCTAGTCCCCCAGACTAGCGCGCTAACCAGGCTGCGCCACGCCCCGCGACCCGCGCATCGTATCGGCTACGCGCCGTAGCGCCTGTACAGCTTGTCGATCAGGTCCGGCATGCGCTCGAGGCGGTCGGTGATGACGCGCAGGCGGTACTCGCGGAAGTGCTCGGCCTCGACGCCGAGTGCGCGCGCGAGCGTTTTGATCACGTCGTCGGATGGGACGGGGCGGTTTCCGTGCACGAGGTGGTTGAGGTAGCCGGCGGACAGCCTTGTCTTCTCTGCGAGCGAGCGGTAGGTGAGGCCGGCCTCCCCCATCAGCCGCTCGATGGTCGGGCCGAAGGCATCCTCGCTGAAGCGTCGTTTCCGCGCCATCAGCCGAGTTTTTCGCGCACCTTCGTGACGAGCTGGCCCATGCTCACCGCGTTGTCTTCCCCCTTCGTGCGCTCGCGAATGTCCACCGTACCGTCTTCCGCGACCTTTCGCCCGACCGTCACGCGGATCGGGCAACCGATCAGGTCTGCGTCCGCGAACTTCTCGCCTGCACGCGCGTCACGGTCGTCTAACAGGACATCGAAGCCGGCCTCGGCGAGAGCCGACGCTGCCGCCTCGGCGTGCTCTTCTTGACCGGAGAGCGCGACGATGTGCACGTCATATGGGGCGACCGCGGCAGGCCACTGGATGCCCCTCTCGTCGTGGTGCTGCTCGATGATCGCCGCCATCGTCCGGGCGGGCCCGATCCCGTAGCTGCCCATCACGAGGAGTTGCTCCTTGCCGTCTTCGTCGAGATAGGTCGCGCCGAACGGCTCCGTGTAGAAAGTCCCGAGCTTGAAGATGTGGCCGAGCTCGATCGCTGTCTCCGCGATCAGCTTGCCACCGCACTTCGGGCACCTGTCCCCGGCGTTCGTCTGCCTGATGTCGGCGAAGCGCGGCTCGTAGTCGCGCCCGGCCTCGACACCGCGCAGGTGCCGGCCGTCGCGGTTCGCACCCGCAACGAACTGGCCCTTCGCGAGCGCCTGATCTGCGATCACCTCGACCTCGACTCCAACGGGCCCCAGCGACCCGCCGCCGGCGCCGAAGGTCTCGCGGATCTCGTCGTCGGTCGCCGGACGAAACGCTTTGCCGAGCGTGGTCGTGAGCTTCTCCTCGCTGAGCCGATCATCGCCTCGGACAAGCGCGAGCACGAGCCGATCGCCGACCATCACCGGCATGGCTTTAGACGTCGCGGCGGCGTCGATGTCGAGCAGCGCTGCGAGCTCTTCGATGGTTGTCAAGCCTGGCGTGTCCACTTCCTCGGGCGACGGCAGCGCGTCCGGAAACTCGGGTGCTCGAGGAATCCCCTCGGCCGCCTCGATGTCCGCGGCGTAGTCGCCGTTTTCGCAGCGGACGAGCTCGTTCTCCCCGGACCCGGCGGGCGCGAGGTAGTCCCAAGATTCCTTGCCGCCCATGATCCCCGACTCGGCCTCGACCTCGTAGAATTCGAGCCCGCAGCGTTCGAATACCTTCTTGTACGCCTGCTCATGGAGCTGGAAGCTCTCGTCCAGACCGTCCGTGTCACGGTCGAAGGAATAGGCGTCTTTCATGATGAACTCCCGCACCCGCAGGAGTCCCGCGCGGGGGCGCGGCTCGTCGCGCTCCTTCGTGCTGAAGTGGTACCACCGCTGCGGGAGCTGCTTGTACGACTGGATCTCCCGCGCGTGGAAGGTCATCGTCTCCTCGTGTGACAGAGGAAGAACGAAGGGACGGCCGCCCCGGTCCTTGAGCTTGAAGACCTCGGGAATCGTGATCCGCCCGCTGAGCTCCCACAGCTCTGCAGGCGTGAGGACGGGGCACAGCATCTCCTGGTCGCCGATCGCGTTCATCTCCTCGCGGATGATCTGGACGACCTTCTGGTGCACACGCCAGCCGAGGGGCAGGAACGTCCAGAGGCCTGCACCGAGCTGGCGGATGAACCCGCCCCGCACGAGCAGCCGGTGGCTGGCGGCCTCGGCGTCGGCCGGCGGGTCACGCAGGGTCGGAAGGAAAAGCTGTGAAGCCCGGGCAATCACTGTTGTCCGGGCAGACTATTCCAGCGGGATCAGCGAGGCTTCAGCCATCGCCAGAGCGGCCGGCTTCGCCATCTTCAAGCGCTTCGGCCGCCGCATCCCGTCGGCGATCCACCTGTCGATCTCGTGGAACAGCTCGTCGATCAGGATGTCGGATGACACCTTCTTCAACACGCGGCCGTGCGCGTACACGAAGCCGGTGTCGCGGCCGCCGGCAATGCCGAAGTCTGCGTCGCCCGCCTCGCCGGGGCCATTGACTGCGCAGCCGAGCACCGCGACCTCGAAGTGCTGTGGATACGCGTGCAAGCGCTCTTCGACCTTCTCGGCCAGCGTCTGCACACCGACGTTGTCGCGTCCGCACGACGGGCAGGCGATCATGATCGGGCCGCGCTCGCGCAACCCGAGCGATTTCAGGATCTCCCACGCGACTCGCACCTCCTCGACCGGGTCAGCGGTGAGGGAGACGCGCATCGTGTCGCCGATCCCGTCCACCAGAAGGGCGCCCATGCCGACAGCGCTCTTGATCGAGCCCGAGAACGGCGTGCCGGCCTCGGTGACGCCGAGATGGAGCGGATACGGAACTTTCGCCGCGAGCATCCGATACGCCCGAATCATCGTCGGGACGTGGCTGGACTTGACGGAGATCTTGAAGTCGCGGTAGTCGAGGCTCTCGAGCAGTCGCACCTCTTCCAGCGCCGCTTCCACGAGCGCTTCCGCCTGATCCTTGTGCGCGACGTCCGCGAGGTGCTTCGGCAGCGAGCCGGAGTTCGCGCCGATTCGCATCGGGATCCCCGCAGCCTTGGCGGCCCGCACGACCTGCGCCACCTTGTCAGGCCCGCCGATGTTTCCCGGATTGATCCGCACCGCCGCCACGCCCGAGTCGATCGCCTTCAGCGCGAGGCTCGCGTTGAAGTGGATGTCGGCGATGACCGGGATCGGCGACAGGCGCACAATCTTTCGCAGCGCCTCCGCGTCCTCGATCTTGGGCACGGCGCAGCGCACGACCTCGCAACCGGCCGAGACGAGCCCGGCGATCTGGGCCGTCGTCTCCTCCACGTCCCAGGTCTTGGTCAGCGTCATCGACTGGACGACGACAGGCGCACCGCCGCCGATCCGCATGCCGCCGACGCTGATCTGTCGCTCGGAAGCCATACGACGCCAGTGTACGCCGCGCATTCAGACGCTTGTGGCTCAGAGCCACAAGCCTCGCCGGGCAGCTGGGGCCGGTTTTAGCCCCCGCCGAGCCGGTTGATGTCGTTCGAGAGGCCGATGAACATCAAGACCAGGAAAAGCGCAATCCCGATCGCGGACACGCGCTCGTAGACCTCGCGGCCCACCGCGCGGCCGCGTATCCCCTCGATCAGCGAGAACAGGATGTGGCCGCCGTCCAGGGGTAAGAGCGGCAGCAGGTTGAGGATTGCGAGCGACAGGCTGATCAGCCCGAGGATGATCAGGTAGAGCGGGAAGTTCAGCTGGACCGCGCGGCTCGAGACGTCGACGATCCCGACCGGGCTCGACACCTCCTTCCGGCCTTCGCCGGTCACCAGACGCGGCAGGAACGTGATGATGCTCTTCGTCGCCTGCCAGTTGTCGTCGAGACTGTGTACCAGCGCTCCACCCAAGCCGTACTGCTTTTCGCTCCAGGCAGGCTCGAAGCCGAGAATCCAGCGCCCGCCTGTCTTCTCCGGCCGGACGGGGCCCAGAATCTTCACTTGGTCTCCGCGCACAACCGTGACGGAGATCGGCTTTCCATCCGAGCCGCGGATGCGGGCGGAGACGGTGTCGAAGTCGGGGGTCGGCCGCCCGTTCACTGCGATCAGCCGGTCGCCCGGCCGGAGGCCGATCGAGGCGGCGGGACTGTCCGGCTGCACGTTCTTGACCGTACGGTTGACATCGCCGGGAGCGCCGATCAGATACGCGACGGCCACGAACAGGATCGCGAGCAGGATGTTCACGCCCGGCCCCGCGAAGATCACGGCGACCCGCTTCCAGGTCCGCTGGGCCCAGTACGCGTCGCCGCTGAGAGCGTCACCGAGCTCCGTCATGCCACGCTGCGCAGCTCTGGCGGCGGCGGGACTGAGCTCCGCTTCCTCGATCGCCCGTCCGAGCTCCGGCAGGGCAGCCCGTGCTGCCTCCAGGTCTTCTGCCTCGAGGCCGCGCTTCACCCGTGCGACCTTCGGGAAGAGCGACGGGTCTTCCTTGACCGCCGGCCCCAGCTGCACATCCAGGTCGGACGGCGCGGGACGGTGCATTCCCGGGATCTTCACGTAGCCACCGAGCGGGATCGCCCCGATCCCGTACTCGATTCCCTTCCGGGTCACCTTCACGAGCGCAGGCGGGAATCCGAGATAGAAGCGGCGCGGGTTCATACCCACGGCCCGCGCGACAAAGAAGTGGCCCGCCTCGTGCAGGAGGATCAGGACGGCGAGCCCGAGGATGGCGACAAAGATGCTCATGTGACCTTCTGCGACTCCGACGCATGCCGGCGTGCAGCCGCGTCGATAGCGATCAGCTCGTCGAGGTCGCGCGCCCGAGTCCCATCGATCGCATCGAGAGCGTCGGCGACGACTTCCTCGATCCCGAGGAAGGGTAGGCGCTCTCCGAGGAACGCAGCGACGGCCACTTCGTTTGCCGCGTTGAACACGCACGGTGCGCTTCCTCCCAGCTCGCCGGCGCGGCGCGCGAGCTCGAGCAGCGGGAACATGTCGAGGTCGGGGGCATGGAACTCGAGCGTAACGCCCGAGGAGAGGTCGAGCGGAGGCACCGGGGTCTTCGCGCGCTCGGGATACGTCAAGGCGTACGAGATCGGCACGCGCATGTCGGGATAGCCGAGGTGTGCAAGCGACGCGCCGTCCCGAAATCGCACGAGTGCGTGCACGGTCGAGCTCGGGTGCACGACCACCTCGATCTGGTCGTAGTCGAGCCCGAAGAGGAAGTGGGCTTCGATCAGCTCGAGGCCCTTGTTCGCAAGCGTGGCCGAGTCGACGGTGATCTTCGGCCCCATGTTCCAGGTCGGGTGCGCGAGCGCCTCCGCCGGCGTCACGTCTTCGAGTTCGCCCCGCGTTCTGCCCCGGAACGGTCCTCCGGAGGCCGTGAGCACGAGCGAGTGCACGTGGTCTGCGCCACGTCCCTCCAGGCACTGGAAGGCTGCGGAGTGCTCGCTGTCGACCGGGATCAACAGGCCGCCGCCGAGCTTCTGGGCTGCGAGCGCGAGCTCTCCCGCAGCGACGAGGCTCTCCTTGTTCGCGAGCGCGAGGTCCACCCCACGTTCGAGCGCCCACAGGGTCGCCGGCAGACCCGCAAACCCGACGACTGCGTTCAGCACGACATCCGGCTCGGCCCGTTCCAGCAGCTCGGTGAGATCACCGCCGACCTGAGTCAACGGCGCCAGCCCGTCGACCTCCCGCGAGCCGGAGGCGGCCGCGACGAGCTCGAGCTCGGGATGCGCGTCGATGATCTCGAGCGCCTGCACCCCAATCGACCCGGTGGCGCCAAGGAGCGCTATTCGCTTCACGCCGGAAGTGTAGGTTCGCGGCCTTGATTCGCCCCGGGACTCCAGCCGATGCCGAGGCGGTGGCCGACGTCCAGGTGAAGACCTGGCAGGTCGCATACGCGCACGCGCTGCCGCGTGACCTGCTGATGGGCTTGTCGGTGGAGGGCCGGGCGGACATGCACCGCCGCCGGCCGCCGCTCGTCGCCGAGGTGGATGGAGCGGTGGTGGGCTTTGTTGCGGTCGGCCCGACTCACGACGAGCAAGGGGACGGCGAGCTCTACGCTATCTACGTCCATCCGGACCACTGGGGCACCGGTGTCGGCCGTGCGCTCATCGAAGCCGGCGAGCAACGGCTACGAGAGCTCGGACACTGCGATGCTCACCTCTGGGTCCTCGACGACAATCCGCGCGCCCGACGCTTCTACGAAATCGCCGGGTGGTCGACCGATGGGACGGCACGGCGCATCGAGATCTTCGGCTTCGCCGTCGGTGAGGTGCGGTACGTCAAGCGGCTCTAGGCGGCGTCGAACGCGCGCAGCATGTAGTACGCGGCGACGACCGCGAAGAGCAGCGAGTCGATCCGGTCGAGCACGCCGCCGTGGGCTGCGAGCAAGCGGCCCGAGTCCTTGACCTGCATGTCCCGTTTCAGTGCGGACTCGAAAAGGTCGCCGATCGGCGCTGCGATCGCGATGACCGCACCGAGGACGAGCGACTCGGGGATCGACAGATAGTCCTGCTTGTAGAGCGCGACGAAGGTGACGAAGATCGTCGCGGCGGTTCCGAACAGAAAGCCTTCCCACGTCTTCCCCGGCGAGAGTGTCGGCGCCAGCCTGTGGCGCCCGATGAGCCGCCCGGCGAAGAACGCACCGATGTCTCCCGCCCAGACGGCGAGCAGGACGGTGAACGTGGCGAGCTCACCGTCGTCCGGGATCTCCCTGATGAGCACGAGATGTCCAAGGCAGAGACCGATCCACGCCGCGCCCAGCACGGTGGAGGCGATTGCAACCGTCGCCGACTGGCGCGTCTCCGCAATCCAGTGCAGCACGAACGCCAGCACCATCGTGCTCAGGAAGCCGGCCACCGTCCACTCCAGGCCGCCGAGCCGGGCACCGAGCAGCGACAGGAGCGTGCCGGCGTAGGCGGCGAGAACCACGGGCCGCAGCGACCGGATCATGAGCGCGTACTCGTGCAGCGCGAGCACCGCCGCAATTGCGGCGAGCGCGAACAGCCACCAGCCACCGAGGTACACGATCCCGAGCACGAGCGGCACGCCGCCGAGCGCGACCAGGACGCGCGAGACGAGTTGACTCACTAGCGCCCGCCGAAGCGGCGCCTGCGGCTGGCGTAGTCGTCGAGAGCCGCCCGAAGCTCTTCCTGGCCGAAGTCCGGCCAGAGCGTGTCGACGAAGACGAGTTCGGCGTAGGCGAGTTGCCACAGGAGGAAGTTCGAGATCCTCAGCTCGCCTGACGTGCGGATGAGCAGATCGGGGTCCGGCATCTCCGGCGCATTCAGGTACGACGCGAACGTCTCCTCGTCGACCGCAGCGCCTGCGGCTACCGCGCGGTTCGCGGCATCTACGATCTCGGCACGCCCGCCGTAGTCGAAGGCGATCCAGAGATTGAGGCGATGGTTTCCGTCCGTTTCGCGCTCGAGGGCCGCCATGCGCTCCCGCAACGCAGCGGGCGCTCGGTCACGGCGGCCGATGAAGCGCGTCCGGACTCCCTGACGGCGAAGGTCGGGCAGCTCGCGCTCGATCGTCTCCGTGAAGATCTCCATCAGGAGCTCGACCTCCGCAGGTGGGCGATTCCAGTTCTCCGTCGAGAATGCATACACCGCAAGCGAGTCGACGCCGAGGTCGATCGCCGCTTCGACCGTCCGGCGCAGCGCCTTCGTGCCGGCGCGATGTCCCGCTGCAATCGGCAGGCCGCGTTTGCGCGCCCAGCGTGCGTTGCCGTCCATGATGATCGCGACGGCGTGCGCCGCGTCCGGCAGGTCGGGCTCGGGCGCGGGCCTGACTTGCGTGAGCGTGCGAATCTTCGTGAGGAGGCTCATGTCTTTTCTTCTCTTCACCGAGCGCAGCGAAGGTCTTCCCTTCACCCGCGGAAAGTGCGAAGCACTTCTCGCGGCTAAACCTCCATGATTTCCCCCTCCTTGTGCTTGAGGAGGTCGTCGATCGTCTTCGTGTGCTCGTCCGTCAGCTTTTGCACGCGTTCTTCGGCACGATGCTCGTCGTCCTTGCCGACATCGCCCTTCGTCAGCTCCTTCAGGTGCTGCACCGTGTCACGCCGAACGTTTCGCACCGCGATCCTCCCCTCCTCCGCGATCTTCCGTACGACCTTGACGAGTTCCTTGCGGCGCTCTTCGGTCGGCTGAGGCATCGGCAGCCGCACCAGCTTGCCGTCGTTGGACGGGGTCAGGCCGAGGTCCGACTCCAGGATCGCCTTCTCGATCGACTTGATCGAGCTCGGGTCGAACGGCTGGATCGTGAGCATGCGCGGCTCCGGCACGTTGATCGTCGCCAGCTGCTTCAGAGGCGTCTGCTGGCCGTAGTAGTCGATCTGAACCCGGTCCAGCAGCGCAGCCGAGGCGCGGCCGGTGCGCACGGTGTTGAACTCCGTGCGGGTGTGCTCCACGCTCGCATCCATCCGCTTCTCGGCGTCCTGGATCAGCTCGTCAACCGTGGCCATCAGCGTTCCTCCTTCGCCGGGGTCGAGATGATCGTTCCGATCCGTTCTCCTTCGAGCACGCGGCGGATGTTGCCGGGCGCGAGCTGAAAGACGTAGATCGGCAGATTGTTGTCCATGCAGAGCGACAGTGCCGTGGTGTCCATCACCCGGAGGCTGAGCTCGATCGCCTCACGGTGGGTCAGCTCGGGCAGGAACTCTGCATCGGGGTCGACTCGCGGATCCTCCCCGTAGACGCCCTGCGTGCCGTGCTTCGCCATCAGGATCGCGTCCGCGTTGATCTCCAGAGCCCGCAGAGCGGCCGCTGTGTCGGTGGTGAAGAACGGGTTGCCCGTCCCGGCAGCGAAGATGACGATGCGGCCTTTCTCCAGATGGCGGATCGCTCTCCGGCGGATGTACGGCTCGGCTACCTCCTTGAGCTCGAGCGCCGAGAGGATGCGGGTAGGGGCTCCGCGATCCTCGATGGCGTCCTGCAACGCAAGAGCATTCAGAACCGTCGCGAGCATGCCCGCGTAGTCGGCGGTTGCCCGGTCCATCCCTTCGGCCGCCGCGGACATCCCGCGGTAGATGTTCCCCGCGCCGACGACGAGCGCCATCTCGACGCCTGTCGAGTGGACTTCGAGGATCTCTTCCGAAATCGCGTCGATCGTCTTGCGATCCATGCCGTACTCGCGGTCGCCCATCAGCGACTCGCCTGAGAGCTTCAGCAGGATGCGGCGGAACATCGACCGCGCCTCGCCCGGCGCGGCAGGCGTTTCTTCGGACTGGACCGTCACCCGGCCAGCTCGAACCGCTCGAACTCGAGCACCTCGGCACCCTCGTCCTGCAGAGCGTCGCCGACCTTCTTGGACGAGTCGTGAATCCAGTCCTGGTCGACCAGGACCTGGGATCCGTAGAAACGCTTGTTGAGCATCCCCTCGACGATCTTCTCGCGGGCCTGTTCCGGCTTCGACTGCACCTCGTCCGAGCTCGTGTAGATCTCACGCTCCTGCGTCACCGTTTCTTCCGGAACGTCCTCGCGGCCGATCCAGCTCGGCTTCATGGCCGCGATGTGCATCGCGACCTTGCGGGCGAGGTCGTCGGAGCCGCCGCGCAGCTGGAGCAGGACCCCGATCTTGTTTCGCGGCGGATGGGCGTACGCGGCGATGAGCCCGCCGTTGACCGCTTCGAAGCGCGCCGTCCCGGCAACGGCGATGTTCTCTCCAAGCCTGCTCACGAGCTGCACGCGCTCCGCCTCCAGCTCGGCCTCCGCGCCGGGGCCGTTCGTCTCGACCGCCTCGAGCACCTTCTTGGCGAAAGCCAGGAACTCGTCGTTGTTCGAGACCGGCTCGGTCTCGCAGCCGACGGCGACCATCGTGCCGCGCTTGCTGTCGTCCGCCAGCCTGTACCCGACCTTTCCTTCGGGCGTGGCCCGATCGGAGCGCTTGGCCGCACCGGCCATGCCCTTCTCGCGCAGGAGGCGCGCGGCGGCCTCCAGGTCGCCGTTCGTCTCCTGCAGCGCGCGCTTGCAGTCCATCATCGGCGCGCCCGTCTGGTCGCGGAGCTCCTTGACGAGCGCGGCGGAGATCTCAGCCATCGGTGCGCACCTCCTCGGCGACCGGGTCGGACACCTGCTCCTCCGCGGTTGTCGCCTCCGGCGGAGCCGATGCCTCTGCCGGCGGGGCCGATGCCTCTGCCGGCGGGGCCGGTGCGTCTGCCGGTGGTGCTTCCGAGGCGCCGTTCGTGGCCGGCGGCGTGAAGTCCGCCGGTGTCGCCTTCTGCTGCCCCGCGGCGATGCCGTCGGCGATCGCACGCACGATCAGGTCGCACGAGCGGATCGCGTCGTCGTTGCCTGGGATCACGTAGTCGGCTTCATCCGGATCGCAGTTGGTGTCGACGAGAGCGACGACCGGCAGACCGAGCCGCCGTGCCTCGCGGACCGCCAGCTGCTCCTTGCGCAGATCGACGATGAAGACGGCGTCGGGCTGCCGCTTCATGTCGGCCACTCCGCCGAGATTCTCCTCGAGCTTCTCCAGCTCGCCGAGCATCGAAATCCGCTCCTTCGCGGGCAGCAGATCGAGCTGACCCTCCTGCTTCAGGCGTCGAAGCTCGTGCAGCCGGTCGATGCGGTCGGAGATCGTGCGCCAGTTCGTCAGCAGGCCTCCGAGCCAGCGATGGTTGACGTACGGCATGCCGACGCGCTTCGCCTGCTCCTCGACAGCGCCCTGGCTCTGCTTCTTGGTTCCGACGAACAGAACCGAGCCGCCGCGTTCGGCGATGTTCCGGGCGAACTCGTATGCCTCCTCTAGCAACTGCAGGGTCTGCTGGAGGTCGATGATGTAGATGCCGCCCCGCTCCGTGAAGATGAAGCGGCGCATCTTTGGGTTCCAACGGCGTGTCTGGTGACCGAAGTGGACTCCGGCCTCCAGCAATTCGCGCATAGAGACGACGGCCATCGGGATCGATTCCCCTTTCTGGTTGTGTGAGCGTTACTTCCGGCGGGCCTGGCTGGAACCGGCATCCGTCGAACGCCGGCACCGCCACCCAAGCTGATCCGCCGGGTCGGGTGCGAAAACCGCTGCATTCTAGCGGCTAGTGCTCGCTGCGGCTGCGTTCCAGGGCGGAAGCCAGATCCTCCGGCAGCGGCGATACACCCTCTATCCGCTCTCCCGTAAACGGATGCGGGAACGCCAGCTGGCCCGCATGCAGGAACTGGCGCTCGAGCCCCAGCTCGCGCGGCCGGCCGTAGACAGGATCGCCGGCCACCGGGAGATCGATCGCGGCCAGGTGGACGCGGATCTGGTGGGTGCGTCCCGTCTCGAGCTGCACGTCGAGGAACGAATGCCGCGGGAGGAGCTCGACCACCTCGAAGTGCGTGACCGCCTCGCGCGGCGTGTCCGTGTCGAGCGAGTGCCTGAACGGATCGCGGCGATCGCGTCCGATCGGCGCTTCGATACGGCCGCGGCGCGAGCGTGGGTGGCCGACCACCAGTGCCGCGTAATGGCGTTCGAGCTGACGCCGGCGCAAGAGTCCCTGCAGCCGGCGGTGGGCTTCCTCGGAGCGGGCGACGACCATCAGGCCGGAGGTGTCCCGGTCGAGCCGGTGCACGATCCCCGGCCGTTCGACGTCTCCACCGGCGATGTCGCGCGTAAGCAGTCCATGGACCAGCGTCCCAGAAGAGTGTCCGGGCGCGGGGTGAACGACGAGCCCCGCAGGCTTGTCGACCACCACGAGGTGCTCGTCTTCGTACTCGATCCGGAGATCCATCTCCTCGGGGGTGAGCTGCTCGGGCTTGCGCTCCGGCGGCTCGAACTCGACCTCCGCACCGCCGGACAGGCGGTGGCTCTTGCCGAACGTGTCCCCGTCCACCTTCACCCTGCCCGCCTCGAGGAGCCGTTCGGCGACGCTACGAGATCCGACTTCCGGCAGCGAGGCGAGAAAGCGGTCGAGCCGCTCGCCCGCGGCCTCCTCAGGAACGCGTTGCTTCACGCACGCGCCGAGGCTTGGCCGCGTTGCGGTCCGAAACCACGAGCGCGAGCAACAGCGCCGCGACACCGACAACGATGAAGGTGTCAGCGAGGTTGAACGCAGGCCAGTAGCGCAGGTCGAGGAAGTCCGTGACGTGGCCGAGCCGGACGCGATCGACCAGGTTCGAGAGGCTGCCCCCCATCACGAGCCCGAGCGCCACCGGCAGGATCGGATGACGAGACCCAGAGCGGGCGAAGAAGTAGAGCATCCACGCGACGGCCAGGGACGTCAGCAGGATGACGATCGGTGTCGCGCTCGAGAACAGCCCGAAAGCGATGCCGGAGTTGGTGACGTGGTGGATCGAGAACGGTCCCGCGACGTGCACCTCGTCGAAGAGATCAAGGCGCGTCGTCACGATCGCTTTCGTCAGCTGATCCGCCCCCAGCGCCGCTAGCACGACCGTGGCGAGGCTCGCCCACTGCGGCCAGGTCGCACCGAGCTGACGCTCCGCGACGGAGATCGGCGTCAGACCATCCGTCGTCGAGCCGACGCGAACCTCAGCCGCGCGCGGCGACGCGCGTTCGGTCACCGCCGTTCTCGCTCGCGCTGGCAGTCGATGCAGAGCGTCGCCCACGGTAGAGCCTCGAGCCGCTCCTCCGGAATCGCCTTGCCGCAGCTCGAGCAGAGGCCATACGAGCCCTCCTCGATGCGCTTCAGAGCCGCGTCGATCTCCCCCAGTACGTGCCCGGAGTTCTCCTCGAGCGTGTAGTCGAGCTCCCGGTCGTACGTTTCCGTCGCCGTGTCGGCGAGATGGTTGTCGTACACCGCGTCCTCGCCCGTCTCGTCGCGCATCGAACCGGGATGGTCCGCGTGGAGGTTCTCGATCGCTGCTTCGACCCGGCGCCGCTCCTCGAGCAGCGCCTCGCGGAACCGGTCGACGTCGATGACGCTCATGGGCCGACCTCTGGTCCATGAGCCGGGGAAGGGGCGAAGGGGGAAACCGGGAGGTTTCCCCCTATTTCCTCCTCAGCGCACGCGGCGATCTCAGCGGCGCGTTCGCTGAGGCGTACCTTCAAGAAGGGGGCTCGTGGGGGAAACATGGTTTCCACCACGGGAGCGAGCCGAAGGTGAGCGACGCTCACCGACTTTGCTTTCCGACGGCGGACGACAAGCGCCTCTCGATCTGAGACGGACCGAGACCTGCCAGTTCGACGATCTTGTCCCTCCCACCGTGCCCCGAAACCAGCGTCACGGCGTCGCGCGGCACCGAGAGAGTCTCGGCGAGCAGCCGGACGAGGGCCTCGTTCGCGCGCCCGCCTTCAGGCGCGGCGGTGACGCGGACCTTCCAGCCTTCCCCATGGCGGCCGAAGACACCGGCGCGCGTCGCACCCGGCGACACACGCAGCCGCAGGCGCGTGGACACGGCTTCCATTTGCTCAGTCTAGCTTCAGGCTGCCTTCTCTTCGGGCGCAGCAACGGCCTCCGCGGGCGGCTCCTCGTCGACCAGCGCAAGCGCGGACCGAAGCAACGAGCGCATCCGCCGGATCTCGTTCAGAAGGCGATCGTGGTCGCCACGCGCGTTACGCGTGATCGCCCGCGCCTCCGTCCTCGCCTCCTCCACGATGAGGTCCGCTTCTTTGCGGGCCTGCTCCTTGAGCCCGACCGACGCGCGCTCGGCGGAGATCAGCGTCGTCCGGAGAAGCGCTTCGAGCTCGCGGAAACGACCGAGGTCCGACTCGAGCTGCTCGACTTTGTCAGCGAGGTCGGCGCGCTCGCGCCAGACGTCTTCGAAGCTGACCGCGATTTCCTCGAGCAAGGCATCGATGAAGGCCCTGTCGTAGCCACCGATGAAGGTCTTCTCTGGTTTCAGGTGCCTGATTTCGACGGGGGCAAGTGCCATAGTGGTCTCCCCTTTCAGTGCAGACGTTCGAGAATGCTCGTGATCACTGCGAGCAGGATGTAGAGAAACGCCACGCCGACGACCGGCGACAGATCGAGCGGGCCGAAGGTCGGCAGAATGCGGCGCCAAAGGCGCAGATACGGATCGCAGACGTCGTAGAGGAAGCGCTGAATCCGGTTCAGCCAGATCGAGTAGGGCAGCCGCACCCACATGGTGATGATGTAAGCCAGGATCAGCAGCGAGTAGACGTAGATGAAAACTCGCACGAAACTCTCGACGTTGGAGACCACGTCGTAGAGCAAGCCGAGCATGGCGCCGGCGGCCATTGTCCGTTGTTCGGCCCTGCGGGCCCTTCTCCTCGTCCTTACGCCTGATTGAAGAAGCCGCCGCGCTCGAGCAGGCGCGCGCGCTCTTCCGCAGAGACCTCGACGTTGCGCGGCGTGAGGAGGAAGACCTTGTCGGCGACGCGCTGCATGCCGCCGTCGAGCGCGTAGGTCAGCCCACTCGCGAAGTCGATCAGGCGCTTGGACAGATCCTGGTCCGAGCTCTGTAGATTCAGGATGACGGGGATCGACTCCTTGAACTTGTCCGCGATCTGCTGCGCGTCGTTGAAGCTGCGGGGAATCACGAGATGGACGCGGACCGAGGCAGGCGAGGGAACCGCCGCGACGCGGGGGCGCAGGACGGCGGTGCGCTCGTTCGCCGGCTCCGGATCGGTCCAGTCGTCGAACTCCCGCTCCCGGTCCCGCCGACGCGGTGCGAGGCGGCGGACGTTCGGACGCTCGGCGTAGCTCCGCTGGAGGTCCTCGTCCGTGACGTAGCCCTCCTCGTCCCAGTCCTCCTCCTCGGCGATGCCGAAGTAGACCAAGGTCTTGTTCCAGACGTCTGCGAAGCCCATGTCGCGCGAAATGTTACTCCCCGTACAGGATTGAGCCCACGCGGACAAGGGTCGCTCCCTCCTCTGCTGCGACCCGGTAATCCTGGCTCGTCCCCATCGAAAGCTCCTTCAGTCCATGCTGCTCGGCGAGTTCGCGCAGCTGCCGGAAATACGGTCGCGAGGACTCGGGATCCGAGGTCTCGGGCGGCATCGTCATCAGTCCGCGAACGTGCGGATAGAGATCAATGAAACGCGGCAGCTCTCCCAGGGGAATTCCCGCCTTCGTTCCCTCGCCGGCGAGGTTGATCTCGAGCAATGCCGGAATCGTGAGACGCCGGGCAGAGGACTCCGAGTCCAGCGAGTGCACGAGCTCGCACATCGCGTTGACGACCTTCACCTTGTTCGACTGCAGGTGGCCGATGAAATGCCAGCGGAACCTCTCGCCGAAGTCCGCGTGCTTGCGCTCGAGATCCTGCGCGCGGTTCTCCCCGACCACGTCGATGCCCGCCTCCGCGAGGACTCCCATCTCTTCGACCGATACGTACTTGGTGGCGGCGACGATCGTCACCCCGTCACCGATCTCGCTGCGGATGCGCTCGTAGTTCGCACGCACGCTTTCAGGCGACGTAGCCGATCACTCCCTGGCGTCCGGTAACTCCGCCATCGCGGCGGTGTGAGAAGAAGCGATCGGGATCGCAGGCCGTGCAGAGGTCCAGGCGCTCCACCGACTCGACCCCCGCCTCGCGCAGCACGCGCTCACTGACGGTCCAAAGATCGAGATTGCGTCCTTTGACGGCGCCGCGACCGAAACGCGCGCGATACGCATCCGCGATCTCGCCTCCGACCTCGTAGCAGCAGGGGCCGATCCCCGGGCCGACGACTCCCGCGAGCCTGCCACCGACAGCCGCGACGCCTGCCTCGACGATGCCCTCCAGCAGTCCAAGCCTCCCGGCGTGAAGTAACGCGAGCCCGGCACGCCCGTTGAGGCGCGCGAGCACGATCGGCAGACAATCCGCGGTCACCTTCAGCATCGGCACGCCGGGCTCTTCGGTCCAGAGCCCGTCGCCCTCCCGGCTGCGCTCGCCCGCCTCTGCGCGATTGACAGTGGCCGCGTGTACCTGCCGGTTCATCGCAAGCCGCGCGAGATCGGCTCCGGCCGCTACGCAGAGTCTCCGGCGGTTCTCCTCGACGTTGTCCGGGGAGTCCTCGGTGAGCAGGCCAAGGTTCAGCGAGGCGAACGAACCGTCACTGACCCCGCCCTGCCGGGTCGAGAATGCAACCTGATACGGACCCGGCGTGTCCCAACGAATCAAAGCGGTGGTCACGGCAGGGCTCGCCCCGCCCGCTCGAGGAGCTCGGCGCGCGTATTCAGGGACGGGTCTTCGACGACCGCGTCGAGCAACGTCTCGAGCGCCTGGCCGAGCTCCGGCCCCTCGCGATAGCCGAGCTCGATCAGGTCCGCACCGTCAATAGCGAGATCCGCCATGCGATAGGGGCTGTTGCGTTCCTGCTCCAGCAGCTCGCGTAACCGCGCGAGAGCGGCGAGCTCTTCCGGCTCTACCTGCTTCCCCCGCAGGTCCGCCTCTTTATGCGCAACGAGGTCGAACGCGAGTTCGTCGCCGTGCTCACGGAGGAAGCGGCGTGCGAACAGCGCGTCCACGCCGTCCAGAGGAAACGCATGCGCACGCACAAGGTGCGTCACGTGCGTTCGCAACCGGTTCGGGTAGCGCAGCCGGCCGAGTGCGGCCGAGGCGAGCTCGGCGCTTCGCGCCGCATGGCTGCCGTTCGCGCCCGGTTTACCGAGATCGTGGAAGAGCGCACCCAGCCGGACGGCCAACGGCGCACCGGCGTCGGCCGCAGCCTGGACGACCGTGAAGATGTGCTCGTCGAGCGGGAGATACTGCCGGTCGCCCTTCTGTTCGAATCCGATCGCCGCTTCGAACTCGGGCAGGACCGCGACGAGCACGCCCGTGTCGCGTGCAAGCACGAGTGCCTTCGAGGGATCGCGCCCGAGCAGCAGCTTCGACAACTCGCCCATTCCGTCCGCGTGCAAGCCGCCTCCGATGCGTTCGCCGGACACGAGACGGACGCTTCCGGCTTCTTCGCGCATCTGCCGAACGGTCTCCTCGTCAGGCTCGAGATCGAGTTGCGACACGAGCCGCAGCCCGCGGACCAGTCGCAGAGGATCTTCGGCGAAGCTGTTCGGACGGACGGTCCTCAGCACGCGGCGCTCGAGATCGGCGGCACCGCCGAACGGATCGACAAGCTCGTCCGTGTCGAGCCGCCGGGCCATCGCGTTCACCGTGAAGTCCCTGCGCCCCATGTCGTCCTCGATCGAGAGCGACGGGTCGGCGACGATCTCGAAGTCGTGCCGCCCGGGACCGGTGCTCCGCTCGGCCCGCGGCGGCGCGAACTCGATGCCTGCCGGTGCCAGGAGCCGAAGCTCGGCGTCTTTGGGATAGAGCCTGGCCCCCACCTGCCGCCCGGCGACCTCGAGGTCTTCGACGCGTCCGTATGGCTCGAGCGCTGCGCGGAGACCGTCGTAGTCCACACCGGGAACGACGAAGTCCGCGTCCTTGGACTCCAGCCCCGACAACTCGTCACGCACCGCGCCGCCGACCAAGTATGCGTCGAGCCCGAGCCCGCGCACGAAGTCCTCGATGCTGCGGTGCATTCCGACCTACGCCAGGGCGATGGCCTCGATCTCGACGAGGGCGCCGGACGGCAGCTTGGCGACCTCGACGGTCGAGCGTGCGGGCGGTTGGTCGCCCACGTGCTTCGCGTAGACCTCGTTCATCCCAGAGAAGTCGTCGAAGTGCTGGAGGAAGACGGTCGTCTTGACGAGCCGGTCCATCCCGGTCCCGGCAGCTTCGAGGATCGCCTTCAGATTCGTGAGCGCCTGTTCGGTCTGCTCCTGAATCGTTTCTCCGGCCATTTCGGCGTGATCGGGCGTGATGCCAACCTGTCCCGCGACGAACACGAGCCCCGCCCCCTTGATCGCCTGCGAGTACGGCGCACCCTGGAACGGTGCGGGCGCCGCCTCCGTGCGCACGACCTCCTTCATTCGTCCTCCCTCCTCCGCGGCCGGCACGCCTGGGCCAACGCGACGCCGAGTGCCTTGAAGATCGCCTCCAGCACGTGCTGTGTGTCGGTGCCCTCGACCAGACGCACGTGCAGGGTCAGTTGCGCCGATTGCGCCAACTCGTCGAGGAAGCGCGCCGCGAGATCGCCGGCCAGCCCGGCGATCCTCGCCTCCGACAGGTCGACGTTCGAAACGAGCAACGGGCGGCCCGACGCCTCGAGGACAACCTGCGCAAGCGCCTCGTCGACGGGAATGATCCCGGACCCGTGGCCACGCACACCCTCGGCGCGAAGGGGCTCGAAGAGCGCTTCACCGAGCGAGCGGCCGGCCGCAGTGATCTCGATCTCGGGACTGCCGGGCTCGACGTCGAGCGAGAGGTCGAACGAGGCGTAGCTTGCGAGCAGCGTCAGCAGGTGGTTGAGCACCGGGACCCCGGTGCCGACGTTCGTCTGTCCTCGTCCCGAGACGTTCAGCCGCGCGCTGGCCCGCCCCTGTCCTGTCGCAGCCATGACGACGGAGCGTACAAGAAGGGCCTCCTGGCGCTTGACGCCGATGGCGGCGTTAGCTCTCGACGCGCTCGATGTGCGCGCCGAGCGTGCGCAGGCGCTCGTCGATTCGCTCGTAGCCCTTGTCGATCTGGTAGACGGCGCCGATCGTCGACGAGCCTTCGGCGCAGAGGCTCGCCAGCAGCATCGCCATCCCGGCGCGGATGTCGGGGCTCTCCATCCGCTGGCCCGTCAGCTTCGCCGGCCCGGTCACGACCGCGCGATGGGGGTCGCAGAGGATGATCCGTGCGCCCATGCTGACCAGCTTGTCCGTGAAGAACAGCCGGTTTTCGAACATCTTCTCGAACATGAGCATCGTTCCGGCCGCCTGAGTGGCGACGGTCAGCGCGACCGAGGTGAGATCGGATGGGAAGGCCGGCCACGGTCCGTCCTCGATCTTGGGCACGTGACCACCGAGGTCGTCCTGGACGACCAGCTCCTGCCGAGGCGGAACCCGCACGAATCCGTCGCCGGGCTCGACGTGCACGCCGAGCTTCTCGAACGCGTGCAGGATCGACACGAGGTCGGCGTTCTTGACGCCGTCGATGGTGACGTCCCCGCCGGTGATCGCTGCCAGGCCGATGAAGCTGCCCACTTCGATGTGGTCGGGGCCGATCTCCCACTCGCCACCGTGAAGCGACTCGACGCCGTTGATGCGCAGGACGTTCGCCTCGATGCCTTCGATCTGCGCGCCAAGCGAGACGAGGAACCGGCACAGATCCTGGACGTGAGGCTCGCACGCTGCGTTGCCAATCACAGTTTCACCTGCAGTGAGCACGGCCGCCATGACGGCGTTCTCCGTCGCCATCACACTCGCTTCGTCGAGGAAGATGTGCTTGCCGCGCAGCGAGCTCGCGCGCATCTCGTACCGGCGCCCGACTTCGATGTGCGCGCCGAGCTCGGCGAACGCGTGAATGTGCGGGTCGAGCCGGCGTCGGCCGATCACGTCGCCGCCCGGCGGCGGGACGCTCACACCGCCGAGCCGCGCCAGGAGCGGACCGGCCAGGAGGAACGAGGCGCGCATCCGGCTGCAGAGCTCCTCGTCGAGCTCCTGCTTCGTCACCTCCGCAGCCTGGACATGGACCTCGTTCGGGCCGATCCACTCCGCTTCCGCGCCAACGTCGTTCAGCAGCTCGAGCATCGTCTCGACGTCGGCGATGCGCGGGACGTTGCGCACCACCACCCCCTCGGTGGTCAGAAGACAGGCGGCCAGGATCGGCAGTGCGCCGTTCTTGTTGCCGGCTGCCTGAATTCGGCCGGAGAGCGGTCGCCCACCCTCGATCACGAAGGCTTCCGCCGCGCGCCCGATGACGGCGGTCTGAGACATCGCGGTAGCCTACCCACGTCTTGGAGACCACACGCGAACGGGCCTGGGAGACGCTCACGACGTACACGAAGAGCGAGGCGCTCCTGCGCCACGCGCTCGCGGTCGAGGCTTCCACAGCCTGGTATGCGCGTCAATTCGGCGAGGACGAGGAGCTCTGGCGCGTCGTCGCGCTCCTCCACGACTTCGACTATGAGATCCATCCCACTCTCGACCAGCATCCCCAGGACGGCGCTCCGATTCTGCGCGAGGAGGGCTATCCCGAGGAGGTGATCGAGGCGGTGCTCTCACATGCCGAGCACCTGGCGTTACCGCGCAACACGAAGCTGAAACAGTCACTGTTCGCATGCGACGAGCTGTCCGGCTTCATCCACGCGTGCGGGCTCGTCCGACCGGCCGGGCTCGACGGCCTCGAGCCGAAGTCGGTGAAGAAGAAGCTGAAGCAACCGTCCTTCGCGTCCGGCGTTCACCGGGACGAGGTGTACGCCGGCGCCGAAGGGCTCGGACTCGAGCTCGACGATCACATTCGCAACGTGGTCGCGGCACTCCAGCCCATCGCGTCGCAGCTCGGGCTCCGCACCGCGGAGACCGCAGAGGCGTCATGAGCCCGACGGAACCCTGCTCGATTCTGTACGCGCTGCCTCCCGAGCAGTAACGCTTACCGCGCGAGCCCGGCGACGAGTCGCTCGACGTCCTCGTCGTTCGTCCACCAGCCGCATGACGCGCGGAGCCAGCCGGTCCGCGGCAGGTCACGCACGACGACACGCTGCTCATAGAGGCGAGCCGCGTCCTCGGCGGGCTCGCCAGGCGGAACGAACGACACGAGCGTCGCCTGCCCCGGTTCACTCACGACCTCGAACTGGCGCGCGAGCGCGTCGCGACATCGCGCAGCCATCTCGGCGGCACGCTCGAATCGCCAATCCGGCGCGGCCTGCAGCGCCGCTTCGAGGCCGGTCAGGTACGGCGGTGAGATCCAACCGGAGTCGAAGCGCGCGGCACCTGCACGCGGGACGAAGCGCCCGTCCGGTTCGATCGACGTTTGGGCGAAGTACGTCGGAATCGAGATGCGCAGCGCTTCCGGGTCGCGGACGTACAGGGCGCCGGTCGGGTCCGGACCGCACAGCCACTTCTGGCACGACACGGTGTAATAGTCCAGGTCGCCCACGGCGACGGGAATCGCACCAACAGACTGTGCGCCGTCCACCAGCACCGGCAGTCCCGTTTCGCGCCTGAGCTCGTGCACGGGCATGACCTGCCCGGTCGTCCACAGCACGTGCGACAGCGCGATCAGGCGGGTGCTCGAGTTGACGGACGACAGGATCGTTTCGAGCGCGCTTTCCGTCGGCCTCGCTGCCACCTCGGCGACGCGCACGCGGGCCCCGGACACGCTCAGCGGCAGGAGAAGTCCGGGATGCTCGGAGTCGGTCGTGACGACCTCGTCGTCCGGCCCGAGATCGAGGCCCGAGACGACGACATTGCAGCCGTCGGTCGTCGAGCTCAGCAACGCGACCCGATCCGCCGTCGTCCCGATCAGGGCGGCAAGGTCCTCCCTCACCCGCTCGCGCAGCGCCAGCATGCTCTCGAACCACCGCCGTCCGCCACGACCCTGCTCCTGGTCGTAGCGCGCCCGTTCCTCCATGGCCGTGAGCGTCGCGCGCGACAGCGGCCCGAGCGTGCCCGCGTTGAGGTAGGCGAACCGTTCGAGGACCGGAAACTCCGATCGGGCCTGCTCGTGGGTCATCCGACCCTCAGGTCCACGGGCGCGTGATCCGAGAGGAAGCGTCCTTCGTGCAGCCGGCGATCGGCCTCCCAGCGGTCCGGCTCGCCGACGGGCAGCCCGCGTGCGAGCACGTGGTCGATCCCGGTCGGCGTCGCGCCGGAGAAACCCCAGTCGGACTTGGCCAGCTCGCGAAGCGTCCGGGACGTTCGAAGGCTGACGTTGAAGTCGCCGCAGAGTAGGATCGGTTCGTCCGGCTTCGCGAACCCGTCGACGAAGACGGCTGCCCGCAGCAACTCGGCGTCCGCCAGACGCTTGTCCGCGTTGCCGGTTGCATGGAGATTGGCGACGACGAAGGTTCCCTCCTCTCGTTCGACGCGGAGGGCCTGGCAGACGCGGCGCTCCTTCGCCCAGGCCAGCCTCTGCACGAGGCCGAGCTCGAGCTGGCGCGCCTGAGCACGTCGGAAGGTGAACGGATTCAGCGGCACGTGCCGATGCTCGACGACGCGCAGGCCGGGACGAAGGAGGATCGCATTTGCCTGCCCGGTGAAGGCCGAGCGAAGCAGGCCGTGGTGCAGGTCGGTCAGGACACGGCCGACCTCGGCATTCGAAGGCAGCGGGCCGATTCGAGGACGCCGTGCAACGTCCGCCACGGCGGTCATGCCGCTCCAGTCGTCGAGCTTGCGGATCGCCCAGACGGGTACCTCCTGGAGGCAGAGGACGTCGGGCCGGTCCTCGCTCGCGAGGCGGACCATCTCTTCCAGAAACGCCTCGCGTCCGGGCGGCTTCGTATTCCCGTGGAAGAGGTTCCAGGTCCGGACAAGCAGGCGTTCTACTGTACTGCGGGTGCACGTCGTGATTGCGGATCCGCCGGCCTTCACGCCGGCCTACGACCACGCGCTGGCATCCGCCCTTGCGCGCGCCGGTGCCGACGTGGAGCTCGTGACGTCGCGCTTTCGTTTCGGAGAAGCGCCGTCGCCCGATGGGTATCGGCGCAGCCAGGCGTTCTACCCCCTGTCATCGCGTCTGTTTCGACGCTCACGGCTGCGGGTTCCGCTGAAGGTCGCGGAACACGTGCCGGGAACGTTCGCGCTCTTGCGCCGCCGTCCCGACGTGCTCCATCTGCAGTGGCTCGCCGTACCGGAGCTCGACCGCTTCCTGCTGCGTCCCCGCTGCCCGGCCGTGTTCACGGCACATGACCTCTTGCCGCGCCGAACCGCTTCGAAGCGGTCACTCTGGCGCCTGCTGCTCGCGCGGTTCGATCGCGTCGTCGTGCACAGCGAGCAGGGCCGCGAGACGCTCGCCGACCTCGGTGTCGAGGCGCACGTCATTCCACACCCAGTCTTCCCGAGTGACCCGCAGCGTGCGGACGACGGGCGCACGCTGCTCTCGCTGGGGACGATCCGCCCGTACAAAGGGCTTGCGGACGCGATCGCCGCAACCAAGATGATCGACGGCGCACGTCTCCTGGTCGCGGGCGACCCGCTCGAACGGGTGGATGGGTATCGGCGGCAGGCGGGCGACATCGCCGAGTGGCGGCTCGGTTACCTGCCGCAGAGCGAACTGGAACAAGCACTCGGCGAAGCGACCGTCGCGCTGTTTCCGTACCGGCCGGAGCTCGATCAAAGCGGTGCGCTGCTCCAGGCGCTTGGCGCCGGCGTGCCTGCGGTTGCATACGACGTCGGCGGGATTGCGGAGCCGATCGAGCGGTTCGGTGCGGGCCGCGCGGTGCCGGCCGGCGACGTCGAGGCGCTCGCCGACGCTGCACGCGAGCTCCTGGACGACCCGGTCGCGCTCGAGTCCGCCCGTGCCGGCGCGCGCCGCGCCCGCGAGACCCTGACGTGGGACGCCGCGGCCGAGGCGCACCTCTCCCTGTATAGGGAACTGGCGTGAGGTTCAGGCGAGCCCGCTTCGCCGACACCGTGAACCGGCAGCTGGACCTGTTCGAGCGGGAGCGCGGTGGTCTGGTCGACGACTGTGTTGCCGCCGAGCGCGCGTACAACCAGGCGCCTCGCGACGAGGCGGAGGAGCGCTACGGCGACTACGTCGACCTCGTGGAGACCGGGACGGAGCTGCTCGCCGATCTGCGCGACAACTTTGCTGCCACACTCGGCGAGGACGTGGTCGACGAGTACGAAGAGACATTCAACCGAGCCGTGCTGAGGCGTTTCCGCCGCTTCGCGCTCGAGATCGAGGACCGTTGATGGCACGAATCGAGGACTACGGGCTGATCGGCGATCTCCAGACTGCTGCGCTCGTCGGCCGCGACGGCTCGATCGACTGGGCCTGCTTCCCGCGCTTCGACTCGGGCGCGTGCTTTGCCGCCCTGCTCGGCACCGCGGACCACGGCCGCTGGATCGTCGCGCCGCGAACCGACAGCTGGCAGGCAGGCCGCCGTTATCGCCCGCGGTCGCTCGTCCTCGAGACGGAGTGGGAGACCGACGACGGCTCCGTGCGCGTGATCGACTTCATGCCGCCGCGGGGCAAGGCGCCTGACATCATCCGGATCGTCGAAGGCGTGCGCGGCAAGGTGGAGATGAGCTCCGAGCTCGTGATCCGCTTCGACTACGGGTCCACGATTCCGTGGGTGCGGCGAATCGCCGACGGGCGCATCGCCGTCGCCGGGCCCGACGCGCTCTGCTTCCGCACGCCGGTGGAGAACCGGGGCGAGAACATGCGGACGATCGGCGAATTCACCGTGCGCAAAGGCGATCGCGTGCCGTTCGTCCTGACGTGGTATCCATCGAACGAGCGGCCGCCGAGGGCGATCGACGCCGAGCACGCGCTCCAGGAGACGCTCGACTACTGGGAGGACTGGGCGGATCGCTGCACCTACCGCGGCAAGTGGCAGGAAGAGGTCTACCACTCCCTCATCGTCCTCAAGGCGCTCACCTACGCACCCACGGGAGGCATCGTCGCCGCACCTACGACCTCGTTGCCGGAGAAGATCGGCGGTGAACGGAACTGGGACTACAGGTTCTGCTGGCTACGGGATGCGACGCTGACTTTGCTCGCATTCATCAACGCCGGCTACCTCGAGGAAGCACGGGCCTGGCGCGTGTGGCTCCTGCGCGCTGCCGCGGGAGATCCATCTGCGCTGCAGATCATGTACGGCGTGGCCGGAGAGCGACGGCTCGGCGAGTACACCGTTGACTGGCTTCCGGGCTACGAAGGCTCGAAGCCCGTCCGGGTCGGCAACGCCGCGTCACAGCAATTCCAGCTTGACGTGTACGGCGAGGTGATGGACGCCATGCACCAGGGGCGGGCGCACGACCTCGAACGGTCCAGCGCCGCCTGGTCGCTCCAACGTCGCATGCTGGGGTATCTCGAGAACGCGTGGAAGGAGCCCGACGAAGGGATCTGGGAGGTGCGCGGCCCGCGTCGTCACTTCACGCACTCGAAGGTCATGGCCTGGGTCGCTTTCGACCGGGGCGTTCAGGCGGTCGAACGCTTCGGCCGAGCAGGGCCCGTCGAGCGCTGGCGCGAGCTCCGCGCCGAGGTTCACAGAGAGGCCTGCGAGCTCGGCTTCGACGTCGATCTGAACTCGTTCACGCAGTCGTACGGCTCGAAGCGCCTCGACGCGAGCCTCCTGGTCATCCCGCTCGTCGGTTTCCTGCCGGCCGACGACGCGCGCATGATCGGCACTGTCGCAGCCATTCAGCGGGATCTGATGCGGGACGGGTTCGTGTACCGCTACTCGCACGACGAAGAAACGCGGAGCGTCGACGGGCTGCCTCCGGGCGAGGGCGCGTTTCTGCCTTGCACCTTCTGGCTCGCGGACAACCTCGCGCTCCAGGGCAGGCTCGACGAGGCAGAGGAGATCTTCCAGGGGCTCCTCGACCTGCGCACCGACCTCGGCCTGCTCGCGGAAGAGTGGGATCCGGACGCGCGCCGCCAGCTCGGCAACTTTCCGCAGGCCTTCACCCACGTCTCTCTGGTCAACGCCGCGTTCAACCTCGACCGGCTGGCGGAGTCGCCCATGACCCAGCGCGCGGAGGAGCAGGCGACTGACTACTGAGCTTGTATCCGTCAGCACGCTGTCCTACCATGCGACCGTCGTCAATCCACGGAGGGGTCCATGCGTCGAAGTACCTTGCTGGTCTCGCTTTTTGCTGCGCTGATGTTCGTCCTCCCGCTGGCTGCTCAAGGGGCCGGCGATGCCGGGGCCGACCGCTACATCGTCGTTCTCAAGAACGCCGTCGACCCGCAAGCCCTCGCGAACATCCACTCGAACAAGTACGGGGCGAAGGTCGACAACGTGTGGGGTCACGCCCTTCACGGCTACTCGGCCGTCATTCCGAACGATCGCGTTGCCTCGTTGCGGGCCGACTCGACCGTGTCCTACGTCGTGGCCGACGGCGAGGCCTCGATCACCGCGCAGACGATCCCATGGGGCATCGACCGGGTCGACGCAGATCTCAGCTCGACGAGGGCGGGCGACGGAACCGGTTCCGTCGGCAACACGAACGTCTACGTCATCGACACGGGTGTCGATCGCAACCACCCCGACCTCAACGTCATCTCGTTCGTGAACTTCGCCAAGGGCAAGAGCACCGATTGCAACGGCCACGGCACCCACGTCGCGGGCACGATCGCGGCCAAGGACGACACTCAGGGTGTCGTCGGGGTCGCGCCCGGCGCGCCCGTGTCTGCGGTGAAGGTGCTCAACTGCCAGGGCAGCGGCCAGTGGAGCTGGATCATCAGCGGGATCAACTGGGTCACCGCCAATCACGGCCCGAACGCCGTTGCGAACATGAGCCTCGGCGGCGGCGCGAACCAGGCCGTGGACGACGCGGTCCGTAACTCTGCCGCGAGCGGCGTCTTCTACGCGCTTTCCGCCGGCAACAGCGGCGCGGATGCCTGCATGCAGTCGCCCGCACGAGCGGGCGCCGGCACCAACAACGGGATCGCGACCGTCGCAGCGATCGACTCTGCAAACCGCGAGGCCTCGTTCAGCAACTACGGCCCGTGCGTCGACATCTGGGCGCCCGGCGTCGGCGTTCTCTCGACGTACGCGGGCGGCGGCTACAACACGCTGTCGGGGACATCGATGGCTTCACCGCATGTCTCCGGGGGCGGCGCGCTCTACCGCTCGCGGACTGCGGCAACGCCGTCAGGAGTGGAGGCCGCGCTGAAGAACGCAGCGGTCGCCACCGGCACGAGCAGCAAGGACGGCCGCGCGATCAGGGGCGAGAACGTCGGCGCGTTCTAGTGGCTAGCCGAGCCTGCCGGGCGCGTGCAACCGCCCGGCAGGCTTAACATATTGCCTTCTCTTCCGAGGGTTTCTAAGATCGGCCTTCCAACTGGAAGGAGGGGGGCATGAGCATGAAGTTGACTGCGCTGGCTGCGCTGTCGGTCGCTGCGTTCGTCGCGGCGTCCGGCGCGCCGGCAGGCGTCGTTTCGGGGCAGTACATCGTCGTTGCGAAGCCCGGCGCAGATGCCGCGGCGCTCGCGAGAAACCATGCGAACGCGAACGGGGCAGTCGTGTCGCACGTCTACACCCACGCTTTGCGGGGCTACGCAGCAACACTGTCGGCGGCAGGTCTCGCTGCCGTTCGTGCCGATCCACGCGTGGCTTACGTCGCGCCCGACCAAAATGTTGCAGCCGACGCGCCGGCTCCCGGGGCCCAGGTGCTCCCGACCGGGATCGACCGGATCGATGGCGAGCTCTCGAGCACTCGAGCCGGTGACGGAACGGGTGCGGTGAACATCAACGTCGCCGTTCTCGACACGGGGATCGATGTCCGTCATCCCGATCTCAACGTTGTCGGGGGTGTGAGCTGCATCAACAGCGCGTCCTTCGACGACGGCAACGGTCACGGCACACATGTCGCCGGGACGATCGCCGGGAAGGACGACGGCATCGGCGTGGTCGGCGTCGCCCCTGGCGCACGCCTCTGGGCAGTGCAGGTACTGAACAGCGCCGGCTCAGGGACGTTCTCGTCTGTCATCTGCGGTATCGACTGGGTGACCGCTCACGCCACAGCGCTCGGCATCGAGGTGGCGAACATGAGCCTCAGCGGGGGAGGCTCAGACGACGGAAACTGCGGTGCGACGAACGGGGATCCTTTCCACGCTGCGATCTGCAATTCCGTCGCAGCCGGAGTCACGTATGCCGTCGCGGCGGGTAACGGAGCGACGAACGAGGCGACGCGCGTCCCGGCGGCCTATGACGAGGTGCTGACGGTCACGGCAGTCGCCGATTTCGACGGGAAGCCCGGCGGACTCGGCTCGCCGACGTGCCGGTCCGACGAGGACGACTCGAACGCGAACTTCTCTAACTGGGCCGTATCCCGGGAGGACCAGGAGCACACGATCGCGGGTCCGGGCGTTTGCATCCTCTCGACCTGGAAGAACGGCGGTTACAACACGATCTCCGGCACGAGCATGGCGACGCCGCACGTGGCAGGCACGGCCGCTCTCTGTATTGCGGCCGGTTCCTGCGGCAACAGCCCAGCGCAGGTGATGCGACGGCTGCGAAACGACGCGTCGTCGTACACGAACAGGAATCCTGGCTACGGATTCCAAGGCGACCCCTTGCGACCGATCGAGGGGAAGTTCTTCGGGTATCTCACCCGTGCAGGTCTCTACTAGCTAGCGATGACCGAAATGGTGGGCGCCGGGCAGGCTGGCGCCCACCTCGGTCTCCTGCGAGATCTCCCGCGCAAGCGGGCCGAGCGTCTCGAGCGAGCGGACGAGCACGTTCTGGTTGCGTTCGATCCGCTCGAAACGGCCGCGTGCGAGGATGAGCGGCTCGCCGCGCACGATCGCGCGGTGCCGATCGTAAACCGAGGGCGGAACGATGAGGTTGACCGCTCCGAACTCGTCTTCGATCAGCATGAAGACGACACCGTTCGCGGTCGACGGCCGTTGCCGCGCGACGGCCATGCCGGCAATCGCGACCTGCGCGCGATTCGGAGCCGACTCGAGCTCGCGCGAGGAGAGGACGCCCGGCGGAAGATGCGCGCGCATGAGCTCCAGCGGATGGGTGCCGACCGAGAGGCTCGTCGTCCGGTAGTCCGCGAGCATCCGCTCCCAGACCGTCGGCTCGGGCAAGTCGGGTGTCGCAGCAGTGGGATCGAGCGGTAGCGCGAGCTGCTTCTCGTCACCGCCCGAGCCGGGGACGGTCTGCGAGCGCGGCACGAGCCCGAGCTGCCAGAGCAGCTGGCGGCGGGGTAGGCAAAAGCAGTCGCAGGCACCCGAGACGATCAGCGTCTCGAGCGCGTGCTCGGACAATTGCGTTCGCTGCGCAAGGTCGCGGATGCTCGCGAAGGGCCCGCCACGCTCGCGCTCCTCGACGACCGCCTTCGCCTCCTCTTCGCCGACTCCGTTCACGTAGTCGACGCCGATTCGAACGGCACCAGCTTCGACCGCGCACTTGTCGGAGCTGATGTTCACGTCCGGGGGTCGGGTCTCGACACCGCGCCGCTGGCCGTCGCGAACGAGCGTCGCCGGCGGGTAGAAGCCCATCGGCTGTGCGTTGAGCAGCGCGCAGAGGAACTCCGCAGCGTAGTGATGGCGTAGCCACGCGGACTGGTACGCGAGCAGCCCGAACGCCGCAGCATGGGACTTCGGGAAGCCGAAGCCGGAGAAGCCGACGAGCTTGTCGTAGACCATGTCGGCTGTCTGCTCGTCCACGCCCTTGCGCAGCGCACCCTCGATGAAGCGATCACGGTACGCCTCGAGTGCCTCATGCGACCGCTTGCGGCTCATCGCGCGGCGCAGGCCTTCCGCCTCCCCCACGCTGAACCCGGCGAGCGCGATCGCCACCTCGAGCACCTGATCCTGAAAGACGACGACGCCGAGCGTCGAACGCAGGCAGTCCGCGAGCAACGGGTGGTCGACCGGCGGGACGAAGGACGGGTTCTCGCGCAGGCGCTGGCGGTGCTCGATGTACGGGTGGACCGCCTTGCCCTGGATCGGGCCGGGACGGACGAGCGCCACCTGGACGGTGAGGTCGTCGATGTTCTCGGGACGTGTGCGCAGCAGGCTCTGCATCTGCGCACGGCTCTCGATCTGGAAGTCGCCGATGGTGTCCGCCCGCTGGATCTCGTCGTACACCGCCTTGTCGTCGAGCGGGATCCGGGAGAGATCGATCGGCTGTCCTCGGAGCTGCGCGATCTGGTCGACGCAGTCCTCAACCGCCGAGAGCATCCCCAGCCCGAGCAGATCTATCTTCAGGAAGCCGGCGTCCGCACACGAGTCCTTGTCCCACTGGCACATCTGGCGGCCCGCCATCGCGGCCGGTTGCACGGGCACGAGCTCGACCAGCGGCCGCGACGAGATGACCATGCCGCCCGGGTGCTGCGAGATGTGGCGCGGCAGGCCCGCGATCTCGTGGCAGAGCTCACCGAATGCGCGCCAGCGGGGGGAGAGCAGCTTGCGGTCGGCATCGGGCAGGAGCTGCAGCTCCTCTGCGACGCGCTTCGCGTTCCAGCCCT
>Ga0184612_10000047_pt1 | contig 51656 bp, 52 predicted proteins | sample PLM3_60_coex_FD_133163 | JGI IMG/M metagenome (GOLD analysis project Ga0184612, IMG submission 133163) | Groundwater sediment microbial communities from an aquifer in East River, Colorado, USA - PLM3_60_coex | ecosystem: Environmental > Terrestrial > Soil > Riparian zone | place: USA: East... | reverse complement strand
CAGGAGCAGGAGGCAGGAAGAGAGACGTAAGTAGAAGCTAAGAATTAGGCCTGCGAACTATAACTGTTGCCTCCTGCCGTCTGCCTTCTGCCTCCTGCCTCCTGCCTCCTGCCTCCTGTCTCCTAGCTCCTAGCTCCTAGCTCCTTTGGAACTCCTCTTCCGCGCTAAACGTCTACAGCCCCGATGGATAACCTGCGGAGCGACCTTCGATTCGCGGTTCGGGCGCTTCTCGCCAGGCCGGGCTTCTCCACTCTCGCGGTCCTCACGCTCGCCATCGGCATCGGGGTGAATGCCGTCGCGTTCAGCGCCTTGAACGCGCTGCTGTTCAAGCCGTTGCGATTCCCTGGCGTCGAAACGCTCGGATGGATCCTTACGCGCTCGCCGGGCAATCCGTACTCGCAGGCGTCGTGGCCCGACTACCAGGACCTCGCCCGAAACGCCCGCTCCTTCGAGTCCATCGCGGCTGAAGGCCGCATGCCGCTCAGCATGCACGACGGCACGCGCACACGTCAGATCTGGTCGCTCGTCGTGTCGGGCAACTATCTGTCGACACTTCGCGCCAGGCCGACGATCGGCCGGATCTTCACCGACGCCGACCGTTCGTCAATATCATCGGGCGACGTGCCGGCAATGGTGAGCTCGCGCTTCTGGTCGGACCAGCTCGGCGGCGGCGACAGCGTTGCCGGGGGGACGCTCACGCTCAACGGGCGCATCGTCTCGATTGTCGGTGTGCTTCCGGATGGTTTTCAGGGCCCGGGCGGGTTCTACGAGCCCGACGTCTGGATTCCGCTCGACTGCATGCAAGTCCTGAACATGCCCGTGCGGTTGTCCGAGCGAAGCGAAACGTGGCTGGGGCTCGTCGGCCGTCTCGCACCCGGCGTCTCGGCCGCGCAGGCGGCTGCGGATCTGCAGAGCGTGGCGACAGGCCTGACCGCTGAGAGCCCGGTTACGAACAAGCAGCAAACGCTCGTGTTTGCGCCGATGGTCGAGGGAAACCCCGAAGTCCGCCGCATCGCACCTTTCGCGTGGATCGCGCTCGCGATTGTGGGTCTCGTGCTGCTCATCGCGTGCTTCAATGTGGCGGCGCTGCTCCTCGCGCGCGCGGCGGATCGCCAGCGCGAGATCAGCGTGCGCACGGCGCTCGGCGCCAGCCGCTCGCGCATCCTCCGGCAGTTCGCCGTCGAAGGGCTCATCCTCGCACTCGTCAGCGGCGTCGCGGCGGTCCTGGTCGCTGGCTGGAGCGCCGATTTGTTGTCGGCGTTCAGCCTGCCCTCCCCCATCCCGCAGCGCCTGCACATCAGCGTCGATCGCCGGCTGATCGGGTTCACGGTGATGCTCGTCGCCTTCGCGGGGATCGTGCCGGCGCTCCTGCCGGCACTCCAGGCAACGCGGGTCAACCTCGTCGCTTCGATGCGAATGGAAGGCGCGCTCGGCCCGCGGCGGTCGCGTATGCGCAACGTCTTCATGGTCGCGCAGATCGCCGGCTCGACGCTCTTCCTGACGGCCGCGCTGCTCTTCGTGCGCAGCTTCTGGACGCAGGCGAGCACGAATCCGGGCTTCGAAACCGAGCATCTTCTCGTGCTCGAGCTCAAGCCGTCCGACTTCGGCTACGACGCGACGCGGTCGCGCGTGTTCTTCGACAACCTCGTCGAGCGCGTCCGCGCACTGCCTGGCGTCGAGCACGTCGCGCTCGGCGATCGCATCCCGTTCTACGTGGGCTTCCCGAAGGTCACCAAGTTCTCCGCCGACGGGACGGACTGCACGACGGTGGAGTGCCGCGACGTCTTCGTCTACGGCGTCGGCCCACGCTACATGACGGCGCTCGGCGTCCGGCTTCTCTCGGGCCAGGACTTCACCGCGCAGGAGATCACGGCGGGGGACGGCGTCATCGTCAGCCAGAAGCTGGCCGCGCGTCTCTGGCCGGGCCGCGAAGCTGTCGGCGAATGGATCCGCGAAGAACGAGGCGGCCGGCAACTCCGCGTGATCGGCGTGGCCGCCGACGTCACGCACCACAGGTTTGGCGAAAACACGCGCGAATACCTTTACCGGCCGCTGCTGGCGAGCGAATACGCCAACGCCGTCACGGTCATCGTCCGGACCTCCGGAGACCCGGGCCTGTTCATCTCGACCGTCCAGGATCAGGTGCGCGCGCTCGACTCGAGCCTGCCGCCAGGATCGGCGAAGACCATGGAGCAACGGATGGAGATGCCGCTGTGGCCGGCCCGGACCGCGGCCGGGTTCCTTGGCATCTGCGGCACCCTCGCGCTGACGCTCGCCACAGTGGGCCTGTTCGGGATGACCTACCTGACGGTGAGCCAGCGCACGCGTGAGTTCGGTATCCGCGCGGCGCTCGGCGCCACGCCAGGCCGCGTGATGGGATTGGTGCTGCGCGAAGGGATCTGGTTGACGCTCCTGGGCGTCGCCCTCGGACTGGCCGGGGCGGCGATCGCCGGACGCCTCGTGTCGAGCGCGCTTGTCGGGGTCAGCCCGGCGGATCCTTCAACCTACGCGGCGAGTGCCACGCTCCAGGCAACCGTCGCGCTCCTCGCGTGCCTCCTGCCGGCGCATCGCGCGACCAGAGCCGATCCGATGGTCGCGCTGCGCGTGGACTAGGAACTAGGTGCCTCTCCCGAACAGGCGCGTAGCCATCTCCTGCAGCATCCCTTTGTCGATGCCGTCCGGTCCGATTGGCGCAGTGAGTTGCGGTTCCTCCGGATGCTCTGGCACTCGACCCCCGTCAGGCGGCCCATCAACAACACGAAGGCTCGACGCGTCCTCCGGGTGAGTGCCCTTCCAGATCTGGCCGATCTCGCGATAATCGTCCGGGCTGAACCGATAGAGAACCTGGTGGAGGCCGCGTTCCTCGTGCTTGCGAGCCTCTGGGAACCGCCTGTTGCTGATGTCGGGTATTGGCAGCAGCTTGCCGACGTCGACACCTGTGAGCACTTCGAGCGCCTTCGCGTACGCGACAATGTGCACGCCGCCGCGGACGAGGAGGTACCCGACCATCTCCCGCGCGACGGGATCGTCAACCATCTCGTACACGCGGATCTTGTTCGCTCGCGCTCCGCACTCGAGGAAGAAATTGTGCAGGAGATCGAGCTTTAGGTTTCCACTCGAAAACACATAGGACCCATTCCACGGCGTGCCCATCGAATCAACAGGCAGGGCTGACTGGCCCCTCGCGATGAAGTGGTAAGTATTTCTTGCATCCGTACCCTCGCGCAGCGGGGTCTCGAAAGGATCACTGCTGCGAGGCATCGTACCGCTCAGCAGCATGTTGATGGTATGGGACACGAGCTCGATATGACCGAACTCCTCGGCCGCGATGTTTGCGATCAAATCGTAGAAAGGACGCATCTTGTCGCGCCCCCGGAAATTGAACGACTGAAACGTGTAGTTCATCAGCGTCGACATTTCGCCGAAGCGTCCTCCGAGGAGCTCCTGAACAGCCGCTGCCGAGTTCGGCGAGGGATTCTCCGGAACCGGCAGCTCGATCGCGAGACGTTCTATACGCAGGATCATGCGACACTCCTTTGACCACCAGAGGTGGGTCGATCCACAAAGACACGAACGGCCGCAATTCCAATGCAAGCTGCGGCCGCGTTTCGGGCTAGCCCTCCTGCGGGCGCGCAGTGTTCGGACCGACAGCAGTTGCGGCGCGGGAGGCGATGTCCTCCACCTGGCCCGCCGCGTCGCTCACTTTGCTCGCCGCGTCGCTCGCGAGAGTCCGCGCGCGCTCGACGACGGTGTCGCGCACCTCGCCCATGAGTTCGTTCTCGGTCTCCGTAGCGGGAATCGACATGCCCACGACTGCGCCGACGATGACGGCGGCGGCGCCGAGCGCCAGCGGGTTGTCACGCATGACGCGATTGAAGGTAGTGACCTGCGGCGAATCCTCCGTGTCGTCGCCCATGCTGCGTCCAGACTCCATGCTGTAACCACCGCTGGACCGGCCAGCGCCCGCATCCAGGTTGCGCCAGTCCCGCCCGTACCTGGATCGATACCCGCCGCCGGAATATCGGTCCGTATGCAACCCGGAACGCCCCTTCATCAGCAGCCAGGCGGCGCCGATGCCGATCATCGCGGCGGGAATCGGGTTGGATCGCAGCGTCTCCATCAACGAGCTGTCGAATAACTGGTCTGCCGCCTGCCCTACTGAGTTGGCCATCTGCTTCACTTTCTCGGTCGCCGCATTTCGTACGGTCTCGCCCGCCTGGGCGACGAGATGGGCGGGCGTGAGCCGGTCCTGTATCGCATCAATCGTTTCGGACATGTCGTCGCGCGTCCGCGCGATTTCCTCGCGGATTTCCATCGTCCGCTGTTCGGTATCCGGCGAGTGCGCCTCGGCTCTAGGCATTTGCGCGTTGCGAGACCTACGCTTTGCGTGTGTGCCTTCGCCACCTACGCGCCTTGTCGCGTCGTCCATTTCGCATCCTCCTTGAGACTCTGAATGGTTTGCGTCGGCACGACGTTGCTCTGGCGAAGCGCGGTCACACCCTTGTTGATGAGCAGATACCCGGCGCCAAGGGTCGCGCAGCCCACGATCGCCGCCGCCAGCCACGGCGTGACGCCGAGCTGCGTGAGTGCGATCACCAGGGCGGCGAGCAGGACGAGCACGCCCGCGTGCGCGAGCGCGCCACCCGCAGCGGTGATCGCGACGTGCGCGGTGGCATTCCGCACCTTCGCCGTCATCTCGGTCGTCGCGAGTTCGACTTCCTTTCGAACGAGCAGCCCCGTCTCTCGCGACAGCTCAGCGAGGAGCTCGCCCAGCGACCGATCATTCTGCGGAGGCATTAGGCCGCTCCGTGTCGTACGACGGCGTCACACCCGCGCCGGGTGCACGGTACGTTCGTGCGTACGTGTCGCCGCGGAAGCCGTCCGCGTTGCGATACCCGTCTCTGTCGCCGTCACGGTCTCGGGAGCTCCTGAGGAAACGCGCGCCCAGCAATCCGATAGCGAACGCAGATCCGATGAAGATCCCGGGGTTGCGCCGGGCAACCTGCTGTGCATCCTGGAGCAGCTCGCCGACGTTCCTTTCCTTCAACCGCTTCGAGAACCGCTCGAGCCGACTGGCAGCCTCGTCCACGTATTGGGCGATGGTCTCGTGCTGGGTTTCACGTAGATGCTGCGTGGTCTGCCGCACGGCCTGTAAGACGCTGCCGATGCCTTCCGTCGCGCGATCCTTCTGCGTGCTGAGCTGCGTGGTCGCTCCGTCACGCAGCTTGTCCATGAGCCCGACGGCGCCGGCCGAGTTGTTTGGTTGATCCATCAAGCACCTGTTCTTTCTTGGGTTGAGAGTTTCTGCGAAGGCCTACGTCCGAGATCGACACGAGATGCGACTACTCTGGTACGCCTCCGGTCTGGAGAGTCTGACCGCCGGCGAGCACCGGGTTGGTCGCTGCAGAGAACAGGAACCAAGTTCGCGAGGTATTCATCGTAGGGTTCGCAATGATCGAGGCGGTTACATACCGTGGAGCGCGTTCGCGGGGCCGGAGCCTGATGGATGCGCTGATGAGGTCGGCGTCTGGGCCAACCGTCTTCAACAGGCGCGCGAAGACATCGCGGTCTTCTGCGAAGTGGAGCAGTAAACGGCCGCGGAGATGTGTAAGGCTCACGTTGAGCAGCACTGCCGCCGACGCATTCGCATCTACGATCACTCCATGCGAATCGATCGTGAGCCACGCCACGGGGATCATCTGGAAGAGGCGCTGCCAGCCTTCGGACTCAGCGCGTAAGTCCTCTTGTGCGCGCTGACAGATGTCGTGGGCTCGTGCGACGCCCCCCAGCAGGGATGCGCACATGTTCAGCGATTCGTCGAGAAGCTCGCCAAGATCCGCAGCGCTTGGTGCTTCACGCCATCGGATCTCCAGAGTCCTAGCGAGAAGATGCGCGACCTTCCGGATGTACCCAGTGACATCTGCATCGATCATGAGTGACAACACACCGTCTCCAGCAGGTCTCTCTCGCTGAGTCGCCGGCGAGAGCGTCCTCGGCATACGGCTGAGCAGAGTTCCGTGCCCGCGCCGCGCCGCCAAGGGCAAGCGATTCGTCGGCCTCCGCCGTGGTTGCGCCTTGCCACTCATTTGGCAGACGCCACTTGTGAAATCCGAGGTACCACTCTCTCAACGTACCGTGGAGGACACGTCGATGACGGTACGGAACCGTACCAACCCTCAGGATCGCGTCGTGGTGGTTGTGGGAGGTGCGACGTGATAACAAACTCGTCGCAGAGTCGGCGGCGCTATCGCCTTGTCCTTTGCAGCGTAGGCAGCTGTGCTCGCTCGACATGTTGTCGGAGGAGCGCATAGCACTCGCACGAAGCGGCTTCCACTCGCCGGCGGTTCAATATGGTGACTTGCGCTTTCGCGTACCGGATAAGGCCGGCCTTTTGTAGCGCCCCTGCGACAATGGTGACTGACGACCGACGCACGCCGAGCATTACCGCCAGGAACTCATGACTGAGATAGAACTGATCGCCGACGGCACGGTCGTGCATGCGTAAGAGCCATCGGCAACAGCGCTCATCAACGCGGTGGAGCGCGTTGCACGCCGTCGCCTGTACCATTTCACTCATCAGGACACGAGAATAGCGAAACGCCAGGTCAGATAGCGTGCCGTGGCGTGCGAGCTCACGGGCAAACGCCGCGATGGGCAAACGCGTCAGTGTGTCCCCCGCATTCGCCATCTGCACAATCGTCTCGGTTAGCGCGTGACGTGCGCCCAGAACCGCATCGAGACCGACCAGCCCCTCTGCACCCACCGTCGCCACTTCGACCAGGTGTCCGTCTTCCGTCGCAACTGTCACTGAACACACGCCCGCATTCGGAAAAAATACGTGCTCGAGCGGATCGCCACTTCGTAAGAGAATCTGCTTGAGCCTCATGGGTGTGGTGACCAGCTCACCCGCGATGCGACCGAACTCCTCCGCAGGCAGTGCGGCGAGCAACGAGTTTGATGGGCGAGGATCTGCGGTGTCCTTCCCAAGCCGGTGGGCGGTCGTCGTCGGATCGACTGTCTTCCTGCGGGGCATGCGAACCTCCTCTGCAGAAGTCGCGTTGGTACTCTCTGAGGAGCTGCACTCTGGTCTTACCTTCGTCCTTCTCCCTGGCAAACGTCAACACGGGCCGCTAACGTCAGAAGCGAACGCCGGCCAGGACCGCAATCACTCGGTTCGTGGTCTTCTCCGGGTTTCCTTCGTCTACGCCGATGCGGCTCAGCCCCCACGTGTAGCGGCCGTCGATGGTGAGCCGGCCAGCTTCCCAGCCTGCCCCGAACACCACGCCGTAGTCGAAGCTCTCGATCTCGTCCCCGATGTCGTCCTTCGTCTTCTGGCCGCCGGACTCGGCAACCCCATTCGCACTCAGTTTGAAGCCAAGAGACGGCCCCCCAAAGACGACCAGCCCGCTGCCCGACGACGTGAGCTTGTAGCGCACCAGGATGGGCGTGACAAGGTAGTCGAGCTCGATGGTCGCCGAGACGAACGGAGCATCGAAGGACGCGCCCTGCTGGCTGAAAAGCGCCTCGGGTTGAAGGTCGAGGCGCGAGCCGATAGGCCAGGTGAAGAAGCCGCCCGCGACGAGCCCGATCCGGTATTTGAAGTCGGGGCCGGGATCCTGGTTGGAGGCGAGCGTCGCCAGATTCACTCCTCCCTTGACGCCCCAACTGCTCTCTTGTGCCATCGCTCGCGATCCACTCAGCAGGAGGACGACCGCGAACACCCCGGACAGAACACGCATGCCTCACCTCTCAATGGCAAACAGCAGACAACAGTCGCGGGCTACGAAACCGCCCCAAGAGAGTATGTCAATGTTAGGATTTGCGCATGCAATTCCACACCGTCCTCTTGTCAGCCGCACTCATCGCCGGCCTTCAGACGCCGCCTGCTCCGAGCGCGCTGAAGTACACGGCGCCCCAGGGATGGCAGACGCGCACCGCGTCGTCATCGATGCGCGTCGCCGAGTTCGTCCTGCCGGGACGCGACGGCGCGGCCGGGAGCGCCGAGCTCGTGATCTACTACTTTGGCGGGACCGGCGGCAGCGTCGAGGCCAACATCCAGCGCTGGCTCGGCCAGATGCAGCAGCCAGACGGGCGAGCCACGACCGACGTCGCCGTCCGGGACACGCGAACGATCAACGGGTTGAAGGTCTCGCTGCTCGACGTGTCCGGGACCTACGTCGCCGAAATGCGGCCCGGAGCGACTGAGAAGCACAACAGCCCCGGCTTCCGCATGCGCACAGCCGTCGTCGAAACGCCGGGCGGCCCGTACTACCTCAAGCTCGTCGGACCGGCGGCGACCGTTACGGCATGGAACACGAGCTTCAACGAATTCCTTGACACTCTGAACTTCGTCCAGTGAGGAGCCACGCGATGCGACGATCTCTGCTTGTGTCGGGTCTCTACCCCGCTCTGCTGGTCCTCGCACTCGCCACGTCCGCGAGCGCACAGGGGCAGTCGGCGTTCACGGCCGGGGATATGTCGAAGGTCGCCAGCATCACCGTCCTCGACGTGTCCGAAGACGGACAGCGGATTGCGGCTGCGGTCCGCCGGCCAGCGGATAACGAGACGACCGACCACCGGCGGTATGGCGATCCGACGTATCTTGCGCCTGCGCGCGTGACGCTGCACGTCGTCGACGCCCGGTCCGGCGCGACGGAACATCCCTTCAAGAGCCTCGTCAACGTCCGCGACGTCGCGTGGTCGCGGGACGGCCGCAGGCTCGCGATTCTGCTGGCGCGAGAGCCAGCCAGTGCCGAGGCGTTCCCCTCGACCGCGCTCCATGTGTGGGACGCCGAGCGGAAGGCGCTGACCGAGGTCACGCTCGGCGGAGGGTCTGCGGTGGCGCTGAACTCGAGTCTCGCGTGGTCGCCGGACGACTCGTCTCTCATCGTGGCGTTGCGCAATCCGGATCTCGACCGCGACGCCCGCGCGCGCTTCAACACGCTCACCGACGGTCCGGTCATCGTGCACACATCGACCGAACCGTTCCTCGAGTGGGACCTGCTGCAAAGAAGCACCCGCAGCCGATCCCTTGCCGCGATCGATCCCCGGACCGGCACCGTCCGGCCGTTTCTGCCGCAAGGCCGGCTCACGAGCTATCAGCCGTCGCGGGACGGCTCCTTCGTGACCGTCATGGAAGACGTCACTGAAAAGACCGACTACGACACGATCGGCGGCACCGACAACGTCCTCAAGTTCGTCGACGCCAGGACTGGCGAGGCGAGAACCCTGATGCCGGCGAGCGATCTCAAAGGCCTCCAGCTGCGCTGGTCGGACGACGGGCGGTGGTTTGCGTATGCGAAGAAGGGCGAGGTCTTTCTTCAAGGCGTGGCGGGCGGCGACGCGCGAAGCCTGACGCCCAAACCGAAGCCCGAGGCCGATCCGAAGAAAGACAAGGCGGCAGCGCCTGCGGCGGAGGCTCAGCCGAAGGCAGACGGCAAGGAGAAGGCCCAGGAAGAATTGTTCACGCCGGTCTCGTTCAGCCGCGATGCGAAGAAGCTGCTCGTGACGAGCCGGAAGGGCTGGTACGTCGTGACCGTGGCTGACGCGGCCCGCGAGCTCATCCTTCCCCTCGACGAGAACGAAGACAAGAACCCGCGCATGACCGCAATCGACTGGACTCTGGACGGCGCGGGGATCTACGCGACCTGGGGCGCCCGCGACGCCTGGCAGCGCGGGATCGTGCGGATGGATGTCGCCAGCAAGCAGATGTCGACCATCGTGAAAGACAGCCGGCTCTACGGCGGCGTGCGCCTCTCGAGAGACGGCAGCACGTTCACCTTCACGATGTCCGACGGCAATCGCCCCGCCGACCTCTACTCGGCCGACGTCGCGTTTTCTGCAGTCAAGCGCCTCAGCGACGCGAACGCGTGGCTCTCGTCGAAGCTCCTGCCCACATCGGAGCTCATCGCCTATCGCGACGTCGACGGCAAGCAGTTGTACGGGATCGTCCGTTATCCGATCGGGTACGAAAAAGGGCGCACGTATCCGACTGTTTTCGAGATCTACGAGACCTTCTTCGACAACGCCTTCAACGCACGCGCCGCCTTCCTCGCGAACCATGGCTACGTCGTGTTCCACCCGTCGGTCAACCTTGTCGTGGGAAGGCCCGGCGAGGCGTGGGTCAAAGGCGTGACCTCCGCGGCGAATCGGTTGATCGATCTCGGCATCGCGGATCCCGACCGCCTGGGCGTTCACGGAACCAGCTACGGTGGCTACGCGACGGCGCTGCTCATCACCCAGACCGATCGCTTCAAGGCGGCGATCAACGTCTCGGGCAAAGTGGATATGGTGAGCTTCTATACCGACAGCCCGCGTCTCGGCGTCCGCAACACGCATGCGCCCGAGAAGAGCCAGGATCGCATCGGCGGCACGCTCTGGGAGTTCCCCGAACGGTACCTCGAGCATTCGGCGATCCTGCGCGCCGACCGGATCAAGACACCGCTGCTCAACATCACCGGCGATCAGGATCCCAACGTGCCGGCCAGCCAGTCACGCGAGATGTATTACGCCATGCGGCGCCTGGGCAAAGACGTGGAGTGGGTGCGCTACGTGAACGGCGGCCATCGCCCGCCGAACAGCGCGGCCGAGAGCATTGATTTCGAGCAGCGGATTCTGGCCTGGTACGACAAGTACCTCAAGAAGGATCAGAAGAAGGCCGATACGGTCACGGCACCGGGACGGTAGCCAGGAACTTCGGCGGCTGGCGGTGCTTCGTGGCCTGCTCGAACGCGTACGCCAGCGCGATGAGCTTCTGTTCGCTCCAGGCGCGACCGATGAACGCCAGACCAACGGGCAGGCCGTGCACGGCGCCCGCTGGGACGGTGATGCTCGGATAGCCGGCGACCGCAGCCGGCGTCGAGCTCGCGCCGAGAAAATGATCTCCGTTCAGGAGATCTGTGGGCCCGGCGGGGCTTCCCGTCGGCGCCACGAGCGCGTCGAGCCGGAGACGCGTCATCACCGCATCGATGCCGAGCGTCCGCGCGCGCGATTGGCACGTCGAGAGCGCCCGGCGATACGCCGGCGATGTCAACGGTCCTTTCTTCTCGGCCATGACGAACAGTTCCTGCCCGAAGAAGGGCATCTCGCGAGCCCGCTCGCGCTCGTTGAACGCGATCACATCCGCGAGCGAGTGCACCCTGGCGGAGGGCCCCAGACCAGTCAGATAGGCATTCAGGTCCACCTTGAACTCGTAGAGCAAGATCTCCAATTCGCAATCATCAAGAGTCGATGCGGTTGGAATGTCCGCGGGATCGACAATGACTGCTCCACGGGCCTTCATCTCGGCGATCGCCGCGTCGATCACTTTGTCGGCCGCCGCGCTGTACCCGAAGTATCGTTTCCGGGCCACGCCGATCCGCGCTCCTTTGAGCGCGCCGGCGTCCAGGCCCTTCGCATAGTCCAGCGCCTTGCCGGCCGAGGCTTTCGTCGCCGCATCGCGCGTGTCCACGCAGGCCATCGCCGAGAGCAACGCTGCCGCGTCGGCGACCGTGCGGGTCATGGGACCCGCCGTGTCCTGCGAATGCGAAATCGGAATGATTCCCGACCGGCTGACCAGGCCCACGGTCGGCTTGATACCGACCAGCCCATTGACAGACGACGGACACACGATGGATCCGTCGGTTTCAGTACCCACGCCGAGCGCCGCGAGGTTGGCGGCGATTGCGGTGCCTGTGCCCGAGCTCGACCCGCACGGATTGCGGTCGAGCGCATAGGGATTCTTTGTCTGGCCGCCGCGCCCGCTCCACCCGCTCGACGATTTCGTCGATCGAATATTCGCCCATTCGCTGAGGTTCGTCTTGCCAAGAATCACCGCGCCAGCCGCGCGCAGCCGCTCGACGACAAACGCGTCGCGCGCCGCGATCGACCCCTCGAGCGCGAGCGAGCCCGCCGTGGTCATCATGCGATCGGCGGTATCAATGTTGTCTTTGATGAGAATCGGAACGCCATGAAGGGGGCCGCGCGGCCCCTTCGCTTTGCGTTCGGCGTCGAGCCCGTCGGCAATCGCCCGCGCCTCGGGGTTGGTTTCGATCACCGAGTGGAGCGCTGGACCGGCGCGATCGATCCGACCGATCCGATCGAGGTACAGATCGACGAGCTGCCGCGATGTGTAACGGCCCGCTTGCATCCACTGTTGAAGCTGCTCGACCGTGGCTTCCTCGAGCTCGAACGTCGGCGGCGCCTGCTCAACCGCGGCCACGGACGACACGACCACGGACAGCACGGCCGCGGACAACACGACCACGGACAGCACGGCCACGGACAACACGGACAACACGGATGGGACTCGGATTGCAGCGACGCGCGGCGCAGGTACCCTGCTCATGTCGCAGAGCCTAGCACGAGTTATCGAAGGGGAATGCTACGCGGAGAGGCGGTCGACGATCTCCCGCCACGTGCGAGCGGCGGGTGTGGCGTCGGAGGCGAGCGCGGCGCCGCAGATGAGCGCGCCGGGGACACGCACGGACGACCACACGGGCTGGACCATCAAATGCAGATTGAGGCCCGAGACTTCGACGTCGAACATCGCGGGCACCGCGTCGGTCGAAGGGATCTCCAGGCACAGCCCGCCGTAGCTGACGTCGACGACCGCGGCGGGCCTGCCCGCTGCCGTCACCCGGAAGCCGCCGAGGACGCGCTTGCGCGGCCAGCGTCGCTCGCGACGCACGCTCGATACGCTGCGCCACACCGCTTCGAGCAGCTCCGCTGACTTGATGGGTTTCTTGATGAACCGGGCGCTGTAGCGGCTCGCCTCGAGCTGCATCAGCGGCTCGTCGTACCCCGTCATGATGATGACAGCGGTGTCCGGCGACTCCTCGCGGACCTTCTGGACCAGGTGAAGCCCGTTGTAACTGCGCAGACGTACGTCGGTCACGAACAGGTCGAAGGCGCCGGCCGAGAGGATGCGTTTCGCGTCTTCGTACGCCGACGAAGCCGTAACGTCATATCCGCTCTCGGACAGCAGCTCGACGATGCCCGCCAAGGCGTTCTCATCGTCTTCGAGCACCAGCACGCGGTACGGTAACTTCATGATCCCGTCTGCACATAGACCTCGAGTGTATGCGGTGAACGGCAAGGGTGATGCCGGTCGCGACCAGGTTAAAACCTCAGCAAAACACGCAATTGAGGGGGACCCCGCAAGCAGTTTTGTAACGGGGTTTCTGTTTTGGTCGTCGCCCTCCGGAGCATTCTTCTTCATTCTAGGACCAGTCCGGACGATCCACGTGTCTCAGGCTGGCTCGCAGGGCTCTCGAATCGAAGCTGATGAGGAGTCCAGCTGGACACCCACCTGGCTTCAGATTTGAACACGAGATCAGGAGGCCAGGAGACCTATGGTCTTCCTTGACAGTGGTCGTGATGTCTCGATCTCTGTGACGTCGTCTCTCGGCTCATCTGCCGGCGGCAGAAGCACGGGAGATCAGGAGGTCTTCCTCTTTACGTGCCTGCGATTGAGGTGCACCCGGACGCTCGGACCGGGATTGCTGGAGTCCTGACAGAGAGGGTCATTGGTTGTGCAGAAAGCGCCTGGTCTCACACGAGACCAGGAGTCCGGGAGACCTTCCTGAACAAGATAACTGCTCCTGATCTCCTGACCTTCTGCCAAGCGACACTCACATGCGCCACTGAGGTCAGACACCCGGATCCATTCAGTGCACGACGGTTTTGGTCTCGCGCGCCCCGTCGAGCACGCGGGTAATCAGGCCATCGAGCCGGGGCTGGGCGATCTCGAAAGGGCCTGCCACGGCGGCGCCGCTCGAAATCTCCATGGCGATGACCACCCCGCCTTCCGTCGGCTCGACGATCCAGCTGAAGCCGCGCAACTGGACCTGGCGAGGCTCCTCGCCCGGATTCTTCACGCGGTCGATCGCGAGCAGCATCGACTTGAGCACGCCCTCGACGTCGAGCTCGGTCCAGTCCGCTGGCGGATTGCCGTGGTGGTGAACTTCCTCGGTGACGGCGTAGTCACGCTCGCGCAGGACGATTTCGACGGTGTATCGCATGGGCCTCATCGACTGATCCACCAGTATAGTCTGGTCGCACCTCGACGCTGCCGCCGCCCCAAAGCCATTCACCGCGGAGAGCGCCGAGGACTCAGAGAACCCAGTCGCGTCACCGCTGCTTGCGCCGAGCGAAGCGCGGCGGGGTCGCTTCGAGAACCGGGATCACGAGCACCCTCAACTCACCCGTGCTCGTGATCCTGGCTCTCGGACCGACCCCAGCGCCGGCCTCCGGCCGGCGCGCAAGCAGATCGCAGTGTCTATGGCTCCGCGGCCTCTGCGCTCTCGGCGGTGAGAAGCTCTTGGACGGCTCTTGTGACAGCTCTCTGTCACAACTGGGCGGCGAGCGAGGGGGCGTCGGTCACGGGCTCGCGACACGTGAAGTCGCGACAGACATAGGCTGTAGCGCTTCCATCCCGCATGCGCATCGGGCCGACAAACGCCATCACGGCCGAGAGCGCCTGCTGCGCGGCACCGGGACGCACGGGCACGACGGCTGCAAACGGGCGATACCGGCGACCGACCTCGCGCTGCAGCGCGTGCGTGTCTTCCCGGTCGGCCGGCCCGACGATGACAATCTGCGTGTGGTCGGCGTGCCAGCTCGAGAGCCCCGCGAGCATCATCGGGATGACGCGCGCGGCCCCGCCGATCCTCGGGCCAAATCGCGCGAGCGTCCGCTCGGCCTTCCCGATCCAGCCTCCTCCACCCACGAGCGACTCGAGCGTGAGCAGGTTCAGCACCGAGACGGATCCGGCCGCGGGCTCGGCGCCGTCGTAGTCCTCCTTGAGGCGCAGCAGCACGCTGGGATCCCGGCCGGTCGTGCTGAACCAGCCGGCGTCGGCCTCGTCCCAGAACAGCCGATCCTGCGCGGCCTGGAGCGCCGTCGCCCAGTCGAGCCACGCCGGATCCCCGTCGGCCTGAAAGAGCTCCAGCAGGCCGAAGATCAAGTACGCGTAGTCTTCGGCGTACCCATCGATGGCGGCCTCGCCGTCGCGGTAACGACGCAGCAGGCGCTGCTCCGTCTCACTCCACAGCGTGCGGCGGATGAACTCGGCGGCGCGGCGCCCTGCGTCCAGATACCGCGGCGCAGTGGTGCTCCAGGCGAGCACGCGGGCGGCGCGCCCGAACGCCGCGATCATCAAGCCGTTCCAGGCAGTCAACACCTTGTCGTCGAGGTGCGGCCGCGGCCGCCGTTCGCGCACGGCAAACAACTTCGCACGCGCACGGCCGAGCGCGTCGATGACGGCGTCGGGCGTGTGTCCCGTCCGGATCGCGATATCGTCGACGGACTGCGCCACGTAAAGGAGGTTCCGGCCTCTGAATTCCCCCTGTGGATCCTGCGGCGCGTTGCCGTCGGGCTCGATGCCGAACCGCCGCCTCACGATCGCCGCGTCTTCGCCCGTCACCTCACCAATCTCCGCGTCGGTCCAGATGTAGAACGCGCCCTCGGATTTGTGCGCCGACCGATCCCCGGCCTGTTCGGGCGGGACGCTGTCGGCGTCTTCGGCCGAGTAGAAAGCGCCCTCGCGGCCGGTCAGGTCGCGCATCACGTAGGTCAGCGTGTCTTCCGCGACGGTCGCGTAAAAATCGTCTCCGGTCGCCTGCGCGGCTTCGAGGTAGGCGAGCGTGAGCTGCGCCTGGTCGTACAGCATCTTCTCGAAGTGCGGGACTCGCCACTCGGCGTCGACCGAATACCGATGAAAGCCGCCGCCGATGTGGTCGCGCATGCCGCCCATCGCCATCGCCCGCAGCGTGTGGGTCGCCATCCGCAGCGGCGCCTGGCCCGGATCACCCGCCGCCGTGCGACGGGCGTACTCCCTGAGCAGGAACACGAGCTCGGAGGGACGCGGGAACTTCGGTGCGTCGCCGAAGCCGCCGTGGCGATCGTCGAACGATTTCTGATAGCTGTCGACGGCCACGTCGAGGGTGTCCGGCGCTGCCACCGTCGACTCTCCCTGGCCGTGGGTGCCGGCGCCCGTCACCATCTTCAGTCGCTCGAGCAGTTCCGCCGCGGCCTGTTCAACCCGTGGCCGATCGTGTTTCCACACCCGTGAGAGCTCACCGAGCAGATCCGAAAAGCCAGGCCGTCCCCAGCGCGAGGTCGGCGGGAAATACGTCCCGCCGAAGAACGGCTTCAGCTCAGGCGTCAGAAACACCGTCATCGGCCAGCCGCCGGATCCCGTCGTGGACTGCACGAACGACATGTAGACGCGGTCGACGTCCGGCCGCTCTTCACGATCGACTTTGATCGAGACGAAGTCGGCGTTCAGGAGCCTGGCGATCTCCACATTCTCGAACGATTCGTGCTCCATGACGTGACACCAGTGACACGTCGAGTAGCCGATGGAGAGAAAAATGGGCTTGTCTTCGGTCCGGGCGCGGTCGAACGCGTCGCTGCCCCACGGATGCCAGTCGACGGGGTTCGCGGCGTGCTGGAGGAGGTAGGGACTGCGTTCCTGCGCGAGACGATTCATAGCTGATCTCATCGTACGTGGAGTGCGCGCGAGCGAGAAGCAAAAACGGGAACCGAGGCGGGGTACAATTTGGCGCGTGGACCTGGCAGTGGAAACGCGCGGCCTCACGCGCGACTTCGGATCGCTGCGCGCCGTGGACGGCATCGACCTCGTCGTGCCCGCGGGCAGCTTCTTCGGTTTCTTGGGACCGAACGGCGCCGGCAAGTCGACAACGATCAAATGCCTGACCGGATTGTTGCGGCCGAGCGCCGGCTCGATGCGCATTCTCGGGATCGACCCGCAGGCGGATCCCGTGTCGGTCAAGCGCCGCATCGGCGTCGTGCCCGAGGATCTCGCGCTCTTCGAACGCCTGTCGGCGCCCGAGACCCTGTTTTTCGTCGCTGAAGTCCACGGGCTGGACCGAGCGATCGCCCGAGACCGCGCCGCCGATCTCCTCGATCTGATGGATCTGAAGACCGCCGGCACGACCCTCGTCGCGGACTTTTCGCACGGCATGCGAAAGAAGCTCTCGCTCGCGGCCGCGCTCCTGCCGGCGCCGAAGCTGCTGTTCCTCGACGAGCCGTTCGAGGGGATCGACGCCGTCGCCTCGCGGCAGATCAAGGATCTCCTGCACTCGTTCGTCACCCGCGGCGGAACGATCTTCCTGACGTCGCACATCCTCGAGATCGTCGAGCGGCTCTCGACGCACATCGGAGTGATCGCGGGAGGCCGTCTCGTGGCCCAGGGCCCGATCGCCGAGCTCCGCGCCGGCGCCGATGCCTCACCAGCGAAGCCGCGCAACGCGGGCGACGCGTCAAGTTTGGAAGAGCTCTTCATCAGCCTGGTCGGCGGCGACCAGCGCGCACCGGTTGCGCTCGACTGGCTCTGATCATGTTCCGAATCCTGCGGGCGTTCGCCTGGATGCGGTGGCGTGTGCTGCTGAACTCGGTCGAACGGACGGGTGCACGCGACACGCTCGAGCGCCTGTCGCTCGCCGTCGAGCAGATCGGGCCGCTCATCGCGCTCGCTCTGCTCGCGCCCTCAGTAGTCGGCCTCGCCGGGCTCGGCGGCTACGCCGGGTACGGGCTCGCCATGGGCGGGCCCGTCATGACGTTCGAAGCGCTGCGCTTCCTGCTGTTTGCCGCGTGCGGCTTCGCGGTCGTCGGTCCACTGCTGCTGCCGTCGATGGAGCCCACGGCGCTCGTGCGGCTGCTCCTGTTGCCGATTCCCCGCCGGACCCTTTACGCGGCGCAAACCGCCGGTGGGCTCAGCGAGCCGTGGGTCATCATCTCTCTGCCGATCGTGCTGTCGATACCCGTCGGGCTCGCGATCGGGGGCGCGTGGCTGGCCGCGACCGTCTCTCTCCTCGCCGCCCTTGCCCTGGTGCTCTGTCTGGTCGGCCTGTCGACGCTCTCGACCCTGTTGCTCCACCTCGTCGTCCGGGACCGACGCCGCGGCGAGCTGCTGGCGCTCCTCTTCATCGTGCTGGTCCCGGCGATCGCGCTCATGCCCGGGCTGGTGATGAGTTCGCCCGGCCGGGCGGCGGGGCCGGAAAGCCCAGCGGGCCCGGCGAAGACCGAGCACCGCAGGCGAAGCCCCACTCCCACGCCTGCCTGGGTCGCGCGAACAGCCGGCGTCGCGCGCGCGCTAGTTCCGTCGGAGCTCTTCGTGCGCGTAACACGATCCTCGGCTCGACACGAGGCAGACGGTGCGGTCGTTCCGTTGTTCGTACTCGGGACGTCGGGCGCCGTGCTGCACGCACTCGGCATGTTGACGTTCGCGCGGCTGCTCGGCTCCCCGTCAGCGGGCGCGCCACGACGACCAGCGAGCCGTGCAGGGCCCGCCAGCGTGCGGCTGCCCTTCCTGTCACGGGCGAGCGCGGCGGTCGCACAGGCGCAGCTCCGCCTGGTGATACGAACCCCGCGAGGCCGATCGATCCTGCTGTCGCCGTTCGTCGTCTTCGTGCTGTTCGCGATCGTCATGCAGCGCCAGGGCCGGATGGAGCTTGGCGTCCTCGACCTGACCAGCGGTTTGAACCTCGCGACGTTCGGTGCAGCCGTGTGCCTCCTGGCCGTCCTGCCGTTTGCGATGAACCAGTTCGCGATCGACCGTTCGGGGCTGACGCTGGCGCTGCTCTCGCCGCTCGCCACGCGCGAGCTGCTGGCGGGCAAGGCGGTGGGCAACGGCCTCATCGCCGCAGGCCCGGCAATTCTGGTCGTGCTCGTGGCGTTCGTCCTCTTTCCCGGGGGCTCGCCTGCGCTCTGGTTGAGCCTCCCGCCGGCGATCGTCGCGACGTACCTCCTCGCTGCGCCCGGCGCCGCGACACTCTCGACTCTTTTTCCCCGCACCGTCGACCTCAACAGCGTCGGACGGGGAAGCAATCCTCACGGCGTTGCGAATCTGCTGGGGCTGCTGGTGTTCCTGACCGCGGGCCTGCCGAGCGTCCTCATCGTCGTCGTCACGGCGGGCCTCGTGCACCTCCCGTCGCTGACGCCGATCCTGATGCTGGCCTGGTGCGGAGTCGCGCTGTTCCTCAGCCGGCTGCTGTTCAAAGGGGTCGCCGTGCTGTTCGACAAGCGAAGGGAGAACGTTGGGATGGTGGCTTCATGACGGTTCAAGGGGTTCAAGGGGTTCAAGGGGTTCAGCGTGAACCTTTGAACCATCTGAACCTGTTGAACCTGTTGAACCTACAGCGATAGCCGTCTATCCGCCCACCACCACATGCCGAGGGCGGACATCAGCAGGCCGGCGGCGGCGATGTAGGTGAGGAGCACGGGGGCGGCGGCCTCGAGCGCCTGACCGCCGACGGCCGCCACCAGGCCCCAGAGCGATCGCGCCCCGCCGAGCACGGCGCCGACATTGGTCATCGCCACGATGCTTCCGAGCACGAGCAGCACGGCGACAACGATCGCGACGTTGAAGACGCGATCGACGCGCTCTTCCGAGCGCCACCGCTCGTGGCCAATCCTCCCGAGCACGGTCTGCGTGAAGCGCGCCGGCGCCTGTGGTTTCGGCCGCGCCTGGAGCGCCGCCTCGAGCCGCCGGGCGGACGCCAGTGTGGACGCGCAACGCGGGCACGTCTCGAAATGCGTCCGAACGTTGTCGTCGACCTCGAGGTCTCCGGCGGCGATCGCCTCGACGAGGTGCAACGCGTCGGTGCAGGTCACGTGTCGAGCAACTCCCTCAAGCGTCTCTTCGCCCGGTACAGGTGCGTCTTGACCGTCCCGAGCGGGATGTTCATCGATTCGGCGAGCGCCTCGTACTGCACGCCATCCAGATAGTGGGCCGCGATGAGCAGCCGCTGCGGCTCGGGAAGCTGAGCGATCGCCTTCTCCAGACGGTCGCGGAGCTCCAGATCGCCAAACGAACCATCGGCGGCGCCGTGGTCGTAGCGACGCCCCGTGCCGCCCTCCTGGTCGAGCGACAGGTCCGGTTTCCGGCGCGACCTCGCCGCCGCACAGACGTTCTGCACGATGCGGTAGATCCAGGTCGACAGACGTGCCTCGCCCCGAAAGTACGGGAGTCCACGATGGACCTTCAGGAATACGTCCTGGGCCAGGTCATCGACGCGCGACCGATCGGACACCATCCGGTAGACCAGGCCGTACACGAGGTTCTTGTGCCGATCCACGAGCTCGCCGAACGCTGTGTCGTCGCCTGCCCTGCACCGCTCGATGAGCGCGCGTTCGTCGTGTTCGTCGTGTTCCGCCGGCACTCACCCCGCACCTTTCAACTCCACCCGCCAGCCCTGGCACCGTGGCCCTCCTGACATTCCAACACCTGCTTTAGAACCCCACTGCCGGCTTTTTGTTTCACACCTGCCCTGAAACAATGCCTGCCACGGCCCAGTCTAAACCACGTATGAAGAGGCCCGGAGGTTAACGTGGAAGCTGAGGAAATCATCGTCGTCATCATCGGTTCCCTGAGTATTCTGGCTGGACTGGCGGTCATCTGGATGGCGATGCAGAGCCGGCGACACATCCGTGAGATGGAGCATCGCGAGCGCCTCGCCATGATCGAGCGCGGCCTCGTACCGCCGCCGGAACTCGACCCCGCAGCCTTCGAGCGGAAGATCGGCGGCACCCGTGCGCCAGCCTCGCCGGGCGCGGCTCGAGCCCGCAGTGGCGGTGTGATGATGATCACCCTGGGGCTCGCCCTCATGTTCATGCTGTCGTTCGCGGCAGGCGAACCCGGCGTGGGCATCGGCATCGGAGGTGCGTTCGCCCTGCTCGGTGCCGGCTTCTTCGTCAACTCGCTCTTGATGAGCCGATCCGACAGTTCCACGCCCCACGTCTCGAACCACGTCGAGCCGCGGCGATATGGACCACCTGACCCGCCTCAGCAGGGAAAGTCTGAAATCTGAAGGGCTCACACCTCATCCCTTCGAACTTCCCATTTTTCAGCCTTCAAAATGTCAGACATCAAACTTTCACTACACAGTGTGTTGGGAAATGCCACGCTGTGTGGCGCGATAGTTGGCCGGCCCGCCTGTCGAGCTAGCAGAATCGGGGAGTTTCCGGGCCGATTCCGTAGAGCATCCCGTGGCACACGGGTTGCTCCGTAACCGGGTGTCGGGATGCTGAGCAGCTCCCGGCGTACCGCTCCGGCGTTCCGGCTGGAGCAACCAATCCTCCATTTGTCCTGCCCCACGGCGCAGGGATGGCCTCAGGGCCTCCCTGCCCTGCCATGTACGGGTGTCCTGGCAATTTCGACCGTTTCGGCATCGAGCGCGCCGGAGGGAGGCGGTTCAAGCGGGTGTGGAGGTCGCGGAACTGGCTGGTGTCACGTCGTCCGCCTGAGGTGTGTCGAAGGTCTGCGCGCAGCAAATCGGCACGCTCGCCAGGCCCCGGGTGCGACGACAGGAACACCGTGACCGAGCCCGGATCGCGGCCCTGCTGACGACGGAGGATTTCCATGAAGGCGACCATTTCGCGGGCATCCCAGCCGGCCTGGCGCATGATGCGTGCGCCTACGCGATCGGCCTCCCTCTCGTCGTCGCGGCTGAACTTGAGCATGTAGCCACCGGCCAGGATTTGCGCGGCGGTCTGCGCGGCGCGCGCGCTGCCATCGTTGCCGAGCATTGCGCCCAGCAGGCCCAGAAGTCCGTTCGCCACGAGGTTCTTCGTCAACTGGTCCGCCGCGTGACGCTCGGCAATGTGGGCGATCTCGTGCGCCAGCACACCGGCGAGCTGCGCCTCGTTCTGCGCGGCCACTATCGCCCCGCGATGGACCCACACGGGCCCACCGGGCAGCGCGAACGCGTTGATCTCTTTGTAGTTCGCGACAGAAAAGCTGTACGGATACTTCACCCCACCCGCCCGCGCGACAAGGCGTCGGCCGATCGACTGCACATAGCTCGCGACCATCGAATCGATGAGTTCGGGCACTTGCGCCTTTACCTGTCGCTGGGCCTGCTTCCCCAGAGCGATTTCCTCGCTGACAGAGATCAGCTGCAGCCCGATCGCCGGAACGACGAAGAAACAACTCACGCACACCGCACAGATCAATCGAGGCATGGGCGGTCTGAGGGCGACTGTTCTGTTCATTCTCTCGGCGATGGCGCCGCGGGGAGATTGTCGGCTCGATGACGCCGGAGGCGCGCGTACGCCGCGGTCACCTCGGCGCCGTAGAGCAGAATGACAGCCGACACGTAGATCCACAGGAGAAACACGACCACTGTGGCGATGGACCCGTGCAGCATGTTGAACCGCGAGAGATCCCGCACGTAGCTCGAGAACAGCGCGAGCGCCCCACGCCAGAGCAGTCCCGTCAACACGGCGCCGACCCACACGTCGCGGAACCGGACCTTGGCGTTCGGGACGAAGTAGAACACGAGTCCGACGACCAGGATGAAGAGGACGGTGGTGGCCCACCGCACGGCGAAGCCCTGCAGGACGAGAAGGCGCGGCATGCCTCCGATGACGCCCGAGAACCAGCGCGCCTCGGCGACGTTCATGGCGCTGACGGTGAGCAGACCGAGCATGAGGAGCAGGCCCGCAACGACGAGCATGACGAACGAGATCAGCTTGTGTTTGAAATAGCTCGGCTGCTTTTCGACGCCCCACGCGTGGTTGACGGCCGAAGTCACCGCGCCGAACACGCCCATCGCGGCCCAGACCATGAGCACGCTCCCTGCGACGCCCAGGCGCAGCTGGGCACGTTGCAGCGCTTCGAGCTGCACGTCGACGAAGTCGAACTGCCGCGGGAAGTAACGGAAAACGAATCCCAGGACCGCGTCGCGATCCGTCTGGCTGTCGGTCACGAGGGCGACGATCGACAGGGCCAGCAGACAGAACGGAAACAACGACAGGAGCGCGTAGTAGGCGATCGAGGAGGCGAAAGTCAGGTCGTCGCTGTTGTAAACGCCAGTGAGCCCTCGCCAGATCGCTTGTGCCGTGAGTCGGATTTCGACCCGCGCGCGCGCCAGCGCCCGCCGCATTCGCGGGGGGCGTCGCGGGACCTGCGCAATCACGCGCTCATCATATCGCGCGGTGCTGGCTCTTAACCCAGGCGTGCTGCGCCTCGCGGCTCAGCCACGCAGGGATCGCGCCCGTCAGGGCGGTCACCGCCAGACCGATCGCCATCCGCCGCAGCCGCGGCGTTCGGACGATGTAGTACGCCGCGCCGAGCGCCGCCGCACCCAGCGCCACGTTGGCCACTTTCTCCGCCGTTTTCTCGGTCATACAACCGGCGTGGTGCCCTGTGCCTTGGCGCGATCGTAGGCCTCGCGCCCACGGTCCACGATCTGGCTGACCTTCTCCGAGGCCTGACCAATTTTTTCGGACGCCTGCTGCGATGCCTGACTCAGTTTTTCCGACGCCTGCTGCGATGCCTGACTCAGTTTTTCCGACGCCTGCTGAATGGTGTCGGTCGCGGTCGACCGCAGTCGGGTCGCCTGCTCGGACAACTGCTTCCGCACCTCCGCGCCGGCCTTTGGCGCAAACAGCATCCCCAGCCCTGCGCCGAGCACCGTCCCGGCCAGCAGCCCCATCAGAAATGACCCTCCGCCATCTTCTCGTTCAACGCGATCGTATTCGTATGCCATGAGCTCTCCTGGATGACTCGCTTTTTTCGTGTTCATGCTCGCCCCCCGGCTTCTTCTAGTACAGTCGGCCCCTGGCCTCTGCCCGGTGGCTCTGCTGCGGGTTCGGTCGTCAGCACCGACGCGATGACCGCGCGGATGCCGCGAACCACACCCGTCGCCTGCGAGACCTTGTCGCGCACGCTCTCTTTGATGCGGTCTGCTGTCTCGTCGACTCGTCCGATCGTTCCGTTGATCGCTTGATCGACGCGTTCGGTCTGGTGACTGACGCGGGTGGCTATCGTTTGCACATCCGTGAGAATGCCATCGACCTGCCGCCGAAGCGGCGCCACATGGCGCGATTCGATATCCTCGACGGTTTTGCTGACCTGCCGGTAAAGCCTGTAGCCCACCACAGCCAGCGTGATGAGCATCAGCGTCTGAATGGCGCTCGCAGCCGCCATGACGCCGATTATCCAATTCGTGGTCTCCAGATTCACCATGTGTATACCTGCCTCACGCGGACCAGCGCCCGCCCTGACCGCTCGTGATGTCGCTGAGCGATCGCCATCCTTCGTTGGCCGCCGTACGCGCTTTCTCGACTGTCCCACGCACACGTGTCATCTCACCGATGAGGTCGTCGAGCCTGGGCTCGATCTGCTCGCGGAGATTCCGTCCGCTCTCGGTGAGGTAGAGCCATCCCCACACGCCACCGACGACGGCTCCAAGACAGGTTGCCATCAACACACGTGAGCGCTCGTCCACATCTGCCTCCTGGATATCTCTCTATTCGCTTCTCATCCGCGAGTCACACCATCAAACGTCGTGCCACCCACAATGGTCGAGCTTGAACCTGGGCTACGCCTGCGCCGCGCGCCTGGCGTGCTTCCCGCCATCCTGGATGTCATGCTTCTTCATCTTGCTGTAAAGCGTGGGCCGGTAGAGGCCAAGAATCTGCGCGGCTTCCTGCTTGTTCCAGTTCGTGCGCTGCAGCGTCTGCAGAATCGCCATGCGCTCGATCTCTGCCAGCGTCCTGTGCGGCGGCACGACGAAGTCGGCAGGCCTGGTCGTTTCCGTCCGCATCGACTCCGGCAGGTCGTTGACCGCGATCTCCTGGCCCTTGGCCACGAGGACCCCACGCTCAATGACGTTCTCGAGCTCTCGAACGTTCCCCGGCCAACGATGGCGGATGAGCAGGTGATACGCCGCGGGCGCAATGGACTTGACGTTGCGCTGATGCCGCTCCCGGTACTTCTCGAGGAAGTGCTCGCACAGGAGCGGGATATCCTCGGTCTTCTCGCGCAGCGGCGGAACCCGGAGCGTGATGGTGTTGATGCGGAAATAGAGGTCCTCGCGCACCTTGCCGTCGCGCAGCGCGGCGTCGAGGTCGACGTTGGTCGCGCAGATCAGCCGGAAGTCCACGCGCACGATGCGGTCGCTCCCGATCGGACGGTATTCGCGCTCCTGGAGCACCCGGAGGAGCTTGGTCTGGAGATACGGCGGCATCTCGCCGATCTCGTCGAGGAGGAGCGACCCGCCCTCGGCCATCTCGAAGAGGCCTTCCTTGTCGTTCTGCGCGCCGGTAAACGCGCCTTTCTTGTAGCCGAACAGCTCGGACTCGATCAGGTCCTTCGGAATCGCGGCGCAGTTGATCTTGATGAACGGCCCCTTCGCGCGCTTGCTGTTGTAGTGCAGCGCGTTGGCGATGAGCTCCTTGCCCGTACCGTTCTCGCCCTGTACGAGAATGTTCGCGTCGCTGCCGGCCACGCTTTCGACCAGCTCGAGCACCTCGTGCATTTTCTTGCTCTTGCCGATGATGTTGCCGAACCGGAATTGCCCCTCGAGCTTCTGCTTGAGCAGCTGGTTCTCGCCCACCAGGTCCCGCCGCTCGATCGCACGCTCGAGCATCGTCAGCAGAGTGTCCGGCTCGATCGGCTTTTCGACGAATCCGTGCGCGCCCGCCTTCATGGCCTCGACAGCCTTCGGCACGCTCCCGTGTCCGGTGACCACGATGACTTCGGTGGCCGGGTGCGTCTGCTTGAACTTGCGCAGCAGCTCCAGCCCATCGGCGTCCGGCAGCATCATGTCGGTCACGACGACGTCGGGCTTCCACGATCTGAAGATCTCTTCGCCGAGAGTCCCGATCATCGCCGTCCGAACCTCGTAGCCCTCGTGCTCGAGCAGGATCTTCAGCCACTCGATCATCGACGGCTCGTCGTCTATAGCCAGGACGCGGCTCTTCTTCTTAATGAGGTTCATGGGCTGGATCTCCCACAGGCTCGAGTGGCTTCCGAACATACGGCGCGTTGCTAAAAACGATCCTGAAAAGTATACACCTCATCATCAAAATGTCGGATAGTGGACATTTGTCTTCATTTCATACAGTTAGATTGATGGGTTAGACAGGATCCGGCCAGCCGTGGCGGCCGATCAGCGGAACGAAGACGCAACCCTCCCCTTCCTGTTCGGTGAACACGGTGCCCTCTCGCTCCCCGTGTCGATCGATGCGCATTAGTCGCTGAAACCCTTCCGAGCCCACGGGGATGACGAGCCGACCGCCATCGGCAAGTTGAGCTTTGAGCGTCTCGGGAACCGCGGGGGCGCCGGCGGTCACGAGAATCCGCTCGTACGGGGCCTCGGGTGGATACCCGTTTGATCCGTCGCCCACCACGACGCGAACATTCGCGATCCCCAGTTCGGCAAGGGTCTGCTCGGCGCGCACGGCGAGCGAGGCGTGACGTTCGATTGTGACGACCGATCGTGCAAGCCTGGCGAGAATGGCCGCCTGGTAGCCCGACCCCGTGCCGATCTCGAGCACGCGATCGGTGGCACCAGGCGCGAGCGTGGCGGTCATCGCGGCCACGATGTAGGGCTGCGAGATCGTCTGGCCGTCGCCGATCGGCAGCGGGCGGTCGTCGTATGCGTCCCGGCGCACGGCCTCGGGCACGAAGAGGTGCCGCGGCATCTCGCGCATGGCCGCGAGCACACGCGCGTCTCGTACGCCGCGGCCGGCGATCTGCGCCGCCACCATCCGCTCGCGCGCGCCAGGAAGATCCATCGAGTTCAGCTTATAATCCTCCCCGATGCCGGAACCCACCAAGCCCGTTCCGCAAAATCTGCGCGCACAGCCCATCCGGTCGAACCCGTCGGCAATACCTCCTCTCTGCGCGCGCACGGGAGATGAGGAGGTCACGTGCGAGCGCTGCGGCACCGCGACGTTCCGCATGCACGCCGTCTGGCGGTGCCCGGCGTGCCGGTTCAAGACCGGCTGTTGTGGATGGTGATCGCAATGCGGAATGCTGAATTCTGAATGCTGAAGTAAAGTTCGAATTCAGCATTCACTTCAGAATTCAGCATTCAGCATTGCCATGGACATAATCGCGTCACACGTCGACATCACCTCTGAGGTCTTCCGCGCGAACAGCGCGCGAATGGAGCAGCTGGTGAGCGAGCTGCGCGAGCGCCAGGGCGTCGCACGTCAGGGCGGCGGACCGAAGTACGTCGAACGGCACCGCGCGCAGGGCAAGCTCCCGGTCCGCGAGCGCATCGACACGCTGCTCGATCCTGATTCGCCGTTTCTGGAGCTCTCGCCGCTCGCCGCGTGGGATGTCTACGACAACGAGGCGCCGGCGGCCGGCCTGATCACGGGCATCGGGCGCGTCTCGGGTCGCGAAGTGCTGGTCGTCGCCAACGATGCGACAGTCAAGGGCGGCACGTACTATCCCCTCACGGTCAAGAAGCACCTCCGCGCGCAGCAGATCGCGCTCGACAATCGGCTGCCGTGCGTCTATCTCGTCGACTCCGGGGGCGCATTCCTGCCGCTGCAGGCCGAGGTGTTTCCGGACCGCGACCACTTCGGCCGCATCTTCTACAACCAGGCGCGAATGTCTGCGGAGCGCATCCCGCAGATTGCCGTCGTGATGGGGTCGTGCACGGCGGGCGGCGCGTACGTGCCAGCGATGTCGGACGAGACGGTCATCGTCAAGGGTACGGGAACCATCTTTCTCGGTGGTCCCCCGCTCGTGAAAGCCGCGACCGGCGAGGAAGTGTCGGCCGAGGACCTTGGAGGGGCCGAGGTCCACACGCGCCTCTCCGGCGTTGCGGATTACTTCGCCGAAGACGACGTCCACGCGCTGCATCTGGCCCGCACGATCGTCAGCACGCTCAACGTCGTCAAGCGGATGCCGGCCGATCTCGCGACGCCGGAGGAGCCTCGCTACGATCCCCGCGAAATCTACGGCATCGTCAACGCCGAGACAAGGCAAGCCTACGAAGTCCGCGAAATCCTCGCGCGCATCGTCGACGGATCGCGCTTCGACGAGTTCAAGGAGCGGTACGGCGCCACGCTCGTCACGGGCTTCGCCCGTCTGCACGGGCTGCTCGTCGGCATCATCGCCAACAACGGCGTGCTCTTTTCCGAGTCCGCGCTGAAGGCGACGCACTTCATCGAGCTCTGCAACTTCCGCGGCATCCCACTGATCTTTTTTCAGAACATCACCGGCTTCATCGTCGGACGTCAGTACGAGCGCGCCGGGATCGCGAAGGATGGCGCCAAGATGGTCCACGCCGTTGCCAATTCGGTCGTGCCGAAGTTCACCGTGGTCATCGGCGGGTCGTTCGGCGCGGGCAACTATGGGATGTGCGGGCGTGCGTACGAACCGCGGCTGTTGTGGATGTGGCCCAACGCGCGGATCTCGGTCATGGGTGGCGAGCAGGCCGCCGGCGTCCTCACGACCGTGAAGAAAGATCAACTCGCACGCGACGGACAGACGCTTTCCGTGGAAGACGAGCAAGCGATCCGCCAGCCGATTCTGGAGAAGTACGAACGCGAGGGTTCCCCGTACTACTCGACCGCCCGGTTGTGGGACGATGGGATTCTGGACCCTGCCGAAACACGCCAGGCGCTCGCGCTCGGCTTGTCGGCGGCGTGCAACGCGCCCCTCCCCGAGCCGAAGTTCGGCGTATTCCGCATGTAGGGTCGCTTGGTTCATGTCCGTCCTGAAAACCACCCGCCGCAACGATCCGCAGGACGCGCGCGGCGTCCTTCGCGTCAGCCTGAATCGCCCCGACGTCAGGAATGCCTTCGATGAAGAGGTCATTGCTGCGCTGACGGCGCTCGCCAGGGACGCCGCCAGCGATCCGACGCTGCGAGCCATCGTGCTCTCTGGGGAAGGCCCGGCGTTCTGCGCGGGCGCGGACCTCGCCTGGATGATGAAGGCCGTTGCCTACAGCCGGCAGGACAACTTGCGCGACGCCGAGGACCTCGCGCGGATGCTCGAGTTGCTCGACTCGCTGCCGGTGCCGCTCATCGGCCGCGTCCACGGGGCAGCCCTCGGCGGCGGCGTCGGCCTTGTCGCCGTCTGCGACATCGTGGTCGCTGCCGACGATGCCGTCTTCGCCTTCAGCGAAGCGAAGCTGGGGATTCTCCCGGCCGTCATCTCGCCATACGTGCTCGCCAAGATGGGGGCGTCTGCCGCGCGGGAGCTGTTCCTGACGGGCGCGCGGTTCGACGCTGCCCGCGCGCGCGACCTCGGGCTCGTCCACAGAGTCGCGCCGCTCGCGTCGCTGGACGAAGTGGTGAACGGTTACGTGCGCGAGATCCTCACCTCGGCGCCAACCGCGATCGCTGCCGCCAAAGAGCTGATCAAGGAGATTCATGGCAGCCGGCCGGCAGAGGTCATCGGTGTCACGACGAGTCGCATCGCCGAACAGCGCGTCTCGGCGGATGGACAGGAAGGGATGCGCGCGTTTCTCGAGAAGAGAAAACCGAAATGGGTTCAGTGATCCGTCGCGTACTGATTGCCAACCGCGGCGAGATCGCGGTCCGGATCGCGAGGGCCTGCCGCGAGGCGGGCCTCGAGAGCGTGGCGGTGTACTCCGACGCGGACGCTGACGCGCTGCACGTGCGCGTGGCCGACCGGGCAGTGCGGATCGGGCCGGCGGCACCGGCGGAGAGCTACCTCTCGGTGCCCACCCTGATCGCAGCGGCCGACCAGACAGAGGCCAACGCCATTCATCCCGGCTACGGATTTCTATCCGAGCGCCCCGAGCTCCCACGGGCCTGCGAAAAGGCCGGCATCATCTTCATCGGCCCGCCGGCGGGCGTCATGGAGCGGATGGGATCGAAGATCGGCGCGCGTGCATTGATGCAGGGCGCGGGGGTCCCGATCGTGCCGGGCGACACCCCACGCGATCAGTCCGACGACGGCGTGCTCGCCGCCGCCCGCGGCCTGGGCTATCCGGTGCTCGTCAAGGCCTCCGCCGGCGGGGGCGGCAAAGGCATGCGGATCGTCAGGCATGATGGCGAGGCTGTGGAGTCGATCGCGGCGGCGCGTCGCGAAGCCACCGCAGCATTCGGCGACGGCACGCTCTACGTGGAGCGGCTGATCGACCGGCCGCGACACGTCGAGATCCAGATCTTCGCGGACGCGCACGGCAACGTCGTCCACCTTTTCGAGCGCGAGTGCTCGGTCCAGCGGCGCCACCAGAAGATCGTCGAGGAGAGCCCCTCGCCTGCCGTCACGCCTGCGGTTCGCCAGCGCATGGGAGACGCGGCGGTTGCCGCGGCGCGCGCGGCCGGCTATCGCAACGCGGGAACGATTGAATTCCTCGTCGAGGGCGAGGGCGACGACGCCCGGTTCTACTTTCTCGAGATGAACACCAGGCTCCAGGTCGAGCATCCGGTGACCGAAGCGGTGGCGGGTGTCGATCTGGTTCGCGCGCAGTTCGTCGTGGCCGATGGAGGGCGTCTACCCTGGACGCAGGAGGCACTCGCGCAGCGCGGTCACGCCCTCGAATGCCGCGTCTATGCCGAGGACCCCGCGCATGGGTTTCTTCCCCAGGCTGGACCGTTGCGGCTCTACCGCGAGCCTACGGGCCCCGGCATCCGGGTCGATTCGGGCGTCACCGAGGGCGATAGCGTCGGCGTCAACTACGATCCGCTCCTCGCGAAGCTCATCGTCCATGCAGAGACGCGCGAGGCCGCGCGAACGCGCGCCGCCAACGCGTTGCGCAACTATCCGGTGCTCGGCACGCGCACCAACATTCCGTTTCTCATCAGGTTGCTCGAGCTCGCGGCCTTCCGCACCGGCCGTCTGCACACGGGCATGATCGAGGAGCATCTGGCGCAGCTCGCGCCATCGGACGCCCCATCCAACAACGTCCCGCCGGAGGCGTTCATCGCCGCCGCGTTCGCGACGGCGCCCAGTGTGGCCCGCACCGGATCTGACGGCAGCACGCTCGCCGACGCTGACCCGTGGTCGACACTCCGGCGCTGGGGGCGCTGACGACATGCCGAGCCGCACCATCATGCTGGTCCCGATAAGTGACGGGGATGACGATCGGCAGTATCAGGTCGAAGTGCTCGACGATGGGCCCCGGCAACGGGCACGAGTCGAGCAGCGTGTTTACGAGGTCACGCACGACGGGCACGGCTCGCTGCGAATCACATCCGATCGTACGACGACGGCATGGGCTGTCACGGTCGGTGACGTCCGCTGGGTCTTCGTCGACGGCCGGGTGTACGAGCTCGCCGAGGCGCGTCCGCGCGAGCGTGCCCGCGCCGGCGGACATCACGGGTCGCTGACTGCCCCCATGCCGGCGACCGTGCTGCGCGTGCTGGTCGGCGTGGGCGATGCGGTGAAACGGGGCGATCCGCTCGTCATCCTGGAAGCGATGAAAATGGAGTTGCCTGTGCGGGCCACTTCGGCGGGCAGAATCGGCGCCGTGCACTGCCGCGACGGGGAGCTCGTCCAGCCCGGTGTCACGCTCATCGAGATCGACGAGGGGTGATGCTGCCGTCCGAAGTCACGATCGTCGAAGTGGGCCCTCGAGATGGCTTGCAGAACGAGTCCTCGACGGTGTCGACCGCCGACAAGGTGGCGTTTGTCGACCTCCTATCGGCCGCGGGTCCTCCGGTGATCGAAGTGTCGGCGTTTGTCAGCCCGAAGTGGGTTCCGCAGATGGCCGACGCAGCCGACGTCTTTGCCGGCATCACGCGGCGACCCGGCGTGCGCTACACGGCGCTCGTGCCGAACCTTGCCGGCCTCGACCGTGCCCAGGCCGCTGCCGTCACAGAAATCGCGATCTTCGCAGCGGCCTCCGAGACCTTCAGCCTCAAGAACATCAATCAGACGATCGACGCCTCGCTCGTCGGCTATCGCGCGGTGTGTGAACGCGCGGCGGCACTCGGCCTCCGCGTGCGCGCCTATGTATCGACCGCGTTCGGCTGTCCGTTCGAAGGGCACGTCCCGCCCGAACGCGTGGCCGCGGTGTGCCAGGCGCTCGTCGAGATGGGCGCCTTCGAAGTGTCGGTCAGCGACACGATTGGGATTGCGCACCCCGGGCAGGTTCCGATCGTCGTGGGCGCCGTGGCCGCGCGCGTGCCGCTCGCAAAGATCGCCCTCCACTTCCACGACACGCGCGGGACGGCCGTCGCGAACGTCCTCGTGTCGTTGCAGCTGGGCGTAACGACGTTCGACTCGTCAGCCGGCGGCCTCGGCGGCTGTCCCTATGCGCCCGGGGCGACGGGCAACCTCGCGACCGAGGATCTGATTTACATGCTCGACGGCCTCGGAATCGAGACCGGTGTGAACCTGCCTGCGCTCGTTGAAGCGTCGACGTTTATCGAGTCCCGGATCGGGCACCGCCTGCCCTCGCGGTACTATCGCGCGGTCAAGACAACATAGGGGTCGGGACATCCAAGACCTGACCCCGTCATATACGTGCCAACTCGCGGGCGGTGCGGGCGAGGGCCTCGGGAGGGCAGGGCTTTTCGAGCACGCGGTCACATCCAACCTCGCGGGCCCGCTGTTCGTGCGCGCGCCCGCCGTGTCCGCTGAGACAGATGACGGGAATCTGCCGCGTCGAGTCACTCCCGCGCATCCGACGAATCAGTTCGAAACCATCGATGCCGGGCAGCGCGAAGTCCGTAATCACCACCGCCGGCACGCGTGTCTCGAGAAGCGCGAGCGCCTCCTTGGCGTCGGCGGCCTCCAGCACATCGAACGACGGACTCAGAAACTCCGCGTACATTTGACGCGTGTCGGCGTAGTCCTCGACGAGCAGAAGAAGAGGCCGCGCGCTGACCGTTGCCATTCTGCGTGACACCCGTTGAAACGTCGCAGTGGGAGTGCATGAGAATATCACGACGGCTCAGCGCTCTTGCCTCAGTGCTCAGTGCACATGCCCGAGAATGTTGAGCAACGTGGAGCGCCGGCCTCGGCGCTCGACAGCCATCCGTTCGATCGGCGGCGGTCTACGGAAGCCTCAACACCTGGCCCGGTTTGATCTTGTTCGGATCGCTCAACTGATCTTTGTTCACGTCGAAGATCTTCATGTACGCGCCGGCGTCGCCGAGCTGTGCCTTCGCAATCGCGCTCAGCGTATCACCAGCCTTCACCGTGTAAGTCTTGGCTGCCGCCGCCGCGCCGGCGGGCGGCCCGATGACCTTGATGTCCGCGACGACGTCGGTGCGCCAGTCAGGAATCGTTTTGATCGCGTTCCAGATTTCGTTGGCGTCCGCCTCGGTTTTGACAGACCCGGCAAAGTGCAACTTACCGTCCTTCTCCTGGGCGCTGCCGTCGAACTTGCCCTTGGCCGTCTGAATGGCGTAGGCGTACTTCTCTCGTAAACCCATCGTGCACCTCCAATGTGGTCGAAGGCTTTGCAAGCCGTATACCGGGCAGCGCTCACGGCTTCTGAGCGACGAGCGCGATCCGATCGCCTTTCGGGCTGATGGCCAATCGCGTCACCGCCCGTAGCCCAAGCGGCGTCAGGTCGGCAACGGCGCTCATCTCACCTTCGCCACGCCGCCACCCCAGAAGTTGCCCCTGAAGCGCCAGGAGGAGCACGCCATCCGGCGTCCAGGCAGTGTCGGCTTCGGTTGCGCCGGCAGGCACCCGGACGAGCGGACGCGTCTGCCGTGTGGCCGGATCGAGCTCGCTGACGGTCAGGACCGGCGGCTGGCCCTCCGCTGCAGCGGTGCGCTGCACGAAGCTGATACCTCCGCCCGGGATGCGTTGAATCGACCGGCCGATGCCAGTCGCGACAACATGCGTCTGACCGGTGTGAGGATCCGCCAACTGGAGCGTCGCAGGCTGACCCTGCTGCCCGAGGACGAACAGTGCGAGCAGGTTCGCGCCCGCCCACGCGTGATATCCCACGGGTTTGACGTCGCGCAACACCAGCTCCGGCTGCGCTCCGTCGAGACCGAAGCGCCAGAGCCGCTGCGTGCCGTCGGCCTCGACCCGAATGACGGAAATGTGACGTCCATCGGGTGTCACCGTCGGCGAATACTCCGCTTCCGGCGTGTTGGTCAACTGACTGAGCCGCTGCGCTGCAATGTCGTATCTGTAAATGTCACTGCCGGTGGCCGCGCTGTTCGCGGGATCCTGCTTGCGGTCTCCCCGGACAGATGTGAACAACACGGCTGTCCCGTCGGGAGTAAACGACGGCTGATTGTCGTAACCCGCGTTGTTCGAGATGTTGATGGGCTGGCCGATGCTCAGCTTGCTGCCCTGGACCGACAGGGCCGCGAGAAAGACCTCCGTGTCCGGAGGCTGAGCCGGTCCCTGACCGAGGAGTACCACGGCAATCACAAGCGGCAATGTTTTCATTGGTCTTGATCCTAGCCCAATGTGCCCGCCCACGCCGGCTCGTGGGCAGCCCACGACCTCTTCAAGGCTCCCGGGGCCCCACACCGCTCGCTCTCGCCCTTCGACGTTGCTCAGGGCGACCCTGAGCCTGTCGAAGGGTCGGGCCGCGGGCGCTTGTCGATTCCGTCCAAGCTCGTTCGTCTGTAGATCAAATACGCTGGCGCAGCGCGCGCCGGCCAGCGCAAGGAGGCAGACGAATGAAGACGGTCACTCCACGTGGCAAACTCGCCGTCGGGGCGCTCGCCATCGTCCTGATCGGCCCGCAGGTCGGTGGATGGACAGCGGAAGTCGACGCGGGAGCCGCATTCGAGCGGCTGAAGTCACTGCAGGGCAGCTGGGAGGCCCCGAAGCCAAAGGGCCAGAAGGCCACGACGTCGTTCGAGCTGACTGCCGGTGGCACCGTACTGCTCGAACGTTACAGCAGTCCAACCCTTCCAGGCGGGGGGCACATGGTCACGGCCTACCATCTCGACGGCGCGTCGCTCATCCTCACCCACTACTGCATCGCGAAGAACCAGCCGACGCTCAAAGCCGAGCGCTTCGACGCAACAAGCGGCGAGATCCAGTTCGAGTTCCTGCGAGGCACGAACATGCCGAACGAGAACGCCGGGCACATGCGCCGCGCGCTCTATCGGCTCGACGACGCGAATCATTTCACGACGTCGTGGGAGTTCTTTCAGGACGGCAAGAAGACGATGACCGAGTTGGAGACGTTCACCCGGGTTGGAAAGTGACCGGACGCTGCTGCAGCGATCCCGAGTTTAGCTGGTTGACGCTGGCACGAACGGACGACCATTCACGATGCCGTCGGCCCGTTCCGAGCGCCAGTGAGCACACAAACCGAGAAAAGGAGACTTATGCCGAAGTACATGCTGTTGCTGCACGATAACCTCGCGGCGTTTGCGAATGTGAGCCCCGAGGAGATGCAGAAGGTCGTCGAGAAATACATGAAGTGGGGGAAGAAGCTGCGCGAAGCCGGGGTCATGAAAGCAGGCGACAAGCTGACCGACGAGCCAGGCAAACTGATGCGACGTAAGGATGGCCACGTCCGCGTGACCGATGGACCATACAGCGAGTCGAAGGAACTGCTGGGCGGCTACTACATGATCGAGGCCGACAGCTACGACAAGGCGATCGAGCACGCGCGCGACTGTCCGCAGCTCGACTACGGCGGCACAATCGAGGTCCGGCAAGTCGATCAGATGTGACAGCCATATGATGTGAGAGATGTCATCGCAGCACCTGGTCGACCATCTGTTCCGCCAACGCGCGGGACAGCTGGTCGCCTGGCTCACGCGCATCTTTGGCCCCGCGCATCTCGACCTGGCGGAAGAAGTCGTGCAGGACGCGCTGCTGAAGGCGCTGCAGCAATGGCCCTACTCCGGCGTGCCGCAGAACCCCGGGGGCTGGCTCTTCCGCGTGGCACGAAACGGCGCGCTCGACGTGTTGAGGCGCAACGCGGCGTTCGAGGCGCGCGCCCACGAGATCGCCGGCGAGCTGCAACGGGCCTCGGGCATGCAGCCGCCGTCCGACTCTGCGATCGAAGACGACGAGCTGCGGATGGTGTTCATGTGCTGCCATCCGTCGCTGGCGCCGGATGCGCGCGTGGCGCTCAGCCTGAAAACGGTCGGCGGCTTCAGCGTGCCCGAAATCGCCCGAGCGTTCCTCTGCCCGGAGCCCACGATTGCGCAGCGGCTCGTCCGGGCCAAACGCGTGCTTCGCGAGCAGCGGATCGGTCTGGAGCTCCCGCACGGCTCGGATCTCGGCGCACGGACCGAGTCGGTGCTCGAGGTCATCTACCTCCTCTTCAACGAGGGCTACAACGCACACGCGGGCGAAGACCTGATCCGCCGGGATCTATGCGGCGAGGCCCTCAGGCTGGGACGTCTGGTCGCGCAGTCGCCCCACATTGTCTCGGGTGGGATCACCGCCGGGGCACCCGCGGCGCATGCGCTCGTGGCGCTGATGGCGTTTCAGGCCGCACGTCTGCCGGCGAGGGTCGATGCCGGCGGCGACATGGTTCTGCTCGAGGATCAGGATCGCTCGCTGTGGGACCGGGCGCTCGTCGCGCTCGGCTTCGCGCATTTCGAGCGAAGCGCCGACGGACCGCAGATGACGGTCTACCACGCGCAGGCAGCGATCGCCGCCGTGCATGCCGGGGCCGAGCGAGCCGAGTCGACGCGATGGGACCGCATCCTGTCGCTCTACGACGATCTGATGGTCCTCAACCCCTCGCCGGTCATTCGGCTGAACCGCGCGGTCGCCCTGTCGCGCGTCGCCGGTCCGGCCGCCGCGCTGGAGGTGCTGCAGCCCCTCGAGGACGAGCCCACGCTGGCCAACTACTATCTTCTGCCGTCGGTCACCGGCCGGATGTACGCCGAGCTCGGTGACCGCGACCGTGCGGCCGCGTGCTACCGGCGGGCGCTGGAACTTCCGTGCAGCGAGCCCGAGCGTCGGTTCCTGCACAGACGCCTCGAGGCGCTGACAGGCTCCTTTGGCACTTTCGGCACTTTCCGCGACGGGAAGGACTAACATGTACCTCGTGGAGACTCCCATGTCCGACGCCCCGAAGAGCGCATTCGAGCTCGCGATGGAAAAGCTCAAGAAGAAAGACGTCGAAGCCGGCGTCGAAGCGCAGGTGCTGACCGAAGCCCAGCGCGCGGCGATTACAGAGGCCAAGAACGTCTACGACGCCCGCGTCGCCGAGCGCCGCATCATGCACCAGTCGGCGGTGCTCGCAGTGTTCGACCCGGCGGAGCTCGCGGAGCGTGAGATGGAACTGCGGCGGGACCTCGAACGTTTTGCCTCGGAACGCGACGGCAAGATCAAGAAAATCCGGTCCGAACAGTAAACGGCGCCGGCCCGGCGCGCGTCCAAGTCTCCGTGGCCACTCTCCCGTCCCCCCATCGGTACTTCGAGGCCGCCTGGCTCGACGTTCGCTATGCGCGCCGCGTCCTGGCAAAAACTCCAGTGTTCACCCTTACGGCCCTCGCTACGCTGGCGCTCGCGATCGGCGTTAATACGGCCGTCTTCGCCCTCGTCAACGCGGTCCTGCTCGAGCCTCTACCCTATCCACATCCGGAACGACTGGCCCTCCTGTCCCAGACCGTCTGGCAAGGCGGCAGCGCGGGAAGCGACACGGCGATCGACGGCCGCACGTGGGAACTGGTGCGCGATCGCGCCACGATCGTCAATCGTGCGGTCTACTCGAATTGGACGACGGGCGTGAACCTCGTCGTCCGGGCACCGAACGGCTCGGAGCACGCACGCCACGTCCAGCAGCAGCGCGTCGGCACCGGGTTCTTCTCCGTTCTCGGCGTGGCGCCGCTCCTGGGCCGCGAGTTCACGGCTGACGAAGATCGTCCGGGCGGTCCAACCGCCGTCGTGTTGAGCGCCGATCTCTGGCGGACAGCGTTCGGCTCCGATCCGGCCGCCGTCGGTCACTCGATCACGCTGCGCGGCGAACCGTTCACCGTTGTCGGGATCATGCCCGACGGCTTCCGCACGGGAGAACGCGCGGATCTCTGGACGCCGCTTCGCCCGACCACGACCGGCGAAGGCGGCGGCGCAAACTATCACGTGCTGGTCGGCCTGAGAGACGATGGCTCGCGCCCGCAGGCCCTCACCGAGATCTCCGGCATCGGCGAAGAGCTTCAGCGCCGGCGTTCCGCCGGGAACGGTGGGACGGGCAATAAGAGTGAAGTGTCGTTGTCACTCGTCGGACTTCAGGACGGATTGACGGCGGCGATACGTCCAGCGCTTCTCATGGTCTGGGCCGCCGTCGGCGTCGTCCTGCTCGCCGGCTGCGTCAACCTGGACGGCCTGATGCTCACGCGCGCCGCCAGACGACGGCGGGAGATGGCGACGCGCATGGCACTCGGAAGTGGCAGGGCCGCCGTCGTCCGTCAGCTGCTCGTTGAAGCAGCCGTGCTGGGAATCGCCGGCGGCGTCGCGGGCATCGGCGTTGCTGCGGTCGCCGTGCAGGGCCTCGCGTGGCTGTCGCGTGACGCGTTCGAGATCTGGCAGACGGTCTCGATCGGCAGACGCGAGGCCATGGTCGCGGCCGGCCTGTCCATCTTCGGTAGCCTGATCTTCGGGCTCGGGCCCGCGCTGCAGGCGTCACGCGAGTCGACACAGTCCAGCCTGCTTGCCTCCGGCCGATCCGTGGCCGGCGGTAGCAGCCACTGGCCGCGGCGCGTCCTCGTCGTCGCGCAGGTCGCCCTCAGCGTGTTGCTCCTCGTGGGATCGGGACTGTTGCTTCGTACGTTCAATCACTTGCGGAGCCTCGAGCCCGGGTTCGATCCCGAGCAGGTCGTCGCAGCGTCGGTGTCGCTCGAGGACGCCCGCTATCGGACCGCCGACAGCGTCGTCCGGCTGATGGACGCTACGCTGGCACGGATTCAACAGGAACCCGGCATCACATCAGCCGCGGTTGGTCTCGGGCTGCCCTACGAGCGGCTCCTGAACCTCCCCTTTCGCCGCGCTGATGGACTCGAGGCCTCGGATTCGCGCAACCTGATGACGAGTGCGACCTACATCAGCCCCGGCTTCTTCGAGGTCATGCGGATTCCCGTACGCCGCGGTCGAAGCTTCGACGCGCGCGACCGTGCAGGCTCGGCGCCGGTCGTCATCGTCAACGACGCGCTGGCGCGTGCTTACTTCGAGGATGCCGATCCGATCGGACGACGCATCAGGCTCTCGGGAGCCGAACGCGAGATTGTCGGCCTCGTCGGCAACGTGCAGATGAAGCCCGGATGGGGCGACAACGGCCCGCTGTCGGCGATGTCGCTCGTGTACGTGCCGATCGGTCAGCTCTCCGACGGCTTCGTGCGGCTGGTCCACGGATGGTTCATGCCGACAGTCGTCGTTCGATCGTCCCTGCCCTCCGAGCACACGAGCGGCGCGATCCGCCGCGCGGTCGCGTCGGTCGATCCGCTGCTGCCGCTCGCCTCGGTTCGCACGATGTCCGAGGTGCAGGCGGCGGCGCTCGGTCAGCAACGGCTCCTCGCGATGCTTCTGCTGGCCCTTGCCGGAGCCGCCCTTGTCGTCGCGACGATTGGCATCCATGGCCTGATCGCCGCGTCGGTTACCGAACGCACGCGAGAAATGGGCATTCGCCTGGCGCTCGGCGCCACGCTCGGTCAGGCCCTGCGCACGCTGGCGCTGCCGGGCGTGCTCCTCTCGGCTGCCGGCACGGCAGCCGGCCTGATCGGGGCGCTGGCCGCCGTTCCGCTCATCCGGCATTTCGTCTGGGGCATCAGCGTGAGCGATCCGCTGACGTTCGGCGGTGTGGCCGTCCTTCTCCTCGCGGTTTCGAGCGTGGCGAGCGTAGCGCCGGCCCTGCGCATCCTGCGCCTCGATCCCGCGATCACCCTGCGCCAGGAATAGTGCCGGGTGCCGAAGTGCCTGCGTGCCTCGGTGCTTAGAGTGCCAGGGTGCAAGGGACCCGGTGCCTCGGTGCTTAAGGTGCCAGGTGCAAAGGGGCCTTGCGCCTTGGTGCTTGGAGTGCCAAGCGCAAGGGGCCTGATGCCACAGTGCTTGCAGGTGCCACTGTGCTGGGTGTCGACTGACGGCGCACCCAGGCACGAGGCACCTGGCACCCTGGCACTCTAGGCACCGAGGCACTCAGGCACCTGGCACTTGGCACTTTTTCGTAAATGCCATCTGCACTTGACGCGCGTGTTGACGGCGGCCAAGAATGGTCCCGGCACACGCACCCTATTCCCCAGACATGGGCAACGTCATTGCCTTTCGGCGCATGAACGACGCATACGACCACCGACGCGGCCCGGACCGGCGTTCCACGCGGCGTGGTGGCCGGCGAGACGGCGATCGCAAGGGGTACGCCCCGCTCGTGCTGCTCGTCGACGACAACGAAGACAGTAACTCGCGCTGCGAGGCCATCCTCGCCCGGCTGCACTTTGCGGTCGCCCCGACCCGCAGCATCGACGAGGCGAGCCGCGTGATGGACGCCCTGCGCCCCGATATCATCGTGGCCCGGGTCGCCGACGCCGTCACTCTGCGTCAGGCGACCGCCGCCGACCTTCCCATCGTCCTGCTCGCCGACGACCTACTGGATCCGGAGGTCCTCATCGAGGAGATACGGCGGGAACTGCGGGCGCATAAGATGAAATAGAGACAGTCAACAGTCGGCGGTCGTCAGACGACAGTCGCGGTCCACAGTCCGAGTCGATAGTTCCAGTCGACAGTCCCAGTCGAGAGTCCCAGTCGCAGTCGACGGTCGCCAGTCCCAGTCCCGGTCGCCAGTCCCAGTCCCGGTCGACAGCCCGCTGAGCCCGTGCGCCGGAGGTTTGCGCCTTACGGGGCATGAGGGTCAGACACGCGGCTATCGTGGCGGTTGTGCTGTTGGCGGGCGCGCCGGTCGCACGGGCTCAGGGGCCGGGCGGACCGGTTTCTCGAGCCGACGTGTCCGGCACGTTCGGCTGGCTGAGCGCTGACAAGTCGGAGCTGGACTCCTACGCCGGCGGGAACGACTGGTACAACCGGAGCCTGTCCGGCGGGGTCAGTCTCGGGTGGTATTGGACCGATCACTGGAAGACCGACATCGAGGGGGGCATCAGCTCGGGTGCCGAGCTGCAGGCCTACACAACCACCGTAGTCGATGGCCGTCCGGTCTCGCTCCGTTCCTCCTACGAATTCGCCACCAGACGGCTCGCCATCTCCCAGCAGTATCAGTTCTATCGGAACGCGTGGTTTCACCCGTTCGCCGGCGCGGGCCTCGATCTGACGTGGGAACAGACGGATCGCGTCGATGAGTTCTTTTCGTCGCTGCCGTTCCGACCGGGCACGCCGCACCCGACGCGCACGGAACTGCTCACCCGGCCGTTCGCTACGTTCGGCTTCAAGGCGTACATGACGCCGCGCGCGTTCTTCCGGACGGACTTGAAGCTCGTCTTCAAGGAAGGCGTGGACGAAACGCTCCTGCGGTTTGGTTTGGGAGTGGACTTCTAAGCCGAAGATCAAGGATCGGGATCAGTCGGAGGCATCAGTATGAAACGATTCATCGCTTTGCTATTGTGCGTCGGGCTCGTGGCCCCGGGATGCGCGACGAGTCAGACTCCTCGGGTCCAGACGGCTCGGCCGACGCCGGCCAGGGTCGCCGATCGCGATGTGCTCGCCGACTACGCGGGCCAGCTGCGGCTCGGCTCGCGCATTAAGGCGACCACCACCGACAATCGCATTGTCCGCGGCACGCTGGTGAAGCGGACGGACCAGGCGCTCGTGATCCAACCCCGCACACGCGTCGCCGAGCCACTCATCGAAGTGCCGTTCGACGAACTGCTGGCGTTGGAGCAGGAAGTCCCATCGCCCTCCGGCGCCAGCACCGGTCGCGCGGTCGCGATCGGCGCCGGTGTCGGCGCCGGAGCCGCGCTGGGGGTGCTCTTCCTGCTCTTTGCCGTGCTATGGGGAGGAGATTGAACGGACGACTGTCAGCGTCTATATTCCGCGGCAACGCTCTCTATGAGCGCCTCATCGTCTCTGTGACTCCCCGCTGGGAGCTCCAGCCGGCTGCGGATGCGGTCGGCGAGCTGGGCGGCGGTGCGGCCGCGCAGGTAATCCGGCAGATCGGCTCGACGGGTAAGAAACGCCTGGATCACCTCGACTTCCTCGATGGTCAGTCGTGCGGCGCCGAGCCTGGTGGTGGGCACCTGTGTGGACTGCAGGTCGGCCTGAGGCAGGCCGAGCTCTTGCACGACGACGGTCCCGGCGACGAGATCGCCCAGCCGCTGGTTCCGCGACGTGAAGAAGATCGACAACAGACCGACCGCATATATCCCGGGCATCTGGTCGACGATGCGGAGGAGGTTGCGCAGGAGCGCGTCGAATGTCGTAATGGGCTGGCCGGTGACCGAGATCACGCGAAGGCCCACGACGCGTTTACCGGGCGTCTGCCCTCCCCAGAGCGACTCGAACGCGGCAAAGTAGCCGTAATAGAGAAAGAAGGCGAGCAGGATGAGCACCGCGAGGACCCACGTCGCAAGCGACTGGAAGCCGAGCGAACGGAACCAGAGCGCGAGGAGCGCAATGAGCGCGAGAACCAGCAGGATCGCGATCTGCACGAACGAATCAATCGCCAGCGCGAGGAAGCGGCTGCCCGCGCCGGCGAGCGGGAACTCGAGCGCGATTTGCTCCGGGGTGTCGATGGTAAGCTTTTCCGGTGGCCGCACCGGCACTCTCCTCACACTGGATTGAGAAGCGCAAGGCCCACTGGAACAGGCTCGAGGCGCTGCTGGCGCTCGGTCAGCGCGGGGTGTCGCACCTCACGCACGACGAGCTGCGCGAGCTGGCACTATTGTACCGTCAGACCGCTGCCGACCTGTCGACAGCCCGCGACCACCGGGCCGATGCGCAGCTCGCCCGGCACCTGAATCAACTGCTCGTACGCGCGCACAATCTGATCTACTCGGGGCAGCGGCCTCGCCCGCGCGGCGTCGTCGCGTTCTACTCCCGCACCTTTCCCCAGACCTTTCGCGCGACCTGGCAGTACTCGCTCGCCGCGACCGTGTTGTTTCTGGTCGGCGCCATCGTAGGTAGCGGGGTATCGCTCGTCGATCCCGGCTTTCAGCGCTTCATGCTGGGCGGCCCCATGATGGACACGATCGAACGGCGCGAGATGTGGACTCACGGGATTCTGACCATCAAGCCGCTGGCGTCGAGCGCGATCCTGACCAACAATCTGAGTGTCGCATTCGCAGCGTTTGCCATGGGCGTCACAGCGGGCCTTGGCACGGCGTGGATGATGGTCCTCAACGGCCTGCTCATCGGCGTCGTGGGCACCGCGTGCTTTCGCGCGGGGCTGAGCCTCTCGCTCTGGAGCTTCGTCGCGCCGCACGGATCCCTGGAACTGCCGGCGATCTTCATCGCCGGAGGCGCCGGGCTGATGCTCGGCCGCGGCCTGCTCGATCCGGGCATGCTGCCGCGCCGCGAGGCGCTCGCCGAGAGCGGCCGCCGCGCGATCCGTCTGCTCCTCGGCGTCATCCCGATGCTCATCATCGCAGGCGCCATCGAGGGCTTCATCTCGCCGGTGCCACTGCCCCCGACGCCGAAGTTCGTCATCGGTGCAGCCATGTTCGTGCTCTTGATCCTTTATCTGACGCGCGCCGGACGGCGCGCTACAACAGTCCCCGTTCCTTGACTTCGAGGTAGCGGTCGACGAGACCGCTCGAGAGCTGAGAGGGCGAGACCTCCACCACGAGCGCTCCGTGCTGCCGAAGACCATGCAGAAGCGCCTCCCGCCGATCGAGTGTCTCCTGTGCGGCCATGACACGGAACATCTCGGACGGGGATGCGGGCGCTGCGGCAGAGAGCGAGGCGATCTCCGGCTGGCGCAGGACCCCGAACAGCACGACATGTGCGGGAGCCATCCGTAGCGCGTGCTCGATCACGTCGGGCACGCCGGCCGTGTCCGCCACGTCGGTGAGCCACACGACCAGGGCGCGCCGCTTCTGTGCGGCCATGACGGCAGCCGCGGCGGCGGCATGATCGGCTTCCACGCCGTCGGCCCGCACCAGCGCGAGCGCGTCCACCAGGCCGCGCAGATGCGTGGCGCCGCGCGCGGGCGCGACGCGATGCTGCAGCCGGCGCCCGTACGCGAGGAGCCCGACGCGGTCGCCGGAGGCGAGCGCCACCTGCGCCAGCGTCAGCGCCGCCGTCACCGTCGCGTCGAGCATCGTCTGCGGGCCGATGCGCGCCCGGAGGAGGCGGCCCGCATCGACGAGCAGCCACACGGTCTGACTGCGTTCGGGTTGATAGACCTTCGTGACAAGTTTGCCGCGCCTGGCCGACGCGCTCCAGCACACGTCGCGCCGTTCATCGCCGGGACGGTAGTCGCGCAGGCTGTCGAACTCCCGGCCGGTCCCAAATCGTTTCGCCCGCCGCTTCTCGATCGCGACCTGGCGGCTGCGAATTAGGTACAGCGCCTCCTGCCGGCCTTCCTGAAGATTCGGATAGACCCTGACGGTCTGCTCGAGCGGCGCAATGCCCCACCGCTCGACGAGGCCCCACGCGTCCCGCCATTGCAGGGCGACGGCGCCCATGAGCGCGTCGCCGCGCTCGCGCGGAGTCACACTGTATTCGGCTCGTGCGGACGCGTGTGCCGGCACGGTGACCACCATCTCCGGCACGTCCTGCCGAAGGGCTCCGCTGACATAGTCCGCCAGGCGGACGTCGATGGCGACACCGCCTCGGTTGTGAAGATCGACGAGGACGGTCGTCGGCGCGCCGAGCGTCAGCGGCGCGCCCCATGTGCGGAACACACTCAAAAGCGCCGGTGTCGGCAGCCGGCGCAGATCGAGCAGGACCACGGCGATGACGACGGCGTCCCACAGGACCAGAATGCCAAGCGCTCGACGATCGATCCACGCCGGTCCGATCCACAAGAGCCCCACCGCCAGCAACCAGAACGCGCGCGAGGTGAGGCCGAATGCCACGCGACGGCCGGCGCGCGCACCAGCGGCGGCCGACGGAGGAGACAGGCGGGCTGTGGTCACTTCGGTACTTCGACGGCGGCGAGGATGTCGGCGGTGATTTGATCGGCGGTCAGCCCCTCCAGGTCCGCCTCGGGCTTGAGAATCAAGCGATGGCGAAACACCGGCGGCGCCGCCCGCTTGACGTCGTCGGGCAGGAGAAAATCGCGACCATCCATCGCGGCCGTCGCCTTGGCGAGTTGCATCAGGTGGATAGCCCCGCGTGGGCTGACGCCGAGCGTCAGCGACGGCCACTCCCGGCTTCGCCGGGCGATTGCGGCGATGTAGGTGAAGAGCGGGGCCTCGACGGCAACGGCCTGCACTTCCCTTCGCGCGACAGCGAGCTTGTCGAGATCGAGCGGTTCAAGGGCGAGCTCGTCGATCGCACGGGCGTCGAACCCGTGATGATGGCGCTCCAGAATCGCCTCCTCCTCGCCGGCAGCGCGGTCCGGATATCCAAGACGGATCTTCACGAGAAAGCGATCGAGCTCGGCTTCGGGCAGCGGATACGTCCCCTCGAACTCGACCGGGTTTTGCGTCGCGAAGGCCGTGAAGGCCGGCGAAAGCCGATGGCTCGTGCCATCGATCGTGACCTGGCGCTCTTCCATCGCCTCGAGCAACGCCGCCTGCGTTCGAGGCGGCATCCGGTTGATCTCGTCGACGAGCAGCAGATCGGTGAAGACCGGTCCGTGGTGCAACGTGAAGGCGCTCGTCGACATGTTGAAAACGTTGGCGCCGACGATGTCGGCGGGCATGAGGTCGGGGGTGCACTGAACGCGCTGGAACTGCAAGCGCATGATGCGGGCCAGCGCGCGAACCGCCAGCGTCTTGGCCAGGCCCGGAACCCCTTCGAGCAGCGCGTGCCCGCCGCAGACAATCGTCAATAGCAGGAGGTCGACCATCTCGGCCTGCCCCACGATGACCTTGGCGAGCTCGCGACGGGCCTGGCCCGTCACCTGTTCGAGTGTGCTCATCTCTTTTTCTGCCCCCTCCCAACGACCTCGACACGCGCCCCGTATCCCTGCAGTTGCGCCACGAGAGGCACCGCCTGCCGCGCGGTCAGATCCGGATCAGCCGATGCGGTTCGCGCGTTTGACAAGACGCCGGAAAGCTCGGCCGGGTCGAAGGCCAGACGATCTGCCGCGACCGTGACGAGACGTTCGTCGCCCGTGTTCAACGGCAGTCCGAGCACGGTCAGCAACCGGCGGCGCACGTGCGCGTACACGGTAGAGACGGCGGCCGACGACGCGCGTGCGCGTTCGTAGAGGCCGCCGATCGTGTCGATGAATTCCAACGGTGACGTGCGCGGCTCGACAACGGGCTGGCGGACTGGGCGTCGCCGCCGGACATAACTGAACAGCGCGACGCCGGCAATCCCCGCAACCTGCAGGAGCGCGAAGAAGAACGGTGTGTTCGCCAGGTACGACCAGAACGAGCGGGCATGCCCATGATAGAACTCGTCCCAGATGACCGCGCGCTCGCCGGGCGGTCCGAGCGCGTTCACCAGCAGCTCGACGTGTCTCGGACGTCCAATCCCACCATTGGCGAGCGGCGCCGAACCGGCCCACCAGACGGCTCGGCCCTTCTCGAAGCGCGCCGTCACCACCGCTGGGCCCTCGTCGGTCCCGTACACCACTACGTACGGCGAATCGAGGGGAAGCGGCGCGGTGGCGGACGGCAGGTCGATCGACTCCACGCCATCGGTCAGTGGACCGGGCAGCGCACGGTCCTGTCGCCGCGACCGCAAGGGCCGCGGGCCTGTCGTGCCACCTTTCCCTTCACTCTTCTGGGGGACACCGCGTAGAAAAGGCGCGGCAGCGGGACCGGTGGCCAGGACGAGGCCTCCGCGCTCGACGAACGTCTGAAGGGCCCGCACATCCTGGTCAGACGGCGCCGCCGACGGATTCGCAAGTACGAGTGCCGTCTGTTCCGGCGCGTGCCGGAGGGCTGCTACGGGCTCGAACGACCGGTCGACGTGATATCCCAGTTCCTTCAACAGGAGAAACGCCGCCCGGGCCCCATCGGGATGCGCTGCGTAGCTCGACCCGTCGCTGCGAGGCAACGCCTCGGGAGGCGCCGCCAGGAACGACGCGGCCGTCAGCAGCACGGTGCCGGCTCCGGCGATCGTGAGCACTGTCAGATCGCTCGTTCGCCAGGACGCAAGCATCCAAGGGCCTCCAGGTGATCGGTCACGCGGCGGGCGTCATCTTCCGCGACTGCACGGTTGCCGTACCAGATCTGCTCGAAGCGCCGCGTCAGGTCGAGCATCACCGGATGTCGGTTGTCGGTCGCGGGCAGCATCGGCAGGTACTCGCGCGGGGTTCGCGCATCGTCGATACGCCAGGCGCCCTGCTCTTCGAGGCGTACGAGCGCCGCGCCGTAGGCGCATCGGACGGCCTCGCGGGTATGCCCGACACGGGCCGCCGAGAGCGCGCGGAGCGCAAGCTCGCGCGCGCGGGGACGCACGGCGGCTTGAGAGCCAAGGTCGAGCGAGGCGCCGCGTGGATGATCGGCGATTGCCCGGGCCAGCCAGAACCCCACGCCCAGGAGCGCGGCGATCGCGGCCGCCCACGCGAAGACGAGCGCAGTACTGCGCGCCGCGCCGCGGCCCACGCCAAAGCGCCCCAACAAGTCTTCGAACCACTTCCCCACGCGCTCCTGGAGCTGTTCGCGCCACCGGCTCGCGGCGCTCTGTTGGAATTCGCTCCGCGCGAGAATCGTGTCGACCGCGGACCTCGCGTGCGCGCGCGTCTCGGCACCGTTGGCGCCACCAGCCGTCGCGACCTCGTCGCGCATGCTCCTCAGGCGGTGCAGCAATGCGGTACGGGCACCGGGCCACGCGTCTGGCTTGGCCGGCGCCGTCGTCAGCGCCGCGATGAGCCAGCGGGCACTGACCGCGACGTGTTCATCCCCATCGAGCACGCTCACGCGCCACTCCTGGGGGATCGTCCTTGCGATCGCAGGCGCGTCAGCTGCACTTCCGAGCGCTGCGATTTCTGCGTTCAGACGATCGAGGTCGGCCACAAACTGGCTGCGGGTCACAACGCCGGCGCCGGTGGCTTCAACAGGCTGCGCCTGGATGCTCGTGGGCGCGCCCCAGAGAATCAGGACCGCCGACAGGAGCCGAAGACAAAAAGAAAGGTAGCGGGACAAGCGCGCGTGACTCTAAGTCTGGTGTCGATATGGTCGGCCGTTAGTGTCCCTGGTCCGGGAGTAGCGCCGACGAGGCGGGTGTGCTGCTGCCCGCCGTCTCGAGGCTCGCCAGCATCAATTGCAGGTCGAGTCCTTCGTTCCGGACGCGCAGATCGTAGTAGAGCACTGCAAACGCCACGATCATCAGTGGGGCCGTGAAGGCGCCGCCGATCGAGCCCGTGATCGTCCCCACCAGATTCATCCAGAAGAACGTGGACGAATCCGGACCCGCCAGCGTGCCCGCGACGACGAATGGGACCTGGAACACCGCGAGCACCGCATAGGTGATGACCATCGCGAAGGCCATCAGGGCGAAGACGCGGAGCAGGCTGCCCCTGGTCAACTCGATGCTGCGGCGGATCGCATCGGTTGCGGTCTCGTCTTCGAGTACCGCCGCCGGCACGGCAACCGCGTAGCGGAGGACCACCCAGATCCACAGCACGAACGCCCCGGCTCCGGCCGCGAGCACCACCAGCACAGTCAACACCGGAGACCCGCGGCCGATGGCGGCAGCAAACCCGATCACCGCGAACATCAGCAGCACGATGCCAAAGAGCCGGATGGAGACCAACACCAGCAGCAGCGCCAACCGCCCCACGCGGCCGCGCAGCGGCGCATACGCCGCGCGAATCGACACCGGACGGCCCATGTAGAGTTGCGACACCGCGACTGTCGTCGCGCCCAGGGCTACCGCATACGTGATGAAGTAGACGATCGCCATGCCGAGCATCGCGGCCAAAAACCAGAGCATCGCGCCCAGAATCTCGGCGGGGTTGGCTGCTCCGGCGACCGATTCAGGGCTCGCGGGCTGCGGATTGAAGAGCGCGACAAGCAGGCCGAACGCCAGGCCGAGCAGCGAAGGAAGCGCCATGATGCCGACAAAGAGCCAGAAATGACGGCGGTAGAGGCTGAACGATCGGTCTAGCAGCTCGCCGAGCGTGAGCGGGCGCAGATCCAACGACATAGGTATCTCCAGCGGACCTGCTGGGGTAGGCGATGGTAACACAGAGGGCCGGAGCGTCAGGGTGCCTGGTGCCAGGCGCCTCCCGCTCACGAATACTAGTCGTGTTGTCCGCGTTCTCCGTGGCTAGAGACCGAAGGTCGCGGCCAGCCGCTTGCTGATGCTGTGACGGACCGTGGCGAGGGCGCGCCGGGCGGTCGCGGCGGCAAACCGGACGTGACGCCGGCGCACTCGGCGCGGGATCATCGTCTTACCGGTAGCGGGGCTGGCCGGCATCCAGCCCTCGTCGATGAGCCGTTGCTGAATGGTCAGCGCGCGGGTGACCAGGCGAGCGGCGGTGGCGAACTGCTCGATTCGTTCGGCCCCGTCGGGGTACGTCACCGCAAGCGTGTAGGCACCTGGCTCGGTCCCTTTGTGGACCTCGACATCAATCTGGGCCGCTCCCCTCGTGAAGAACCAGATCATCAATACCTCGCTGAGCGGATATCGGCTCGAAGACTCGCATGCATGAGGCTCGCGAACCGAGAGGTAACGGCCCAGCAGGGCCAGCCCAATGTCCAGGCTGGCACATAATACGAGGTTCAGACGCTTCGAGCCCCTATACCATCAATGAAGATTACCGACGCCAAGGTCATCGTCTGCAGCCCGGGTCGCAACTTCGTTACGCTCAAGATCGTGACCGAAGATGGATTGACCGGTCTCGGCGATGCCACGCTCAACGGCAGGGAGCTCGCCGTCGCCAGTTATCTGTCCGAACATATCGTCCCGCTCCTCGTCGGGCGGGACGCCAGGCGGATCGAGGACACCTGGCACTACCTTTACAAGGGTGTGTATTGGCGAAAGGGTGCCGTCACGATGACGGGGATCGCCGCCGTCGACATGGCGCTCTGGGACATCGCTGGTAAGGCCGCGAACAAGCCGGTGTACCAGCTGTTCGGTGGCGCGTCGCGCGACGACGTGCTCGTCTACAGCCACGCCAGCGGCGCGACGCTCGAACAGACGGTGACGGCGGTGGCGGAGCACGCAAGAGCCGGGTATCGGGCCATTCGCGCGCAGTGCGCGGTCCCGGGCCACCAACACAGTTACGGCGTCGGCAAGCCCGGGCGTCACTACGAGCCCGCCGAACGCGGCGGACTGCCGCTAGAGAGCACCTGGAGCACGGAACCCTATCTCCAGTTTGCGCCCGTGCTGTTCGACCGGCTCCGCCGGGAGTTCGGGCCCGAGATTCAGCTCCTGCACGACGTGCATCACCGGCTGCGCCCCATCGAGGCCGCGCGCCTCGGCAAGAGCCTCGAGCCGTATCATCTGTTCTGGATGGAAGATCCGGTGCCGGCCGAGCTGCAGGAGGGATTCCGCACGATTCGGCAGCACACGACGACGCCGATTGCCGTGGGAGAAGTCTTCGACAGCATTTATGATGGCTACCATCTGATTCAGGAGCAGCTCATCGACTACATTCGCGCGAGCGTCGTGCATGCAGGCGGCCTCACCCACCTGCGGAAAATCGCGACCCTGGCGGAGCTGTATCACGTGCGGACCGGCTGCCATGGTGCGAGCGATCTCAGCCCGGTGACGATGGCGGCGGCGCTGCATTTCGATCTGAGCGTCCACAACTTCGGAATACAGGAACACATGGGCCACACGCGAGAGACCGATTTGGTGTTTCCGCACGCGTACACGTTCAGGGAGGGCACGATGTACCCCGGCGACCGGCCGGGACTTGGAGTAGACCTCGACGAAACGCTGGCCGCGTCGTACCCTTACCAGCGCGCCTATCTGCCCGTCGCACGGCTCGAGGATGGGACGATCCACAGTTGGTGAGCGCCCGAAGACGCCGAAGAGACGGAAGTAACCCGCGATTGTTGTCATTTTGAGATGGGATGGAACCATGGCGAACTTGAGTTACTACATTGCGCCGGCGATCGCGGTGATTGCGACGGCGGCCTCGCTCGCGTCAGCCACGATGGCACAAAAACCCGCGGGGCCTGCCTCTGGCGCCGTCAACCAGCTCACGGCGCAGGAGAAGAAGGCCGGCTGGACGCTGCTGTTCGACGGAACGTCTCTCAACGGATGGCGCGGCTACAAGAAGCCCGACGCCTCCGGCACGCGGTGGCGGGTCGAAGACGGGCTGCTCACGGTCAATCCCGGCAACGGGACCGACACGCGCGGCGCGCTCGACATCATCACGACAGCTCAGTTCGATCGGTTCGAGCTGACATGGGAATGGCGCATCGCCGAGGGCGGCAACAGCGGCCTGAAGTACTTCGTCCTCGAAGACATGCCCTCGGCCATTGGTCACGAGTACCAACTCATAGACGATGAGCGGCACGCCGACGCGAAGATCGGTCCGCATCGTCAGACGGCCGCCCTGTATGACGTCCTCCCCGCTCAGAACCGTCCGATTCGGCCGGCTGGCCAGTTCAATCAGAGCCGCGTCGTTTCGAACGGGACCACGGTCGAGCACTATCTGAATAGTGCCCGCGTGCTGCAATACGAGCTCGACAGCCCGGCGCTCGCCGCCGCGATCGCGAAGAGCAAGTTCAAGGACGTCGCGCGCTTTGGCAAGCTGCAGAACGGTTTCATCCTGTTACAGGACCACGGGGACCGCGTCTGGTACCGCAACATCAAGATCCGACGCCTCCCCGCCGGTGCCGCAAAGAGCACGCAGGTCGCAGCCAAGGGCTTCCAGGTCGTCGCCAACGAGAGCGGCCGTCGCGTCGACGTCACGATCGACGGAAAGCCGTTCACCTCGTACATCTATCCCGACACGCTGAAGAAACCGGTGCTGTATCCGATCCGGACGGCGCCGGCCCCAGGGGCCCGCGCCGCCTTTCCCCTCATTCCACGCCCCGCCAGCCCCTCGCTTCACCCCCATCACTGGGGCCCCTGT
>Ga0184612_10000046_pt1 | contig 51678 bp, 36 predicted proteins | sample PLM3_60_coex_FD_133163 | JGI IMG/M metagenome (GOLD analysis project Ga0184612, IMG submission 133163) | Groundwater sediment microbial communities from an aquifer in East River, Colorado, USA - PLM3_60_coex | ecosystem: Environmental > Terrestrial > Soil > Riparian zone | place: USA: East... | reverse complement strand
GGACCGGCATCGCTCTGATTGGGGGCGGCGGCGCGCTCGCCACGCTCGGCGGTCTGGAGCTCGGGGAGAGTGAAACTGGGTCCCCTGACAGCGACGACGTGGACGGTTCAGAGACCGGAAAGGACTCGGACGCCTGGGGCAAGGCCATGCTCGGCGGAGGGATCGCGGCGGCTGCGCTTGGAAGCTTTTTCCTGATTACCGGAAGAAAGAAATCAGGACCGGTGCTTTCAGTGGGACCGAAGGGCGTCGCTGTCCGACACACCGTCCGCTTCTAGGGCGACCTCGCCCATGCCGCCGCTCCCTCTCTCGAGCGGCATGGGCGATCGCAGGGTCACGTCCTATTTGGCTGGAAAGATGCGGTCAGCGATCGTATCGCGATGGAAAGCGGAGTGCTGACGGATGTCGCTCCATCCACCCGGCGTCGACGACGCGGCCGCCGCGGCTTCCACCCGATCCGCAGCGAAGTCCTGCCAGGAGTTGTGACGGGTGATGGTCATGAACGTCCAGTCGCTGCCCTCGACGTGCTGCAGGAAGACGTTCCCTGTCTGGATCTTCGAGGTCGTCGATGCCGGCTGGTTCAGCGCCTTCTCGAGCTGATCGCGGTGACCCGGCACGGAGCGATGGACGCCGAGGGTATACACCGCACTCGCGCTTCCCGATCCGCCGATCCCCATCTGGCGTGTGAACTCAGCCCACGACGGCCCGCTGACGAACGTATCGGAGTGCCAGGCACGCAGGTCGCGGGCCGGATTCGGTGCTGCCGGCCCTCCCGCGACTGTCGCCTTCGATCCCAGGTGTTGTATCACCGCATAGTCCCAGTCGTCGCCCTCCTGATGACGGAGGACGACGAAGTGGTCCGGCATCGGTGATGTGGTATCCGGCTGCATGAGCGCTTTCCCGAGCGCCGCGGCCTGACCGGGCACGGCCTTCGTGAAGTGCACGTGATACACGTCCGATCCACTTGCCGGTGCGGGCTGCGTCTGCGGCGACACCGCTGTCACGGCGGCAAGGACCATCGTGATGGCGACGACCGGCGTTGCTGACAACTTCATTCACACTCTCCTCTGCTCGCGCGATTGTCGGGAACGATGCCTCGCACGCTGATCGCGTCGCGGTCTGCGGTTCCCGGGCACTGTAACGTGCGCGCTGACGGTATCACGAATGGTCGCGGATGGGCTCATCGCTTGTGGAGCGGCGTGAGACAGGCCCTCCGCCTCCTCCTCGGACGGTCTGCTACTGTGTAGTGAGGGGCCGCTCGGTCGCGGCCGCAGAGACCATCGCGTGCGTTGTACCGGCGGCGCCTACGGCCTTCCGCTCAGGGATCGACGCGCGCCACGAACGGCTCGGGCACCGCGACCTGGTGCGCACGAAGCTGCGACATCAATTGCTGAGCGCGACTATCCAGACGCTCGTGATCACGCGCGCCAAGAACTGGTTCGACGGGCGTCGTGACCCGTGGCTGTTCATGGCATCCGGCCGACCCTTCATGACAGACCCGTTCGCCGGGCGCTATCGAGCGCAGCGCTCCAGCCGCAGCAGCTCCCATGAAAGACGCGGCGAGCGATGCGAGTAATCCGACGAGGATTCCGGCGAGCAGATATCTTGCCGTTATTGCCATCGCGCGCGCTGGACCTCGCAGGAGATGGAACCTCCGGACCAAGAGAATCGGGCCGCACTGTAGCGAATCGTACGTGAGCCGTCTGTTCAACTCTGAACACACGGGGACGTCGAACTAAGACAAGAACACTTCTCTAAGTTATTGATGAAAATGACTTATTTAGATGATACGGTGGGGTCGAACCCAGGTCGAGGGAGGAGTGGGGGTGGCGGAGCCCCTTGCCGCGCCTCGGAAATACGGCCAGTTGCCGAAGACTGCTGCAGTCGTGAGCAGCAGTCCCCAGCCCACCGTTGCGAGAAATGACCGGACGGGCACCGTTACGTCGTGAGCGCGGTCCTGCAATACTCCACGCAGTTCCTAACTTCCTGCACGGCGTCCGATCCTTCGGGGATCGTGTATTCGAGCTCGGCCGACGCGGGGATCTTCCACTTGTTCTTCTTCACAAGCTGGAGGATCGCCTTGATCGGCGTCTCGCCCGTGCCCCAGGGCAGGTTGAGCGCGCAGTTCGCAGGCGTTGTCCGATCCTTGAGGTGGAAGCTCGAGATCCGCGCATGGTGCTTCTCGAGGAACTGCATCGGGGTCCCGCCGACGTTGCCGGCCGCCACCCAGTGCCCGAAGTCGACGTTCGCCATGTTGCCCTTCGACAACGCGAACGCCTGGTCGAACGCGGTCATGTTGCCCTGCGCGTGCGTGTGGTACGCCGCGTAGATCTTCTTCTTCATGGCGAAGTCGCCGACTCGCTTGAGCTGGGCCGCATCGGTCAGCAGCTCGAGCGTGGTGTGCGTGCACCCGAGGGCTTCCGCCACATTGAAGATGTACTCGAACTCCTCATCCGACATGTTCGCATTGAGCTGCTTCCACGCGTAGATCGCCACGCCGGCGTCGTTGTACATCTTGCGCAGCTTCTTGAACGCGTCCATCGAGACGCTCGTGCGCCACGCCTTCAGCTTGTCGGCCTGCTCCTGCTGCGCCGCCTGCTGCTCGGGCGTCGTCTCTCCGCGCCCGCCGCGTCCGCCACGGCCCGCGCCGCCGGGTCCGCCTGGTCCGCCAGCTACCGGCACTGCGCACGGCTGGCCGTTCCACGAACCAGTCATCGGCGGCGCATCAGCGGCCTGACCCCCGCCACCTCCCCCGCCCGGACCGCCAGGCCCCCGACCGCCGCCACCAGGTCCACCGCCAGCCGGCCCACGACCACCGCCACCGCCGCCGCGACCACTTGAAGGCGCGCCCGCGAAGCTCTCGACCGGCCCGCCCATCAACTCGATCCCGCTGATGCCGGAGTCGACGATGTACTTCAGCGTCGCTTCAGCGCTCTGATCCGGCATGCTGCGGAAGCTGTACGTGATCGTGCCGATCTGCACGCCGTCGATGAGCGAGCTCGGCTTGGTCTGCGCGAACGCGCCGAAGATGGACTCGCTCCTCCCCAGCATTGTCGCCGTCGGCACCGCCAGGGCGAGCTTTCCCAACTCACGTCTCGTCAACATTGTGTTCTCCTCGCATTGCTGCGTTTTGCCGTCTTCCCTGCGTGCAGTTGCCTTCGGTGTCTCCAATGAACACTGGCGAGCTACGTGACTGCTTTCAGCTCCCATCCCTTACGGAAGACCGGCTTCACGTACTTGTTGGCCTCTTTGTTGTTGGTGAACTCCATCTTTTTCGGATCCCACAACAACTTCCCTTCGACACGCGTGGCCGCGGCGCCGAGCACCATCCACTCGGTGTAGGGTCCTGCGACGCTGAAGTTCGAGCACGCCGGCTCGCCTCCCTTGCAGGCACGCACCCAGTCGCGCTGATGTCCGGGCGAGCGTGTGAGCATTCGCGGCGGCAGCGAGTAGTCGGCCCAGCGCGATCCAGGAATCAAGCCGACGCCCTCGCCGCGTCCGCTCGTCCCCAGATAGCCCTTCGAACCCACGAACACGGTGTTGTATCCGCTGCCCTGCGGCTGGCCGCCGGCACCGCCTCGGCCACGACCGGCAGCTTGTGCCCCCGGCTCGCCGGGTGCCGCCCCTCGCGCGCCCTCCCCAGGTCCACGGCCGCCTGCCTCTCCGCGGCGGCCTCCGCCGCCACCGCCGGCGGCCTCAATGGTCGGCCCTTTGCCGGGAATCTGCCGCATCTCCTCGACCGTCATGCCCGCAGGGGTGTACAAGTCGCCAGTATCAGACCAGTACACGGTGACCGGCGGCATGCTCCCGCGGGCCGCAAACTCCCACTTGATCCCGAGGCCACCACGCGGGAATGTGTAAGGGCTTCGTCCTTCGCCCTGCTTGATGCATTCGACGCTCGTCGGACTCCCGAGCCGCAGCGCAAGGTTCGCGGGACCCAGTTGATGAATGCCCCAGTCTCCTATCAGGCTGCTGCCGAAATCGTAGAAGCCACGCCAGTTGAACGGCAGATAGAAGCCGAACTGCTGATCGTATTCCTTGCGGTACGCCTCGTCTCCGGAGGTATAGGGACGCAACGCCGCGCCGCCGAGCCACAAATCCCAATCCAGGGTGTCGGGCACTTTCTCCGGCGCTGGAAGCGTCTGCATGCCCTGCGGCCAGCTCGCGCGCCCACGAAAGGAGTGCACTTCGGTCACGTCGCCGATCTCCCCGGACCAGATGATCTCGGCTGCCACCCGCGTCGCATCGTGCGAGTAGCCCTGGTTGCCCATCTGAGTGGCGACTTTGTATTTCGCCGCGGCCTCGGTCAGCAGCCTCGCTTCCCACGGGGTGCGCGTCAGCGGCTTCTCGACATACACATGCTTACCGCGCTGCATCGCCGCGAGCGCGACGGTTGCGTGCATGTGATCGGGGATCACGACCGTAACGGCGTCGATGCTCTTCTCTTTGTCGAGCAGCTGACGGTAGTCCTTGTACTTCGTTGCCTTCTCCCAGCGCTTGAACCCCTCAGCGCCTCTTGCCCAGTCAACGTCGGCGAGCGCGACGATATTCTCCGACTCGAGCCCGCCGAGCACGCTCGTGGCCCGACCGCCGGCGCCGATACCGGCGATGTTCATCTTCTCGTTCGGGGATTGGTACCCGAGCGCCTTGAGCGACGCCACGCTGCCGAAACCGCCGCGCGGAATGACGCCCGCGAGCAGCGTGCCGAAAAAGAAATGTCGTCTGGAGATGCCTTTGGACATCGGGGCTCCCTTCCTCACGTCAATTTTGTCCTATCAGAACGAGAACCTGACGTGCACCCGCACGCTGCGTGGCGCCTGGTACATGTTGGCCACACCCAAGCCAGCCGTGCGGGACCTGCCCGCGACGCGATGACGTTTCCGCTAATGTATACGCTCGCGAACTGCCGGGGACAGTCAATGTTGACTGTCCCCGGTGCCTGTCCCGTTTGAGTGTCCCCGAATCAGAATTGGAAGCGGATCTGCGGTTCCTGGCGTCCCGCGCCTCGCGCGCACAGCAGCGACGCGACAAGGTTCAGCGCGTGGCTGCCGCGGGCGCCTGGTCGTAGGGCCTGTAGCCCTCCCACGACCACGGCATGCCGGGGTCGCCGAGCGTCGTCTCGGTCAGGCGCTGGTAGACGCTCTCGGCGCGCACATCGTTAGACAGGAACAATACGCACCGCCGACCCTTCTCGACGCAAATCGCCTGGTTGCCGGTCGTGTCGTTGTGGCCGCCCTTGAAGAAGGCGTGGCCGAATGGGCCTGCGAAGGTGATCACGCCCAGACCGGCCGACAGCTTGATGGCCTTCATAGCAGGCGATGTGGCTTCCACGAGCGTCGGGAATTGGCTTGGCGTGGTGATCGCAATCTGCCCCTCGATCATCTCGGCGCGCGATCTGGCCGACAGGCCCTCGCCGCGCGAGAAGCCGGCGAGGAACTTCGCGAAGTCCGTGATGGTGGTGTCCAGCGAGCCCGCCGCGCGCGGCCTGCTGCGCTGGTCGTGCGGTTCGAAGGAGCCGTCGATACCGTATCCGTCGGCCAGGTTTTCGGCGAAGTCCGCCCGCCACATCATGCTGGTCCGCGTCATGCCGAAGCGGTCGAACACCCGCCGCTGCATCTCGTCGCCGACCTTCAGGCCCAAGCCGGTCTCCAGCACGAACTGCAGCAGGATGATGCCTTCGCCCGAATACGCGTAGCGGCTCCCGGGGTCGAAGTGGAAGCGCATCTTTTGATCCGGCTCGAGAAAGGCGAAGTTGGCCAGGCCGCTGGTGTGGCTCAGCAAGATGCGCGGCGTCAGCTTGCGCCATCGCTCGTCGCCTTTCAGGGTCTCATAGAACGGGTACTCGGGCAGCGGCCTGGACAAGTAGTCCGCGATTGAGCGATCGAGGTCGAGCGTTCCCTCGTCTACCAGCTGCATGACCATGAAAGCGAAGGCGAACTTGGTCAGGGACGCCCCGTACATGATCGTGTCGGTCTGAAGCGGCAGGTTCTTGTCGACATTGCGACGACCCCAGCTGCGCACGAACACGACCTTGCCGCTATCAATCACGGCCATGGCCAGGCCCTGGACCCTGGCCCCGGCCATCATCCGTTTCGCTTCACGGTCGATGCGCGCCGCGGAGACCGCCTTGCCGTCGAAGCGGCGGATGGTCGTGTCTGCGCCACCCGCGGGCGCGGCCACCACCATGGAGGCCACCAGGGCCGCCGTGCATATCGAGCCTTTCATGTCCCCTTCTCCCGCTGGATGAAGGGTCGAGACTACCACCGATTTGCCGAGCGACACGGACTGCCACGCCTCACCGTCACGTGACCTGAGCGTCGCGGCTCGACGCTCAGGTCACGCCGGTGTCGGCGATGTCAGCTCCCGATCGCGCCGCCGTCGTCTTTCGTGATCACGAGACAGGACGAGCGCGGCCGTCCCCCGTCGTCGCCATCAGGCCACGAGCTGAACTGCTTTGGATTGGCAGGATCGTTCGGGCCGGTCGGCGCCTCGCCCGGGTGCTGGATGCCAACGAACATGGTCGTTTCGTCGGGCGTGACGAACACGCCCGTCACTTCACACTGTTTCGGGCCGACGAGGAATCGACGGATTTCCCCGCTCGTCGGATCGGCGCAGAGCATCTGGTTGTTGCCGAAGCCCGCGTAGGCTCCCGCGTTGATCGTGCTCCCCGACACGTCGGTCTGAATCCACAGCCGGCCGCTCGGCGCGACGTAGATGCCATCGGGCGACCCGAACTTGTCACCGTTGATGGTGGAATTGTGGGTGGGGTTCTGAGGGTCGCCGCAGAGCGCGAAAATGTCCCATCCAAACGTCGGCTCGGTAAAGTCGTTCTGATAGTACCAGCGGATGATGTGCCCATACGGGTTGGGCGTCCGCGGGTTGGCCGCATCGGTCGGGCTGTTGGGCAACCCGGTGCGCGGGTTGGTCCCGGCGACGCCGCGCGCGGTGTTGTTGGTCAGCGTGCCGATGACGGTCAGCGACTCGGGGAACGTGTCGATCCACTCGGGCCGGTCCATCTTCGTGGCGCCCACCGCATCGGCCGCCCCGCGGGTGTTCAAGAGGATGTCGTTCAGCGACCAGGTTTCCAGCGCGGGGTTGTCGGGCGTCAGCGGCAGCCACTCGCCGTACGTCGGGTGGAACTTCGCGACGTAGAGGATGCCGTCGTCCAGAGGATTGATTCCACGTCGAAGCGCCTTGCGCCACGGACGGTTCGAGACGTAGCGGTAGATGTACTCGAACTGCTCGTCGTCGCCCATGTAGACGACCACGCGGCCGTCCCGTGCCTCCTGCATCCACGCGCCCTCGTGCTTCAAACGACCGAGCGCGGTGCGCTTCACGGGCGTCGAGTGCGGACTGAAGGGATCGAACTCGACGACCCATCCGAAACGGTTCGGCTCGTTCGGCTCTTCATAGACGCGGAACCGCTTCTCGGTCGTGTGCCAGAGGTAGCCTGCGCCGCCGGCGGTGATGCCATAGCGCCGTTCGACGGCGGTCTGGGGGTCGGCTGCGTCCCTCTTTCGGAAGTAGCCGTTGAAGTTCTCCTCGCACGCGAGATAGGTGCCCCACGGCGTGAAGCCCATGGCGCAGTTGTTGATCGTGCCGAGCACCCTGCGACCGGTCGGATCGGCGCTGGTTATCAGTCGTGGGTCGGCGGTGTCCTCACCCAATTGTGCCAGCGGGCCCCCTATCTTCATTGGAGTCCTGCCGGTGAGGCGGCGGGCGTATCTCGACGGGCGAACGACGGTCCATTCCCCCGTGCCCTGCTTGTCGTCCGAGCGATCGCCCTTCCACCGATCCCAGTCCGAGCGATCCTTCTCGTGCCGGCGGCGCCGCCGGATGATCTCGATGACCGACACGCCGTGCGCGTTGAGCGATTTCTTGGTCTTTTCCGGGGTCCAATCGGCGGTGCCGTCTGGAAACAGCAGCACATCGTCGGTGTACTCGTTGTTTTGAACCAGAAGGCCGTGCGACGAGCCGTCGATGGGGAAGTACACCACGCCGTCGTTGTGCATGCCCCACTGCAGCGCCTGTTCCGCCGCCGTGTTGCTGGCGTCGTGCTGGAAAGCGGGTCCCTCCGACACGGGGTCGCCCCACGCGATCAGCACCTTGGCGGTGTAGCCAGGCGGTACCTCGACGGTGTCCGCGCTCGAAACCGGGATACCGAGGAAGCCGAGACGCGGGTCGAGCCCGTGTCCCGACCTGGCCGAGACCGGCACGACCTTGAGGAGCGCGCCGATGCCGCCAAGAGAGACGGTCGCCGCGGTGGCCAGGCCGCCGCCGAGGAAATCGCGGCGCGACAAGCGCGCGTCGACGACTTCCTGAAAGGTCTCATTGCCTGAGCTGTTACAGATGGTGTCGCTGCTGCCGTTCGGCATGATCGTCGTCCTCTCGTGATGGAAAGCCCGTGAGTAGGGGCCCATCTAGACTACGGACGGACATCACGTCGACGCGACGCTCAAGGCAATTCTGCGAAACGACTTTGGGAAAGTCGGTTCTACAGTCAGCAGCTCACGGCAGGCTATCGTTTCTGAGTATCTTCTCGCGACGCAGGACCGCGGGAAGGTGATTTCGGCTTCTCGTCGTCGTCCTCGTCTTCCGCGACCGGTCGAATGAAGGCGGCGCGGCGGGGCGGCGGCATCGGCGAATCGGCACCGCGGATGGATCGCCAGATGATCTCGTTCAATTCGAGCTCCGGCGCCATATCCGCGTCGCGCAGATTCATTCGGATCGACGCCGCCGCTCCAAAGGACTTCTGAGAGTTCATCTCGTCCAGAGGCACGCGCGCCTTCAGCGCCGAAAACGGCGTGACGTCCGACGCAGCCTGAAAGGCTTCGTACATCGGCCTCGCGGCGGCATCGTACTGGGTCATCGGCTCAAGGCCGAGGATGAGCTCCATCGTGCGCAGCATTCCCGACGTGGAATACATAGTGCTGTCCACCGCGCGCCGTTTTGCAAAGGGACTGACGACGAGCGCGATGGAACGGTGAGCGTCCACGTGATCCGGCCCGTTCTGCGCGTCGTCTTCGAGAACGAAGATCGCCGATTCCTTCCAGGCGCGACTGCGTGAGATGGCCTCGACCACGCGGCCGAGGGCGGCGTCGTTCTCCGCCACCATGGCACGAGGTGTGCGCGCGTCGGGCCGCGTGCCGGCCGTATGGTCGTTCCCAAGACGGATGATCGAGAGCTGCGGCAGCTTGCCCGACCGATCGAGCTCCTGGAACTCGGCGAGCCAGATGTCGACGCGGCGATTGTCCGGGATCGACAGGTCGTACGGCGGATAGTCGGGGTGCACCAGCCCGTCGAGACCCGGAACACTGGCCACAGCTTTGCGCGTCGTGCGGTCGAGATGAGCGAACTCCCCATAGCTGCGAACGGTGACGCCGGCACGCCTGGCGGCGTCCCAGAGGTAGCCCTTTGGCGGCGCCGAGAGGTTCCCGTACGCGTTGCGTTGCTCACCTCCGCCCTCGCTCAGATAGACCCCTCCGCGAGAGCCATAATTCGTCGGCCAGATCTTTTCCACGACGTCGGTCGCATAGGCGCCCATCGAGAATGCATGACCGTCGTAGCTGACTTCCGCGTCCACGTAGAAGTTGTCCAGCAGTACGAACCCTCGCGCCAGGGCGTGAGCGTTCGGAGTCACGTCCTCTCCGAACAGGGTCAGCGTCGGATCGCCATTGCCCATCGGCAGATCGCCCAGCACCTGGTCATAGGTGCGGTTCTCCCTAATGATGTAGAACACGTGTTTGATCGGAGATGCGTCGCCGACGCGGCGCGGGATTGGCGACGCCGCCGGCGCATCGGCGGGCGTGAGCCGGTGTGCGTCGGTGTACGCGGTGACCTCATAAACGCGTTTCGTCAGCTCGGCAAGCTGGGCGCGATCGGGAGCCGAGACCTCGGTCAGGCTTCCCTGCATCATCTGACCGATGTACTGTCCTTCCGCGCCGCGGTTGCCCGGAGCGGGACCCCGCGGGTTGGCCGACGACGACAGCCCCTTGCCGCTCAGGACGTAGATACGACGTTGCTCACGATCGAAGGTGACTCCCGTGGGATACCACCCCGTGGGAATGAACCCCAGCACCTTGCTCTCGTCCCCTTTGATATCAATCAGCGCCATTGTGTTGTTATCGGCATTGGCCACGAGCAACGTCTCGCCGTTGGACGACAGCGCGAGCGCGTTGGGGGTCGTACCGGGAGGAGCCTGCGGAAAGAGCGCGACCCCGATCTGCTCCGTCGCACGTCGAGACTCCAGATGGGCGACCCAGACGGCATTGGTATTGGCGCACGCCACAAACAGACGTCTGCCGTCCTTCGATTGCACCATCGCATTAGGGTGTTCACCCACCGCGACTTCGCCCGTCGGCTCTAGGGTCGCCGCATCAAAGAGCAGCACCTTCGCACCACCCCACAGCGACACGAAGAGCGTGCGTCCATCGGCCGACACCAAGGCTGAATACGGCTCGGCGGCAAGCTGGATCGTCTTGATGACCGCACGCCGCTCGATGTCGATCATCGACAGCGCCGTACCCAGCACGTGCACGGCGAAGAGGCGCGCCCCGTCAGGCGTGACCGCGATGCCACCGATGAATCCCGACCCTTTCAGGGTCTGGAGCGTCGGACGCAGAACCGCGGGGGCAATCCGGATCTGGCCTGCCTGCTTGAGCGTCTCGCCGTTCCAGGAGAATTCGTTGATGACGTTCTCGGCAGCGCCCGACGAGAACAGACGCTTGCCATCCGGGTGCCACGCGAGGCCGAGCCACGCGTGATCCACAGGCACCGTGGCCTTCACAAAGAAGTTCACGGTATCAAAGATCGTGAGGGTAGGCTTCGACCACCCGTTGTTCGATACGATGAGGTACCGCCCGTCAGGAGACCACACCATGTTGAGTGGCAGGTCCCCAATCTGACTGTGACGTCCGGCTGGCGCAATACGCCAGCCGTTCGGCAGCTGCGTGACGCCCGACCCGAGCGGGCCAGGGCGCGACGGACGCGCTGGTGCGCGTTGCGCGACAACGACCAGACTCACAGTCGACGCGGCCAGCACGGTCGCGATCATCACGAAGCGGCTCAAGAATTTGGGCATAGGCGAATGCTAGCCTAAAGTGCCGATGTAACAACGGTTCGAAGGCCGCTCCGAGGCGAAACGTCTAAAGGTAGCGAAGCCAGCCCGTTTGCCGGCGGGCTTTGACATCCGCAAACCATCGGCAGGGGAAGTACAGCACCGCGATGACGAGGGCGAAGACCAGGTAGAGCAGCGGAAGCCCCCATCTCTGTCCCTCGGGGATCGACACGAACGGGGCGGAGGCGAAACGCTGCGCATCGATAGCCCCATCCCGCACGAACCAGACGAGGAGCGCGATCGCGTGAATGACCGGGATGTGCAGCAGATAGTAGAACATCGGCACGCGTCCGAATGTTGCCAATGTGTCGGCGAACCACCCGCGCGCACGTTCGGCAAGGGGCAGCAGGGCGATGGTCGGACCCAGGGTCATCAGCAGGAAAAGCTGGGACGCCGGATACTTCCTCTGGTTCAGGAACCGGAAGAGCGCAGGCGGTGCATCGTCTGGCGCGGAGCCCAGTAGAACGCCGAGACTGGCAACCGCCACGAAGAGCAGCGTGGCGGATACGCCGATCCTCAGGCAGAGACGGTCGCGCTCGGCAGGCTCGCGGACCATGATCGACCCAAAGGCATAACCTGCTGCCATCACACCCACCCACGGGACGATGGTGTAGAGCACGGCGACGGACGGCCCGGCCTGGCCAAGCCGGACCTCCGCGCCAACCGGGTAGATGAACTCCCACAGCCAGCGCCATGACTCCGGCATCACGCCCTCCGGCAGCCCAAAAGCGCTCTGGAAGGCGATGACGATCAGCCCGATGGTTCCGATCGCCCGCGTGGGAAGCCAAATCAACGCCGCGAGCAGCACCATGCACCAGCCGAGCATCCAGATGACGCCCGCCAGAATGAACTCCGAATAGTCGACAGTGAACGTCCACGAGGCGCGGATGATGGTGAGCTCGAGCAGCACGAGCAGGAGACCCCGCGTGACCAGGTAGCGCGCCAACGCGCCCCGGTCGCCCCTCGACGTCGCTCGGGGCGACTCTGAGTGTGTCGAAGGGCCGCTGAGTTTCATTCCATAGAGGAACGCCGACGTTCCGGCAAGAAAGACGAACGCCGGCGCGCAAAAGTGCGTGATCCAGCGCGTGAAGAAGATCCCCGGGGTCGGGCCCCCGGCCGGAACTCCCGAAAACACACGCACGTGGTCGATGGCCATCAGCACCATGACGGCGCCACGGACGTTGTCAATCGATCGGATGCGTGAGTGGAGGGTCGTCATCATGCCGAACAGTACGGCGTGGTCAGCCGTGCGTCGGCGATCGGCAGCTTATCGCCGAGGGGGGAGGGTGTCAAAGCCGCCGATGTCGAGTGAGCAGGATGGTCTGCCGTCTCGCTCAATCGTGTCGGAGGGCGGCGATTGGATCGACCGCCATCGCCCGACGTGCGGGGATATAACAGGCCGCAAGAGCAACCACGGCTATGGCGGATGTCGCTGCCGCAAGCGTCAGGGGATCATGTGGGGACGTGTTCCACAACTGGTTCGCGATGAGCCGGCTGGCGAGAAAGCTCGCCAGCAGCCCCGCGGCGGCGCCTGCCGCGAGCAGCTGCGCGCCCAGGCGGAGAACGACACCCAGCACGTGCCGCCGGCCGGCGCCCAGCGCCATGCGCACGGCGATCTCTTTCGTTTGCCGCGACACCGTATAGGCCATCACGCTGAACACGCCCATGGCGACCAACAGCGTACCGGTGACGGCAAAGATAGCCAGGACGATCAGACTGAACCGAGGCTGGGAGTACGAATTACGCTGCAGGATCTCCTGAAGGCTCCCAGGCTGCCGAAGGGCGACCTGACGATCGACGGTGGCGATTTCACTTCGAACCGCGTTCAACAACCCGAGTGGATCCGTCAGCGTTCGGACGAGAATGATCGGAGTAGTGCCGCCGGTCGTCGCTCCGGACAGATACACGTGCGGCGCAGGCAATGCCCGGATCCCCTGATTCTTCACGTCTTCCACTACGCCGACGATTTCGAGCAGTCTGTCTCCGGCGACGGGTGATAAAAGCCTGATGTGCCTGCCGATCGGATCCTCATCCTTGAAGTGGCTGAACGCGAGAGTCTGATTGACCACCGCTGTCCTTGGCACGACGCCCACGCCCAACGTCGGCAGGCCACCGCCTCGCACGATACGAATGCCCATCGTCTTGAAATAGTCCTCGGCGCACGATTGAACGACCGCTGGCGACCGATCGGAGCGCGGCCTTCCGGGAATCTCCAGCTCGTTCCTGAGCGGTCCGTAGTCTGGAGGAAATTGCGAGCTTGCGGATGCTGCCTCGACGCCCGGCAGAGCGGCGATGCGTCGAAGCGCTTGTTGGTAGAAGCGATGCTTCTCGGCCGGCGTGGCGTACGCACCGGGCGCAAAGGCCACGGGCACCACCAGGATTTTCTCGGCATTGAACCCGAGATCGACGCGCACGAGCGAGCTGAAGGTGCGCATCAGCAGACCGGCGGCCAGCAACAAGACCAGCGAGAGCGCGATCTCGGCAGCCACGAGAGCATTTCGAAGCAAGCCTCGTCCCCCGGCCATGCCTTTGCCGCCGCTTTTCAGTCCCTCGACGAGATCGCGGCGGGCGCTATAGAGGGCCGGCGCGATCCCGAAGAGCAACGCCGACAATACTGCCGTGCCGAGACTGAACGCGAGCGCCGCACCGTCCAGCGCAATCTCGACTTCACCCGGCAAGGGACCCGGCGGAAGAACGCTGACGAGGGCGTCGAGGCCCAGGTACGCGAGCAGACAGCCGGCCGCCGCTCCGGTCACACTCAAGAGCAGACTCTCGATCAGCAACTGTCGGACGATCCGCCATCGGCCGGCGCCGAGCGCTGCCCGCACCGTCATCTCCCGTTCGCGCACCGTGGCCCTGGCCAGGAGCATGTTCGCAACGTTGCAGCACGCGATCAGCAGGAGGAGCGCGACCGCCGCAAGTGTCGTGTACAGGACGGTACTGAACGCACCAACAGTGAACTCGATGACGTTCACCACCTGTATCTGGAATCTGTCGGGATACTCCTCCGGGTGCTCGAGGGCGCGTCTTGCAGCAATCAGGTTGAGCTGCGCCTCAGCCTGCTTCGGCGTCACACCGGCCTTCAGACGCGCCTGGAAGTTGCGAGCGGCGGTGCGAGCGTCCGGAGCGCTCCTTTCAATGGGCTTGGGAATCCACACGTCGGCCGCGTGCCACGTGAATCTGGGCGGCATCACGCCCACGACGGTGCGGGGCTCCCCGTTCAAGACCAGCGTCTTTCCGACGATGTCAGCGTCTGCGCCGAAATAGCTCACCCATGCCCTGTGCCTGAGCACGGCCACCGGAGCGGCCTGAGCTCGCCCATCCTCCGCCGTAATCGTCCGACCGATGAGCGGGCTCAGCCCCATGAAGTCGAAGAAGTTCGGCGTCACCCAGACTCCGCGCAGGTATTCGGCCCTCTCTCGGTCCGTCAACATCATACCGACGCCCATCGTGCCGACGACATCTTCGAAGGCGCTGCTTCCGTCCTGATAGTCGAGGAATTCTGCAGCAGGAAAGACGCTGCGCGTGCGCCCGGTCTCCAGGTCCTGGACCAGCAGATTCACGAGCCGGTCAGAATTCGGGTACGGCAGGGGATCGAACAGTACGTTGTGGATGACGCTGTAGATGATCGTGACGGATCCGATCCCTAGCCCGAGCGTGAGAACGGCGACGAATGTGAATCCCCGGGCGCTGGCGAGCGTGCGAATAGCATACTGGACGTCGCGCCGAGCATCCTCGAGCCAGACGAACGACCGTGCATCGCGCTGAACATGTTTGGCCTGCTCGACACCGCCGAATACTCGGCGGGCCGCGGCGCGCGCGTCTTCGGGCGTCAGCCCGCGCGCTCGAAAACCCTCTTCTAGCAGCGCAAGGTGTGAGGCGACCTCTTTCGCGAGCTGTCGTTCCGCTCGGCCCGGCAGGACGGCGTTATAGAGTCTGAGAAAGAACCGCCTCGTGCGCGACATGGTTATGACTCGTCCAGCAGCAGCTTGTCGACGAAACTCACGAGGCGTCGCCATCGCTCCGTTTGCTGCTCCAGCGCGCGCGCGCCGGTTTTTGTGAGGGAGTAGTACTTCGCCTCGCGGCTCGTCTCGGTCCGCTGCCAGGCGCCTTCGATCCACCCACGCTGGTCCAGCCGCACGAGCGCCGCATACAGGGTCCCCTGGTTGAGCGGGAACGGACGGTCGGCCAGCTGCTCGAGGCGCGCGGCCAGACCGTAGGCGTGCTGGGGCCCCATGGTTGCCAGGGCGCGGAGGACAATCAAATCGAGCGAGCCCTGGAGGAGCTCAACGCGCTCGCGGTCTTCACTGGCCATTGCAGTGGAGTAAACACCTCCCTCAGTGGGATGTCAAGTGGGGGGATTTGTGACGTTCGTTGTCGAGGTTCGTCGTTCGAGGTTCGAGGTTCGTTGTTCGAGGTTCTGGGTTCAAGGTTCTGGGTTCGGGACTCGAGTGCCGGAAGCCGCGATCCTTTGCGCGAACGCCGAACCACGAACTTCGAACTACGAACTACGAACCTCGAACCACAACCGATGATGCGCCCATCGTGAACACCACCCTCGTTTCCGCGCTCTCTTTATAGCCGTACCGGATGGCCTTCGCGCGCAGCGTCATCGGCGCATCGACGCGAATCGGGCCCGTGTACAACTGCCACCGCGGAGTCGGGCCATCCTCGGTCGTGTAGCCGATCGACGCACCCTGCGTCGGCACGTAGATGACGACCTCCATGGGGGCCTGTATCGCCATCGACTCGTGGCGCGTCTGAACCTCCGTGTCGCGCCGCGACAGGATATACGGCTGCGCGGTCTCAGGCTGCACGCCGCCGGGCCACATCCGCTGAATCATCTCGGGCTCGTTCACCAGTCCCTGATCGCCCGATCGTGCCATCCAGTCCGTGACCGCCTTGCGCATCCGTTCGAGTGTGGCGCGGTGCGTCAACTCTGCCGACAGGTCGCGGATCTGGTGCGGATCCGTTCGCGTGTCGTACAACTCTTCGGCAGGCCGCGCCGTTCGCATCCAGAGCGCGGGTGGGCCGGTCAGCTTCCCCTCGGCCTGCAGCCTGAACCACTCCTGCATGATCGCGCTCTGGTTGCGGTAGGTGATGTGGCCGGCGTACGGCAGTTCCGGTGAGAAATTGCGGACGTAAAGAAAGCGCTCGTCGCGCGCGGACCGTATCATGTCGTACTCGGTGTCCATCCGGTCGCGCGCGGCGAATACGATCTCGGGTGCTGGACCGGCTTTCGGTCCGACGAGCACGCGGCCGGGAAGGTGCGCCGGAATCCCGACGCCGGCCAGCGCGAGCACTGTCGGAGCCAGGTCGACGAAGCTGACCATCTCGTGGCTCACCGAGCCGGGCGTCACGGCGGAGCCCAGACTCTTCATCGAGCGGGGCCAGCGGATCATCAGCGGCACGCGCAGGCCCGAATCGTAGAGCGAGCGCTTCGCGCGCGGCACCCCGTCGCCGTGATCGCTCCAGTACAGCACGATGGTCGTCTGGCTCAGCCCATCGTCTTCGAGCTGCTTCAGGATCTCCCCCACCTGGCTGTCCATGTCGGCGATGTTGTCGTACATGCGCGCGAGCTCTTCGCGCACGGCCGGCGTGTCGGGATAGTACGGTGGCACGTCGATCGCCGACGGATCGGTGACGAGAGGCTTCCCTTTCCGTGCCGGACTCGAAGGAAAGATCTGACTCTCATGCGTCACCTCGAGGTTGAACACAGAGAAGAAGGGCCGGCTCCTGTCGGGCCGGTTGCGCCAGTGCGCCGCCCGCCCGACCTCGTCCCAGATCGTGAAGGGCACGCCGAACTGATAGTCGGTCTTCGCCCGATTCGTCGTGTAGTAGCCGGCCGCCCGCAGATACTCGGGAAACGCCTTGACGTAGAACGGCGGGACCGCCAGATACGGGCCGGGCAACTCCGGAACTCTGTCCTCGGTCGTCCGCATGTGCTGAGCACCGAGAGTGGTCTGGTACATGCCCGTGATGATCGCCGCCCGGCTCGGCGCGCACACGGGCGCCGTGGTGAACGCGTTCGTGTAGCGAATCGATTCTCCGGCGAGCCGGTCGAGCACCGGCGTGCGTGCGAGCTTGTCGCCGTACACGCCAAGCCGCGGGCTCATGTCCTCGTTGGAGATCCAGACAATGTTCGGCCTGTCGGGTGGGCGGGGTGGCGTCTGCGTGGCGGGCGCGCGCTCACTCGCGGTGAGGCCCAGGGTTGTCGCCAGGACGACCGTTGCCGCGAGGATTGCGCCTCGTCTCATTGCTGGATGAGGCGCTGGAGGACGCGCCGCATGTCGGCAGCGACTCGCTGATGCCTCGGGTCTGACGCGAGGTTGTGGAACTCGTGGGGATCGTCGACTTCGTTGTACAGCTCCACACCCCGTTTGCCGCCGTCCCATTCCGTGTATCGCCATTTTTCGGTCCGAACGCTATACCCCATGTACGCCGACGCCGCAGGACCTCTGCGAACTTGTGTGAGTGCCGGGTGGTTCCACTTCGCCGTGGGGTTCCTCAGGAGCGGCATCATCGAGCGACCGTGAAGGCCCTGCGGCCGGCGTACCCCCGCCAGATCCGCAAGCGTGGGGTAGAGGTCCAGGAACTCGACGACCCTCGACGTCGCGCGCCCTTTCGCTGCGATGCCCGGACCGGCGAGGATCAGCGGCGCGCGCGCGGAGCGCTCGAACAAGGTCTGCTTCATCCACTGTCCATGCTCCCCGAGGTGGTATCCGTGGTCGCTCAGGAAAACGACGATGGTATTGCCTGCCAGACCCAGGCGTTCGAGCGCATCGAGGATTCGGCCGACGTTGGCGTCGAGGAAGCTGATGGATGCGTAGTACGCCCTGATGCTTTCCCGCTGGCCCTGCTCGCTGACTGCCCAATGTGGCGGGTTCGTGAACCACGCCGCGGATGGCGCCCGCGACTCGGGAGATACCGCGGGCGCGGGAATTTTGTCCAATGGGTACAGATCGAAGTACTTCCGTGGCGCGATGAAAGGACAGTGCGGCCGATAGAAGCCAGCTCCGATGAAGAACGGGCGATCCTTTTGTTTTTCGAGAAGGGCGATTGTCTCGGTGGCTACTTTGCCGTCCGTGTGTTGATCGTCAGCGGCTGGCGACGCGTAGTACGCCAGCGCGCTGCCAAGCTGCCTCGCCGGCGTGAGATTCGTGAGTTGCCCCTCTTCGTCCTTGTCGATGCCGCGAGGGTTCACGAACTGATCCCAGGAGGCCGCGTCATCCAAGCCGCTCGTGCCAATCTGACCCGGGTTGCCATAGTGGTAGATCTTGCCGACCCGTGCGACGAAGTAACCATTGCTCTTGAACATCTGTGGCAGCGTCACGACCTCCGGCAACACGGTCCGGAAATCGGTCTGCAAGTCGTGCACTCGAGTCGTGTCCGGCCGCAGACCAGTCATGAGCGAGACACGGCTTGGACTGCACAGCGGAAACTGGTTGTACGCACGATCGAAACGGACTCCGCGCGCGGCAAGACGATCGAGGTGAGGGCTCTTGACGAGCGGGTGGCCGTACGCTCCCAGGTCGTTGTTCAGATCGTCCGCCATGATGAGCAGCACATTCGGACGACGAGCGCCGCTCTGCGCGTCTACAGGCTGGGCTGCTGCACCGAACGCCGCCAACACACCGACCGTGCTGCAGACGATTCTGACGATGTGACCGCGCATTCGTCACTGTCCCTTCTCACGAGCAGGGGCTGGTTGTCTGTCGCCTGCGGATGGCTTCGAGCGCACCAGGCGAAACCCAAGGTTGGACGTGCCGCTGCTGACTTCCGACTTGCCGCGGCTCCCCACGAGGTATCGCGCGCAGTACTGATCTGTGCACAGATAGGATCCGCCCCGCAGCACCCGCTTGGCCGCGCCCGGCTCCTGAGGATCGAAGCTGTCTTTCGGACCAGCCGGGTTGTGCGCGACCGCACCGGCGGCCGCAACCGTGGAATAGTAGTCCGGCCGGTACCAGTCGGCGCACCACTGCCAGACGTTGCCTCCCATGTCGTACAGGCCGAACGCGTTTGACTGAAACGCGGTGACCGGCGATGTTCCCAGAAAGCCGTCCTCTCCCGCATCTCTCGTCGGGAACCGGCCCTGCCAGGTGTTGGCCACCGCCTTCCCTCCCGGCGTGAGCTCGTTGCCCCAGGGATACAGATTTCGATCGAGCCCGCCGCGCGCGGCGAATTCGAATTCGGCCTCCGTCGGCAGGCGCTTCCCCGCCCACGCTGCGTACGCGGACACATCCTCGAAGGCGACGTGCACGACGGGGTGATCGTCACGGTCGCGAAGACTGCTGCCGGGCCCGGCGGGATGCTTCCAGCTCGCGCCGGGAACATACCGCCACCACTGCAGCGGATTGTCGAGCGGAACGGGCTGCGCCGTCGGTGAGAACACCGCGGACCCTGGCTTCAGTTTGTCCAGCGGAACGCCGGGATAGTCCTGCGGATTGAGCTGACGCTCGGCTACCGTGACGTACTTCGTCGCTGTCGCGAACCGGGCGAATTCGCGGTTCGTGACCGGCGTCCGGTCCATGAAGAAGCCATCGACTGAAACGAGGTGCGCCGGCAGCGCGTCGGGCATGCCGCAGTTCTCGCACCCCATCCAGAAGGTTCCGCCAGGAATCCACACCATGCCTTCGGGCGCGGGCTCCGGTGCGGGCGTGGTGTCGATCCGTACGGCGGCCGCGCGATCCGAGTCCGCCGAACGGGCTGCCGGGGACGCCTGATGACCAGCATGCGACTCGGGACGGGAGGCATCCCCAGCGGCGGGGGCCTCTCCCGAGCGGCAACCAGCCATAGTCAGAACCATCACGGCAAGCGTGACGACACCGATCGTCATGGCTTGACCGGCGCGAAAACGTACGGGTGGAAAGTTCGCGGCCCGTGAAGGTGACGTCGCGGCTGCACGCATGCGGCCGAGCGTACTCCCGCACGCAGGACTCTTCAAGACTAGAAGTCATCTCAGAAATGGCTTGTGTGTCGGTCGTGACGTGGTCGAGGACCGAGCCAACCCGGCGATTTGCACCCTCCAAGAGCCTTTCACCGCCGAGCACGCAGAGGCCGCGGAGCCATGGACACTGTGAATCCGCTTGCGCGCCGGCCGAAGGCAGTCGAAGGCCGGCGAATGGGTTTTCTGCGTCATCTCGGCGCACTCCGCGGTGAAGGGCTCTTTTGGGCACTGCAACGTCGCCGAGGCTAGCGTCGGCTCAGGAGCTTGGCTTGATTCGACAGGATCCTCGCCTGGTTGGTCTTGATTGTCTTCTGGCCGGCCAGGAGCTCGTCGAGCTTTCGCTGATTCGCGAGCAGCCGCTTCTGATTGGCGAGAATCCGGGTCTGGTTCCTGAGGATCGACTTCTGATTCGCAAGCACGCGTTGTTCGGCCATTGTCACGCTCCTGAGATCGGAAAGCGATTGTCAATCTGACGTTCGCGAGGCGACTGCTTTGATCCTATCGTGGGCGCGCATCACCTCACCACACTCCGATGACCAGTCCACCTCCTTCTCGACGACCTGCACCAATCGGCGGGCCCGATGTTGAAGGAGCACTTTGAGAAAGAAATAGACGGCCGCCATCGTGCCAAGCAGACCGCCGGCGAGGGCGCCGAGCCAGCCCAGCGTCTGCAGTCCCGCCACGCCGCCGAGAAACGCGCCGGCCGCGCAGCACGCCAGCCCCATCAGCTGGGTGGCTGGCGACCGGATCGCCCGCATCAGAGCCCGGGTCCACACAAGCGACCGGATTACCTCGTGGACATGTTCGAGCTCGGGAATGTCGGGAGCTATTTGAGACATCGTGCGAGACGCCGTTGCGGCTCGAGCTCGAGGATTCGCTGGGATCTTCGCGCAACCGGGAGCATTCGTCCAGCAGTTCCACGATCTCCAGCGCTCTCTCGACGCGCTAAATCCGTTCGGGTCGGCGAGGCGTAGAGAGCAATGCCGCGTGAGAACTAGTGAAGGCGTGTAAGAGAAGGACCGTGAGGAGGGATGGCATGAAGCGCCAGATGCTCGTGGTTGCCGGCCTGATGCTGACGGCTGTCCCCATCCTGGGTTGCCACGGACCCGCGAAAGCGTCTGGCACCGCATCCCCCGTTTCAGCGCCGTTTGCAGTTGAAGCCTGCGCGGCGGCCCTGGCGCCGGCCACCGGTCGGAGCGACAGAGATGGTGCAATCGCGCGCGCTCAGCAGGATACGCGCAGCCCTGCGCACGCTCGCGCAGCGCTCGAGCGGCTTGGCTACCTCTACATCGCACGCGCCAGAGTCAGCAACGACCCGGGCGACTACACGCTCGCCGAGAAGGCTGCGGGGTGTCTCGAGTCACGGTACCCGGGCGAGGCCGCGGCCCTCCTTCTGCGCAGCCACGTGCTCCATCAGCTCCACCGGTTTCGCGAGGCGGAGCAGATCGCCCGCACGCTGACAGCTCGGCGCACCGTCGTACTGGACTACGGCCTCCTTGGGGACGCGCTCATGGAGCAGGGCCTCTTGGCGGAAGCCGCCGCCGCCTACCAGAAAATGCTCGATCTGAAACCGTTCTATCAGTCCTACACGCGGGCCGCACACGTGCGATGGTTGAAAGGCGACTTGCAGGGCGCGATTGCCGCCATGCGGCTGGCGATCGAGTCGGCCAGCCCACGTGATCCGGAATCAGCGGCGTGGGCCTGGACGCGCCTCGCGGCGTACGAACTGCAGGCAGGTCGTCTCGGGGAGGCCTCGAAGGCCGCCGAGACTGCCCTGCTCCACCAGCCCGACTACGCGGCAGCGCTCCTGGCACAGGGCCGAACCTTGCTCGCGATGAAGCGGCCGTCTGCGGCGACAGTGGTACTCCGTCGCGCGGCCGAGCTCAACCCGCTTCCCGAATATCAATGGACACTCGCCGACGCCCTGCGCGTGCAGGGACTTGCCGATGAAGCGGAGGCGATCGAGCGGGAATTGACTACTGGCGGCGTGGCCGGCGATCCCCGGACGCTCTCGCTCTATCTCGCGACGCGACGGACCGACCCCGATAAGGCGCTCGCGCTCGCCGAAGAGGAGCTGCGCACGCGAGCCGACGTCTTCACGCTCGACGCGCATGCCTGGGCGCTCGCGGCTGCCGGCCGTGTCGCCGAAGCACGCGAGGTGATAGGGCGCGCACTGGCCGAAGGCACCGAGGACGCGCGGATCTTTCTCCACGCAGGCGTGATTCATGCCGCGGCCGGTCAGCGTCGCGAAGCCAGGCGATGGTTGAGCAAGGCTGAGCGCTTGCGCGCGACGCTCCTGCCTTCGGAGTCTGACGAGCTCTCCACACACCTGAGGGGCACTCACTGAGCATTCGTAGGAAAAAGGAGGACTGTATGAAACGTCGGTTGCATCGGACTCTGCCGCTCATCGCGGCAGCGGGAATCCTGCTGGCCGGATCGGCGACGGCCAGGGCGTCCAGCCACATGGACGCGCCACTCATCACGCTGGACGACGCGGCCAATACCACGGATGTGTACGCGTTCGTCCGGGAAAGCAACGGTATGAAGTCCCTGGTGACGGCCCTGGGCGTCTACCCGTTCGAGGAACCAGGCATCGGACCGAACAAGTTCAACTTCGACGACAACGTCCTGTACGAGATTCACGTCGCGACAGGCGGCGACGTGGCCGCCGGGTGCCCCACCGTCTCGTACCAGTTCCGGTTCAATACGAGATTCAAGAACACCAAGACCATTCTGCAGTCCTACCTCGGCGTCATCCAGAACGTCGACGATGCCGCGCAGAACTTGACGCAGTTCTATACGGTAACGAAGGTCGAGCATCGTACCGGACGCCGGACGACGCTGGGCCGCGGTGTCGTGCCACCCAACAATCAAGGCAACGCGACGCCGTTCTACAACAGGGATGACAACGGCGAGAATCCCGCGAAGGATGGCGTCGCTACGTTTGATGAGCTCGATCGCTACACTCAGCAATCGATCGCGAGCCTCGATCGCGGGTACGTCGCCTTCGCCGGTCAGCGAGACGATGGGTTCTACGGAGACATCCAGGCCATCTTCGACCTGCTCACGCTGCGGAGCCCCGGCAAGGATGCGCAGGCCGGCTTCAACCTGCACCTCATGGCGCTTCGGATTCCGGTCGAGGAGCTGGGCGGTGACCGGCAGATCGCGGGGGTCTATGCCACGACCAGCCGGCGGCGGTTCACGATTCTGTCGGACGGGCTGCCGGGCTCACAGCAGTTCGGAGACTGGGTGCAGGTCGCGCGGCAGGGGAACCCGCTCTTCAACGAGGGGCTCGTGGCCCTCGAAGCCAAGGATCTCTACAGCCGGACGACACCTGCGAGCGACAAGGTACTGTTCCGGAAGTATGCCGAGAAACCCGAGCTCGCCACGCTCCTCAACCTGCTGGTGTTCGAACCGGACATCCCCGGCATCCAGACCGGCCGTACCGACATCGCGGGCATCTTCATCCCCGATGTGATCAAAGTCGATCTCTCGACGAAGTCAGTGCGGCTGGCCGGCGGAGGCCCCACGCATCCGACCAATCCCGACGATCCCGGCTTCTCACGCCTCAGCATCTTCGGCGGCGATGTGCTGGTGAGCCAGATCCAGGCTGGCTTTGGCGGGGGCGTCATCCCCGGAGGCTGGCCCAACGGCCGGCGGTTCGGCGACGACGTCGTGGATATCGCGGTGACCGCGCTCATCAGCGACCTGCGGACGAGCCCGCCCATCATCCGCGGCCCCGCGAGCGACAACGTCAACGCGAACGACATGGGGTTCAACAAGGTATTCCCGTACGAACCGACGCCGCAGAACGGGCGCCGGCACGCGCATCACTGAACATGTCCACGATCGTTGCTTCCCGCCTGTCGAGAGCCGTCGTCCTGGTGACGACGGCTCTCGCCCTTGGGTGCGCCGATTCGGCGTTCGCGCACGACCCCGGCCTGAGCGCCCTCGACGTGCGCGTCCTGTCCGGCCGCGTGGTCGCAACGCTGTCCCTCGCGGCGAGTGATGCAGCGCGCGGCGCGGATCTCGATGCGCTTGCGCTCGACTGCATCGAGATCCGAGTCGATGGCGTCCGCCGACAGGGCCGCGTCGAACGGCGCGCAACAGAGGGCGACGCCGGCTCCAGCATCGTGGTCGCGTTCGACCGCGCGATCGGTTCACGCCTGACGGTGCGATCAGGTGTCCCGGCAAGGCTCGCGCGTGGTCATCGCGAACTGCTGACGGTGCGAGGCCCGAGTGGTGCGTTGCTGGCCGAACGCATGCTGGACGGCCGCGACAACGAAGTGGATCTGAGCCTTGCCCAGCGCGGCTCTGATGTCGTGAGTCAGTTCTTCGGGCTGGGGCTTCGGCACATCCTGGCCGGCTACGACCATCTCGTGTTTCTGGGCGCGCTGTTGCTGGGCGTTCGACGCCTGACGAGCGTGGTCAAGACCGTAACGGCGTTCACGGTGGCGCATTCGTTGACTTTGGCGCTCGCGGTTCTCGGCTTCGTGCGGGTGCCGGCGGCGATCGTGGAGCCACTCATCGCGGCCTCGATTGTCTTCGTCGGCCTCGAGAACCTGCTGCGAGACGAGATCGATTCGCGATGGAAACTGACGTTCGCGTTCGGCCTGGTGCACGGCTTCGGCTTCGCCGGCGTACTGCGGGAGCTTGGCATCGGCGCCGCTGGCACGGGGGCAGCGGTGCCACTTGGCGCATTCAACCTCGGAGTCGAGGCGGGCCAGATCGCCGTGGCGATGGCGATGTGGCCCATCATTCCACGCCTCTACGCGGAGCCCCTCGCGCGGTTCCGCGTGGCGCGTGCGTGTTCGCTGCTCGTGGTGGCCGGCGGGGCATATTGGCTGGTATCGCGGATCTCGGGCTCTTGACGGGACGCGGAATTTTTCACGGGACGCGGATCACGCGGATCTCAGTCCTTTCACGGGACGCGGATCACGCGGATCTCTTATTTAAGATGTCAAGAAACCGCGCTGAATTTTTTGCTGACTCTTGACGGCTCACCGCGGCGGCGGCAGCGTCGAGGACGGCGCGGGTTTTCCGTCGACCGTTTCGGGCTCCATCAGCTCCACGCGGGTGCCGTCGGGATCGAACAGATTGATCTGACGCTTCCGGTTGATGCCTGTGCGAATCTCGACCGGGCGTGTGTAACTCGTCCGCGAGGGACGTGCGTTCACTGCGGCCAGGGCCTTCTCGGCATCCGGCACGACCAGACAGAGGTGGTGCGCGGAACCGCGCCGTTCAGGCGTGGGGCTCTCGTCGTAGAGCATGAACTCCACGTAGTCGGTCCCATCAGGCACGCGCATGTTGACCCAGCTGAGCGTCTTCGAGGTCGCGGCGCTGCCGCGCCAGAACTCCTGGAAGCCGAGAATGCCGTTGTAGAACTTCATCGCGGCGCCGAGGTTGCCGACCAGAACGCCGACATGGATCGCGTGCTCGGACACGCGCGACGGCGGCATGTGCTTGCCGGCGTCCTTCGCCGTCCAGCTGTCCGGCTGGTATTCCACGATCTCGACGCCATGGCCGTCGGGGTCCTTCACCATGAAGTTCTTGTTGCCCGTGCGACCCTTCCCCACGCGCTCGGGCACCGCGACACCCTGAGAGGCAAGGTAGTCGCGCATGCGATCGGCGTCGTCGGTGTAGATCGCGATGTGATTGAGCTGCCCCTCGCCCGCCGAGGGCCGGTTGAAGAGCTCGATCCACTGGCGATCGTTGATTTTGACGAAGGCGATGTCCACCGAGCCGTCAGGCTTCGGCAGCGTGAACGGCTCTTCGAAGCCGAGCAGATCCTCGTAAAACGCCCGAGCCTTGGGAAGATCGCTGACGAACACGGCCAGGTGGGCCACGCCGAGAATCTTCGGGCGCGCCACCGGGCGCTGAGGAAGCAAAGGCGGGGAGAGGAGCACAGGCCCAGCCACGAGAAGCGCAAGGAGCGTCTTCATACGCCGTAGGATACCCCGGTCAGCGGGAGTCGCGTTTCCCCGCTGACCGGTCCACTGCCTGGCCTGTGTTATCCGTGTTGTCCGTGGCTCGTGCTATTCGTGGCCCTCGTTATCGGTGGTCAGAAGCGCACGCGCGCGCCGAGCTGGATGGCTCGCGTATTCAGCTGCGAGGTCACCTTTCCAAAGTTCGAATTGCTCAGATCCGTGACCGGGTCCGAGAGGTTCACGCGGTTCAGCGCGTTGAACGCGTCGACCCGAACTTCCGTGTTGACCCTCGTTGTCAGCGCGAACTTCTTGGAGAGCGACAGGCTCACGTCGGCGTAACCCGGTCCACGGTACGCGTTACGAACCAGATTACCGTTCTGGCCGGCCGCGGGCACCGGGAAGTCCGACACTTTGAAGATGCCCGCCAGGTACTCTTCCTGACTCCATCCGCTCGTCTTCACGCTGCTCGCGGGCGTGTTGGGCCGATCGCCGCCGTTGCCGTCGGCGTTGTAGTCGCCGGTCGGAAACGACCCGCCCCTGGTGATGTTGATCGGGTTGCCGGTCTGCAGGATCGCCGAGCCGGCAATCTGCCAGCCGCCCAGGACAGTCTTCATCACGCCGGTGCTGTTCCTGAAGAATGGCATCTCCCACACGCCGAGGAGCGCCAGCTTGTGCCGGACGTCGTAGCCCGCGATGGCCCACTCGGCGCCAAGGTCCGCGGCGTCCTGGAAGTTCGTCGTGCCCACGGCGATATCGGCGTCGTTCATCGCCTTGCCGAACGTATACGCGCCCTGGAGGGTGTAGCCCTGCTGGAAGTTCCGGCGGAGCTGAATGGTGCCGCCCTGGTAATCCGACTTCGACGTCGACGTCACCATGTTGATCTGCTGGAAGCTGGGGTTGAAGCCATCGAAGCGGCCATCGATCAGGTCGCCGGCAAAGCGATTGATGTTGTAGGCGTTGTAGAGGTTGCGTCCGGCGCTTCCGAGATAGTTGAAATCGGCGACGATGCCGAGACCGATTTCGCGCTGCACACCGAAGAACCAGTTGTGCGTATGCGGGTTGCGCAGGTTCGGATCGACGGTCGTGAGCGCGACCCGCGCGCCGATGACGCCGTTGCGGGAGTCAAGGCCGACTTGCAGCGCCGGATCGACGGGATAGCCGAGGTACGGTTTCGATGGATCGCCGAGGCTGTAGGTGAACTGCGGCGTGCCGAAGAACTGCCCGAGGACGACCGTCGCGCGCAGCGGCGGGCTGTGACGGTAGTTCTCGGCCGGCAGGTTCATGAGGCGGTCGAACGACAAGCCGTAGCCGCCGCGGACCGACATCTTGCCATCCCCCTTCGGGTCCCACGCGAAGCCGATCCGCGGGCCGAGGTTGTTGTTGTCGGTCGGGTAGAACTCGTCGACGAAGTCGACGCGGGCGCTCGCGAGGCGCTCGTTGTAGGTCGAACCCGCGCCGAAAATGAGGTTGCGCAGCGTGCCGTCGCTGTCCTTGAACGTGCCGTAGTTCTCGTAGCGCAGGCCAATGTTGATCGTGAGGTTGGATCGCACCTTCCAGTCGTCGTCGATGAAGAGCGCCCACTCGGTCTGCGTCAGCTCAGAGTAGGCCGTCTGCGGCTCGCCCGAACGCGGATCGACGTAGCGGCTCATCTGCAGCGCTTCGTCGTCGGCAAAATTCAGCAGGCTCGAGAACGAGTACGCCGGGATGTAGTTGTTCGTGTTGGTGGCCGAACCGTACATCTGCCGCAATTCGCCGCCTATCTTCAGCAGGTGTTTGGCCTTTACCACCGTAAAGATGTTCTTGAAGTCCCAGTTCGTCTGCCACCAGCCGTTGGGGTACCCGGACTGTCCGAAGCCGGAGGCGCCCGTGATGGTGATGCCCGGGATCTCCAGGTGCGCCGGCGTGTCGGGCAGACCGACCAGGCGCATGACACCGCCGCGGAACTCGTTCAGCATCGACGAGCTGAACGTTCGGGTGTAGTTGACGTTCCCGAAGTGCGTGGTGTTGGGCGTCGGACGATTGAAGGGCGGGCGGATACCTCCGGTGACCGCGTACGAATTGGTCCGGTAGAAGTTGCCGTACAGCCGGTCCTTGCCGGGCCGCAGCTCGTAGTCCGAACGGATGTTGAACTGGTTGCCGTCGCGCCAACCTTCGGGGACGAAGAAGGCGCTCCCCACATCCATGATCCCGTCGGCGGGACCGATGACGTTCGGACCTGGAGCAGGACTGCCAAGGTCGCGGAAGTCGGCCGTCGGATCGACGGCCGGGGCGAAATTGCGAAGCAGCTGGGCGGCGATGCTGTTCGGACGCGTCGAAAGAATGAAGTTGCGGAACGCCGGGGTCTCGACGGTGTAGGTTTGACCTCGGGCGCCATTTTGCCGCAACCCCTCGTACGAGGTGAAGAAGAACAGCTGGTTCTTCACAATCGGGCCGCCGAGGCTGTAGCCGAACTGGTTCTTGTCGAACTTGGGCACTGAGCTCTCGAAGACGTTCTTGGCCGACAGCTTGTCGCCCTGGAAATAGTACGAGCCACTGCCGCGGAACTGATTGGTGCCGGCCTTGGTGATGACCTGAATCTGCGCGCCGGGGCTGCGGCCGTCGACGGCCGAGAAGTTGTTGGAGACGACACGCACTTCCTCGACCGATTCCGTGTTCGGCGTGAGGTTGGTGATGCCGCCGCGCGCGACACCGTTGGTGCTCGTCTGGTCGACCGTGTAGTTGTTGGCCTCGTCGCGCTGGCCGCTGGCGTTGATACGGGGCGCCGACTCGCCGGCGAAGGAGTCGTCTGCGCCGCCTCCGCCGCTGATCGACGCCGACACGCCCTTGCCCGTCACGCCGGGCTGCAGCGCAATCAGGTTGTAGAGATTCCTGCCGCTGAGCGGCATTTCCTGGAGCTGGAGACGGTCGACGCGTCCGGATACGCGGCCCTGCTCGGTCTCGACGAGAGGCGCCTTGGTCGTCACCGTGACGCTTTCCTGCACGCCGGACACCTCGAGCGTGAAGTCCAGACGGACGCTCTCGCTGATCCCCACGCTGACTGACTCGCGGTGCGCGGTGAGGAACCCCGGCTTCACCACCTCGACTCGATACGCGCCAGGCCCCAGGCTCAGAATGCGGAACACGCCATCGCTCGTGGTGACCGACTCACGCGTCACACCGCTCTGGATGTGGGTCACCATGACGATGGCGTCGGCCACGACGGCCTTCTGGCTGTCGGTGATGGTCCCCTGGATTGCGCCGCTGAACTGCGCGCTCGCCGGGAGCGATGCCAGCAGCAACAGGATCAGGGAGAGCAGAAAGGAACGGCAGAGCGAACGTATGTTGGGCATCGACCTCTCCTCCGCGTGCGACGGATGGGCTTGTGAAACCGGTTCCACAGCGTGCGGCTGCGAGCGTACACGCGCAAGGAGAGATCGATCAATGCAGTTCCGCTAATGGACGTATAAAGGTTGCGATGGGCCGACTGCGCCTTACCTCTTGCCTGACCCTCCGTCTTTCCCGTCGTCGTCGTCCTCCTGCCAGCCCGGTCGAGCGAACTGCCGAGTCGGCTGGTCGAGCTTGATGATGATGAACTCGTTCGGATCCGGCTCTCCGGGGTTGCGAGCAGAGCTGAACGGATAGTTGTTGTCGTCGAGGATTCCGAGTCGCCGGCTGCCGAGCGGAATCACGCTTTCGATCGTCTGGAATGGAAACCGGAAGACGGGACCGAACCGTCCGATGTCGTACGGATCGTCAATCTGGAGGAGATCGGCCACCTCGTGCTTGATGAGATACCCGGCGGAGTCGACCTGCTTGAAATCAACGATGAAGATCTTCTTGAATGCCGCCGCGACACCCTGATTGTTGTCCCGCTCGATGACGAGGAACAGGTCCTTTTCCACCGTCGTCAGGTCGCCAATCGCGAAGGCCGGACTGTCCAGCCGATAGAACCATTGCCGGCCGGTGTAGGCTCGTGACTTGAGATCGAATTCGTTGATGATGAGGCGCCGCTGGTCAGTGTCGGTTGTCAGCGCTCCCTCCAGCATCGGGTACAGCTTCCGGCCGTTGGGGCTGATGGCCATTCCTTCGAAGCCCTTGCTCCTTGGCAGATTGAACGCTCCGGATCCCAGGAACGGATTCTGAGGGGACTGGACGTTCGGGAGTGGGTACGGAGCCTCCAGAACCTTCCCGGTCTTGTCTGTGTGGATCAGGAACGGACCGAACTCGTCGCCGAACCAGAGCGTGCCGTCCGGCGCCTCACGGACGGATTCGATGTCGAAATCGCCGCCTGTCAGCCATCGCCTCCGTTGAATGCGTGGGTCGACGGGGGTGGAAGTGCCGGGGTAGAAATCGGCGTCGGCCACGATCGGAAACTTGATTCTGCCGTCTGGATCCCGCAGCGTGATGTACGACTTCACGTCAATCGTGCCGCTGCCCCCATGTTTCGTCCTGAACTCAGGCGAGATGCGATAGACGCGCAGGACGTAGTCGGGCGAGTTGTCCTTCGCGCCGAAGCCGTTGTCCGGCATCGCCAGGTAATCCCCGTTCGAGGCTCGAAGCACGGACGAGAAGCCCTGAACGGGCTGCGAGTCGACAAACGGTGTCATGCGACCGTTCGGCGGCGGCGGCGGAATCAGCTGGCCCGACGTTGGACCGGGCGCGAACGTGTCGGCCGGCAGCGACGCGAAACCTTCGAGTGTTTGCGCGTTGGCGACGCCGCAGACGCTCAGCGCTGCGATCATCAGGAAGACACGAGGCATGGCGAACCTCATCACTATCGCCATCAACATCAATCTCATAAAGGGAGCACCTCACGACAACGTGCGAACCGGGATATCCGGATGCCGAGTGTCGATTGGTACCGGTCGACGTGACCGCCGGACGACGAGACCATCAATTTCCCATTACTGAGACGGGAGTCGGGAGGCATCGTCCGTATCGTGAACGTTACGAAGACGAAATGCGGGTCAGTCATCATGAACGCTCGGCGGTCACGTTGACATGGAGGGCATCATGAGCGAGCGAGGCTTGACGGCAGATGAGCGACAGGATTTCGATGTCGACGAAGTTCATCGGGATGAGGAGGCTCGATCGGATGCGGGACCGGCAAGCGATCCGGATGCGGCGATCGCTCAGGACGATTCTCTGGCGGCGTCGTCCGACCTCGGGCCGGCCGGCCGTCCGCGACGGCTGCGCACACGATCGAAGGCGAGCGACGCCGGCCGCCGCGCGGCAGACTTCGATCCTACCTCTCGGGGCGACGAAGACGGGGAAGTGATGTAGGGGTTGTGAAGCCATCAAAAAAACGAAGGACGGAGCGCAGACAGTCGAATCGCTCCGTCCTTCGTCACCACATGCTGGTGGCAGGCGGTTCTGGTCGTTACGGCTGCTGCAGCGACTGCAACAGGTGCTGCTTGATCAGCTGCGGCCGGTTCTTCCGCATGTCCCTGCCGTGACGAACCGCCGGATACGCGATGCCGTCACCTCGTAGTCCTGTCCACAGCGCAAGGTTGAAGCGGTCGGTGTCCAGGTCGTCTTCGCGCTCGAAGTCCTGACCGGCCATGGCACGATCCCAATACTCAGCCGTTCGGGCCGGCTGAGCCGGCACGGGGAATCGTCCAACCGAATCCTGCTGGCGGCTTGCCACGGTCGGCGCCGGCAGCGGCAACTGTGTGCTGTAGAGCACCGAAGGCACCACTGCCGCGTAGCTCCAGGGTTCGGGCTCGGGGTTGAAGATCTCGGCCATGGGCTCGATGAGCGCATCGTTGAGACCGGCCGGCTCGATCCCGAGCACATCGACAATCGTGCGAATCATGCTGACCGTGGTGTGGTGCCCGGTCACCAACTCGCCTCTCCGCACGACCGAACCCGCAAGCAGCGCGATGCTCCGATGCGCGTCCACATGATCGCCGCCGTTCTGGGCGTCGTCTTCCACGACGAAGATGAGCGTGTCGTCCTTGTATCTGCTCTTGGCGACCTTTTCGATCAACAGACCGACGGCGTAGTCGTTGTCCGCCATCTGCGTCTCAACCGTGTTGACGCCGTCGATTGCCGTTCCGAAGTTCCCGAAGTGATCGTGAGGAAATCGCACGAACATCAGGTTTGGCAAATTCCCGCCGGCCACGTACTGATCGAATTCCCGCTCCCATTCCTTGTAGAGCCAGAAGTCGGCGTTGGTCTGATCGTAGCCGCGAAAGTAGAGGTCGGTGTGGTCTGCCAGGGCCGCGTTCAATGGTGCGGACTGCGGAACGCCAAGCGCGAACGGCGTCCGGAACGTTGTGCTCGGAACTCCCAGGTTGCCAACGAAAAAGCCATAGTTGCGAACCGTCAACCCTGCGCGGAGCGCGGAATCCCACAGGTACCCGGTACCCGCTTCGCCCTTGGGACTGTCGGGCGCGGCGACATCGGCCACGCCAGGCAGCAGGTTCGGGTCGTTCGGGTAGGCGGGGTTCTGCGCCTGGCGTTCGGCCAACCCGGGGAGAGAGACGTTCACGTTGCGGTTCGCGCCCTCCCAGTCGTAGCTGAAGCCTCGCCCCGCGTAGTTCACGGGAACCGTCTTCTGGGTGTAGTCGGTCGCCCGTCCTGCGGTGCTCCAGTTCCAGCCATCCCCGCTCACCGTCCCAGAATCGTGGAAGTTGTCCAGCAGCACGAAGTCCATGGCGAGCTTCTGGTGGTTCGGGCTGAAGGGAGACAGAATCGCGAGGCTGGAATCGCCGTTTCCACGGGGCAGGTCGCCGAACACCTGATCGTAAGTCCGGTTTTCTTTCACGATGTAGATGACGTGCCTTATCTGGCGGCGCACCGCAGCCATGATGCGTGCATTCTTCTTCTGGTCCGGCGTGCGCTCCATCGCGCAGTTGTAGGAGACTTGCTGCGTGAGCTGATGGAGCTCCGAGCGATGTGGAACCGGCAGGCTGAGAAGCCCCGCTTTCGTCAGCTGCCACGAATACTGGTTCGCCGCGCTGCACGCCGCCGACGACCCCGATGCGATCGAGAGATTGTCGCGGCAGGCGTCAGGATTGGGACCCGTGTTGCTCATGCCGTTCGCCACGTAGAGCCTGGATTTCTTTCCATGACCCGTCACCGTGACGGCGTTGGGATAGTAGCCGGTCGGGATCAAGCCCGTGACGCGGCCCCTGACGTTCTCTCGCCAATAGTCCAATTCGATCACTGCCAGGGAGTTCGTCCCGCCATTCGTGACGTACAGCGTCTCCTCATCGCGAGAAAGGGCCAGGCTGTTGGGATTGCTGCCCTTGAACGTCCTCGCCTTCTCCATGAGACCCGCAGGTGCGGTCGTCCTGAGCCGGGTGACCACTTTGTCCGATTCGGTGTCCACGATCGCCACCGAGTCGTTGTTCGATTCCACCACGAAGAGCAGGTCCTGGGATTTGTTCAGAATCATCTTCCCGGGAAGCCCCGCGACCTGAATGCGGCCCGACACTGCGGGAGTGCCCTCGAGACTGACGATCACGATTTCGCGGTCGCGCTGACTGGACACATACGCTTTGCCATCGCCTTTGATGACGACCCAGAATGGATAGGTTCCGCCCTGGGTTCCAGCCTGCGTCAGGTCAGCAACACCAGGCCGCAGATCGACGTCACCGATCACGGAGCGGCTCTGTAGATCGACGACGGTGATGGAGTCGTACAGGATGTTCGCCACGACCAGAAAGCGACCCGCGGCGTCGACGGCCATCCCTGCCGCCATGGGCTGATACGCACCTCCGCTGACGCTGGGATGATTGCCGAGGTCGAGCGCCGGGAGCTGCTCGGTCCACGCATCGCCGACTTTTGCATAAAAGTGCGCGTTGTCGTCTCTGCCACCCGAAACGTAGAACGCCTCACCGCTCGGATTCCATGCGATGCCATTGAACGTGTTGGGAACGGGCAGTACCTGCTTCTTCACGGGCGATGCGCCGCTGACGTCGTAGACGAACACGTACTCGTTCGACCATGCGGCTACTCGGCTTCCATTCGAACCGTTGAGGCGGTTGTATCCGCTCGTGAGCACGAGCAGCGTCTTGCCATCCGGGCTCAGCGCGGTGCTCACGGCCTGCCCGGCGCTGTACTCCGGCAGTCCCGACAGGTCCGGGTTCAGCGTCTCGAACTCGGAGCCCGGCGCGGCGGTCGGCGTGATCTTCATTCCTGTATGCAGCAACTCTCCTTCGATCAGCTTGGTTCCAGAATGGGAGCTCAGCGTAATGCGTGCGCCCAACACTGCCGCGCAGAAGTTTACGAGAAGTCCAAATCGAATCGCTGGTGCCTTCCTGTTCATCACGTGTCCTCCTTGCCCGCGTCCCTACTGCGTCGCACACACGCGAACGCGTAAGGCGGCGGGCGCGCAGGGTCGGACTATAGGTGGACGGTGTGACGATGCGTGGAACGGTTGAACACAACGCCGTCAACTCTGAGCAACGACCGCGACACGAGATCGAGACTCTGCTGTTCACGGTCGCGGAGAGCTCGGGCAGACTGCCGCAGTGCTCCACGGCTGAGTTACGTCTGGATGCGACCGTCAGCTCGGCACATTTCGCGCCGACCTCCCCGGTGCAGCGAAGAACAGCGCAAGCGCCAGGTTCAACACAAGGCTTGCCGTGACGCTGACGAACACGAGGCCGAGCGCCGCGAGGTACCAGACGGGACCGTAGCGGTACGCGTCGAAGATTCGCTTGACGGCGAGAGGGTCGGCTCCCGGGTGCAGCAGACGGTTTCCGACCGCCGCCGAGCGCCAGAGCACGTTGAAGCAGATGGCGATGAAGATGAAGGTCAGGTTGTAGAGGATGGCGGCCGTGCGCTGGCCGTCGTGACGCAGATACTCGGCAACGAGCGCCGTGGGAAAGGGTACGACGGTCACGCCCAGGAGGAGCAGGCCGTTGTAGAGCAGGAGCCGGTCATCGCACCGTGCCACCAGCGTGAAGATGCGATGGTGATTCACCCACATGATCAGGATGGTCATGAAGCTCGTGACGAATGCCAGATAGGCCGGCCACTGGGCGAGCAGCACCTGCGCCAGCGAGCGGCCGCCATCATGAATGTCGCGTGGCACCTTCAGGTCGAGAACGAGAAGCGTGATGGCGATGGCGAACACGCCGTCGCTGAACGCTTCGAGGCGTGCGGTTTCGCTTGACGCCATCACGCCACCTTCCACGGTCCGATCGGCACGATGCGCGTTCCAAGGCGTGGGGCAGCAGGACAGCCGGACTGATTCACATTTGGAGTCTAACGGCTCGCGGGCGAGGGGTAACCACCCGTTTGGGCAGGACGCGCCGCCGCGACGACCTGCGCTCGCCGGGCCATGCCGACGTTCCCCATCGCCGCGGGGATCTCCGCGTTGCGCATGAACCACTCCCAGACCCGGCCCGTGCGCAGGTTCTCCGCGCTCAACAGCGTGATGCCCAAGTCGATGCCAATCACGTCGGGGTTCACCCACCCTTCGGTCGGGTGGAATGCGTCGGCGAACCCGTATCGTCCGTAGATGCGATCGCCGAACCGGCGGCGCATGTCGCGCACGGCGGGCAGACTGATGTCAGGGGTCAGCATCAGCGAGCCCGCAGCCGCGCATGGCACCACCGTCCCGTCGATGCTCGCGTGGCGAGGCGGCCCGCCCCAGGCGACGTAGCCCTTCCGGCTGTCGGAGGCCGTCACGCCCCAGATGTGCCCGGCGTACCCAGGAAATTCCTTCCCGAGCCTCAGACAGAAGGCTTTGTGTGCGCGTGTCGCGTCAATCGAGTTCTGCCACCAATCCGTATTCGGCGGCTCGCGTTCGCGCCAGCCGCGGAAATCCACCCAGGCATGAGAGTACTGATGCACGAAGAGGGGCGGAGGCCCTCCGACGTACGCGTAGGTTTCAAACGTGACAACGGGGCGCCGCCAGGCACGCCAGGACTCGGCAGAAATCGCGTGCGTCGGCGACCCGATGGCGAGCAGGTACAGGATCATCAGCTCGCAGTAATGATCCCAGCGCGCCTTCAGGAACCCCGACTCGGGCTTCCATCCGTGTGACAGCAGGAGAGGGTCGCCGGCGAGCATCCAGGTGAAGTCGACGCGGCGATAGATCGCATCGGCGAGCGGCGGAATCTCCGGATCGCCGGCGAAGCACTGGCGTACGGTCAGCACGCCGGCCAGCAGAAGCGCCGAGTCAATCGAGGACAGTTCGCTCGCCCATTCGCGAGCGCCGGTGCGGAGGTTGACGAAATGGTAGAACCAGCCGCGTTGCTGTTCCATCCGCTCGGCGAAAAACCGAAGGGTCGTGCGCGTCCGATCGACCGCCGCCGCCCGAGGAACCCACCCGCGTTCCGCGGCGATGCAGAGGCCAGTCAGGCCGAAGCCGACCGACGCAATGCTCCCCACATCCCGCGCGTTTCCTTCCACCGGTGAGCCATCCGTTCGAGCGCGATCGCGCACGATGCCGGTCGTCGGGTCGGCCTGCTCCCAGAAGAACAGGAAGGATCGCCTGGACAAGTCCTCGAGGAGCACGTCGTCGTCTGCCGAGACGTGCGGGCGTTGACGCCCGGACTGGCTTTGCAGATCGGTGGACGACCCACGAGTCGCGCAGCCGCCAGGCGCGAGCAGCGTGAAGCACAGGCAAACAACGAAGACGCCACGAACCACTCAAAACCCGTACCGCAGGCCGAACTGCAGGCGACGTCCTGGATCGAGCAGGCTGCTCGGGCGGCCGTAGTTGGGGTTGGTCGCGGGCAGCGTCGGAATGAACCCCTGATAGCCCGAGAAGTTGTCGAAGCTGAAAATGTTGAAGCCCTGGAAGATCAGCGAAATCTGGTTAGTGCCGAAGAACCGGAACGTTTTCTCCACCTGCAGGTCCACCGAGCGATACGCCCACGCGTCGGGGAAAATGAAGGTGAACTGGTCCGGACGCCCCGCGTTGCGTTGAAATTGCCGCTCGTTCGGGCCACTGCCGCGCGACTGGTCGTCGATCGTATACGGTGTGCCAGATCCGAGCGTGATGAACGTGCTCGCGAGGAAGCCGTACGGCAATCCGACGATTCCGGTCAGCACGAGCCGATTCCGCTCATCGCTGCCGGTCGGATACCGCGGATAGTCGGCCACCGTCGGAAAGTCCAGGCTGAAGAGATCGCCGCCCGTCTGGTCCGCAGTGCCCAAGGTGTACGTGACGCTGTACCCGTATTTCGCGCCTCCCACGCCATACGGGCGATCCACCTGGATGTACAGGCCGTCGTACCAGGCCTTACGGCCCTCGGCGTCCGAGATGATGATGTTCGAGTAGCCTGGCACCGCCAGGCAGCAGGTACCGTCGGGCTGGCGGTTACCCCGGATGAAGGTAAAGAGATGCTGGCTCCGCATGCCCGTGTATGTCACGGAGGAGACGATGCCGCGGAAGATGTGCCGGGCGCCAACGGACCATTGGTCCGACACGGGTGGCTGGGCATCATTCGCGATGAGAAACACCTCGGGATTCGGCGCGCGCCCCTGCGCGATGATCGCGTTGAGGCCCGCCACGCTCAGATACGACGGATCCCACACGATTGTCTGGACGCCGTCGCGAATACCGCCATCCCGCGAGAACTGGAAGGTGCGGACCGCATACTGCAGGCGGAAGCGCTCGTCGAGCGTCGAGTTGTAGAGCACGCGATCGTAGTACCGCCCCCATCCGCCAAAAAGAATGGTCTGCCCCTTGCCCGTGAGATCGTAGGAGAACCCGAGGCGCGGTTGCCAGGCGCCGTAGAACGGCGGTCGATCGTCCCCGTCGGTGAAGTAGCGCGCGTTGTCCACGAACGACGAGGTCGCCGCGCGCACGTTCTCCGGGGTCACGTAGTCGTTGTTCAGCATGTCGGACTCGTAGTCCCAGCGGAGCCCGAGGTTGAGGGTGAGTCGTGAGGTGACCGCCCAATCGTCCTGCGCGAACAGCCCCAGCTGGTAGTTCCTCGCGTTGAGGTCCGGGTTCCCGGCGCCAAAGTTTGCCGACGCCGGAAAATCCCAGCTGATGTCGCCGCGATAAGTGAAGAGCGGGTTGCCGTTGAACAGCTTCCGCACGTCGTAGTCCAGGAAGCTGACGATGCCACCGAGCTTGGCCGTGTGCGTGCCGCGCCAATTCAGGAACTGTGAGAAGTCGTCGCGAATCGACACGCGCTGCTGGACGATGAACTGTTCGGTGTCGCGGCCGCCGATCCTCAGGAGCCCTGCGAAGTTCTCGCCGATGATATCGGGATTCTCCGGCTTGGGGTTCCAGCGGTAGCGCTGGTACGAGACATACGCTTCGTTGAGGAATCGCGCGTTTGCCGTCTGCCATTTCCCTTGCAGCGAGTCCACGCGGTTCTTCACGTTCTCGGCCGTCTGGAAGCTGTTGCTCCCGCCCTGGCCGCCGAACCCGCGAATGTCGGTTTCGTTGCGCCAGTTGTAGGTGACTTCGACGCGCTGGCCCGCGCCGGGTTGCGCTGACACCTTGCCAAAGAGGAGCTTCTCGCGAAAGGGACTCGTGAAGACGCCCTCGTATCCGAGGAGCCGCTGGACCAGACTCGCCGGAACCGTCGAGACCGTGCCCACGATGACGTTCGCGGCGCGGTCCTGGCGGTTCTCCTCGTACGACGCGAAGAACTGCATGCGGTCCTTGACGATCGGACCGCCGAGCGATGCGCCCCACTGAAAGCGCTCGTACGTCGGCTTCGGTGTCGTCTTGCCCTTCACGAAGATTCCCTGCGCGTCGCGGACAATCGTCTCGTTCTCGACAAGCCCCTTGTCCTGATAGAAGTTGAAGATCTCGCCCGTGTAGCGGTTTCCGCCGCTCTTCGTGATGGCGGTAATGATCGCGCTGGCGGCTTTCTCGTACTCGGCCTTGAAGTTCTGGGTCAGGACCTGAAACTCCTGGACTGCGTTCTGCGGGAACGGGCTGCCGCGGCTGGCGTCCTGGCCAACGACGCCTCCGTCGATGACATCGTTCTTGTAGCTGACCCCGTCGATAAAGACGTTGACGTTCTGGGACGGCAGCGCTCCGGCGGAGAACTCTTTGCGGAACTCGTTGTCCGAAACCCGTACGCCCGGCGCAAGGGCGGCGAAATTGAGGAAGTTGCGGGTATTCTGCGGCAGATACCTCAGCTGTTCCTGGGTGACGTTGGTCGTGACTTCGGGCTTCCTCGTGTCCACCAGGCGCGTGTCGCCGACGACCGATACCGACTCGGTGTAGACAACATCAGTGGTGATTCGGAAGTTGGCCGTGACGGTCTGGCCGACCAGGATTTCGACGGTCTTCGCCTGTGGTTTGTACTGGGAAACAGCGACCGTGATTTCGTACCGGCCGGGCCTCAGACCGGCAAGCGTAAACGTCCCGTCGGCAGCCGAGACGGTTTCCTGGATGAAACCACCTGTCACTTCTCGAGCCGATATCGTGGCGCCCGGCAGGACGCCAGTGGTGTCCGATACCGTCCCTTGAATAGTCGCGGTTGATACTTGAGCCGCGGTCGGGGCAGCCGCCAGAAGACACAGAAGGAATATCAGCGAGACAACCGTTCGCACGCGCCTCAAGACGGTCATGGCACCCTCCTCACCGGAATCAGCGGCGCTGACCAGTGCAAGAGGCTTACCAGGGATGGTCGTCCTCGAAGTGATGTCGACACCAGGCGCCATCACAGCACGGCAGAGTCAGCTAACGACAGGGATATCCATTTTCTAGTCGCGTCGCAGCGCCGCGACTGGATCCATCCGGCTTGCCCGGCGAGCAGGCAGCCAGGCCGCACACGTGGCCACGAGCACGAGAGTCACCGCGGCGCCCGCGAGGGCCAGCGGGTCCACTGCGCTGACATCGAACAGGAACGTCTGGATGAGTCGGGACGAAGACAGAGCAAGCAGCACACCAAAGATCGATCCCACGAGCACCGGCCGCAGGGCTTCCGACAACGCCAGCCGAACGACGTTCGCGCGCGTCGCGCCGAGCGCCACGCACACGCCGAACTCGCGCGTGCGCCGCGCAACCGAATAGGCCACCACGGCGTAAACGCCAATCGCCGCCAGGCCAAGCGCGACGACCGCAAAGACCCCGGTCAACCGCGCGGTCAGCCGCTCGCGCCATAGCTCGTTGGCAACCACCTCGCTCATCGTCCCTGCGTCGGCCACAGGGACGCTGCGCTCGAGCGTGGCGAGATCCCTGGGGATGGCGGCCGCCACGACACCGGGGTCGAGCGTCGTTCGAAGCACGAACGTCATCGTGGTGAGACCGAACTCCGACGCACGCTGCTCATACGCCAGGTAGACCTCGTCGTCGGGTGCGCCGGTCCAGTCGGATTGCCGCGCGTTCGCGGCGACGCCGACAATCGTAATCGACGCCTGGACATCGCTCGGGCCCGGGAGCCGGATGCGCCTGCCGATCGGACTCTCCCCGGGCCATCGGCGATCGGCCATGGCCTTGTTGACGATGGCCACGTGCGGCGCGGACGCGCCGTCGGTGCTCGTGAAATCCCGGCCCGCCAGCAGCGGGAGCTCCATCGTTGCAAAGTAGCCTGGGAGCACGATGCGATACACGGCAGACCATCGCTCGCCTGGAGCCGGTACCGGGCGGCCTTCGATCGTGTATCCGAGATTCCAGATGTCGCCCGCAAGCGGCAGGTGATTGATGGCACTGACGGTCGTCACACCGGCCAGACTCGCCAGACGGTCCCGCAGGCGCAGGAACATCGGGTATCTCGCGTCTGCTTCGGCGTAGGGCGTGCCCGAAAGGGAGACGTTCGCCACCGCGAGGTGGTCGACGCGGAACCCGGGATCGACCGCGCTCAGCTTCAACATCGTGCGCCCCATCAAACCAGCGCCAACCAGCAGCGCCAGCGCGAGCGTCACCTCGGCGGCGACGAGCATGCTGCGGACGCGCTTCCGGCCGGAGCCCTCGGTCGCCTTCGAGCCATCCTGAAAAGCACTGCTGAGGCTGTTCCGGACGAGCTGCACTGCCGGAACGAGGCCGGTGGTCAGCCCAGCGATGAGCGTCGCGACGGCGGCGAACCCGAAGACGCGGATGTCGAGGCTGACGTCCTGCTGCCGGGGCATGCTGCCCGGCGGCAGCATGGCGATCAGCCAGTTGATTCCCACGACCGCACACAGCAGTCCCACAATCGCGCCGACGACGGCCAGCAGAACGCTCTCGGTCAGAAGCTGCCGGATCACGTGCGCACGACCGGCGCCAAGCGCGGTTCGAACAGCGATCTCCCGCTGGCGACCGGAGGCTCGCGCCAGGAGCGTGTTCGCGACGTTGGCGCAGGCGATGAGCAGTACGAACGTCACCATCGCCATGAGCGCCAGGAGAGTGCTCTGGATTCCAGACACAACCTTGTCGAGCAGCGGCCGGACGGTAATGCCAAGGCGGGTGTTCGTCCCCGGGTAGGTACGCTCGAGATGCGACGCGAGGCCGCTCATCTCAGCTTGTGCCTGCGCGACAGCGACGCCGTTCTTGAGTCGCCCGAAGAGCCGGAGCGATCGGCCGGAGCGGTCGTCCTGCCGCCTGGCCAGCGAGAGAGGGACCCACATCTCGGCTCGGGTCTGCCAGAACGGCGCAAATCGGAATCCAGGCGGCATGACACCTACAACGACGTGCGGCTCACCGTTCAGTAGGATCGAGCGACCGATGACGGCCGGAACCGCACCGAATCTGCGCTGCCACAGCGCGTAACTCAGTATCGCGACACGGTCGCGGCCCGGCTCGTCGTCGCCCTGGACGAATGTCCGGCCGGCGAGCGCGGGCACGGCGAGGAGATCGAAGAGATCTGCCGAGACCTGCAGCCCGTTCACACGCTCTGGCCTCTCGCCCCCACTGAGCGTCGCGCCCCACGCCTGCGCCGCGCTCAGCTGCTCGAACGAGGCAGCACTCCGGCGATAGTCCAGATAGTCGGCTGGCGATACCGGTCCATTCGCGGTCGGTCCATGCAGCGCCACGACCAGACGTTCGGGGTCCTTGTAGGCCAGCGGTCTCAGCAGGACCGAATCGACCACGGTGAAGATCGCTGTCGTCGCCCCGATCCCCAGCGCGAGCGCCAGTGCAGCCAAGAGCGTAGAGCCGGGCTCCCGCAGGAGCATGCGCGCGGCGTAGCGGAGGTCTCGAACGAACGTCTCCATGCCACGGTTAGACGAGATCGAAGCAGAGTGGTTGGGCCTGCCGGCGCGCTCTACCCCCCGGCCATCGCTCCCACGACCAGGAACGGCTCGGCCCCCGTCGCAACCGCGTCGGGCAGCGGGGCGTCCGGGGATTCGTGAGACCAGTCCTGCTCGCAGGCGAAGAACCGTACGAACGGCCGGCGCTCGTGCGTGACGTGGTCGCGGATCGTTCCGCGCAGCATCGGATAGTCAGACTCGAGCGCGTCAAGGACCGAGCGCTGTGTGACTTCGCTCCCGACGCGGATCGTGACCTCGCTGTCGACGTTCGCGAGCGTCCGCAGGTGTGCGGGCAGTACTACTCGGATCATCGCAATGTCTGAACCTCCACGGACACGACGGCAGGAAGATCGCGGACGATGGGCGTCCAGTTGTCGCCGGCGTCGGCCGAGGCGTAGACCTGACCGCCGGTCGTGCCGAAATACACGCCGCACGAATCGAGCGAATCGACGGCCATTGCATCGCGCAGCACGTTGACGTAGCAGTCGCGTTGCGGCAGGCCCTTCGTGAGCGCTTCCCATTCGTCTCCACCCGACCGGCTGCGGTACACGCGGAGCTTGCCGTCTGGTGGATAGTGCTCCGAGTCGCTCTTGATGGGCACGACGTAGATCGTCTCGGGCTCGTGCGCGTGGACATCAATTGTAAATCCGAAGTCGCTCGGGAGGTTGCCGCTGACCTCGCGCCACGACTCGCCCGCGTCGTCGGTGCGCATCACATCCCAGTGCTTCTGCATGAACAGGACGTCCGGGCGCGAGGGGTGCATCGCGACGTGATGCACGCAGTGGCCCACCTCGGCAGTCGGCTCCGGGATGCCTTCGGACCGCAGCCCGCGATTGATCGGCCGCCATGTTTTGCCGCCGTCGTCGGTCCGGAAAGTGCCGGCCGCCGAGATGGCAATGAAGATCCGCGCCGGGTCGCGCGGATCCACGATGATCGTGTGCAGGCACAACCCGCCCGCTCCCGGGGCCCAGTGGGATCCCGATCCGTGCCCGCGCAAGCCGGGAAGCTCCTGCCAATTCTGCCCACCATCGGTCGTGTGGAAGAGCGCGGCGTCTTCAACCCCGGCGTACACCCTGTCCGGATCGGTCAGCGAAGGCTCGAGGTGCCAGACGCGCTTGAACTCCCAGGGATGCGGCGTGCCGTCGTACCACTGGTGCGTGCCAGGGACACCGTCGTACACGAACTTGTTTCCGGCCGACTCCCACGTCTTACCGCCGTCGTTCGAGCGCTGGATGATTTGCCCGAACCAGCCGCTGGACTGCGAGGCATAGAGCCGGTTCGGGTCGGCGACGGATCCCTTGAGGTGGTAGATCTCCCAGCCGCCGAAGTGAGGGCCGCTGACATCCCACCGCTCGCGCCTGCCGTCCGACGTCAGGACGAACGCGCCCTTGCGCGTCCCAACCAGTACCCGTACTCCACTCATCTGGCATTCCTTTCTTGAGCTTCGCGCCGCCGCCGCTCTACTTCATAGTCGATCGGCCGGGCTCGAGATCGACAGACCATTACAAGAAGGACCACTCACCTTTCTGACATCATGCAACGTCCGTGCGCATTCTACAATCGCGCCTGCCGAGTCGGTGGGGACGGTTGCGCCGGCGTACGGATGCGGATAGATTGTCCGCGTGGCCCGATTCCGTGCCCGTATCGTTCTAAAGACGTTGGCGGGATGTGTCGGGTTCTGCGTCCTGCTCTGGATCGTGGCAACTGCCGGTCTCTACCTCGCGATGTCACAGCCGCCGGAGCGGTTCGGTGCGATCATGACGCGCGTCCCGACGGTCGCCATGATGGTGCTGCCGTTCAAACCGCTGTGGATGTCGGCGCGTGCCGGCAGTCTTCAAATTGGCGACCGGGCACCGGACTTCACCCTGCCGCTGCTCCACGGGGAGCGCGCCGTCACGTTGTCCGCGGAATATCCTCAGAAGCCGGTCGTCCTGATCTTCGGAAGCTACACGTGACCGCCGTTTCGTTCGGGAGTTCCCGAACTGAATCGGCTGTACAGCCAATACCGCGATCGGGCGGCCTTCTACGTCGTGTACATCCAGGAAGCGCATCCCGTGGACCTCTGGCAGGTTTCCTCCAATGTCAGGGAGGGAGTCCTGTTCGCGTCTCCAAAAACAGATAGCGAACGCGTCGACACGGCAAACGTGTGCGTGGCGAGGCTCGCAATCAAGATCCCCGCGCTCCTCGACGGGATCGACAATCGTACTGAGCGTGCGTATACAGGTTGGCCGGATCGTCTCTATGTCATCGGGACCGACGGACGCGTAAGCTACAAGAGCGCTCCAGGACCATTCGGGTTTTCGACGCGTGAGCTCGATCAGGCGCTCGGACGGGTGCTGCCGTCGACGGATCGACAATAGGGTTGCCGGATCTCTTGAATCTCCGTCGTCAGCTCGCGTCGATTTCCCTCCACTTCGCGACGGATCAGAAGTAATAACGGTCCTAGTCTAGCTAGAAGCTATCTCATAAACGATATCGGTGTTGTCGGTGGAACCTCTCTCTGCGCGCGCGGGAGGCGGACCCGGCCGGTCGTCTCCGGCCTCCCGCTTCGCGGCGCGCAAAAACGCCCCTGCGCGGCGTGTCCTGGCGCTGCCGGCGGCGGCTGGGGTGATCCGTACGACAGCCGGAATCGGTTGGGCCGCCGGGGCGCGCCGACCGCTGGTGGCAAATCCGCGCCGCCGCCGGACGGGACCGCTCCGGGCCGTTTTAGGGTCTGCGCGTGTCGCGCCGCTCAAGGTCGGCCGGATCCGACCGGCCGGGTCCGCTGGTGGCGCGCCCACCGCAGGGCCGCCGCCGACGCACACGACGGGCACCGTGGTCCGCTCGCGCGGCGTTCCCTCGCCGTGCCGGACGGGTCGGATCGGGCCGACCTTGAGCGGCGTGACCCCCGAAGATCTTAAAACGGCCCGGCCGCGGCGACGAGCGGCGTCGGCGCTGATTCGTCGTGTGACGCCCGGAGCCACCGGCGGCCCAACCGATTGGGGCTGTCATTCTGAGCCCTCGAGCCGACGCCGGAACCGTCAGCGCATCCGCGGCGGGGTCGTTTTTCCACGCCGCGAAGTGGGAGGTCCGAGCCGACCCGTCCGACACGGCACACAGCGCCGCGTCCGACACAGTCTTCTGCACGCAGAGCGCTCGGTGAGACACAGATCCTCACCTGCGATAGCACGAAACAGTGTTTGTAAGATGGGCTCTAATGAAAGCAATCGTACTAACGATGGAGCACCGTGACGAAACCTGACCAAGCCCGCCCGGATATCTCCCCAACCGGATTCCGTCACATGCCGTCTCACGTGCAGGGCAAAGTAGTATCCTCGGTTGGTCGCCAGGAAGGAAGACCCAATGACCCGCGCTCGACTGGTCGCGTTCACGCTCCTGCTGGGGTTGGGGTATCTCCTGCTGCCCTTACCGCTCGATGCGCACGAAAGCAACGGAACTCCGGCGGCGAGGGCTCTGTTTTCCGAAGGTGAAGCTGCCACGAAGGCTGGAAAACACGCCGAGGCGGCCGCCGCGTTCCGAAAGGCCCTCGAAGCCGATCCCGATTTCGTCGAAGCGCACCAGCGCTTCATCGAGAGCACGCGGCGGGAACGGATGCCGACGAGCAGGACGGCGACGCTCCCTGACCTGCAGCAGCTGTACGAGCGATGGGCGAAGCAGCACCCGAAGCGGGCGGCGTACCGATGGGCACTCGGTTTCCTCTCGCACGAACCCGCCAAGGCCGACGTCTTCTTCAGAGAGGCGCTGAAGATCGATCCGGCGTTTGCAAGGGCGCACTTCCTGCTCGCCCGGAATGCTGACCTGCGCGGTGACTGGGTCGCTCAGCGGCGGCACCTGAGGGCGGCAGTCGAGAGCAACCCCGAGGATCCGCGGTATCTCTTGCGATACGCGCATGCGCATAAGAGCAGCGAACCGCAACGCTTCCAAGAGCTCGCGTTGAGCGTCGTCGAGAAGTTCCCCGACAGTCCGTCCGCGGCGGAAGCGCTCTACTACCTCGCCAACGAATCGTCGAATCCCGAGCGGCGGGCGTACTTCGAACGGGTGCGGGCGAACTACCCCGCCGACAAGTTCAGCTATGGGTCGCTGGCCATGAGCACGCTCTATGGCGAGCTCACCACACCCTCGGAGGCGTTGTCGCTCGCACAGGACATGGTGAAGTGGCTGCCGGCCAGCAAGGCGTGGGCACAACGAGTTGCGCATCAGGAGGCCATGGCGCGCGCGGAGGCGCTCATCGCCCAAGGTAAGTTCGCTGAGGCGCTGGGCGTGATTCAGCAGACCGAGCGGCCTTCCGGCAACCACGGCATTACGTGGGTGCTGTTGAAGGCGGAAGCCGGCGCCGGCGCAGGACAACTCGACCAGGTGTACACCACGTTGCTCGAGAGCGTCGCCGCAGCACCGGACACTCGCGTGCAGGCGGCGCTCGTGAAATACGGTACGGCTCTGAAGGCATCACCGCGGGAGATAGACGCCAACCTCTGGCGAATCCGCGACGCAAAAGCCACTCCCGCCCCGCCGTTCACGCTCATGGGTGCCAGGGACGGCAAGCCCGTGCAGCTCTCCGACTATCGCGGCCGGGTGGTGCTGCTCGCCTTCTGGTTCCCTGGTTGAGCCGGCTGCCGTGGGGAGTTTCCCCACCTGCAGCAGGTGCTCGAGAAGTACGAAAACCGCGGCTTCGCGGTGCTCGCGATCAACCTCGAACCAGCACAGCGCCAGTCCGTGCTGCCGCTGCTGGCCGCGATGCGCGTCGGGTTCGTACCGCTCGAGAGCGACTGGGACTGGGCCGCGAAGCACTATGACGTGCAGGGCACGCCGTCCACCGCGCTAATCGACCCGCAGGGGCGCATCTTCTTCAGGCCCGAGGTGCACGACACCGCGTCCCGAATCGTACTCGAACGCCAGGTCGAAGCGCTGCTGGACCGGACGCCGCCGGGCAGGTGAGACCCCGACAGTGAAACGAAGGCCGACAAAGCGCGCACCGGCGGACCCTTTCGAAACGGTCAGGACGGTGGGGCTCGCGCTGCCAGACGTCGAAGCCACTACGAAGTACGACGGATCGCCGGTCCTGAAGGCGGGTGGCAGCTTCATGGCAGGCCTGGCCACGCATCGCTCGGCGGAACCAGAGACGCTCGTGGTCAGGGTCGGCCTCGAGGAACGAGAATGGCTCATGGAGGATGCGCCCGAGACCTACTACGTGACCGACTACTATCGAAGCTATCCCGTAGTGCTGGTGCGTCTGTCGCGAATCGATCGCGACGCTCTGCGCGACCTGCTGTCCGTGTCATGGCGCCTGACGCTGGCGAAGGCACGACCACGCGGCCGAACCCGACGCCACTGAGAAAGCACCAGACCTAACCTGCCTTCATCCCTCCTGGGGATCGAGCCCAAGCCCAATGTTGCGTCCGCTTTCTGACGAGCGTTGAGCCGCAGGGCCGGTATAAGATGCCTTGGCTACGTCCCGACTCGACACGGGGAACGAATTCGCATTCGCGTTCTCGGGCAAGTACACCGAGGTCACGCCGCACTCGCGCCTCGTCTACACGCAGATCTTCGAGCCGACGGCTTCCGGCGCGAAACCGGAGGACGCCGCGATCATCATCACGGTCACGTTCGACGAGCACGACGGCAAGACGCACCTCGTGTCGCACTCGCTGTGTCCGTCGAAGGAAGGACGTGACATCATTCTCGCGTCGGGGATGGAGCACGGCATGCGCGAGACGATGGACCAGCTCGACGAGCTCGTCGCGTCGCTGCGTTGAAGGCGCTGATTCGTTTCAACTGAGTTCCCGCCAAAGGAATGATATGAAAACTGATCGAACACCACCCAGGAATATAGACGAATACATCGCGCGCTTCCCACGATCCGTGCAGGGCGTACTCAAGCGCGTGCGGAGCGCCATCCGGAAGGCCGTACCCAGAGCCGAAGAAGGGATCTCTTACAGGATCCCCACGTACAAACTGCACGGTCGCTACGTGCTCTATTTCGCTGGGTGGAAGCAGCACTACTCGCTCTACCCCTCCAACGATCGCCTCGTCGCAACGTTCAAGGACGAGCTCGCACCGTACGAGGTCAACAATAAGGGCACGATCCGCTTCCCGCTGTCAGAGCCCGTCCCCGTGAAGTTGATCGAAGGCATCGCGAGGTTCCGCGCGAAGGAAGTCGCCGACCGCAAGAAGGCGACTGCGGCCGCCCCGAAGAAGCGCTAGGCCCGCCAATCTTGCGCTAACAGCGATCTCGTGTGTAGAGACGCGAGGCGCGGCTGCCATGAGACAATCCCCGGCATGACCCGGCACCAGGCCCGGCACCAACAACGAGCCCTTCTGGCCGCGGCCATCATCGTGTCGGCTGTCGTGACCGGCGGATGCCGGCGAACGCCGGCAGAACAGACGCCGCGTCGACCTAATATCCTCTTCATTCTGCTCGACGATCTCCGGGCGGACACGCTCGGGTACGCCGGGCATCCCTACGTCAAGACGCCGCAGATAGACCGCATCGCGAACGAGGGCGTGAATTTCAGGAACGCCTTCTGCACGACGTCGCTGTGCTCGCCAAGCCGTGCGTCGCTGCTGAGCGGGATATACGCACACAAGCATGGCGTGACCAACAACTTCACCGAGTTCCCGGCCCGGGTGAACAGCTTCCCCAAGGTGCTGCAGCAGGCGGGATATGCGACGGCGTACATCGGCAAGTACCACATGGGCGAAGGCAACGACGAGCCGCGTCCAGGATTCGACTACTTCGTGACGCACAAGGGGCAGGGCAAGTACTTCGACACCGAGTTCAACCTCAACGGCGAACGTCGCGAAGTCAGAGCCGGGTACTACACGACGGCCGTCACCGACCTCGCCCTCGACTGGCTGCAGCGCGATCATGCCGGCAAGCCATGGCTGATGATCCTCGGACACAAAGCTCCGCACAGCTTCTACACGCCGGAGCCGAAGTACGAAACCGCCTTCGCAGACGTTCGAGTCTTGTATCCGGAGTCGGCGTTCGCGCTCGACGACAAGCCCGACTGGATCAAGGATCGCCTCAGGACGTGGCACGGCATCTACGGACCGCTCTTCGAATGGCGCAAGAAGTTCCCCGACGACCGTCCCGAAGCCGTCAAAGATTTCGAGAACATGGTGCACGCCTACTGGGGAACCATCCTCAGCGTCGACGACAGCGTCGGGCGCCTCCGCGCCTGGCTCGAAGACACTGGCCAACTCGACAACACCATCATCGTGTTCGTCGGCGACAACGGATTGCTCGAGGGCGAACACGGCATGGTCGACAAGCGGACGATGCACGAGCCGAGCATCCGGGTACCGATGGCCGTGAGGTATCCGGGCCTGAGCAGGGAGCCGCGCATCATCGAGCAGCAGGTGCTCACCGTCGACATGGCCCCCAGCCTCCTGGAGCTCACGGGCGCGCCGTCGCTTGGGAGCATCGATGGCCGGTCGTGGGTGCGGCTCGTGCGGGAAGGCGATCCGACCTGGCGCAAGAGCTGGTTCTATTACTACAACTACGAGAAGGAGTTCCCCTACACGCCGAACGTCCGCGGGATTCGGACCGAGGAGTGGAAGTACATCCGGTACCCGCATGGCGACGGTTCCCCAGACAGGCACCTGAGCGAGCTCTACGACCTCAAGAAGGATCCGGAAGAGCGCTTCAACCTGACTAGACAAGAGGACTACGCCGCCACCGTCCATCGCCTGCAGACCGAGCTCAACGAGTTGATGGCGGCCGGTGGGCTCACGCCGCAGACCGACAAGATGCCGCTCGACGAGGGCATCAAGAAGGACTTGCCGGCTCAGAACATCCGCTGAGCCTTACTTCGCTTTGATCGTCAGGATCACCCGCCGGTAGGACGTCAACGCAGGACTGCCGTCGTCCTCGATGGCCAGGACGACGTGCGCCGTGCCGGCGATTCGCGGGGTGACCGTCACACGGGCGGTGGCCGCGTCCTGAAGCGTCACCCGCAGCGCCGGCTCGCGCGGGCCGCCCTCAGGCCCGGATGGGATACCGCCCTCCCCCGCCGTTCCGTCGCCTCCGATTGGCACGAGCCCGCCGGCGAACACCGGCTGACCAGGAATGCCCGTGCCCGCTTCGGGATAGAAGAACCAGGTGTATTTCACTCTGTTGCCGTCGGGATCGCGCGTGCCGGCGGCGTCGATCGTGAGCGGCACACCGACGGTCGCATCAATCAGCACCGGCGCCTTGCCCGACTGGCCGTTCACGACGACGTCCGGGTTGTGGTTCGCCTGTCGCGCGTCGTTGACCGTCCAGTCCATTCGCGCGGCGAAATCGTGTTGAAAGGCGGCCCTCCAGCGCCAGATCGTGGCCTGGTCTGACGTGTACATCTTGCCGTCCACACCGGTCACAGTGTCCTTCGAGTTGTCGCGCCCCGGAAACGAATCGCCTCCCTGCGTCCAGAAAGCGCGCGGTTCGCCGTAGAATGTGCGCCAGACATACCGCCCGCCCCACCCGCCGTAGGTCGGGCTCATGGCGCTCGCGAGGCCGTTGTTGATCAGGCCGAGGAACGAGGGCGTGTCGCCCTCATGAATACAGCAGGGAAAGGGATACAGCTTGCCGAGGGGCCCTTTGCTGCGGATGTTCGCGTTCACCCATGCGTCGGTGAACGTGGTGAAGTCCGCACCTGGCGCGTTCTTGTAGAAGCGGTCGCCGCTGATGCCGGTCCATGTCGCGTAGGCATACTGGTCGCCGTCGGGTGTCGACGGCAGCGCGATGTAATGCAGCGCCGGGAACTCCCGACGGATCCACGGGCCCGCATCGTCCTGATCCGAGATCGAGTAGATGCGCAGCTTCGACACGATCGCGTCCAGCCCGGCCTGCGTCTTCGTCGCCTTCGCATGCAAGAGCGCCTGGGCCAGCGTGTTCGTCCCGCCCCATGCGAGCACCCAGAGGGGGCGCGGATCAGACTTCTCCGCTGATCGGATGATCAACTCTGCGCCCGCGGTCATCTTCTCCGGCCCGACAGCCGCCATGCCGTACGACGGCTGACCCGACACGACAACCGCCTTCAACGCCTCGGCGGCCGGGAACCCTGTCTGGTGTTGCAGCAGCTTCGGCCGCACTTGATCGTAGGCCCCGATGAGCGTCTGGATGACATCTGGCCGGACCTTGTTCTTCATCCATGTGGAGGTCGTGGCGATCAGCCCTTCGACGTCGAACTGGTTGGAGTACAGGAGGAAGCGCACCATGGACATCTGGTCGTCGGGCTCGTTCGCGATGTCGGTCATGACGACAACGCGCTGCTTGTCGACGTAGGGATCGACGCGAGCCGCGAGCGGGTCAGGTGCCGCGGCCTGTTGTGCAGTCAGGGGCGCCAGGATGAGGAGCCCGAGCACGGCGGTGCTTGGCCGGGTGGCTCCGCGCATCAAGAATCGCATCCTTTCACTCTACGCGAGGCTGTCGCTCGCGCACCGGACGAACAGGGCTTCCATCGCGAGTTGACGTTCCCGATGAGCTCGCCGTTCATGAAGCGGAGCGGGCCGTGTCAACGATTTTGAGACAACCTAGTGCAGCAATTTACTGTAGCGATTCCACGGTGCGCATAAGCGCGGCCAATTGATGTTCGAGCATGAGGTGTGAGCCGTTTCTTCCCCCCTGC